>ERZ1026915.116-NODE-116-length-40167-cov-14.277348_pt1 | contig 40167 bp, 34 predicted proteins | sample MGYA00519466_ERZ1026915 | MGnify/ENA primary metagenome ERZ1026915 (study PRJEB26926, sample SAMN06164884) | human gut metagenome | biome: ENVO:00009003; feature: ENVO:2100002; material: ENVO:00002003 | host: Homo sapiens | place: USA | collected 2012 ... | reverse complement strand
AGAAGTTTTTGGAATGTGTGCTGGACGTGGATTCCGCCGGGCGTGAACCGCAGAAACAGGCGGCGAAAAACTACCATCACAACCAGCCGAGAAATCCGGAACTGTTCCGATTTGAGCCAATCCCGCTGAGTTTTGAACCGGTCGAGCCGGGCCGCTGCGCACCTGTTTTGTACTCGTCCGCCGTGCGGGACATGATCGACTATTCGCTGCGGAGCTGCGTCGAGCGCGGCGTGACCGTGCGCCGCTGCAAGAACTGCGGCCGCTGGTTTCCGCAGACTGGGCGCGTGAGCGCGGAGTACTGCGAGCGTCCGGTAAAGTACGGCGAACAGCGCTGCCGCGAGATCGGCGCGTTCCGGCAGTGGACGAAAAAGCAGACCGACGACCCCATCTTCAAGGCGTATCGCAAGGAGTATAAAAAGCGCTTCGCGTGGATCAAGGCCGGCCGCATCACCGACGAGCAGTTTTATGCGTGGAGCGAGCAGGCCAGAGAAGAAAAGAAAAAATGCGACCGGGAGATCATCTCGCTGGAAGAATTCCAGCAGTGGCTCCGCGACTCCAAAATATGAAATACGCGGCTGGTGAATCGCACCGGCCGCGTATTCTTTGTCTATAGCGAGTGTGAATTTGAGTTGCTGGGCGCTCAGATCATGCAGAGAAATGGTATGATTTTTGCCCAATCCTGTATCTGCTTATTGAGAGATGCTTTTTCATTTGTTCCGCGATTGCGGTTCAGCGTACCCATAACGCCGCAGTGCGCAAACGCAAAAACGAACGCGGTTTCGTCATCACAAAGATGGATTTGAACAGGGTTTTCACTGCTTTCGATGAAGCGATTATAGTTGCGTATAACTGGTAGATGCTGCAATCCAAGCGCACGGAGCGTACACCGAAAGGTATCCTTACCCAAACAGAGCAGTATACGCGGATGTATGATATCAACCAATCTGCGAAAGAACGGCGCATCCGCATTGGCCCAAGCTGTTTTGAAACCGCCACTCGTTCCTTTCAATCTGTAGCCCATTACGAGATTGGTAAAGAACAATTTCGGATCGTCAGATAAAATATCAAAGCCAATTGTGCGGAATAGCTGAATTAGATTCCTATCTGTAATGCTGTCATTCCCACGCATATAGCTTACCGCTTTTCCACAGTTCATGTCGCATACGTTTTTCATGGTTTCAACGGAAGTCTTAGGACAGCCCCAATCCTGACCGACCAGCATGATATCCGCATCTAAGTGTCCGCGCCCTTGCCAGTACGCCCATAGATTGATTTCTTTACATTCCTCGCACCATCGGAGTTCACGGCTTTCAGACAGATATGCCTTCTGGCCATCGGCAATCAGTTCTTGATATTGTATTTCTTTTGATACGGTGTCGTTTTTCATATCATTTATTTCTGAATTCTTCCCGATCAGCAATCTTACCCAACCGCACCAGCCGAGAGGTTATGCTGCCCTCCGAGCGTTTGAAGTAGGCGCACATTTCCTTTCTGCTGCCTCCGGCATCGAACATCTGGCAGAGAACCGCGTCGTCTGCATCGTTCCAGGGTTTTCCCGCATTTTCGGGTTGCGGCTTCGACGCCTTTCCCGGAAGCGATTTCAGAACACAGTGAAACGCCCGAATGATTTCAGCCTTGTTGCACACATGATCCTCCGGCAGGACCTTGCCTGTCAGCGGATCAACGCCGTCTGCCAAGCCGGATAACAGTTCTTTTGCTCGTTGTAGATCCATAAAATAACCTCCTAACCATTCTCCCACTCATCCCACGCTTCATCCTCGTCCTCATACCAGTCCGGGTTATCTTCCCAGAGGTCTTCGGGATTGTCGTAGTCATCCCGGACGCTTCCAGAATTGTTGTCTCCGTTGCTGTAATGGAAGGTCTGTCCTTTATTGCTGCCTGACGGGTAATACTGCGAGAAGGTTTTCAGCATAAACTCGCTGTCATCTCTCCACTGAGCGCACATACCGGCAGCGATCATTTCTCCGTTGCCATCATACCAGTAGACATTGAAATACTTCTGATTTTGCTCCAGCTTCTCAAAGTTTTTGCAGTTCAGTCGCTTATCCGGTTCGCCGAGTGACGTGTACTTCAAGCAGCTCACGGGCATCCCTTCCACAGGCAGTTTTCCGGAATATTGATCTTTTAGGCTTTGTTCCCGCTTTGCAGCATTCTCGGCAGCGATGCGTTGACGCTCGGCTTCCTCGACAGCGTCTTTCTCCGCTTTATAGCCCTTAACGCGGGTTTCCAGCGCGTCAACATCCCGCTGCCAGCTCGTGTCATATTGCAGCGTGATGTCTGCCAACTCATCCTGTCCGCCCGCATAGTCCGTCCTGTCTTTGTACATATCGGCGTACTTGCAGTAAACGGACAGCGATGCAGCATCCCGATACCCGGAAAGCGCAGAAAAGTCCTGTTCGGCAGAAGAGTAATTGCCGTTTGACAGCTCTTGCAGGGCTGCGTCATAAGCTGCTGCTCTCTGTTTGTTGCGGTTCGAGACGGAAACAGAGATACCTGCAATCACGGCTACTGCCAGAACTGCCGCGATGAGCTTTCCAAACGGAAACGGCTTCTTTGACAGCGTAGATTTCTTTTCGGTTATTTCTGGCTCCGTCGGCGTCTGGCTGACGATCGGCGGTGTGATTGCCGATTGTACAGTCGGCGCAGACTTCTGCGGATTTTCAATCGGTGCGGACTGCACAGGCGGAACTGCGCGCTCCGATTCAGTCGGTGCTGACACGTCTGCTTGCTTTGGAGCAGGATGCTGCGGCTTTTTGCGTTCCGGAAAGGCTGTCCGTTCAGACTTGCGGAGCACAAATTTCGCCTTCTCCGGCGGATATGGCGCATTCTGTGTGCTGCAAACGAACACCTCTGTCACCCGAGCAAGCTTTTCTGCTTGATGATCGCCGATCGGAACGACTACATAATCGCCTGCTTTCAGCGAAATTCCCCCGGTCAGATAGGCATACGCCGCTCCATCCTCCTTGAACTGCACATTGCAGAACTGATAATAGCTTTCGCCAGCCGGCTTTGCCGGTGTACTGACGGGCGGTCTTGCAAGTGCACGGGCAGGTGTCTTTGCGCGTTTTGAAGAAGGTGCAGCCGCAAGGACCTGTGTATACCGCTTCCTCCACCCCTCCTCCAGACAGGGATTTTTCAGTGCAAGGTCCATACAATGCCGCGCCAGCGTTTCCTCCCCACAATCCCGACAGATCTCCAGAACATTGAACTGCAATCTGTCGAGGTACGCGCTTTCAAAAAGCTGTGATACAAACCGCTCGTCATCCAACGCGACCAAAAGCGGAAGCGCCTGATCGTCAGTTGGAGAATCCAGCCAATCCCAGTCCGGGAGCAGTTTCTCGGCTGTTTTGGCATCGGTTTTCAGAGATGGCTCTGCTATGTCCAGAAGCCGCCGCCACATCTGGATGCCCTTTGCCGTATTGCTTGCGAACACATCATCCAGAATGGAATCCCACGACAATTCACCGAAATGTTCGGCGGTTTCATGCGGGACTTCCTCCGGATATTCGACCAGCAAAATCTCGCGGCAAATATCCTCGTAATCCGGAAACTTGCCCTGCGCCAAGAGCCGCTTCGCGCGTTCTACGTCCGGATGCAGCAGCACTTTGTTCTGCCAATGGGTGTTATAGGCTTCTTTCAGCGCATTTTGATAGTCCTGCGCCTCGCCCATTTCCTCATCCTTTTTCCCGCCGAAGTAAGCATAGGCAGAAGACAATTCGGAGAAAAGCTCGAATAAGCCGTCTGGATCGACGCGGTTATAGTAGTCTTCCACCGGGCGCGTCGAGAGCAGTTCCGTCCAGAACGTGCCGCAGTCCGTTTCGGAAAGGGCGGCTTCCTCGCGGAACAGAACGCCGCGTTTTGCATCCCGCATGATCTTCTCTGCGCTTTCGCCCAGATTCAGGTCAAGAGTATTATGTAGAAATGTCCGCAGTTCCTCCGCCTTTTTCTCGTCCGGCAAAGCTCCTGCGTGCTGGATTCCGGCTGAGATATGGTGCAACAGCACTTTTCCGAGTAGCTGCGAGAGTGAGGTGTCGTTAGGCGCAATCTGCCCCAGTGCCTTCTTCAAATCGTTCCATGTTTCGGGGAGATCGACATGGTAGACGAAGGAAAGCGTCAACGTGATCTGTGCCGTATTCTGTGACTTTTTTGCCGGTGTTCTTTGCAGACTTCCAAAGTCTCCGCACCAGCCGCATTCCCAAAATGACCCGCGTATCATAACTGGACTTCCGCACCACGGACAGTTCATATTGCTCTCACCCCTTTTGATCGGAATTACTCAACGCCCAATGCCTTATATACCGCGTCTTCTGCGCTCTGATAGAACACAAGATTAAAGCAGCCGATCAAATCTGCCGGAACAAGTCCGAGATCAGCCGCCGATGTGATCGGCAGCAGCACCTTCTTTGCGCCACTGTCAAGGCAGACCTGAAGGGCGTTTGCAAGCTCGTCCACCTTGAGCATGGTTCCCGCGATGCTGATCTCGCCCAGCACTGCCAGACTGCTGAGAGTCGGCTTTCCGAGCGCAATCGAACAGAGCGCGATCAGCGTGGGAAGTGCCAGCTTCTCGGTCATGCCGATGCCCTGCAAATCCTGATAGTTGATGATATAGTCCTTCGTTGTGGTGCTGATCGCACCACTGATGCGGTTGCTGTTTGCTTTCAGATAGTTGAAGGCAGTATTTGCCGCTTCCTTGCACTTACCATCAGAGTTTAGTCCCGTCCGCTCAAACTTTCCGCTGCCGGGAAGCATCTGTGATTCCAGACGGAAGACGCCAATCATGCCGCTCTTTCCCTGTGAAACCGTATAGACCTGACCGGGATTGCACATTCCTTCGGGGATGAGTTTTCCGCCGCCCTGTTCCGGGACGGAGACGAAATGTTCCTCAAAGGTGTCGTTGTCAATGTACGAAAAATTGACATCGTAGAACTCCATGCCGCCCAGTTTCTTGAGCTGTTCCTTGACGCGGCGGCGCATTTCAAGCGCAAACTTGAGGATTTCTTCAAGCTGTTCCTTCGTAAACTCCCCGTCCGGATAAAGCAGCTTGATCATGCCATCAACCATCTTGCGGACTGCAATGGTGTCACGCTGATTGAGGTTCTTACCAAGGCGGAAATACTTGTCCAGCGCATCGCCGTACTGCTCCTTACGAAGCTCCCGGATAAACTCTGCCAGATAGGCGGTGATGAAACCGTAGTCATTGGTGAAATGCTCCGGACGGAACTTTGGGATCTCCCAGCCGGGGATATAGCAGTGCATACGGTCGAGGAACGCTGTGTCCGTTCCCATTTCGGGAGGGAACGGGTCAAAGAGGCTGGATGTTTTCAGCAGCACATCCACGCTCTGATTGATATTGCCGACGAAAACCATAGAAGCGGTCGCGGCTTTTTCTTCCTTTCCACGGGCGAAGGAGCCGGACGCCATATAGTCCTTCATGATCTGAATGCCGTCCTTGTCCTTGAAGTTGATACCGGCAACCTCGTCGAACGCCACGCAGTCCCACAAGCCGACCAAGCCGACCGTTTTTCTGCCCATGTTGTAAAACAAATTGGCAACGGTAGTCTGACCGCCGGAAACAAGGATGCTGTTCGGGGAGATTTCTTTGTAGATATGGGATTTGCCGGTGCTTCGCGGACCTAACTCACAGAGGTTGAAGTTGTTCTCAACAAGCGGCAGCATACGGGCAAGCAGCAGCCAGCGTTCGCGGTCATTCAGCTTATCCGGCTCATAACCGCAGGAGCGCAGCATGATCTCAAGCCACTCTTCTTCGGTGAAGTTCTTTCTGCCTTCCTTCAATTCCTCAATGTCCACATGGGGCATCTGGATTGGCGTCAGCTTGCGGATGTGGATGGGAGAGGCATTTTTCTCTTCTTCCAGAAACTCATATTCGAGCTGCACAATGCACCAGATACCGCCGCAGAGCAGCCGGTCAAACTTTGCGGGATAGTCCTCTGAAATGGGAATATTCTTGATACCAAGGTTGGAGAACTCCGCCTCATAGGTATCCTTTTTCATATTCAGATTGACAGTGATCTTGTCGATGACCGTGTGCATCCCGCGCTGACGCAGCATGGAGAGGATCTTCTGCGCCTCGTCCGGACGGACATAGTTGTCCGCCAAGATGCGCTTGACGTTCTCCACGCCGGTCTCGATGACCTCTGGATCATCCGAGCTGCAATACTGACCAAGCAAAAACTCAAGAACATAGACCGGCACATTTGCGCCTTCCTTGATCTTCTTCGTCAGGTCTTTCCGGACGATCTTTCCGTCAAAGAACTGCCGCAGTTTTCGGTCGATCACCGCGTTTTTATCGCCGGTCTCTCCGGTCATTCTCTGCTCATCCATTCTTGCCACCTCACAGGTCAAAGCCGAAATCGTCCGCGAACGCAATGTCGATGTGGAACTCGATCTCTTCCACGTCAATCTCGTTTGCGATCACCAGACGGTAGACTTTCTTCTTATCATACGTTCCGGCTTTCAGATTGAACCGGACACGGAACACGCGATCTGCCGCGTTGTCGCTGGTCTTATCCGCGATGACTGTCTGCCGGTCACTGATCACTACACCCTCATCGTCCGTCATGTAGATGGAGTAGGTGCAGGGTTGGATCTTATCGCCCACGGGCTGACGCTGGTGGAACTCCAACGAGAAGATCAGGTTGGAAATCTTGCGGCTTTCGCTCAGAAGTTTCAGCTCCGCGTTTTTAACCTCAACGTAATTCTTATTGCTCGTGCGGAGGTTCTTGAAGGCGATCACAGGCACGACGAGTTCCTGCAAACTGATACCGCCGTGGACATAGTTCTCACCACCGCCCTGAACCTTCATGCGGATGGTGTCCTGCGGGGCATAGCCCTTGATGGGCGTTCCGTCCAGTTCCCGTTCCAGATTGACGGGAAGCAGGAAGGCAGCAGTTGTGTCAGGAGCGGTCAGCGCATAACGCCGTCCAAGCTCATACACGTTGCCAGAGAAGGCTTTCCGGTCAATCTTGTCGCTCTCATTCAGAGGCTTATAGGTATAGAGGAAGCCGTGATCCGCCGTGATGAAAATATTTGTTCCGCTCAGTTCGTTCACAATAATACGCAGGATACCGGAAAGCTCCTGAATTGCCGTCTCACAGGCATCAAAGACTTTGGACTCCGTAGGGGCTTTGTCTCCGATGGCGTCGATAGAGTTGTGGTAGATGTAGATTACATCTTTTCCGGCTACCAGCTCCCGCCGCTCATCCTTCTTCATGTTCAGAAGATCGTTGTATTGAATGGCAACGCTGGCTTTCGGCGTCGAGTTCAGGATCGCGTTTCGCTCCACGGTGGAACGGGTGGGATTCCCGTCAACAAGGACATCCATGCTGTCGTTCACGGAAATGCTCTTTCCCGGGAGAAGTGCTGCCATACCAGACTTCGTGATGGACGGGAAGATTGCCTGCATCGACTCTAACTCGGCAGTTCCCTTTGTGGTGCGGACAATGCGTTCGGAAAGCTCGGAGGCGACCTCATAGCGAAGCGCGTCCGAGATGATCACAAACGCACGGGTGTTCTTACTGCTTGCGGGAGCGACATATCTCTTATAGAAATCCCGCTGCTTCTCGATCTCTGAGATGTAGCCAAGCGTAGCAAGGTCATCTGCCGCTGCGTTTGTCCAGCAAGCGGTCAATTCCCGCAGGAACCAGTTCTGATACAGTGCCTCAACGAACTCCGTCGAGTGCTTCAAGCCGTCTTCCAGAATGTCATTTGCATTCTTGAGAGAGTTGCCGAAGGCATAATGGAAGTGGCGATAGTAGGCATCCATGCGGTAAAGGTCGCTTGTATAGAGGTTCCAGATTTTCTTCGGCTCAACGATATGGAATCCGCCGCCGTGTTCCTGATAGAAGGTCTGCATCTTTCCGATGAAGAAGAGGCAGTCAAAATAATTTGAAAACCGCTTGTACCATCCGGCTGTCCGTCTGTTTTCACAGACCTTCCTAATGAGATCGACCTTCACAACATGGTCGCTGATCTCAGCATAGAGCTGTTTCAGGATGCTCTCGTTGATGCACGGGAAGACGTCTCCCGTAATCAGCGTTTCCGGCTCAAATTTGTCAAAGCGCGTCGGGAGCTGCAATTCGTTCTCCACGGTGCGGCACAGTTCGTACAAGTCCTCGTTATCCTCGCGGGAACGCCATTCATGGACGATGCTGTAACAGTACGCTTTGTTGGTCTCGGAAACGAAACGCTCCAAGCCTTTCAGGACGGAGGCATTCATCGTCTGAGAAAGCGCGGTCAGCAGAACGTGCGCTGCAAAGCAGCCCAGCGGCTTGTCCTCTTCCTCGATGTAGCCGGTGTACTTCCGCGCAAGCTGCCAGAAGGCTTCGATGCTGCCAAACTTGCGGATGTTCTGCAAGACACTGTTTGTCTCCTTATCGAGACCCGCGGCAAGGACGGCGATGATGACATCCTGCGCGGAGCCTTCGCTCAGACCGGCGAGAACCACCATAATGTCGATATGGAGTTGGAGGGGCGTCTGATAGTCCCGCCCGATCCTGCGCAGCTTTTGAATACGCTCTTTGCTGTCGAAGAACTTTGCATAGAGCTTGACCGTCTTCCGCATTGCGGCAGACGGCGCGATATTCAGCTCGTCCATCTGCATGGAGATAAAATCTGCGCGGAAGGTCTCGCTGTAATATTCGATGTCTTGCAGCCAGTTATCTTCATCGCCGGTGTATGTAATCGGGCAATAGATAAGATAGTTGCTGTCCAAGTCATCGTGAAGCAGCAGCTTCTTGACGGCAAAATTGTTCGTGCCGGTCAGCTTGATGATCTTGACGCCTTCCAAGTTCAGCTCGTCAACGTCCTTCTCAAACTCCCGATCCTCGTCCTTCCAGAAGACGATCCTACGACGATAGAACTCCGGCAAGGGGGCTGCAAAACGCTCTCTGAGTGTAAATTGGATGGATTCTGTGGACATAACGGTGTATTCCTTTCTTGGCTAAGAATATTATACATAGCCTATCTCAGAAACGCCTATCACGCCTCTGCGTAAAATGTGTATTTCTAACGTATCCGCTTCAAACTTTCTTCTGTTGAAGTTAAGTGGTGCGAAACCTTCTTTTTGAAATTGCTTTGGAAAGAACTTCTCATACTGGAAAACATCAATGCCTATGTATTCAAGCACGTCTTCGGGCAAAGTGTAATCCTGCTTCACAAGTCCAAACATCGTAAAGCCTGTATCAATACAGAAACTCATGACTGCGCTATAACCACAGTTATAGGCGAATGCCCCAATAGCAGAGCCGATGAAGCTGCCAATCATGAATCCCACAACTGGGATTCCAATGAAAGATTGAGCAAACGTTCCTCCTGCAAGTGCAGCAGAAGAAATCATAAGTTCCTTAACCATCTCTTGTGCCAGATCGGATCGCGTCATCTTGCCCGCAGCAACTTTGAAGGCATTCTTCATAGTGTCCATAGCAAGGACTGTTGCCATACCAACAATAGAGGGTGAAATACCTTTCAATGCATCCCCAAGCATACCGGATTTGCAAGCAATAGTAATTGCAGCAGAAACGTTGCCTCGGACAAACCCTTCACCGCCGCCTTGGAGCGCGGCAAAGCCTATACGTTGAAACTGTTTCGCATCCAACTCTCCGCTCTTAATCAGGTGGTCGATTGCCTTGTAAATCTCCGGCGCAACATTCAGAACAACAGAAATTGTTGCAGCGGTAAGTCCTGACTTGAAGGCTTGCTTGGCAAGATACTCGAAGTGAATCACTTCATCTGCAGAGACACCGAGAAGTTTCAATTTTTCGACGGATACGTTGCCTTCTTCAGCCAGTACAGCCAAAGCCTTTGCGTCCGCCTCGGTCAGAGGAATGGACTCTGTGCCTTGATCATCCCTCAATCGGTCTGACAGCATTCTAAGTGTGTCTTGGTACCGGTCCATTTGCTCAGGACGAATTGTCGATTCAGTTGCAATCTTTTGCCTCAGCCAAGCACAAGCCTCTTTTAGCTGATCTGCTGGGATTACACGCACCTGACCGCTGTAAATTGGGTCATGGAGAACAGAATCATCGGTAAAACCCCGCTTTTCAAGAAACACATTCAATGTGTCTTTGCCTCCGGCTGATTTGTACTCGTTGAAACGCTCGAAAACGCTTTTGGCTTGCTGCTTTGCGCTGTCAGCCCCGGTTTTATAGTATTTCAAGCCGAAGAGTTTTTCAAAGTTGCTGCTTATATCAGCAGAGGCAAAGTCATGGCTTCTATCTACAAAAGCTCTGTTTGCAGTATCACGGGCGGTTGCATTGATATTAAAGGTATTCGCGTGCCAGAACTCAGCAATATCTCCCTTGAGGGCATCCGGCTTTGTCTTGAAGCCTTCAAATGCGTTCAGATCGTGGATGAGTTTGGCAATTTCTACGTCAACCTGATCGACATAGACGCCGCCTTCATATCCGGCATACCGAACACCAGCTTGTTTTTCAAAAAAGGCATAGCCTTCCTCGAAGGCGCTCATAAATTATCCCTCCACAAAGGGCCTCAAGCTATCCTCATAAAAAACCTTGACGAGCGTTTTGTACTGTTGCGCTTTGACTGCATTTACCGTCTTATTATAGTCAATCAACATCTTAGGCGCACCTACAACGACCGGCATGATCATGTTTACGAAGCCACCGCCGAGCTTCTTTGCGTATTCAGCCAGTGCATCAGGATGCGTCATACCGCGCTCCTTACTGAACTGCCGGAACTCGTTGTAGTGCTTTTTACTATCCTTTAGCTTCATCCAATCGCTTGTGGTATCATCTACATACAACACAGCCCGCTTGCCAAGCCAACCATAGTGCATTCCCAGCTTATTGAACATATCTGGAATTGTTTTGCTCTGTTCCTTGGCAGCACTGGTCTGTCCAATAAAAAGGATGTGCTGTGTGGAGGGGATCTGCGGCAGATTGTCTTTGTAGTTTTTTACCGTGTAAATTGCAGCAGAAACACTGTCATCCTCAACGCCGACAATGCTGTCTCCGGCATCATCCTTTTGACCGATAAGCTGAATCAGATAGTTGGCATAGACCATATTCTTATCGTCGCAGACGATAATCAGAGGGAGACCGTTTTTCTGTGTTCCACTCCCAAACATTTTCCCACTACTCCTTTACTTGACTTTGATAATGCGTTCGCTCGATTGAGCAAATCATACAAGCTTTCCTCGTCATGCGGAGACGTAGAAAGTGCGCTGGAAAATTCATCAATGAAGGATTGCAGCATTTCTAATTCGCTCTTGACCATGCTCAACCGTCTTACTTTATCTTCGCCAACACATCAGCAAACAGTTCGTAGTTATGTTTCACGCCGTCATCAAGGTCGATCTCGATGTTCTGGTCGGCAAGGTGGTGAACCTTTTCCTCGTATTTTTGCAGCTCTGTCGCTTGATCTTGGAACTTTTTCTGCTGTTTGGTCAGCTTCACGCGCTCGGATGCGCTGGCATGGTCGATGGCATCACCAAGCTGGGCAAGCTGGGTGCGGTAACGCTCCTGCTGCTCATGCACATAGTCGGTGCGCAGACGGGCGAGAAGATCGCGCTGATAGCGGTGCATATAGCACAGCGCCTTGAAACCGTTCTTTTTGCCGCTGTCAAAGAGCCAGTAGATCGGACGCTTCTGATAGGATTTCAGATGGTCGGCATAGAAGTCATTCAGGAAGTAGGTGCGGATCACCTCGCGGGGCGTACCCTTGCCGCCGAGCGCGTCGGCAACAAACTTGAGGTTTTCTTCCAGCGTATCATCGCCGTAGACCTTGCGGACAAACTCCACGAAGCGTCCGGTAATGTCATCGTCAAAATACTCGTCATCGCAGATGGGGATGATGTTGTCGCTGTCCGGGATGATGGTCTTGTACTTGCTGGCATCCCAGTCTCCGCCCGCATAGGCAAGCCCGTCCACGTCCAGAGAGTAGCGTCCAAACATACATCCCACGGCATAGGAAATGAGGGAGACGATCTCGTCGCGCATGGTGCGGACGTAGTTGCTGCCCTTCATAGACTCCGGCACATCGTCCTTACTGTCAAACACGCGATGTACAGTAATATCCTTCTCCGCCACATCCGGCGTCAATTCGTCCTGCAAACCGTAAATGTCAATGAAAATGCGGTTGAGTTCTTCTTCGTTCTTTTTGAGCTGCTGGAAGCGTTCTTCGCACTCGGCTTGCCAAGCAGCATATTTCTCGGAAATCAGTCTTCCCATATCAATTATCCCTCCAACAGTTCAACACTTAAAATTACCCGCAAGTGAGATGCAAGCTGTAAGCAAGTTGTAAGCAAGTCGTAAGCAAGTTATAAGCAAGATTTCCACGGGACTATTTTGTAATATACCATCGAGCAGCGCTTGTATTTCCAACACTTATTACTTTTCCGGCTGTGCGCAATTCCCGCAACAGTTTTTGTATTTGACTGCGACTCTGGCTTGGCAAAACTTGCTGCAATTCTTTGAACGGAGTACCAACTTCGTTGTTCTGCCGAATGTGCTTTTGCAGCAGCTCCTTGTTGGTATCTCGATCCAAGCCGACGTGCCTTGTATGCACACCGGTTTTGCCTGTCGCTGCATAGAGACTTCTGGCAAGAACATACTTCTTGCGACCGATATGCTCGACAATGCCCATCTCGATCAGCCGGTTCAAGCGAGACTGCATCTTCTCGTTCAGCGGTCTTTCGTGGTACAGAGCATCAATCACAAGGAAATCCTCGGTGGACAGCAGCTCTGCGCCTCTTTCGCTGATCCGATTGAGAACGGAAAGCATCGCTTTGTCGAGAATCAGTCCGTTCAGCGTAACGCTGACGAAGAAGTCATCTGTGCCTGTGAAGTCGGGAAGCGGTTTTGCCTCCTGTATACTCAGCTCAAACATCAGGTTCATGCCCTGACCGGAACGCTCCACCATGCCGCATAGAGAAAGAATTTCTGCAATACGGCGGTTGCGCGGAAGCTGGCGATCCAGTATGTTGTCGAGCGTAATGCCGAAGGGAAGTCCACCGGGACTTTCGACAACCAATCTGTCGCGGAACTGGCGGACAAAGATGCTGCCGCCGAACTGATAGTTCCTGTGACTCACCGCGTTCAGGATCGCTTCTCGGACAACGCGCTCATTGAAGGTCGCAATGTCAAACACGAAAAAGCCTTCCTGATAGTGCTGCTTGTCGTTCCGCAGATTGACAAGCTCCCACACGCGGTCATAGCAAGCGAAGAAGCCTACCTTAAACTCTTCTCTCTGATTTGCCGGACCCGACGCTTCGGAGGAACGGTACTCAAAAATGATCTCCGCTTGCGGCAGATACTTGATGATTGCCGCGTTCTTGCCGAACAGGATCAGGGCTGCATACGTCACGCCTTCATCCGTGATTGCGCCGCAGTCATGGAGAAGCTGCTGCTTTGACAGCGTGGCAAGCTGCTTTTTCCCGCTCTTTTCGATCCACTTGGCACGGAAGTTTTCAATGGCAGTCTCGTCCAAATCATCGACCGTTGCCCCAGCGCAGATCGTCCCGGAGAAATCGCCGCCGGTCTCTTCATAGATGTTGCGGCGCATATCCTCCGGCATGGGCTTGAGCGTATCGCCCTCATAAATCCACGCTACGCCATCGTATTGTACCGGCAAACCGATTGGGCGGCTCTTCACATCGAAGACCAAAACCCGCTTTCTTTCATAGTTGAAGAGCTGAAAATCAACATTGACCTTCAATTTCTCAATCAGACCCATGCGGGTACGCTCCGGCTGGTCAAAAGCTGCGCTCCCGACCACGCTGCGGGGTCTCTTGTCCGTGATGCCAAATACCAGCTTGCCGCCGCCATTGTTCGCCAAAGCGCAGCAGCACTTCGCCGCCTCTCCAAAGTCAAAGCGATTTTTTGCTTCCTTGAATTGGACGTGTTCGCCCTCTTTGGCTTCCAAAAGCTCTTGGACAGTTTCTAAATATGGCATAGCGTTTCTCCTTCGTATTGCGCGCTCCGGCTGATAAACTCTAACTATTATATTTCAAGCTCTTTCCTCAGAGCATCTATAAGGTTGCTAATTTCAGCACTGCTTTTGGTAAATTCATCACGTTTTTCTGCGATAACCTCAGGTTTTCCTGAGTCAAACAGGGCAACGACAAATTCGTGCAATGTTTTCCCGATTTTCTCCGCAGCATCAAACGCAGTTGCTTTTGTTAAAAATGCTCCGCTACAAATAGCTTCACGGTCATGGTTGATGCAGTCTCTTGTAAATGTAGTTTTCCAAAAGGTAGAGGTGCGAATTTGTGACATTGCCTTTTCGTTTGAAAGAAGATCGTGAATTTCAAGATATTTGTTTTTACAAGCATCGATAGGGCTATGTACTTCTACCTTGGGGTCAGGGTTATCCGCAAATGTTGGAAAGCCTGATATAAACTCGCAAAAACTCCTGATGGAGATGAGGCTCCCATAGCATTTAAGGTTTGCTTCAAATAGCGCTATCTTGTTCTGCTTTCTGGCAATATGCACTGGTATAAATATTGCAGCTAATGCAGTTATTAAAGCCAGCACCGCTGACACAAAACCGTTATTTGTATTGCACCAAGCGATTATATTTTCCAAAACAGCCATTATGCACCTCGTACCAACAGATTCAACTTAAAATCTCTTTTCGTTCTTTGCCCGCAGCTCGGTCAAAACCTGCTGATAGCTGGTCTGCCCACCGGCGATCCGGTCAAGGTTGCTGCGGGTGGATTTGCTGATCGTCATGCCCTCGGCGGCAAAAGTCCCGCGGATGTTGCGGAGATTGCTTTTGTGCTGCGGAGCAGCATATTTTTCGGAAATCAGTTTTCCCATCTCAATAATTCCTCCTATTTCTGCGTGTCAATACTCCAGTTATTGAGCTTTCCTGTAACATGAGTTCCCTGAGGCAAATTGGCAGCATCATTTGAATAATCGAAAGGAAATATGGTGCATTTTTCAATGTTTGCAAAATCCACAGGCAGTATTACATCCGGAATCCGCAGCAGTGACTTTTTCTCGAAATCCAATGGAATTATATATTTAAACTCGAATACATCAATGGCTGCTAGATATTTGGCTTCCAAGGAATCGTCTGATTCATATATTGATATTCCAGGATCAGGAATCAGTTTGCCAGATACAGCCAATAGTCCATCGTAGCTCGGAAATGCACTATGCTCACGCAAAATAATATATCCGTTGCTTAGTTCTTTGCTTATCTGCTCCGGCACAACCGAAAGTGCAAATTTTACCAGTGCTCCATATACGAGCCGCAGATTTACTTTTTCGTCACGATGGAGAATAAGTTCGGCATTGTTGTTTTTATCCGACTGAAGTTTGATCATATCATAGTGAGCAGTGCTCAAATTGATATTGGCGCAAAAAGTATGATTTTCTTCTGACCATTTGAATTCTGCTCCAGGAACTTTAATTGCCCCGTTTTTTCCTTTGACTGAATGCGTTGCTCTAAATTCCTGAAATAGCTTTCCGAGCTCGCTCTCCTCATTTCTCGCAAAACGATCGTTGCATTCGTCACATTCATATTTTGTTATAAGCGATTTGTTGCCTATACACTCCGCAACTGCATGTGCTTTATGTTGAAAATCCTGTTTAGTCTTTACTTTCCCACAGAACCTACAGCGATACTCAATACTGTCTAGCGGGAGGCGCTGTGTTGAATTTTGAACGTATTTGTACGTCAATACTTTCTTGTACACAGGCTTTTCCTCACACCAGCGGATTCCGCTTGAAATCCCACGAGGTTTCGTAGGAATCCCAATCGCCCTTAGAAATCTCAACATTTTCTTTTGTCGTGCCACTCACTTGGTCTATGCGGCTCACGTCGATGATAAACGGGAGTGAGGAAATATTTCCTTTTTGGAAATTGAGTGTTGGATTCATTGCCCCCAAAAAGAACAGTGTAACTTCTGAACACAAGAACGCTAATGTAAAGAAAATGTTTTCTGCTTGTACATCAGCAAAGGACCCACTGGCATCATATAAAAAACCATAATCCGTATAACGAGCTGCAAATTTATATGATGACAACGAACTCCAGGTTACATTCTCCTTAAAAATGTATTCCAAATTGAATGCGTGAGCGGGAATTTTTCCAGAGGAATCCTTGAAATTCCGCATATAGCTCCCGTCGTTTTCCCAATTCACAACATAGTCATTATTCCCATACCATTTACGGTACTCTCCACCTTTGTTATACGGAAACCATTTTTTCTTACTGCTAATCGCTTCGCTTCTCGAACGCAACAAGATTCCAACTTTTCCCCAACTCACTTCATGCCAAAGTCTGATAAACATATTATTGTTTCCTGTTATCATTCCTGCGCGTGTTGTTGCAAAGTCCTCAAATACTTGAGAGCCTGTACAAATATCAAAAGCGTGTTGGCTCACCCAATACGCCACCGGAGATCCGGGGATTTTGGAGAAGTTGGACTGATCTGCCGCATAGCGATTCTCGCCGGTGAGGAACATATCCTCTTTCCCTTGCTGAGAGGTCGGCTCGATCAAACGGCAATACTCGCCCTTATAGTCCGCAATGTGGCTCTTGCGGATAACAAACGATGTGGTCTGCACCACTTCGCCGCCGATCTCTTCAAAGGCTCTTGCGCCGAGGTGCGCCATATTGACAATATCGACCGCCAGCAGCTTTGTGCGCAGCTTCTCAAAGCTGGACAGGAACATCCAAGCGTGCTGCGTGATCATCGCCTGATAGCCATTCTTCTTCGCCATCTGTCCGCAGCGTTCAATAAACACGGCGAACATATCTGCTTTGCTGTCCGGGAAGTTCTTCTTTACATAGTCATTGACCTTTGCCCCGGCGTTGCTGACTGCCATATACGGCGGATTCGTCACCACCACATCATAACCTTGCGTCAGAATAATAGCTTGCTCTATGAGTTTCGGAATCTCATGTTCTACTGCCGCGAACCAAAGTGTTAAGTTGAGATTTTCAGTTGTTTGCGAAGCTGTCAAGTTCCATGCTCGCAGGAGGCCAACGTAATCGCGCTTCTCTAAGCAGAGAATTGAACCATACTCTTTCGCGTCAATAAACGCATCCAGAAGATAGTTCAGCGTTTCCTGATGTTCTTTTGACAGCAGAAAATCTCCCATTGCCAGCTTATACGCACCGCCAAGTGCGTTGCTTTCAATAATCGAATGGATATTCGGCTGAATCCCGCGGGTAAGCAAACGCCGGTCATACTGCCGAGCCTTCATCATAACCGCAAAATAGGCAAGCTGTGCCGCACGGTCATCAATGTCTAACCCAAAGAGGTTATTCTTGAGGATACTCTGCGCTGCCTCGCGCTGATCCCAACCGGCGGAGGTATAAATCTGCATCAGCACATCGAAAGCGTAGACAAGGATATGACCGCTGCCCATGCAGGGGTCGATGACCTTGATCTCTTCCGGCTTGATGGTCTTGTATTCCTCACGGAGTTTGGCAAGCTGGGTTTCTACCTCTGGTTCCTGTTCAGCTTCATCCAGATAGTATTTCCAGCCGTCGTGCAGCTCAGCATTGGGGTGACCTTCCAGCCAAAGTCTGCCGAGAGAGTTTTCCACCATATAGCGGACGATCCAGTCCGGCGTGAAAAGCTGCGTTGCGGCGGGGATGCGCTCCTTCGTGATCTTGACGTTCTTCTTGAGCTGGGCAAAAGTATCGTCTTTCAGCTCGGTGTTGTAATACTGATACAGCCAGCCGATGATCTGAACGGCATCCTGCCAGTCCCCTTCGGGGATGTCGGAAACCATGTGACCAAGAACGCTGTCCTGACGGAGAATGTTGTTGGGCAGCAGCATTTCCGTGTAGCCGCCCATCCGCTCGAACATGACAGGAAGCGCACTGTTCAGGGCGTTGCACTGCGTCAACAGCAGATAGCGGTAGAGGGCTTCGGTGTCGTTGCTCTCGATGTACTCCGCCACCTTGCCGCTATCCAGTCCCGGCAGATCAAGGTGCAGCACATCGTTCAGGATCTCCGGCTTGAATGCGCTGGATGCGTCCGAGAACACGCGGATATGGGAGGGCAGATAGTTATTGACCTCCATAAAGCGCAGGGCGATGAAGCGGTTGAACCAAGTGTAGGAAACCTCTTCCATGACCTGCTTGTAGCCCTTTTCCTTGATTTTCTTGATGAGTTCCTGTCTCTGGGACTTTTCCTCCGCCGTCAGCAGCCGCCCGTTGAGGGTGTCCGCAGAGGCGTCACCAAAGCCGGACTCGTCAATTCCATATTGATAGGCACGCTGGGAAACCTGCGCGATCAGCTCATTCCGCGCCCAGATCGCAAACTTCTGAATTGCGTTCTTGTTCATCTTCTGATACTCCTTTAGTTGATCTGCACGCCGTCGCAGCTTTCGAGCGTCTTCATGAGCTTTTCGCGGATCGCCTCGACGTACTTATCAATGTCTTCCTTGCTTTGCAGACGCTTAACCGAGCAGAGGTCATAACGGCGCACGGTCATGATCTTCGGGGGCTTCGGCGCGGGCGTTCCGGGCTTTGCGGTCGCTGCGGGCGTGGGCTTCTGCGCTTCCTGCTGACGGGAGGCAGTCATGACCTCCATGCGGCGGCAGATCGTGTCCTTGTAGTTGAGAAGCTGGGTAATCATGGCATCCAGCTCAGTGAGGGAGGTTGCCGTTTTCGCCGCTTCACGCTTATTCACGAAATGATCGTCCGCCTGGCGGAGCAGCGCCCCGGCGTCCCGCGCTTCGCTGGCAAGCTGGTGAACATCCTGCATACACTGGCGGATGTTCTCGGCAACTTCCTCGCGCTTCATATCCAGCAAGCCGTCGTAGGCGGTCTTGACCTTCTGGACAAGCTCCGGCAGCTCCCCAATACGGGAATAGGGCTTTGGCATGGCAAGAATCGTGGACATCGTGCTGATGACATTCAACGTGTCTGCATCCGCCGCAAAGTAGTCTCTTTCCTTGAGAATGCTGGCAAGCCGCTTCTTGGCATCGTCGAACACCGTCCGCTGCGCCTTGAAGAACATCTCCACGCCCTCCATATCCTCGGCGGAATCGAGAAGATCGTCCTGCCGCTGCACCATCCGTTTGAGCAATGCAACATTGTCCTTGCGCTGGCTCAGAACGTCGTTCATCAGATCACGGGCAGCGGTGACGGTTTCTTTTTCGGGGTAACGCTCTTTGGAGTAGAACTCGTCAAGGAGCTTCTGATAGTGGCTCTGCTTGGTTTCAAAAGTGTTCAGCACGAAGCGAATCAGCCCGTCCTCATCGGAGGGAATGTCCATCGCGCCCAGATAGTCCCGCAGGAAGTTGACGCTCTTGCGGATCAGCTCTTCGGAGGGGGCAATGCGCCGTGCGACGATGGCTTTGTCGATCTCGGTCTTCTTTCGCAGGAAGTCCACCAAACGGCGCTCTTCCTTGCCGACCACCGCGCCGCCATAGTTGATCTGAATCTTCTGCTGGACAATCAGGCGGGCGATTAGGGCTGCGATGTCGATCTCCTTCCAGCCGTAGGGGATCGCCTGATACCGGCGCTGCACATCGCCCATCGAGGTCTTGAGCATCTTCTGGTTTTGCAGCTCCAACCACTGACTGATCTCATTGAGCGCATCTTCGTTGTTCGCGCCCAGTCCGGTGAAGCCGACCTCTTCATACGCACCGTTGAGGATAGCGAGAATATCGGCGTCGCTGTCCACAAACTGATTGACCATGTTGAGCTTGGAATAGACGCTCTCAACAAGGCTCTTCATCGCCTCATCCAGCTTGTCCTTCGCAGAGCCGTATTTCAGGTCGAGGACTTCGCCGTGAACATAGAACTTGCCCTCGACGATGGCTTTTTCGATCAGGCTTCTCGCGTGGCTTTCCAGCTTCCGTGCCTCGTCATTGCGGTCGCGGATGATCCGCTGGATGCTCTCTGGCATCTGCGACACATTCCGCTGCTTGACATACTTGCGGATCTTCATCGCCTGTTCCAGCTCGTCGAAGTAGGGCGTGTCCGCCGAGAGAACGACGATTGCCTCGTTGTTGACCTGTGAGTCCATGATAAGCCGCTGGTCTCCAACGCCGTAGAGGTCGCTTGCCACGGTGACAATGCGAAGCCGCATTCCGCCAGTGGACGCGCCGTTGAGCGTCTCGTCAACGTACTGATCGTAGGCAAAGTCATACTTGCCGTATTTATATTTCTTTGCCGGATAGATTTCGCCGTAGACTGTCTGAGAAATGCTCTGGACGATCTGTGCGCTGTCAACGGGCGTATTCTTGATGTCGATGGCAATATCCTGTTCCTCGTCCGTCAGGAAAGCGTAGGTATCACCATTGCGGGAGATGTAGTTCTGAGACAGAAGGCGTTCCAGAGAAGCCGTGATGGATGCACGGAGGGCGATCTTGTCGGTGTGAATATCGTCGATCATCAAAATGGTGATATTCTCAATGTTCGCCTTGACATCTTCAATGTAGCGGACAAGGTAGAGCAGCTTGAGGACGTTCACGTCCTGCTGCTCCAAGCCGTCGTTGGCATCCGCCGCATTCTGGCAGCGGTCGATGACCCGGCGGATGGCGCTCTCCAAGAAGGTATGTACCGTGTCATAGAACTGATAGAACGGCACAAGGGCGTTCTCGTCCTTGTTCTCTACCTTCTGCGCCGCCTCTTGGAAACCGGACAGCATGGAGCGTTCGCCGCCCGAAAGGTGCTTGCCGGAATTGCCGTGCTTGCGGATTTCCGCGAGAACCTTCTGGATGACGATGAACTGATACGGGACAAAGGGGAAAGTCGCGCTGAACTCCGCCGCGCTGGTAAAGCCCTTGATGTCGAGGATCGGATTATCAAAGGCAAACAGGCTCTTTAAGCCGGAAGCCTCTTTCTCATACTCCATTTGCAGAAGGTGATCTGCGTCCTCTGTCTTCGCCAGAACACGCTTTTTGATAACCTCATCGACAGACGAGGAAGAAAGGCTCAGACGGGTATTGAAGCGCCCCTGAATCTTGGAGAAGTCATCGCCGGACACTTTCACAACGGAGTCGATCGCTTCCTGACTTGTCACCATGACCCAGACCTTGCCACAGCATCGCCGACCAATTTCCTCTACAATGGCTTGTAAATTTCCCATCAGATCACTGTTGTCTCCAATAAAGAAGCCAACTTCATCCACCATAAACAAAAGGCGGAAATTATTCGGCTTGGTGTCAACATACGCGACGATGTCGTCCACCAACTGAGCGACGCTTAACTCATTTGTTTCCTCTCCGTTAAACCAATTATGTGCCGCCCGTTCGCTCATTCCAAGTACATCTTGTAAAACTGTTACAAGATCATCTTCAAAAAAGGCAAACGCGTCACGATCATCCACCCACGGCGCACCATGTACACTTTCAAACGCCGCACGAAACGCCTCGGTTTTACCCTGTTTCTCGATAAAACGCTCCAAACGAGCAACCTTCAGATCATCCCCATAAAAGCCGCAGTGCCGATAAAACATCTTTGCAAAAACACGCAGAATCGCAGTTTCATCCTTGTTCACTGGCGCCTGCTTTAGAATATCAAACAAGATTGTCTCAGTCGGCATTGATGAGCTTCTGACTGCATCGGCGTACATCATCGGGTCGTCGAATTTGTTTGCGAAGTAATCAATGGCGTGTTTACCATCCACCTCTTTGTTGGAGAGCAGGTAAGACAGCATTTTCAGAAAGTGAGATTTACCGCTTCCAAAGAAACCAGAAATCCAGACGCCAATTTTTCCTGTCGGATAATCGATGGCTTTGACGTAGTTATCAAAGAATGTGGCAAAATGGCGCCGTAGTTCTTTCGTGATAATATACTCGTCAAGTTCCTGCTTCAAACTCCGCTGATCGTCCTGCGATACCTGAACAACACCATTGATGTCACGGTCGATGTCCTTTTGGAACATACTTTGTATTTTCATAGCGTCTTCCTCCAATTACAAAAGGTTGAATGCCCGGTAGTAGTGTCCGTCCAGAAACTTTCCAAACAATCCGAGGTCTTGTCCGTTGAACGATCCCGGATAAAACATAACGATGGGGATATCCTCAAAGAGATGCTGCATACTGTCCAGCATTTTATGAGAGCGCATAAACGGGAAGATTTTTCCCACGCCGGTCAGGAAGAGAACATCGCCGTATTCATGCGGCTCGTACTTCATGTATTCCAGAAGTGCCTCCGGCGTTGCGATCTTTTGAAGCTGCTTGAGAAGGTATTCCTTCCCGCGCTTTTCTTCCAGCCCGTCCACGGATTTCAGGACGCGCTTGTCCTCCAAGAGTCTCAGAAAAATCTCGTAAAGGTCACATTCCTTAATGTGGTACGGCGTTCCGCTCTCCGCTTTCAGCCGGGAAACGAAGTCTCTGACGATCAATTCGTCTGCCGGATCATAGCAGAACACATGAATGCCGACTTCGTTGCTTAATCCTTTGTTGGCAAGAAAACTGGGGTCGGATATTCTGTCCCGGATTCTATCCAACTCTTGCTTGATGTCGCTCATGCCAGAGCCTCCTATCTAAAGCAGTTAAAAGCTGCAAGTGCTTCGAGATCGTTATTTCTGCGAATGCCTTCTTCCAGCTCATCGCAGAGAAACAGCGGATTGAGCCGCGTGGATTTGAAGGTGTCAAGGATCTCAACCTCGACCAGAACTTTTGTCAGCACTTGCTTGATCTTATTGACCGTTGATTCACTCCATCCGGCAATGTCATCGTTCTGCTCCTGCAAGTGGGAGAAGAACACATTCAGGTCCTTCCGCGAAAACTCGAAGTCCTGACTCCGGAACTTTTCTCCGATCACGCCGACCATGAAGTCCCAGACAATGCGGTTGTAGCGCATCATGGCATAGAGGTTGATCTGCTTTGCAATCTCAGGCGGAGCCGATGATAATTCCTGCCGAAGCTGTTCATCGTCTAATGCGTCCAGCCGCTTATAGCAGCTTCGCACCATACGGGCAACAAGCCGCTCGGTCGGGTATTGAAACAGATTGTTCTTTTTGATTTCTTCGATAGCGTCCTCCACGGATGTCCCGTCGAGGTAATATTTCGATGCAATGCGGATTTCATAGAAGAGGAACTGTTCCGCCGTGATCGTTCCGTTATAAATCAGAGATCGTTCCATTCACTTCTCCATTCGAGCTGGTCTCCCAAGCTCACTGTTATCATATCATATTGGCTGTCCCATAAAGCGGACTTTATCATGCGTTTTCACGCGAATCCGGCACAATTTCCATAATATCTTCCACGCCGCAGTCCAGCGCCGTGCAAATTTTCAAAAGTATCTCCGTCGTAACATGACCGTTTCGCCCCATTTTTGTGACGGACGCCGGGCTAATGCCCGCTTTCGCGCACAGATCTTTCTTTTTCATATCCTTGTCAATCAGCAGTTTCCAAAGCCTCTTGTAGCTCACAGCCATAGTTCGATTCCTCCAGATGAAAAAAGTGCTCTGCTGCTTGGCAGAACACTTTTGCGCAAAGCTGCCAAGTCTAACAACAGCGCTTCGCAGCGTTGTATTTTATTGTATCAAAACAGAATGGGAAATGCAAGGAAATGATAAATACGAACGATTTTTATTTCGCAGATCGCTTTTCAAATTCACCCTTATCTTTGTATATTGCCGCGCAAATTCTGCATCTCATAAGGCGCATGAATCGTGCTGTTTTGCGCGCGAAAATTCTATGCTATTCGTACCGAATGCGCAAACATTAATTAAGTGTCTTCACCGAAACTCCCACAAATGCAGTTGAGCCTTTCCCATTTCTCTGCTACAATTACAATAAAAAAACGCAACGGAGGTTTTCCCATGATCCGTGAAATATGCAAAGACGAATTTTTCCTATCCCAAAAGGCGGAGCCTGCAACGGTAGCTGATTTGACAATCGCGCAGGACTTATTGGATACACTCGCCGCGCACAAGGATGGCTGCGTGGGCATGGCGGCGAATATGATTGGCGTCAACAAGCGCATCATCGCGTTCGACAACATTGGTACATACATGGTCATGTTCAATCCCGTGATCGTCAAAAAATCCGCGCCGTATGACGCGGAGGAGGGCTGCCTGTCCCTGACCGGCACGCGGAAAACGAAGCGCTACCAAACCATCAAGGTGCAGTGGCAGAATGAGCAATTCCAGACGCGCATCAAGACGTTCATCGGCTGGACGGCACAGATTATTCAGCACGAAATCGACCATTGCGAGGGGATTTTGATATGATTTTATTCTTTTCCGGCACCGGAAACAGTAACTATGTGGCGAAACGCATTGCGGACGCGCTGGGCGATGAGATCGTAAATCTGAATGCCCGCATCAAGGCTTCCGACTCTTCTTCCATTGAAACCGGCGAGCGAGTTATTATCGTCACGCCGACCTATGCCTGGCGCATTCCGCGCGTCGTGCGCGACTGGCTCCTGAAAACGGAGCTGCGCGGCGCGAAGCAGGCTTGGTTTGTCATGACCTGCGGCAGCGAGATCGGCAATGCCGACAGATATAACCGCGAACTCTGCACGGAAAAGGCGATTTCCTGCATGGGCACGGCACAGATCGTCATGCCGGAGAACTACATTGCGATGTTCTCCGCGCCGCAGGCGGACAAAGCGCGGCAAATCGTTGCCAAGGCCGAACCGGACATTGACCGTGCCATCACCGACATTCAAGCCGATCAGACGTTCGCGCCGACGCGGAACAACCTCTACGACCGCTTCATGAGCGGCCCGGTCAATCCGATTTTCTACAAATGCTTCGTCAAAGCGAACGCCTTTACCATATCAAGCGCCTGCATCGGCTGCGGGCAGTGCGCGAAGCGCTGTCCGATGAACAACGTTGCAATCAAAGACGGCAAGCCGGTTTGGGGCAGGAATTGCACCCACTGCATGGCGTGCATCTGCTACTGTCCGGTCAGCGCGATCGAGTACGGCAACAAGAGCGTCGGTCAGCCGAGGTATCACTTTGAGGCGCTGTGAGGTCTGCAATGAATCGTGAAGAATTGGAAGCCTACATTCTGAACCATTACAGTACTGCGCCGGACTATCCTTGGGCGGACACACCGCGCGCCGCCGTGTTCCGTCATACAGGCAACCGGAAGTGGTTTGCGCTGCTCATGGAAGTGCCGCGCGACAAGCTGGGACTTCCGGGAACAGAGAAGCTCGATATCGTCAATTTCAAGTGCGATCCGATCTTGATCTCGTCCCTTCGCGGCGAGACTGGCATTTTTCCGGCGTACCATATGAACAAAGCCAGTTGGATCACGGTCGCGCTGGACGGCAGCGTGCCGGCAGAAACGATCGAGCTTTTGCTGGATGTGAGCTATGAGCTGACCAAACCGAAACCTCGCAGGAAACCAGTAAATAGGGAAGAACCAGATGATACGAAAATTTGAAAATCTAGATTTGGACGCCGTCATGCAGATCTGGCTGCAAGCCAATCTGGACGCCCATGCGTTTATCCCGGCGAGCTTTTGGGAAGCGCATTTTGAGATGGTGCGCGATATGCTCCCGCAGGCGGAGCTCTATGTCCACGAAAACGTGGACACCCGGCAAATCGACGGCTTCATCGGTCTGACGGAGAACCACATCGAGGGGATTTTCATTGCAAAAGCTGCGCGTTCCAAGGGCATTGGCAAAGCGCTGCTGGATTATGCGAAGTCGCGCAAACCGTGCTTGACCCTGGGCGTCTATCAGAAAAATGAGCGGGCGCTTGCGTTTTATCAGCGCGAGCAGTTTGTCGTGCATTCTGAAGGCATCGACGAGGACACGAACGAAGCGGAGATTCAGATGCACTGGACGCGGCAGGCGTAGAAAAATTGACGGAGGACGGGCAGCCGTCCTCCGTTTTGTCAATCTGTAAGCTGCTCCCGCAGAAAGCGCCGGAGTTTTTCCAAATCCGGATCGCAGAGCACCGGCAGGGTCTCCACCAGCTTTTCCGGCTCCAGATTCCACCACTGATAGCGCAGCAGCAGGTCTTTCAGCTCTGCGTCAAAGCGTTCCTTGATGAACCTTGCCGGGTTCCCGCCGTAAACAGTGTACGCCGGAACATCCTTCACCACCACGGAATAGGCGGCGATGATTGCGCCGTCTCCGATCTTCACGCCGGGCATGATGATGCTTTCACGCCCGATCCACACGTCGTTTCCGATGACCGTGTCGCCCTTGCGCGGAAGCTGCGCCATGTGCGGCGGCGTATTCTCCGTCCAGGCGCCGCCGAAAACGTTGAATGGATACGTCGTGGCGCTGCTGATGCGGTGGTTCGCAGGACCCATGATGAACTTCGTGCCGGACGCGATTTGACAGAACTTGCCGATCACGAAATGATCGCCGAACTCCGGGTAGTTGAACAGCACATTGTTCCGCTCAAACCCCGTCGGATCGACCGCATCGTCATAATAGGTGTAGTCGCCGACCGAGATATTCGGCGCGGTGACGACGTTCTTGATGAAGCAGGAGGTTTTGTATTCATTCGGAAAGACCTCGTTTGGGTTCGGAATATTCATCATCTTGTCCTTTCTGACCGCTTTTCCATCACAAAATTCGTGAGCGCAACGCCGTGGCGGATCACTTCCTGTTTGCGCACGACATGGTATCCGCGATGCTGGAAAAACAGCTTTGCCGTGATGGAAGCGTGTGTCGTGAATGTCTTTCCAGCCGCGAAGCGCTCCAATTCGTCGCAGATCGCAGATGCAATACCTTGCCCCTGATAGTCCTTATGGACATACAGCCTGTCCAGATAGCCGGTCTCATCCATGTCCCCAAAACCAACAATTTCGCCATTTTTTACTGCAATGATTGTTTTGTGCGCACGGAAAGACGCATCCCACGCTTTCAAATCCACTTCGCCACTCGCCCACGCATCCAGTTGCTCTTACGTATAATCCTTCGCGTTCACGTTGTGAACGGTCTGGTAAAAGAGTTCTGCCAACTGTGCGCAGTCGGAAGGCTGATATTTTCGAAGCTGCATATTCTGTCCTCACAAACTCTGATTTACTTTAGTATATCTCTTGCCCATTCCGTACAGGCATCGGATTCTTTCAAACCGAGCTCTTGCCAAATACCTGCGTAGTACAAACCTCTATCTGGATTTCTGGCATTATTCTTTCTCTTTCCATATATGTGGTTTTCATCATATACTTCATTCATCGTCCAAGTTGCCTTTGTAGCGCCCTCCAACGTCAATACCCGCTTTTTATCAAAACGCAGCACACCTGCGCCGGGCTTGCTTTCATCCAAAGAAAGCCTCTCTGATGCTTTGAAAATCACGTTTGTTGCGTTGCCGATCCGGTCAGCGGATGAATGCGGATGCCACCATATCTTCTTCTGCTTTTCCGGTTCAGAGATAATCTCACCTACCTGAAGATATCCCCAGATAACTTGAATATCTTTTCCACGATAAAAATCACCGCAATCTCGCATGTATCTATATGCGCCGTCTTTGTACCTTACAAAGTGAAAGTTCCCAAAAAAACAGGAAGATATCCCCCTGTGCAACACCAATGTTTTTTAAATATGTAGCTGCTGCATTTCGCTGCCCAAACGCTGGAAACCATCCGTCGATATTTTTCACCCGCCGCTCTGAAACCAAATCAGGATCGACATGGCAGTGATCCCCACCCTTATATCTCAGGTCATGCAATATTTGAGAATACCGAACCCCATTGTAGTAAAGAGAATCGTATGTATCGACGTCATTGCTCGGAATTGGAAATGAGATCATTGCCCCATCTTCAAAAATTGGGCTGACGATGCCGCCATTTGCAGAGTCAAATCCTTTTCGGCTGAGTATGATTTTCATTCTTCACGCTCCTGATAAACTCTGATCTCGGCGATGTCATACTTCTTCTGCACAATGAAATACTCGATGATGCGCGTCATTCTGGTACCGCAAACCGCTCATCTCATCTGGAATCAAACCAAAGTGCCATTGTCCGCCGTTTTTTCAACTTCGGATAGTTCTTCCCAATCTCCGAGATTGCCGCACCTGCGAAGATAGTTGTGACCACCATCCACGGCGCACGCCCCGCAGCTGCAACATTTGAAATCATGAATGGTTTTGCTCTCAATAATATCTCCGCACTTTTCGCATCTGATTGCATTCCTGATAATTCTCGGCATACTAATTCCTCTTTATCACTTTTCTAATTTTTGCTCTTTCTACACTTACATCCGGGGTCGTAGCAGTGGGATGGCATGCTTCTCCGAAATGGATTTCTTTATTATATTGCGCGTTGCCTGCTTGCTCACAGTTTTGCGGAAGTCGGGCCCCTTCCCTTGATGCACAACGCAGACTGCTTAAGTCACAAAATTTCCTTTTTAGAAATGAAACTTCAGGCTTCCAAATGAATTTCTTATATTCAAATTCACTTGCGTCAAAATATCCAACATTGTTCTTCGCTCTATCTGAACTATGAGTAAGCACTTTTGCATATCTTCTGCTGTAGCATTGTATTGGTAATATTTCTATAGAAATACCTTGACGGTTAATCCCTACAACATAGGCAACAGCCGCAACTGTTTAAACCGATAGCGTGTGCTTCTCATCATTTCTATATCCTAGTCAGCGCAGAAGAACAGCTGATATCATGTACATAATCTCTGATATGCCTTGCGAACAGTTTGTGCCATCAGGATCCTGCGCTGACGCAGAAATTCCATATATTCCATACTCTCGAAATTATCAGGCAGGGCGTGTTCCTTGCAGGTTTTGCGATACCCTTCTTCGCCCAGCTTTTGACGGTAATATGCAACATAGTCCTGTGGCGCCTTATCTGAGATTTCGATGTTTGTGGCATAGTCGAGATAGGTAAAATTCGCGATTTGATTCCGATCACGATCATTGTCAACGCCAATACCGGTCAAATAATTCTTCGGAAAGATGTGGTGTTTGTCAATTGCGTTCTTCGTGCCGCTAGACCCCAAAATGAAATATTTTGACACTGGGGTGTTGCTGAATAACATCGGCGTATTCAGCACGATCTGAGCCGCGACATACCCATACCACGCAGGAGAAATAGCTGCTGCACTGTTCAGTTCATTTGGGAGTGTCAGATTGAAATAGTCATCTGTAAAGTGAGTTTCAATCACGCGGTCGATATAAGCCACAAATTCTGCTGCGGTATGAATATCTCGTAGATCCGCAAATTGCTTCTCTACTTCGGACTCCGTTGAACCGGTGTAGAAATATGTAATAGTGCTCATAAAGAACCACTTGCTGATGCACTTTTTGAGCTGCGTGGCATTCAACTTGTAGTCATACTTGGCAATCAGATAAAGGACATAACTGAAGACGACTGCGTTGGAGGACGCAATCAGTTTGTCGCTGATATATCCAGCTTCGGCTAAGATATTGATAAAGCCATGCCAATTGTTTAGATTCATGACTTTGTCCAAAGCTTTCTTGAAAGTCTGAAGATTTTCATGCCGCTCTTCCGTGGAGAATTTACCGGTCTCCAGATTTTTGCCTCGCAAGAGCATATACGCATATCTCAGTCGCGCTCGCCTGAAACCAACGCCAACAGCCATGCGGATTAAATGCGACGGTTCAATTGCCAAAAGTGTATTATAAGAAGTGTTCGCGGCTGGGATTCTGGATGCTGCCGCAAATGTATTGATCGTATCACTGGTTTCATTTTCGTAAACGGAGATCAGCGTCTGGATGAAGTTATTCTCTGTCAACTTCTGCCCGCCAGAGTTAACACGGACAAAAATATCTGCGACATCTTCTTCATCTGCAGTATAACTGATTTCCAATGTGGGCAGTGAATAGTCCGTGAGATTTAAAAGCGTATTGATATTGTCCTCAATTTTATCTTCTTCCTCGTCTGTCAGCAATGGAAGACCTTTCTTACAACGGCTTTCGTTGGCTTCTTTTATAAAACGGCGCCGCAAAGAGCTGATAGAGTTATCCTCTTTTGCGAGAAATACATCACTGATTCGGCTGATCCACTCGGTGTCCTTTTCGTATGCTTGAGACCATACAGCAAATTCACAAGTCAGTGGATTATAGGAGATTTTGATCTCGCGATCCACAAAGTTCTTGTCTTTCACCTTAACAGCAAACATAGCCGCAACAAGGGCGGTTAGTCGCTGCTGACCGTCAATAACAAGTTCTTTGGGGTCCTCGTAAGTCTTTGAGTTATCACCGATTGTACTCTTTTTGCTTTCGTAATCAACCGGAGACTCCCACAGCATAATGTAGCCAATAGGATATCCTTTGAGCAAGGAGTCAAAAAGTTCACGAACTTTGTTATCTTTCCAAACAAATGGGCGCTGAAGGTCAGGCAGACCAATACGGCCGGTGCGAACATCATTGACCAAATCTCCAACTTTGCTGGGGATATTCTTGAACAGCTCTTTTCCCATGTTGATCTCCTCAAACCGGTTCACCTGTTTTTTGATTGTCTAATTCAACTTTATTCGTATTCAATACCATAATTGTATCGCGACCTTACTGCCAAGGCGTATTCCACCGCATGACAACTTTGTTTATAATGATAGCACATTCGGTAAAGAACAGCAAGAAAACAATACATTTGTGTAGATTAGTGGTGCCTATTAGTATTATCTACATTATGCGTTGAAAAGATATTCTTCAAGACCCTTTGCCAGATGAAGAGGCAACGGTAGAACCGTCGACCGATTGGACTGAATCGGAATATCTCTCAACGCATTGGTATAGAAGATCCAGCTTGCTGCATCATCATCCGGCTGAAGCTGCAGCGGATACAGCTCAATCATGTCCTTTTCTGCAAATGAATGCCTGGGGCAATTGATCTTAGATTCTCTAAAGCTCTGTGTATAACGATTATCATTTGGTTTCGTATGAATGCCCCAGTACACATCCTCATATTTAAAAATACCCGATGTAGAGGAACGCTGCGAATTTTCGTCAGAAACTTTTACACGCAACTCCGTGAAATAATCTGGAACTTCTTGATTGCTCCTGATCCGGATGATTCGCACGCCTGAATTCGCCAAGGAGAGTAAGTACGGACTTTGCGGCATCCCGACATTTACCTGAGTCGGATAATACGCTTTTGCTTTATTATATCCACCGATCTCCTTGTCGGAGATACCGCCCCATACCGCCCGCGTATTTCCATCGGATTGGACCAAAACCAATACTCTGTTTTCCGGTGTATTGTATCGATTTTTCAACTCTATGAGTTTTTGCTTCGCAGGGGTGCGGCTTGCCGCAACACAACGCTGTTCCAAATCGCTTTTCCAGAAAAGCTGCGCCATCTCGAGGCACGCTTCCCGATAAGAAACCGTCTGGTTTGAGAACGCGTCACAATGGACCCGTGTCTTTCCCTCTATCAAATCAACCGTAATGTAAAGCGGAAGAAAACGAGCTTTATTTGAGATCCCCTGAACTTGCGTACACAAATGCATCCCCACACAAGGCGTATGCGTCAAATCAGGCTGGTCCCGTTTAGGATCCAGCAGGGTCACAACACCCAGCTGTCGATAGAGATCATATACAGCATTTTCAATTTTGTTCTGGCTGGCATCTTCCTCAGGGGTAACAAACTGTACAACTCGTCCCGTTTTGGCAAACGCATTGCGAAGGACGGATTTCGGATCGCCGACAACATAGTTCTCTTGCCCGGGCAAAACGAAAATACAAGCCGTTACTGCGTCGGTATCGCCTAATAGTTCGGCGATTTCGCCGCATCGCGTAATCTGCGTTTGCCGCTTATCGTCTGGCATACTATCCGCAAGACTGCCGACTTCTTTACACACATACCGCACTTTCAAACTGGATGTATCCTTTTCATCGCCAAAATCCCGTTCAATTTTGGCCTGAATCTGTTTCAGCAGTCTTTGCTGTGAATCATCTTTCCATAGACCATACAGCTCGAATATAATTTGGTCTGTCGCGGCGCATTGCCTGACCCAGTTCCGGAAATCTTCAGAATCCGCATATTCCTGCGGGGAACTATATTTTTTGAGCTTATGCCCTCGCGGCATGACCCGTTCCGCTTCGGGCTGCTCACAAATCATATTACCGAGCAGCGTAAACACCGAACGGTGCAGTGATGCCTTGTCAACGACAGACACACCCGTTCCGATTTTGGAAGCTACAAAGCCGGCCATGCCGTTTTTGTAGGGAAGAAGAATTGTTTCTGCATATGCCGTGGGATTTTTTACAATAGCTTCCGCCGATGGTAATTGCGCGTAGCTCCAAATATTGTAGCACTCTTTGTCCTGTTCTTTCCATATGGGCTGTTTGGCAATGGAATCATAGACAATGGGAACTTGGCAATATTTATTCTCTGAAACCTTTATATGAGAATTGACTGCATTTTTCAAAAACGGAGTCCGTTCTTTATTGTAGTTATCAGGAATCCAGCGGCGAATGCTCATCTGGCACAACAGCAGCGCTTTTCTTTCCGGAGGAGTTGTCTGCACAGATAAATCAAATACAAAAGAGTACTGATGGTGACTTTTCATATCTGTGATTGGATCGCTGACCAGCTGATTCTTAGCGGCATAGCAAAGGTGCAGTGTTTGTCCGTTCAGGGTGATCTCTTTTCCCAACAGACGGTTGATTGCCAGAAGCGGAATCGCCTGATAAGCAGTTTCACAAACCGTCCCGTTTTCAAGTGTAAGACAAACTTGATCTGTGGATTGACCTGCCGCAAATTCTTCCCAATTCATCGTATCACAAAATTCTTTTGCGAGTTTTTTGACTATGGGGTTCACTCTTGAAGACGTGACGTAAGTAGCCTTTACCCAGGTCTTAATAATGCTGCACAATGCCTGAATATTCTTCTCAGAGTATTCATAACAGGATGTAAGCCAACGCTCATCATGGCTGTCCTTTTTTAACGGGGCTAAAGCGATGATACCTTCCATCCAACTGTCGACCAGCTTCTTCAGCGCATTTGTTGGAAGTCCATACTCATCCTTGAACTTTGGATTTGTCTTCCGCGCGATGTTCAGCAAGGTCGCTTTCCATGATGCGGGAAATCCCAAATAGTATAAAGTGCAGGTTTGATTGGGAGACAGTTTATATGCCAACGGATAGATTTTATGATTCATATGGAATGTCCTTTCGATAGGCTTTATAAAATGGAGCATACAGCGTTTTGGCAATTTCAGCGCTGTCTTTGCAGGTCATCAACGTGTCTAAGTATCGGCCCAGCTCGGAGAGACAGTCAAAGTCACCCTGTTTTTCTTCACGGCCGCGAAATGCGCCGTCAATAAAATAAACATGTGGTTCCGGCTTAGTCACATCTGTTACACGCGCCAACCGGCCAAAGATCTGCAGGATTAAAACAAACAATGTTGCAACCACATCTTTCCGATCTTCAGCGTCCAACTCAGCTAGGCCAAACGATTTGCTTTTGCTCATCTTTGCCCACTGCTGTGCCGCAAATTGGCGGACGCGCGCATTGTATGCGAACAGAGATTCTTGGGGAGCCCGATGACAGTGGGACTCCACAAATCCATTGAGCTTGCTGCCCTTTTGCTGGATATCATCAGGCACAGCCATCGGTCGTACCATGAAAAACACTGCGCAAAGGGCAGAGTGGCCATACTCATCGACAATGTTGTGTCCACGCTCGATTGCCATAGCAGGTGCAATCAGAATCTCCTCTTTCATCTTTGCAAACCGGCTGACCTCTCCCCGGCGCACCGTTCCCTGAACGTTCTCGCTGTTGACAGCATCAGAGATCATCCGGCAAACCTTTGCAGAGCAATTGACCTTCCGCAGGGCCGTCTCCAGTGTGCACTGTACTTCCTGCGCCTGCACGTAGCTGTTGACAACCAATAGGATTTTCCCGGCTTTTCTTTCATATTCTCTAACAATCAGATCGACTGTCCTTTCGGTTGCAGACCGAAGCTGCAGCATACGTTGATCGTCTGACGCGCCGGAAATACGCTCAGGAAAACCGGATTCAAAGAAACGAGTTTTTTCTAAAAATGCGCGTTTCTCACCATCCGCTTCCAGGATATAGTTCACTGGTCGATTGATGTGGTACTCATAGGAGCCCTCCGCCCAGCTGGAACCGGACAGCATGATCACATGGGGTCCCGCAGAATTGCCCTGTGCGTCAGTGCGCAAATATGGAAGATCTTTCATCAGACTTCGTCCAAATGCAAACTGGCGGAACAGAATAATGTCTTCGTCATCTGTCTTTTTCAGGCCAAACAGATTGCCACACAGCGCAGAGGGAAGGAAATACTGCTGCTGCCGAAAACGCGTTTGCAGAAATCCGAATAGTTCATTTTGACGATAAGAGGTTTCATGGCTGGCCTCATACGCATCACTGAGGTTCCGAATAAAGTGATCAAAATAAATGAGCCGCAAAATAAGCTTGATGCGAGCATCTTGAATTTGTTTTACTTTATCCTTCTTAGGCCGCGGAAAATTATCGCCCATTTCATTCAGCCAAACATGATACATTTGGTTAAAAAAAGTTTCATCGGTACTCTTGCAGGAACTCTCAAGAACAGCCCATAGCGTACTCTGCCGAATGCCGTCTTCATCCTGTATGTCTATTAAATCGTAAATGACTTGATAGACAGCATACGGAATTCTATATTCTGTCTCATCCCGGCACATATCCTCTAAGAGGGTAAGGGCTGAGAAAGGATCTCCGTACGCAATTTTCTTCCATGCACCTAATTCATGGTGCAGAGATTTTACGAGACAACTTAGGACTGTCACGCTCTGGCGCTGCATTTCATCGTATCGCTGTTCGGCCAAATTTTCCTCTCTGCGTTTGCTGCTTAGCCGCATATAGGCACTGCAATCTTCAGCGCATTCACGGATATAGCTATTAAAGCTCGTTTCCGGCATAAAAAAGTGATCCAGCGTTTTTTGAACTCTGTCGCTTTCATCGAAGACAACCACATCAAAGTCGCGCATTACCAGTTCTAAGAAGGTTTCCCGCTGCGCTCCTATCCGAGATGCCGCAAAGCCGGCAACTGTTGTGATAACAACGGAAGCAGTATAGCATTCACGGAGCATCCGGGTTCCCAGGCACTGATGAAAATACGGACAAAGGTGATTCTTGTTTCCTTTTTTCAGGGTGTAGCATGGCTCTTTGCCGAAAGCGACTGCTTCGCTATGCTGCGCATCCATCCCATCAACCAAACATAACGGCGTTAAGTATTGAGAAAAGTCTGCCGACAAACAGGTCTCATAGGGCTGCGCAACCTGATTGATATATTTCAGCCTTTCGCTGCGTCCAATCAACGGGCTTGCCGTAACGCCAAAGGCTGATAAATATTTCTGCAGGTTCATGACTTCGGCTACTGTGTCAACAACAATCGTCATCCGACATCCATTTTTATAACACCAAAATGCCAACACCTTGATCAGCGTGGATTTGCCTGCGCCAACCATGCCAACGATATTGATGACCTCAAGAATTGTGAGTTCCGTACATGTACTGACGGAAGCCTCTTTGATCTGCTTGAGAACATTGGTCGTTAAAATCGCATAGCACGGATCACCGGGATGCATCTCGGCCATTTCCTTTGCGGTATTCAGCAGTTCGTCCAAGGTGACGGAAATTGCTTTTCTGCGTCCCTTTTCAGAAACTCTCGGTGGAACAGGTGCGGTACAGTCCCTGTCGAATCTGACCGAAACAGTTTCGGTTTCCCCGTTTTCCAAATTCAAATACGGATAGCGATATGTCCCGGCTCCGGCATAAGCAGGCGGCTTAGCTTCTTCAAGCCCCTCCGGCCAAAACCGCTTCCACTCCCTTTGGCGCTGCTCATACGGATAGGGATATTCCCCCTCTACTTTGGAAAACGAATGACATCCCTCCGATTTCTCAAACGAAAAAGCGCGAACCGCATCATATTTTGAATCCTGATATGCTCGCAAATCATCCTGCCAGTATTTTTGAGAACGATAGTAACCCAATGCGTGCCGGGCCTGCTGCAAAGTGTGTTCCATATTTGTACACGCCGTTGTGCCAATAAGCTGATATTGGGCAAATAAAAGATAGGCTTTTACTGGATCGGCGGCAGGTGCATTCAGAGCAAGTAAATGTAGAACTGCTTCAATCGCTGCAAATCTGGCAAGCGGCATAGGCTCATCCATGCCTTGAAATTGTGCCGCAAGCGGAGCGTACCATCCGTCTTTGGCCTTATTCACCACTGCGCATCGCCTCCTTCTTCGCAATTGCAGTTTTCAACGCTCTCAGAGTCACACACTCTACATTCTTTTGATCCGTCAGTACGCGGTTGATAATTGCGGTATAGTTTCGCTGATTGACCGTGTATTCGTTGGGAATCACAAAATAACCGCGTGCATAGTCCCCGGAAGGGAATCCACCATCATTTTGAATTTTCGCACGGAGCGCGATGGGATTTCGATATGCCTTTGCGTCAATTGCCCAAACATCCCCGTCCGAGAACTGGATTTCCACATCATAGCGATCCATCTGCGGCCACAATGCCCAACGAAGCTTCTTTTTCTCACAAAACGCCGCAATTTCAAGTTCAAGCTTTCCCGGCGCAGCAAAATACCGCATGACACCTTTCTTTAACCGATAGAGATCGCCGGCCGAAATGTCCAGCTTCATATCATCCGTGAGTTCGGGGAGGGTATCTGTGCAATGAGTTGAGTGACAGCTGTATCCATACTTTCCATGCATCATCGTCCATCCGCATTGAGGACAGCGGTAACTTTCCTCCGTAATTCCCTCGTAGGCAAACTGGAAGGCGTCTCTGGCCATCGGATCATCGGCCAACTCAAGAGACATGGTGCGCCTATCCTCGAGTGTGATAATCGGATGCTCGATTATATATCTTCTGACTCTACAATAATCTTCTTGACTTAAAGTAATTATTTTTTCATAAAGAACACGCTCGTCTGTTCCATTCATGATGTCACTATCCTGCGTTTCCAAGAACTCATAGCAATCCGAGCTGGGGACATATGCGTTACTGGCTTTTTGATACGCAAAGGCGTCATAAGCATAAAAAGGCTCTTCCTGAAGATGCAGTTGCTCGACAACTTCCGATTCCCATGTATCGAGCCACTCCTCAATAGGTCTGGTGATAAAATGCGCAAGGAAAGAGGCTTCGTCGGGATACTTGATAGCGACTTGACTCCCTGCCCATTGACTTGCAGCTAAAAACATATTGATTCCATGCTGCATAGCTTTGCTGTAGGGATACCTTGTCGGTTCCGCTTGCAGAAGCTGTTCTTTTTCAATCAATCCTTTTGCAATCAGAGCGAATGTTTTTCGCATAAATGCCGTATCCACGGGAATCCCTCCTGCCTTGAAACAAAATAAAACGGCTCTCCTGACATATACAAGAGAACCGTTGAAAAATACAGCATTATTTGGTTATATACAAATCGCTAAACAACATATATATACCGAATCAATGCGCTTTTTACTTTTCTCGTGTACAAATGTAATTATAAGGAATGTCTTCTGGCTTGTCAAGAGGCATTTTCACTTCCTTTGTATATGATCTAATTTATGAGCTTTCTTACCTTTTTGAGGTCAGTCACACTAGCGTCTCGGGTACATCATTGACATGACAATACAAAATTTCCATCGCAGATATTTCAAAACATCCTACTTGCCTCTTGACTCTCCCGTAACGTCATAGTGTATGCTAAACTCACACGGAGGAGGGATTGCCATGATGAGCATTCACGAAGTCAGCAAGCTGGCAGGTGTCAGTGTCCGGACGCTGCACCATTACGACGCCATTGGTTTGTTGCCGCCCACCACGCTTACCGAAGCGGGGTACCGGCTGTATGACGATACGGCTTTGGCACGGCTGCAATCGATTCTGCTGTTTCGGGAGCTGGAATTTCCGCTCAAGGATATCAAACGGATCTTAGATGATCCGAACTTTGACCAGGCTGCCGCGCTGGAGGATCAGATCAAACTGCTGGAACTGCGGCGAAAGCAGCTTGGAAAACTCATCGCCCTCGCCCGTGAGACTTTGAAAACAGGAGTGACACCTATGAAATTTGATGCATTTGACAAGACCGAGCAGGCACGTTTCGCCGCCGAGGTCAAGGAAAAGTGGGGCGGCACAGCCGCGTATCGGGAATATCAGCAGCGCGAGGAAAATGGCTCTGCCGGTGACTTCGCCGAGTTGATGGCGCGGTTTGCAGAGCTGGGCAAGCTGAAAAAACTTGCCCCCGCCGCCCCGGAGGTGCAGACCGCAATCCGCAAGCTGCAGCAGTTTATCACCGACCATTTCTACACCTGTACACCTGATATTCTGGCGGGGCTGGGTGAGATGTATGTCACCGACGAGCGTTTCCGCGAGAATATCGACAAGGCCGGCGGCGAAGGCACAGCGACATTCGTATCTAAGGCGATTGCTGTATACTGTGGGAGATGAGTATTCTTTGCTTATTGCGATGCAGAATTTGATCTGCGGTTCTCAGCGGAATATCATTGGGTCTCTTAGCCTCTGCGAACAAAACACTTGAACCTTCGGGCAATCAGAGCTACAATGCCTACACCTTATAGCGAGGACGAATTGAACGGAGGTTAGAGGATGAACTATGAAAGCAGTCCCTTTCAGGGCTATTCGTCAATCAGCGTTGACGACTTGAAAGATCAGGCAAACAGTCTTTTGAATCTGGTGACAGAGGAGCAGCGGCCGCTGCGTGTATTCATGAATAATGGCAAGGAGTTTTTGCTTTTTCCACAGGATATGCTTGCCCCAATTTCCGATTCTGACTTTCGGCTGATCCTGCTGTCGGCAATGCGGTATGCGATGGGCAGGAAAACCCATATGCCATCGGTGGTCGCTGATTATATCAAACGTCATCTTCAGCTTCTGGATGATAAATTTCTCACGCTGGCTGCCAATGATATTCGGCAGTATCTTGAAGACTACGCAGAGCACGGGGCGAATTCAGATCTTTGGCAGGACCTTTTAGATGCACTTGAAACAGAGCAGAGAGATCGCGCCGCTCGTCAGGCAAGGAAAATCAGACCTTGCCCGACCTGCGGAAAACCATTGGAAGTCATGAGTATTGCCGACAGCTGGCATTCACCTGGTGGGTTCGATGTGATCGCTCACTGCCGTGGATGCCGCTCTGATTACGAGTGGTTCTGCGATAAGGATGGCAGTGTCTCAGATATGAACCAGTATTTCTTCGGATAAGGACAGATGATAAATGCAGAAACGCTTCCCGTTCTTTTGAGCGGGAAGCGTTTTTGACCACATGGATTACTACAGACGCGCGCGGAACAGGCGGAAATGGGGGCTCCAAAGATGTCACGATAGTAACGGAATACGAGCAGAAATGATGAAAAATCATCGGAAACGTCCAAAAAAAGTTTTCGGTTCATGTTTGGGACCACGAGGCCGCTGGTTCGAAACCAGTCACTCGGACCAGAAAACCCGCTGAAATCTTGTGATTTCAGCGGGTTTTCTATGTAAATTATTTGATTTTTTCAAAAACCTATTCTTTGTTTCTTGCAGTGCAGGATTTGCGCCGCGGATTCGATGAGCCAGAATTTGTCAGGAAAATAAAATAAGTGCAACGCCTGCGATTAGCAGAGCAATACCAACAACAAACTCTACCAGTCCGACTCTCTTTGCATATTCTTCATTCTTCCGACCATCTTGAAAGTCTGCCTCAAAACCGTTGATGAGATTATATTTCTTTTTGAAATAAATGAAGTATCCAAACAGAAGAAACGCCAGTCCCAGCACTACGGCCAATGCCTTTAGGAATATCATATAAACACCTCCGTAAATCCTGATTTGTTTCATTATAGCAAACGATCTGGCAAAGCGCAATCGCAGCCGCCCGACACCGGGCGGCTGCATCCCGTTCATCCGTTCAATGCCTGTCGGCCTTCTGCCGTTTCAACTCCGCCAGCTCCGCTTTCGTCTCTGCAATCAGCACCTTCAGCTTCTCCTCACATTCCACGCGCGTGTGCGCATACACATTCCGCGCGTGCTTTTTGCCGTCGATCCATGTCGGGGAATATCGCCCCTCAAAGAGGTGGTCGTTGATCTGGCTGATGCAGCCTGTGCCGGGTTTGCGGACCTTGCCCATATAGGGCTGGAAGTCGACGATGGCGGGCGCATTTGCCTGCGGCGCGGGCTCGTCCGGGAGTTCTGCCTTGCCGATTCCGCAGTCGATCTTCCGCGCGGCGGCGTGCTGCATATCAGAGGTCGAGTGCGTGTAAATGTCCAGCGTCGTGGCCGCCGACACATGGCCCAGCATGGCGGAGAGCGTTTTCACGTCCATCCCGTTTTGCAGCGCCAAGGTCG
>ERZ1026915.85-NODE-85-length-47517-cov-14.714656_pt1 | contig 47517 bp, 49 predicted proteins | sample MGYA00519466_ERZ1026915 | MGnify/ENA primary metagenome ERZ1026915 (study PRJEB26926, sample SAMN06164884) | human gut metagenome | biome: ENVO:00009003; feature: ENVO:2100002; material: ENVO:00002003 | host: Homo sapiens | place: USA | collected 2012 ... | reverse complement strand
TCGACCGGGATGTGTCCACCGATATTCCCGGCGTGGATAAGGTGATGTTTGCCGACTTCATTCGTGCTGCCGCCTGCAGAAGCGGCCAGATGCTGAACCTGCATGACATCGCCGGAGATGTGGGCATCAGTGACGATACCGCAAAGCGCTGGATGAAGGAGCTTGAAAAATCGGGGATCGTGTTCTTCCTGCACCCCTACTCCAACAACCTTTTGAAGCGGACGATCAAAACGCCGAAGATGTATTTCTTCGATACAGGCCTTGTCTGCTATTTGACTCGGTACTCAAGCCCCGAAATTCTGATGAACGGTGCGATAAACGGAGCTGTCTTAGAAAACTATGTTGTGTCGGAAATTATAAAAACCTACAGCAACAGTGCGCAGGACTGTCTGCTGCATTATTACCGGGACAAGAACAGCAACGAGATCGACTTGATTATGGAGAGCGACGGTCAGATGCACCCCATCGAGATCAAAAAAAGCATCAATCCGCCCACACAAATTACGGGCGCTTTCAAGCTGCTGGATAAGGCCTCTGTGCCGAGAGGGACAGGCGCGATCATCTGCCTTCGGGAGACATTGAGCGCAATCGACAGCAGCACATACATTGTCCCCGTGTGGATGATCTGATTTCGTTCCAAAAACAAATATTCTATACACAGCCGCTTGGTTTCAGTGCGAAATCAAGCGGCTGTTTCTATAGAGCGTGTTATCCCAAAAACATAAATGAAGGAGGAAGCAAAATGACAAACGAAGAACTGAACACCGCCTTATATAAGAAGGTGTTCGCAGAACAGGAGAAGTATCGAGAGTGGCTTCTTTCCCAGCCGCCCGACGAAATCCTGAACCATTGCTACGAGTACACGGTACGGGAGGACATCGTGCTGGCACTGGAGGAATACGACTTGTCCGATAAGCAGTGCAAGGCACTCCTGAAGTCGCCCTGTCCGCTTGCGGATGTGTTCAGGGACTTTGAAAAGCGGGAGACCGACCACATGGACAACATCCGGGACACCATCGAATGCCGTGCCAACGCGGTCATCCGGGCCGATTTTCTGAGAGACCGGCGTGAAGCGAGGTGATGCCCTATGCGCTATATTGCCGCGGAGGATGTTGCCAAAGCCAAGGAAATGGACCTTTTGACTTGCCTCCGCAATTATGAACCGCAAGAGCTCGTCCATGTATCCGGAAACACCTACTGCACCAAAGAGCACGACTCCCTGCGAATCAGCAACGGAAAGTGGTGCTGGTTCTCCCAGGGAATCGGCGGCAGATCGGCGCTGGGCTATCTTATCAAGGTGAAGGGCATTCCTTTCACGCAGGCAGCAGAAATCATTCTCGGACGGGAGGCAGAAAAGCCTCCCGTTTTCTATCGCCAGAAGGAACGAAGACACACGGAGCTGCTGATGCCGGAGCTGTCTGAAACAGCGGACCGGGTGGGAAAATATCTGCAAGGTCGTGGGATTCACTCAGTCATCATCCGCTACTGCCTGGATCATAAGCTGCTCTTTGAGTCGGCAGATTACCACAACGCAGTGTTTGTCGGGTACGACAAGGACGGTAAAGCGAGATATGAGAACACTGCCTCTTGTTCCTTTCATGCGGGAAAGACTTCTCGCCCTGAAAGAAGAGCAGCAGGAAAACCGCCGCTTGTGCGGACGCAGCTACCATAAGCTGCCGGAGAATATCCGGGTGGTTGGCTGCTGGGCCCACGCGCGGCGAAAATTTGATGAAGCGCTGCAAACGCTGCCGAAGGAGAAGCGAAAAGATTCTCTGGCAGCGGCCGGAGAGTGCTACGTTACGTATCCCCCCCCTGACGTTAATAGTGGTGGAACGTTGTGAAACGTTCCACCACTATTATCCCATAGAAGTCTATACGCCCTTAGATTTGACGGTTACGATACTTTGTATTTTTATTTTTTGGGATTTCTCGGGATTCTTGCCTTGCTGTTTAGGCAGTTGGGTATGGGGCACTTAGAATTCAATTACGTTCAATTGACGGAAACACTCCACATATGGGCAATATTATTATAGATGTTGACATTACTCAGTGTGTCAGCGTTCCAGGCGTAGCACTCCTGATAGTGTCCGCAGTTGATGACGGGCAGATAGTCATTCCAGCAGTAAGCCTGGAGCTCTTCCCAAATCTGATATGCCTCATCTTTGGTAGTGGCCTGATTGAAGCAAGAAATATAGTTCTGGAAAGTTTCATCTGTAGTCCAGAAGCCCGCGCCAGAACCCAGATAGAACTTCAGTGTGGGCAGCGGGACAGAGGAATAGCTTATCACAAACATATCATACAAGCTGGGATCAGACTGGTAAGCGTTCATAGTAGGATAATCGTAGGGCTGAACATCACAGGTGATACCAATGGCTTCTAACTGAGAGGCGATAACCAGTGCCAGCTTATCACGGTTATTCTCGTTAGTAGTCATAATAGTGAATACGTCGCCTTCCTGGTAGCTAGACTGTGCTAAGTACTTTTTAGCAAGCTCCAAATCAGACCGATTGTAATTTTCGGAACCGGCATCCGTTAGCCAAAAACCATTGCATTCGTCCATGTAGCAAGATCCCAGGGAATAGAAGGAACCGTAACCAACTGTCATAATATCGTCCATGCTCAATGCAGCATTAACGGCTTGACGGAAGTTTACATCTGTGCACAGGCCTTCTTTCTTATTCATTACCAGAACCAAAGTACCGGCTTCCTGAGTTTGCGTCTCCACTCCAGGGGTATTTGCAATAATATCGTAGTTGTCGGAAGTCAGGCCATATATCAAATCGTACTGACCAGTCTGCAGACCGGCAATACGGGTAGCAGCTTCCTGTACATATGAGTAGTACAGAGTTTGCGCAGCGGCATCCTTATGACCGGCCATTCCATCTACATAGCCATCTTCACCATAAGGAACATAGTCGTCGAAGCGATCTAAGCGGATATATTGATCCTGAACAAATTCGGTGAACTTATAGGGGCCAGTGCCCACATAATTCTTCAGATAACCCGTCTCTGTCAAATCCGCACAGGCATCAGCAGTTGTGATGAGCGCAGTAACAGTAGCTCCAGCAATCATATCAGGCAGGGTCAAAGCAGGGGTGTCAGTGGTAATTTTTACCGTATAGTTATCCACCTTCTCAAAGCGTCCAGACCCAACTAGCTCCTGAACATTGGAGTAGGTTTCGATCCAGCGGTTCATCGAAGCTACCACATCATCGGCAGTCATTTCACTGCCGTCATGGAACAGCACACCTTGGCGCAAATAGAATGTAAAGGTAGTGACATCTTCGGACATCTCATAGCTTTCGCACAACTCCGGAACAGGTTCACCCTGGCTGTTCAGCGTCAGCAAACGTTCCCACACAGTACCGAGGGCTACTTGGCGGCCGCCCACGGATGTAGTCATAACGAGGTCTAGTGTATCTACATTCATAGATAGGGCGACCCAAACATCATTTTTGCCAGAATCGGCGGACTCTTCGATAGTATTATCGCCAGCAGAAGATGAGTCCTCACTGACATTCTTTCCAGCACAACCTGTCAGGCTCAAGCACAATAGTGCCGCTAGCATAAATGCGGACAAGCGATTGAGAAGCGAGTTTTTCATATTTATCTCTCCTTACTTTGTATTATCTCCAGTGTTTGAAGCACTGAATCACCAAATCAAATGCCAGCTCGGCTGATACACGCACGCATGTGCTGCGATGCATCTGCAATAATTTTTTCCTCATCCAACGTCAAGAGCTTGCGGTCACGCATCACCAACCTGCCGTCAATAATGGAGTCGGTCACATCATGGCCGTGGCCGCAATAGACCACTGTTACAGCCAGATTTTTGGTGGGATTTAGATGCGGTTGATTTATGTCCAGCATAATCATATCTGCTTTGCAGCCTTCCTCAATTATGCCCAGTGTTTCTCCGCCAATAGCAGATGCGCCACCAACAGTAGCCATACGCAGCATATCAGTAGTAGTCACAATCTGCTTATCAAAGATTGGCAACCCTTGAGAGGCGATTGTGGCTAGCTGAATCACCCGCATCAGCTCAAACATATCTAAATTCACACTGGAGGCCCCGTCACAGCCGAGGCCAATAACACCGCCGTGTTCCAGAATTGTCGGGACCCGTGGAAAACCATGGTGGCCAAGGTTGGCCTTAGGACAATGGATGATATGGGTCTTGCTGTCAGCTAACAGAGCAATGTCATGGTCGGAAAGCAGAACATTATGGGCCGTCAAAAGATTAGGCCCCAGCACACCGGTTTGCGCCAGTAGCTCCGCAGGACGCAAATGATAATGTTCTAGGCTAAAACTAACCTCATCTCGGTGCTCACACAAGTGTGCATGGATGCCGGTGTGATACTGCGAAGCCGTCTCAGCAGTCTCGCGCATCAGTTCAGGAGAACAAGTCATGATTTCCCGCAACCCCAGCCAGATCTGCAGACGGCCGTTACCTTTGCCATGATAGGCGTTGTAAAGGTCTTTAAACCGTTCAATAATTTCCTGCCGGGTCTCAATTAGACGCCCGCCCACGGTGTCGCCGATATCGATGGAGGAGCGGCAAATAGCAGCTCGCATTCCAGACTCTAAAACGCTTTCCGCAGCTTGATCCATATGAACACCGCCGGCATCCGCGAAACCAGTGAAGCCAGCTTTGATCATTTCCAGGCAAGCCAGTTGAGCACTGACCCGAACATCTTCAGGGGTCAAGGCACTTTCAAACGGCACAAGTACATGGGACCAAGTCATTGGTTCCCTACCGCCGGCTCTTCCTCGCAATAGTTGCTGGCAAACGTGAGTATGTCCGTCCACAAAGCCAGGCATTAACAATTTGTTTTCGCCAGAGAGTAGCTGTGCTGCCTTGTATTTGGCAGACATAGCACTGCTTTGTCCCACTTCCTCAATTATGCCATTCTTTACGGCCACAGACTTGTGCTCTTCAATTTTGAAATCCTTGTTCAGCAATGTGCAATCATCAATTAGAATATCGCATTGAATTTTTTGGGGTGGCATTTTCTCATTCCTTTCTATTTTAAATTAATCATACAGATGGCAAGCCACCTTGTGCCCGGGAGCAATTTCCTTCCATTCCGGCAGTGCTTCGGCACAAGCTGCCGTAGCATAAGGACAGCGGGTGCGGAATACGCAGCCAGATGGGGCATGAATAGGCGAGGGCAACTCTCCCTGTAGGATTTCCCGCTTTTTTGTCTGCTTTTCGATGGTCGGAACCGCAGAGAGCAACGCTTTGGTATACGGATGCAACGTGTTTTGGAAAAGTTCTTGCGTTTCAGCTTCCTCCATTAGATGACCCAAATACATCACACCAATACGGTCGGAGATATGCTTTACAACACTGATGTCATGAGCAATAAATAAATAGCTGTGATTGCCCTGTTGCTGCAAATCTAGCAACAAATTCAAAATCTGTGACTGAATTGAAACATCCAACGCTGAAACTGGTTCATCACAGATAACCAACTCCGGATGCAACAGTAAGGCTCGGGCAAGTCCTATACGCTGACGCTGACCACCAGAAAATTCATGGGGATAACGAAACAGATGCTCTGGCCGCAGTCCTACTTGCTCAATCATGTTGACGACTATGGGCAGCCGTTCTGCTGGAGGACAGACTTGATGAATCTTCAAGACCTCCACTAAGGCGTCTCCCACTCGCTGCCGAGGATCCATAGAGGAAAAGCAATCCTGAAACACCATTTGAATCATACGGCGCTTTTCCCGCAGTTCCTGTTTAGAAAGCTTAGAGAGGTCTATACCGTTTAACCAGACGCGGCCGCTTGTTGGAGGAATCAGATAACTCAGCACGCGGCCCAACGTGCTTTTTCCACAGCCAGATTCGCCTACCAATCCATAGATTTCTCCAGCATGAATGGTCAAAGAAACATCACAAACTGCTTGAACACTGAGGTTTTTGCCGGATTTTATGGAGAATGTACGGAAGATATGTTCTGCCTGCAGAATGATGTCACGTTCAGCCATTGCAGACACCTCCCCCTTGACAGACTCTCCAACAACGCACTTTCTGATTACCCACTGGGACCAATTCCGGCATTTGAATATAGCAGTGGTCCGTAGCATAAGCGCATCGAGGGGCAAAGCGGCATCCAGTGGGAATGTCGTTCAGAAAAGGTACAGTCCCCTCAATCACATGCAGCCGCTCCTTACTGGGGGCGTACAAACGAGGGACTGAGGCAATCAGGCCCTGTGTATAAGGGTGCATGGGATGCTGAAACAAGTCTTCTACAGAAGCTTCCTCTACTACCTGCCCCAGATACATGACGATTGCCCGAGTACAGGTTTCCGCTACTACTGCTAGATCGTGAGTAATCAGCATGACACCCATTTGCAGCTGTTGATTCAACTCTAAAATCAGGTCCATGATTTGAGCTTGAATCGTAACATCCAATGCCGTGGTAGGCTCATCGGCAATTAAAAGCCGCGGTTGACAAGCCAAGGAAATGGCTATCATCACACGCTGACGCATACCGCCAGAAAGTTCATGCGGATACTGTCTGATGCGCTGTTCTGGTTCCGGTATTCCCACTAAACGCAGTAGATGAATTGCTTTTTCTGTAGCCTCTTTTTTGCTCATACCTTTGTTGTGGATACGCATAGGCTCCCGAAGCTGATATCCAATGGTCAAAACGGGATTCAATGTGCTGAGAGCGTCTTGAAATATCATGGCGATGTCGCTGCCTCGACGGCGCTCCATCTCTTTTTGAGAAAGCTTCAGGAGATCATCGTTCTCGAACAGCACCTCCCCGCTGTGACGAGCTTCCCGATGCTCGTCATATAGGCGTAAAATAGACTGAGAAGTCACACTTTTACCGCAACCGGATTCTCCTACTATGCCGACGATTTCCCCTTTTCGGATTTGAAAGGAGACACCGGATATTGCCTGATAATCACCGCGTTCTGTGTGGAAGGTTGTAGAAAGGTTTTTTACATCCAGGATTACATTTCTATCCATGCTGTCCTCCCTCAAGTCTTTGTGGGATCAAAGAAATCCCGCAGGCCATCACCAAATAAGTTGAATCCCAGCACGGACACTATTGTGAAGATGCCGGGAAATACGATAAGCCACCACGAGTTATAGATATAATTCTTGCCGTCACTGAGAATACTTCCCCAACTTGGGTCTCCAGCTGGCACACCTGCTCCAAGAAAACTCAAGGCTGCTTCCTGAATAATGGAAGATGCAAATACGAATGTCATTTGGACGATTACGGGTGAAATGATATTAGGCATAATATGCCGCCACAAAATCCGGCTCTCACTGGCCCCCATAGACCGAAGAGCTTCTATATAAGTTTGCTCCCGCACCACCAGCGCTTCGGAACGGGCAATGCGTGCCATATTGGGAATGCTGGTAATGGCCAGACTAAAAATAACATTTTTCACATCTGCTCCCAATATAGTCATTAAGCATATAGCAAATAACATAGATGGAATGGACTTAAGTCCGTCACATATGCGCATCAAAATATTATCCAAGATCTTGTTGGTGCTGGCATAAAGCCCTAACAGCATGCCTACCACACCAGCCAACACACTGACACAGAAGCCGACCATCATGGAGATCCGTGCTCCATAAACAACACGACTGAATACATCCTCACCCATAGAATCTGTACCGAACCAATGCGCATGACTGGGCGGCAATAGGCGGTTTGCCACAGTAATGGCATAAGGATCCTGAGGGGCAATCAGGGGAGCTGCCACAGCAATGATCATCATCAAGAGTACGATTATAGCTCCAAGCATAGAAAGGCGGTTGCGGAATAAGCGGCGAAGCTTAATGCGGCGCTGCTCCTGCAGCATTTTCTTTTGCAGATGTGAAACATCGCGTTCAATTTCGACCTTCATTGCGCAATCTCCTTTCACTCCATTTTGATGCGTGGATCGATCATGCCATACATCAGATCAACCAGCAACATGATAACCACATTCATGAGTGCCACCAAAAGGACAACCGCTTGAATTACTCCATAATCTCGTCTGGAGATTGAAAGAACGATTAGTTGCCCCACACCTGGAATCATAAAAATCGTTTCAATGACCGCTGCGCCAGAAAGCATACCAACGATAGCCTGTCCAACAATTGTCAGTAGCTTGACCGAGGCATTTTTCATTGAGTGAACTAATAACAGCGGCGCTGTATGAACGCCTTTAGCTTTTGCAAATTTAATATAGTCACTATGCAAAGCATCATACACAGCGGCTTTTGTCATGCGCATCATCAAAGCGGAATATGTAAAACCCAGGGCTATAGAGGGCAAGGTAATTGAGCGAAGATGGGCTATTAGGCCATTAGACAGCGGTACATAACCTGAGGAAGGCAGCCATTTTAATTTGACAGCAAATAACAGCATCAAAAATAGACCAATTAAAAAGTCTGGTAGGGATACGCCTAAAAGGGATACCACAGATACTAGCTGATCAGCTGCAGAACCCTTTTTTCGAGCCGCCAAGATTCCTAGTGGTAAAGCAATCAACAAATCAATGACTAATGCGAACAGTGTGACGGAAATCGTCGGTCCCATGTGGCTGCGAATTGCGGAAAGAACTGGCTCATTGTTTGCAACTGAGGTGCCAAAATCTCCATGCAGAATATCTGCAATCCAATTTACATACTGTACGGGCAGCGGATCATATAGACCCATGGCCTTCCGCAAAGACTCCACCTGCTCCTCGCTGGCTTCGGGACCTAGCATACTTTGCGCTGGATCACCCGGTGTTAAGTGGATCATAGAGAACACGATCACAGATATAATCAGCAGAACTGGAATCGTAGATAGAATCCTTTTAACAAAATATCGAAGCATAGACATCCTCCCCTTCGCAGCTTTGATTGAAACATCAAAAGAAATGCCACATCCGTAGAGACATTGCTGTTATAAAAATTATAACATTTTCTTGTTTTTTAACAATTTCAAAAAAAGATGGCAGGCCATCGGTTTTGCCGAGTACCTGCCATACTGGGAAATTTTATAAAATATATAAGAGCAAAGTTTACGCTATCTTCCGGAATATATTTCTTGCTGCAAAAGATCTACATATCGTTTTGCATTATCCGAAAGAATCACCCTTTCACTGGACAGCCATCCAATTTTGATTTGATTTCTATCACGGATGGGCTTACATAGAACTTGCGAGGGATCCAGCAAAGAGCGAAAGCCACTGCCTATTGTAAAAGCATTGCTGCCTTGCATCATTGCTTGCGCGGTAGCACGATCCCCCACTGTCACAACCTTTCGATATTGACTAAATAGAACTACATCCGTATACACATTGTTCACCCCACTTTTGCGGTCATAGGAAATAAAAGGATAGGAAGACAATTCTTCCATAGATACATCTTGTTGACACGCTAGCGGGTGGTTTTCACTAAAATAAGCATGGGCCTGTCCGCCACAAATTAAATGGAATTCCAAATGGCGGCTTTTCAGTTCCCGAAGCATCTGCTTTTCTGCTTCTGCGTTAAAAAACACTATGCCGATATCCGCAGCATTGTTTTCTACCTCGCTCAACACCTTTGGGGTACTGCATTCCAAAAATTCCATCCAGTAGGTATCTTCTTGGCTCTCGCTCAGAAACGCTGCAAAAGAATCCAGACCGCAGATATGATGTTGCGTGGCCACGGATAGTACGTCCTGCCGTTTTTGACGCATACTGTACCTTTCATCCAGATATTCCAAATGATGTTGTATGCGCATTAATTCTACTAATAATTCATCGCCGTCCCTAGTCAACTGGATACCACGGCTATGTCGATTGAACGCAGTGATACCATAAGTGCTTTCAATTTCTTTGATCGCTTCAGAGATACTAGATTGCGAAATAAACAACTTCTTTGCCGCTGCGCTAATGGACCCACATTCAGCTACGGCAATAAAATATCGAATTTGCTGTAAAGTCATAGTCGCATTTCCCTGCTTTCTCTTTCCGTACACTTAACGTGTTAAAATATGTATCCGTTTGCGGGACAAACATCGGTCGAAAACTTGAGGCATGGTTTCCCAAATTTTTATAAGTTTGATTAGTCGCTTCAGAGATTTTTGACCGAAAATATCTAGGGAACCTCTGAATAATAGCCTTTATCCTGTTCCTACTCGATGTATTAGCCGCTATTTGCGCTTAGTTTAGGTAATTTCAGTGCAAAACAGCCGTTATTATCTGCTTTTCTGCTCCGTTTCCCGAAAAAGGGCAGACTGCCCCCTGTGTCAGGTTGTGGGAAGTTTTCGTCCGGCGATGGCAAGCGCATACAGATTCGCGCAGGCGAACATGGCGTACAGTCGGTTCTCGTTTTTCTTCAGACCACGATACACGGTTTTCCTGTAGCCGAACTGACACTTGATGATCCGGAATGCGTGCTCTACTTTGCAGCGCACCGAGGATTTGCGGTTTTCAATATAACGCTCCCAGTCAATCGCGTTGTCGCTGACCCTGGGAAGACTGCTGGGGCGGCGGTTAATGCGGAAATCAATTTTTGAAAAATGCTCGTTGTTTGCGATTTCGGGCCGCTTCTGCACTCCAAGATATCCAGAATCCCCATAGACTACCCCGTCATCTTCCCGGAGTAAGTTCGCTGTCTGGGTGATGTCATGCTCGTTTGCCGCTGTGACGGTCATCGTGTGAACCAGACCGCTGCCTGCGTCTACTCCAATGTGGCATTTCATTCCGAATTTCCACTCATTTCCCTTTTTCGTTTGGTGCATTTCCGGATCTCGGGCTTTCTCCGTATTCTTGGTGGAGCAGGGAGCATTGATGATGGTGGCGTCTACAATGGTGCCGCCCTTCATCATGTGTCCGGTTTGCACCATAACATGGTTGATCGCGTCGAAAAACAGCTTGTTCAGGCCATTCGCTTCCAAAAGATGACGGAATTTGCACAGCGTTGGTTCATCCGGAACCGCCTCCGTCATGAAGTTAATGCCTGTGAATTTTCGCATGGCATAAATGGCTGCAACACCTCAACAAGGGTACGCACAACACAAGAGGGAGTATAGAACTCACCGGCAAGTTTGCCTCCCTGTTCGGCAAACTTGGAGAGGCAGTATTCATATGTACGACCGAGAATGTCCTTGCTGTTCCCATGCTCGATCATCTGAATATTGGTGAAGAGATCAACCACTTCGCCAAGGCGCCGCTTGTCCAGTTCTGGACGGGCAAAGTTCTTGGGGAGAATGTCCTTGAGACGCTTGTTTTCTTTCTCAATGCTACGCATTGCATCATCAATCACCGTGCCAATCTCCGGCGTGTGAGCGGCGGCGGCAATCGCACTCCATCATGCATTCTCAGGGACAAAGAAGATGTTTTCGGCAGTGTATTCGTCCTGGTCTTCTTCAAATCCATCGCCTTCTTCGACCAGTTCCTTGTACTTTGCCTCGAAGCGAGCAGAAATGTATTTCAAGAAAATCAATCCGAGAACGACGGACTTATATTCGGATGCGTCGATGTTTCCACGCAAGACGCAAGCCGCGCCCCAGATTTGTTTCTCAAAGCCGATATTGCTTGTATTATTCTCAGCCATTTCAGCAACCTCCAAAGTTATAGTTTCACATTTATTATTCTACAAAAAGAGCTGCACGAAAAACCGGACTCAGTCCTTGTCCGTTCGCACAGCTTCACAAATATCTCCAATGTCACAATTCAAGTAGCCGCAAATGCGCAGCAAAATAGAGAGGGACACTTCTTCCCCCTTATTCAGTTTCGTCCATGTTCCGGATGCAAGGTTAAGCTCTTGTCGGAGGGTGGACTTCTTTATGTCTCGATTTAGCAGGAGCATCCAAAGTTTTTTATAACTTATCCCCATAACATACACCCCTTTACTCATTCGCTAATCACGACTTCTATTTTATTATACACGATAACCTCTTTAATTGCAATCAGCTCATGCACAAATTCACAAAAAAGATGCAAGTTCTTGATGGTTTTGATTTTCAAAAAAAGCAATGCAGTTCTCTAAAATAACTGCATGCGGTCGGTCATACCATAAGCAGTTCGCCGGTTATGTCTGCATCAACGAGATGGGAGACCTCATCAAGCCGCATTATGTGACGGAGCAATTTCCGAAGCTGCTGGATGCAAACGGCCTGCGGCGCATTCGCTTCCATGATCTCAGACATAGTTGTGCCTCACGCATGCTGGCAAACGGTGTTCCGATGAAGCAGATTCAGGATTGGCTGGGACACAGTGATTTTTCCACGACGGCAAACATCTATGCCCATCTAGACTACAGCACAAAGCTGTCCTCGGCAGATGCCATGCTTTCAGGACTTGGATTTCAGACGGAAAAGGCGTAGCTTTTTCTCTCCTGTTTTCTCTCCAAAAGCCCGGAACGCCTTGCTGCACAAGGCGTTTTCAGCATTGAAATTTGCAGGAGATAAGAATTTGCCCCACATACAGTGGTCGGAAAAAACTCGAAAAAGTCGTGAAATATAGTGAAAGTGTTCAATCAGAACGCTTCTGATTGAACACTTTCAACAAGAAATTGGCGGAGTGGGTGGGATTCGAACCCACGGTACCGTTGCCGGTACACCTGATTTCGAGTCATTTAAGGTTCACGCCACTTGACGTATTTTTACCGCATTTCAAGCCGGATTGAAGAATCCCGCAACCCATTGATTTCACAGAGTTTTATAGAATCTCATTTCGTAAATCCTGAAAAAATAAGAACCCACAGAATTTCCCTCGTGGAAGGCCAAAAATCGAGCTTTTTTTGACCATGCGGGAGAAAAAGGGGAGAAAAAACGGGAGACGCAACCACCTGCCATTGCTGAACTTTTTGAGGGTGGTGCTTCCATGACGGGAGAAAAAAACGATGGGTTCGTATTTATCGACCGGTTTATCTGTCTGGAGGAGCTTTGCAAGCTCTGTCATATCTCCAAGCGCAAAGCAAAATGGCTCCTGGACAATGAGATCATTCCCTGCGTCCGCAGCGGAAACAAACGGCATCGATATAAGATAAAGCTTTCTGACGCGACGGCGTTTCAGAAAGATCAGGAATCCGACTGCGTAATTTACACATATCCAAAGGGGCAATTCTCGTCAAAGCGCAAACGAGAATCCAGCCGTGCGACCTACATAAGCCGGATGGCTTCAATCGCCAAAACTGAACGAGGGCAGGCTGCACTACGGAACTTCTATCAGAAAGAGTTCGCAAAAGAACCTGATTGTCTCTATGCCAGAGATATTGTTGCATTGACCGGTTTTTCCATTTCCAGCGTCCGGGCATGGATCACAGCCGGTGATCTGAAGGCTTACTCTTATGGGATTCATCGGATACCAAAAGAATATCTGATCGACTTCGTTTGTTCCAGCAGATATATCTGTGCTCATGTACAGTCAGAAAAACAGCACGAAACAGAAATGCGCTTTCTAAAGACTTACAAATCGAATAAAGGAGTATCAAAATGACGGAATATAAACTTGAAATCAAGCAAATTGTAGACTACCCCAAATGCCGCATCTACCGGCAATTCATACAGAGTCTGATCGCAGACCGGAGCATCCGTACAAACGGGTGCTCCGGTCTTTTTCATTATGCGGTGCTCTGCTGTTACGCGAACTTCCGCACGTCCTATCAGCGTTACGACGGCATCAGCTACATCGTGCATCCCGGTCAATGGATCTGCCCGCTGCGGGAGCTGCGGACGTGGTTCCGTATGCGCACAAACCGTCAGCTTTTGCACCAGCTTGATTCTCTCCAGCGGCACCACTTCATCGAATACGACCTGATTGGCCGCGGACAGCTTGTGCAGTATCGCATCCTTGACTGGCCGCGCTATAACACTGTACTGGATTATAGCTGCCCGTGCCAGAAGGATTCCGGCTTCTTCTTTCTGCCGATGAGCGCGGCGTCGCGGCTGCTCAGTCTTGGAAAATGCTCCGAGATGGACGCGCTGCTCGATCTCTGGCTGAACGCGATCTACAATGACCATCAGGTCGCCGGTTCTGAGGCCGGGCCTGTGGTTTATCTGCGGAACGGCACCGGCAGCCCGCTCGTTTCCTATGCCGAACTTGGCAAGCGCTGGGGCGTGTCCAAGGCGACGGCTGGGCGTATCCTCAGCAAATTCGCACGGCTGGAATACATCAAGACATTTTCATTCCCCGGCCGCAGCGGAACGGCAATCTATCTTCAGAACTATCTGTCCACCATGTTCCAGATTTCCGATGTCATGGTAGACAAAGAAGAAGTCGCAATGGCGCTGAATCTCTGCATCCGTGTGCAGGATTGCGCGCAGGATATGGCTCAACCGGACTGCGCATCAGATTGCTCGATCAGCGTTTCAAAATCGCACACGGAGATTCTGATCGCCGAAGTCCTGAAGCTCTTGAAAACACAGGGCGTTTGCTGCACGACCTGCCCCCGGTTCCAGTATAGGTTATATCCCTTATCCGATTGCGCCGGAGTCTTATGGGAGCACGAAACGGAGGATCTTCGGTTGGGGCTGATGCTCTCCTGCGGCGGCACGCAAACGCGGTATTTTGAACTCACGATCCGGCAGAAAGGAGCGAACGACAATGGCGAAGAATAAGCTGCCTGCGGCAGACGTGACCGAAGATCCGCATTATCACGATACATGGACACTGCTGCGGAAGTACCGTGACGTCGTATGGAGTCTGGAGGTTTCCGTGCGTCAAGTTCGGAATCGATTCCGGATCGACTACGGCAAGACGATTGAAGATTTTCTGGAATCCGTCTATCTGGCCGGCGCGGATCTCTCCGGCACGGAGTTGGAGCATCAGGCAAAGTGCATCGAGCAGAGTCATAAAATGCTCTGCCTTGTGGACAGCGCCGTGGATCTCATGCGTGCCAAACACAAAAACGGCGAAGAATTTTACTGGCTGCTCTACTACGCTTACCTCTCCCCGCAGGAGCTTCAGAACGTCGAGGAGATCATCGATCAACTCCGCCCACATATCCGCGACATCAGCACGCGGACGTATTATCGGAAGCGAAAGGAGGCCGTTGAGGTGCTTAGCTCGGTGCTGTGGGGATATACGGCACAGGATAGCGCGGGGATTGTGCGGGAGTTTTGTGGTCAATAACCGGAGTGACCTTTCCTTTGGCATTTTTCTCATTGCTGTAGACAATGCCGATGTCAACGGAGCATTCACGAATCAGCAGCTCATTGAAAATGATGTTCTCCATGATGGGCGTCATTTCCTGTTGCCGGAAGCCGATACGGGCATTTCTCAGTCCAATGTCCTCACAGTAGTATTTGTTGGGATAACATGAGTGACTTTACGTTTGACGAGATCAATCTGATGTGCATTTACAATACCGGCACCCGCGCCGGTCTGATGCAGGAGCTAACCGACATGCGCGGACAGTTGGAGCCTGACGAAACCGAACTGCGGGAGCTGACCGACAGCGCCCTCCGCAAGCTGGGCGGCATCACCGACGAGCAGTTTGCGGAATTGGAGCTGCTGCCGGACTTCGATACGGACGAATAAGGAAGATGTATCGGCAGAAGCGGCCTTCGGGTCGCTCTCATTTTGCCTCTGCGATTCTATTTCCCAAAATCGGGAAAATATTGATTTTGGGAAATAGGATGGAACCAGTGAATACGGCTATCATAAACTAATGAGGTCGATAATCTGAAAATGTGCGTGGGCAGCTTATATTCGCCCATGAAATGTGCGGTACGGATTGACAATCGCTCATGTTTTGTGTATAATGAAGTAGAAACCTCAAGCCGGAGAGTGATGCAGATGTATTTGAAAAGAAAAGTAGATGCTTTCTTAGAGGAATGGAAGACAGATAAAAACAGAAAGCCCCTTATTGTCAAGGGGAGCCGTCAAATAGGCAAAACGGAATCGATCCTGCATTTTGCTGCCGATCATTACGAAAATGTGATCGAGATCAATTTTGTCCGTGATGAGAAGTACAAGGGAATCATCGCGGACGGATATGAAGCTGCTGACATTATCAAGAATATTTCACTCATTGACCCGTCAAAGAAGTTTGTGCCCGAAAAGACGCTGATCTTCTTCGACGAGATCACGGAGTTCCCGGAGATTGCAACATCGCTCAAGTTCTTCTGCATAGATGGGCGGTTTGATGTGATTTGCAGTGGGTCAATGCTGGGAGTCAATTACAAGAAGATCGAAAGCAACAGTGTAGGGTATAAAAAAGACTATGAGATGTTTTCGCTGGATTTCGAGGAGTTCCTGTGGGCAAAGGGTTATGGAGACGACACGGTAGAAAACCTGCTCTCCCACATGAAGGAATTCAAACCTTTTAGCGAGTTGGAAATGAATGTCTTCCATTCACTGTTTCTGGATTACAATATCCTTGGCGGAATGCCTGCTGTCGTCGCAGAGTATATCGAGCGAAACACCTTTGAGGGATCGCTTGATACGCAGAAGCAGCTCATAGCGGACTATAAAGAAGATATTCACAAGTATGCCACCGGAATCGATCAAACAAGAATTATCAATGTGTTCAACCGGGTCGCGCCGCAGCTTGCAAGGGAAAACAAGAAATTCCAGATTTCCAAGGTGGCGACCGGCGCAAGATTCCGGGATTATCGAGGATGCGCAGAGTGGCTTTCGGATGCAGGTATGGTCAACATCTGTTACTGCATGGAGTTTCCGGAACTGCCGTTGGGAGGTAATTACGAGCCCGACACATTCAAGCTGTATTTTGCGGATACGGGTCTTTTGGTATCCATGCTGGATGATGAATCACAGGAGGATTTAAGAGCCAATAAGAACCTGGGTGTTTATAAGGGAGCCCTCTATGAGAACATGGTAGGAGAAGCTCTCATCAAGCAAGGATATAAGCTGTTCTATTACAAAAAAGAGGATTCCACTCTGGAAGCTGATTTCTTCATTCGTTCAACCGCATCCTTGATTCCTGTTGAAGTAAAGGCGAAAAGCGGGCGGGCAAAATCAATGAAAACATTGATCACCTCTGATCACTACCCGGATATCAGATATGGGATCAAGCTGTCAAAGAACAATATTGGGCATGAGGATAGGATATACACCTTCCCGTACTTCTGCACATTTCTGCTGAAAAGATTTATGGCTGGTTTTCACGCTGAAGAAGAAGCGGAATAACGAAGGCATAGGTGATATAATATCGACAGAAAAAGTGTCACAGAAGCACCATAATTCTCTTGAAAAAGTGTCAGAGTGAAAGTATAATATCCTCGGAAAATGCACAGGCTGGACATGGAGGTGCTGATGATGCTGAAAAGAAAAATTGAAAAGGATATTATGCACTGGATCGATAGCAGCGACAAGGCTCTGCTGATCTATGGTGTCCGTCAGGCGGGAAAGACCTTTATCGTCCGTGAATGCCTGAAAGCGGCGGGCTGCGACTACATCGAGTTCAATCTGATCCGGCAGCCGGAAATCGTGGGTATTTTGGACGGGGCAACGAGCGTAGACGACCTGATTTTGAAGTTGTCCCTGTACAGTGATAAAAGAATCGTCCCCGGTAAGACCTTCTTTTTCTTTGACGAAATCCAGAAATACAAGGAGATCGTCACGAAGATAAAGTTTCTCGTGGACGATAAGCGATTCCGGTACATTCTGTCCGGCTCGCTGCTGGGCGTGGAGATTGTGAATTTGAAGTCTGCGCCGGTCGGTTATTTGCAGACGATCAATATGTACCCGCTGGATTTTGAAGAGTTTCTGCAAATCTTCAATGTAGGCCAGCCAGTATTAGATACGCTGCGGAAAGCATTTACATCTAAAACACCTGTAGATGAAGTGATCCACGGTAAAATCATGGAGATGTTCAATCTCTATCTGATCATCGGCGGTATGCCTGCTGCGGTGGAAAAGTACCGTACAACCGGCAATATCGACGATGTGATGGATGAACACCGAGCCATCATTGAGCAGTATAAGCTGGATTTTACGCAATATGAAGAGGAAAACCGTAAGCTGATTATTACGCACATCTACGAGCTTATCCCGGCAGAGCTGAACGAGAAGAACAAGCGGTTTATGATCGCGGATATCAGGAAAGGTCTGCGCTATGGCCGTGTTGAGGATAGCTTCACATGGCTTTGGAAGGCCGGTGTCGCTTTGGGCGTGTTTAACACGACAGAGCCCACAGTGCCGCTCATGCTGAACGAAAAGAGCTCACTGTTCAAGATGTTCCTGTCAGACGTTGGACTGCTTACCACCATATACGGGAAAGCCTGCAAGTTAAAAATCGTCAGCAAGGAAAAGGATGTCAACAAGGGCGCAGTCTATGAAAATGTAGTGGCGCAGGAGCTTCATGCTCACGGCTATTCTCTGTATTATTACAACAGCAAGAAAAAGGGCGAGCTTGATTTTGTAGTTGAGCACGCTGGGCAGGTGCTTCCCATTGAAGTGAAGAGTGGAAAGGACTATGAAAAGCATTCGGCGCTAGACAACGTGATGACCGCCCGGGAATACGGAATCGAGGAAGCCTATGTTTTCACGAATGATAATGTAAAGGTGGATGGAAAGCTGACTTATTTTCCTATCTATATGGCCATGTTCCTGCAAGATGACCCAATAGATTTTATTGACATTTCCGTGGACAAATTCAAACTGTGAACCATTAGAGTATATCGACACAGCGGAGAGCGTTAATTCTACGCTCTCCGCTGTTTCTATGTTCATTCCGCAGGACGGTATTGACCACATCCTGCGCACGGGCGGTACGCTGAGTTTGAGAAGAACCGCCTCGCCCTGTACCGCGACGCGGCGAAGGAAGCCGAGGACATCTTTGACCGCTGGGCGGACGAGTTTGACAATCTCGACGAGGACTACGAGCCGGCCGAGTTCTTCTCAGACTAAAAAACTGCCCACCGTGATTAGCTTACGGTGAGCAGTTTTGTTTTAAGCGAGGTCAGACAAGCGCGTCATCCAGCAGGAAGTCGATGACGCTGATATTGAGAATACCGTTGTCATCATACCAACGCTTGCGAATGTCGTAACGCACGATGATCTTCGGGAAAGAATCGCCGGTCAGCGTGAATGGCTTATTTTCAGTGATCGCCTTTTCCTCCGTTCCCAATGTGTAGGCGGACTGAATGTAGGTCTTCTTGCCGCCGGAGGCTGCAATGAAGTCGATTTCCCGCGCAACCGGAGTGACCTTTCCTTTGGCATTTTTCTCATTGCCATAGACGATGCCGATGTCAACGGAGCATTCACGGATCATCAGCTCATTGAAAATGATGTTCTCCATGATGTGCGTCATTTCCTGCTGGCGGAAGCCGATACGGGCATTTCTCAGTCCAATGTCCTCACAGTAGTATTTGTTGGGATAGTCAAAATAGCTCTTGCCCTTGACATCCCAGCGTTTGCATTCGGTGAAGAGGAAGGAATCCGATAAGTGATCCATATAGGCTTTCACGGTATTCAAGGCAACGACATTCTCACCGCTGCGCTTCTGAACTGTGTTGATGGTGGCTGCAACCTTCGTCGGATTGGTCAGAGAGCCGATGGACGAACACAGCAGATCAAGAATCGCGGACAGCACATCCTCACGCTTGATCTTCTTCCGCTCTACAATGTCCTTCAAATAAACCTCGGAAAACAGCGATTTCAGATAAGCCATCTTTGCGGTGTCTGTGGGACGGGACAGGATCAGCGGCATACCGCCATAGAAAGCAAAGTCGTCAAAAGCGTCCTGCTTATCGCCGCCAACAGCCGAGTAGTATTCGGCAAAGGAAAGTGGATGTACACGGATCTCATCGCTCCGCCCTCGAAACTCAGTCAGTATGTCAGAGGACAGCATTTTGGAGTTGCTTCCAGTCACATAAACGTCCAGGTTGGACAAGGATTTCAGGTCGCTCAGCGCATCGTAGAAGGTAATCTTCTTTCCGTCCGGATTGTAAGGGTTTGGAACTTCGTCGGACATCTGAATCTCATCTACAAAAAGATAATATTGGTCTGCACTGTGTTCTACGATCTCCCGGACATGAGCCGCAAGCTCCAGTGGATTGCGATAGCGAATATCACGGGACAAGTCCAGTTCAAAGGACAGAATGTGATCTTCGGCAACACCCTCACCGAGAAGGTAACTTTTGAACAGATTGCGAAGCAGATAGGACTTGCCGCATCTGCGAATACCGGTAATCACCTTTACCTGCCCATCCCACATAAAGGAGATGATTTTCTTCAAATAGCGATCTCGTTTTATTTCCATAACCCAACCTCCATTGAAAACTTGCTGGTATTATCATGCTACTTTTCAACGGATATTATACTATGACGCAAGTGAAAAATCAACGGTCTCACTGAAAAGTTCAAAGATAAGCCCAACAACATTTCAATGAAATAGATGAGGAAGTCCACGACCATATCCGACCTTCTCTTTGATGTTCTTCTACCGAAGACGAACACTTTATTGGGCTGCCTATATTGACACGCATTCCCGGTTGACAAAATAGAAAATGCGGAAGAAAACGATAATCAGGTTTGTGGTAGATCGAATTTAGAAGTGAAAAGTGTGTATTGTTGCAAAAATCACTTCTAAAATGGTAGCCGTAAATAATGAAAAACGCGCCACAGTATTGACACAACATTGGCACAGTTTTGCTCTTTCGGCGTAAATCCATATATGCTATACTGAAGATGCTCAAAAGCATATAAAAACTAAATCTTGTTGCGAGCAGACGTTCGGATCGGGCGTCTGCTTTTTGCATCGGGAAAAGAACAGGAGGAGCATCTTTGAACACATCCAACAACCTGCCGCAGCTTCCGCCGCCGAGGAAAAGTCCGGGGCGCTGGCTCTATGCCGTTTGGCTCGGCGTCAGCATTCTGCCGCTTCTGATCCAGCCGGCTTCGGCCACGACGATCTGGGAAAAGGCGACGGAGATCATGAAGGACGTCTATCAGCAAATTCTTCTCATCTCCACCATTGCCGCCATCGTCACCGCATCCGTCGCGCTTCTGATGATGAATTTCTCGCGCAGCGGTCGGACGGTCGAGGAATCGCGCGCATGGCTCAAGCGCATCGCAATCACCTGGGCGATCCTGAACGGTCTCGGCTTCATCATGGCCTACGTCACGCCGTTCTTCTCTGGCGGTCAATGGACGGCATAAAGCATGGGAATTCTTGACGGCGTTGTCGAATGGATCTCCGAACAGATCATGCACGGTCTGGACCTTATCAACACGTCGGTACTCGGTGCGCTCGGCTGCGGGATGGACACGTTTCTGCGCTACTTCCCGGCAGCCGAGACGATGTACGATATTTTTACCGCCATCGGCATCGGACTGATTCTGTTGATGTGGGTCTGGAACCTGTTCAAGAACTACTGGCTGGGTGCCGGCTTTGAAGCCGAGCACCCAGTCAAGCTGACCTTCCGCGCGATCATTTTCATCACGCTTACCTACTGCGCGAAAAGCATCGTCGAGATCGTCCTGAAGATCGGAGGCACGCCGTATGACTGGATCTTATCGTCCGAGCTGCCGCCGCTCAGTTTTGCGGATTTCAACTCCGTCATGCTGGTCATCATCGGCGCCTGCGCAAACGGCGCAGTCACGCTGATCGTGCTTATCATCGTCGTGCTGCTGGCGTGGAACTATCTGAAGCTGCTCTTTGAAGCCGCCGAGCGGTATATCCTGCTCGGCGTTCTTGTTTACACTGCGCCGGTCGCGTTCTCCATGGGCGGCTCACAGTCCACGGCAAACATCTTCAAAGCGTGGTGCCGGATGCTGGGCGGGCAGGTGTTCCTGCTGCTCATGAACGCATGGTGCCTACGGCTGTTTACCAGCATGGTCGGCACGTTTATCGCAAATCCGCTTTCCCTTTAGGGACGCAGCGCAAAAGCTTGTTACTCACGGAGCAGCCAATCGATGAGGTTTTCGGATTTGATTCCGTCATAGGAGGCATCGAGCCCCGGCTCAAGGGACAACACGATTTTTTCGTAGTTGTCGCGGATGCTTTGCAGCGGGGCAAGCTCCCGTTTGCGAACGTCCTCGCCCACCATGGACTCTGTCACCTGGATATACTTTTTCTCATCGGCAGTCGTTGCGATGAAGTCAACCTCCGCGTTGCCAATCTTGCCAATCGCTACATCATAACCCCGGCGAAGCAGTTCAAAGTAAACGACATTCTCGATGGCGTGGCCGCTGTCCCGATTACGGAAGCCCAACAGATAATTGCGAAGGCCGATGTCGACGATATAGTATTTTCCAAGAGTGCGGAGATACGCCTTGCCCTTGATGTCAAAGCGTTTGATCTCGTAGAAGAAGTAGCTCTCCAGAAGCGCATTCACATATGCCTGCACTGTATGGGCACTGGGCGCACCTTTGCGCTTGCCGTCATTCAGGAGGCCTTCGTTTACCAGCGTATTGCCGATAGAAGCAATCGACACGCTGGAGCCGATATTATCAGCAAGAAACAGGATGATCTTACGAAGCAGTGTGGGGTCTGTGATCTGCTTTTGACCTCTGCGTTTTTCCCGTTCCAGAATGTCACGAATGACCACCGTGGAATAGATACCGTCGAGAAGCGATAGCGCCTTTTCCTGCTCCAGTCCAACATCGGCAATACCAGGCATTCCGCCGAAGCGCATAAAGGCGTCGAAAACCTCCCGCAGCTCGTAGCGTTCACCGTTCTTGTCGAATACCTGCTTGCGGAGTCCGCCGAGCGCACTTTGCGTTTCACGAACCTCGAAACCATGAAAATCGAGGAACTCCCGGAAAGAGAGCGGCAGCATTTTGATTTCCACGCACCGCCCCGAGAGATAGGTGGAGTACTCCGACGAAAGAAGGTAGGCGTTCGAGCCGGTGACATAGATGTCACAGTCAAAATCCACCCGGAATGCGTTGACCGCATCCTCCCATGCTTCAATCCGCTGCAGCTCATCAAAGAAAAGATACATCCGCTTTCCGGGAACGATGCGCTCCTTCACATATCGGTAGATATCGTCGGCGCTCATCCCCCGGAAATCAAAGGACTCAAAATTCATCTCGATGATCTGCTCTGGCAGAACACCGACATCTTTCAAGTGCTGTACCATCAGTTTCAGCAAACTGGACTTGCCGCAGCGGCGAATACCGGTAATCACCTTGACCGGCTCGGTATCCTGAAAGCCAATCAGCTTCTTCAGATAAATATCGCGCTTTTTCAGTTCATGGGAATCTATCATGCTGAACACCTCCTGTGGCATTAGTATAGCACCGCCCAAACAAATAATCAAGTTTTTGCACTCAAATGCAAAAACTTATAGTTTTCGACAATTTTTGCAGTATCGCCGCGTCCGAAATGCCCTGTCTCATTTTCTCCTTGGTATCTTGTAATGCGGCGGAAAGGAATAACCTTGCCCATGAGAAAACGATTCTTTTTGAACTGCCTGCTGATTCTCGCCCTCGTTTTGATTATGTCAACCAGCGCATTTGCCATTTCCGAGAGTGATGTAGAATCCGCAGTCAGTGCTTCCGGGAAGGAAGCTGTTTCTGGCAACGTGCTGGTTTAGTTCCTGTGTGCCATTGCCTTTTTGAAGGTGTCACAGAAGATCGACAGCTTTCTGTCCAGCCTTGGCCTGAACGTCGGGCATACCGGCGGCTCCATGCTCTCTGAGGCGATGATCGCCATGCGCGCCATCAACACCGCGACCAGCGCGGTCGGCAGCGCATTGGGCAGCCGCAGCCGTCACGGTTCTGCTCCTGCATCCGGGAAATCCGGCAGTGGAAGCGCGGCTGCGGCAGGCTTTTTCAGCGGCGGTCTGGTCGGAATGGCAAGCCGCAAAATCGCAAGCGATGCGGTGCGTACAGCAACTGCTGAGAAGAACATCGTCCAGCCGCAGCAGGCCGAGGCGACCGTCAGCCGGACACACGCGAGCAGCGACACCCATTCCGGTTCGCAGTCCGCTTCCGAGCAGCAGCGGCAGAATACCAGCCAGCTTGACCAGAATCAGCAGACGGTTTCTTCCCGCGCCGTAAACTCGGAACAGCGTGAAAAGTCCCAACAAGCGCTCCACGAATCCCAGCATTCTATGGATGCCAGCCAGCTCCATCAGGATACACAGACTGCGCAGGCGCAGCAGTTCCACGCAGCGCTGCATACGGAGGATCAACAGGCATCGCATCTGGCGTTCCAGTCGGAGAGCAGCGAGTTCGCCGGCTCTGTGGTGCAATCGGACGAATTTGAAGCAAGCAGTGAAGAAGCCCGAACGGAACAGTCGCAGGTCATGCAGTCCGCCTTGCAGCAGGAGCAGATCGGCGTCACCCAGCGCGAGGTGCAGTCTGAGGAAAGCCGCCATGCACAGCATGATACGATGGCCGGTTTCCACACGGAACAGTCCGGCGTTACGCAGCGCGAACAGGCGCAGCATACCCAGCAGGATACGCAGACCGCCACCTTCAGACAGGTGGAATCGCAATCCCGACAGCATACTGCGCAGTCTGACAAACAGTTTTTCTCCGTCCGCAATGGACTTTCCAAAACCACCATTGCAGAGCGGACGGTTCAAGCGCAGGAGCGCCCCGGCAGATTCCTGCACAGCAGAACACCATCTGCTGCGCCCGCTTCTGCCCCGGCAAATGAAGCGCCTGCCGCCCGGCCTGCGCCGATCCCGTCCGCACCGACGCAGTTCCGCAGCTTCGGCGGAACGCTTTTCGCAAAATCTCTCTATCAGGGCGGCGCATTTGCCAACGACGTGATCGGCACAGTCGCCAAGGGTGATTATCGCACAACCGGCTCCATCACCGGCGAGACCGCGACGCGCTCTCTGATGTCCTACATGGGCTTCACAGCGCTCGGAGAACACGCTACCAACATTCCGCGCTATCAGGACGTGGAGATCGGCGGCGGCCGCATCACAGGACGCGAGTTCACGCCGGAGCATCCGGGCGGCATTGATTTCTGTATGTATCATGCCGACCAGTACGCCCAACCGAAAGGCGATTACAGCAAGGTCTACTCCGCGGACGACGCCGCATGGTATAAGCAGTACGCAGCGGACACCGTAGAACGAAAGCCCTATCAGGCGGAGGACGGCAAGATCGCCTATCATGAAAAGATCGTGCAGAAGCTGCCGAATCCACCGCAAAGAAAAGATCGGATGTGAGAACCTATGAGTCAGGAACAGCGGGACAGCTATGTGATCCCGCCAAACTTTATTGAGGGCGGTTCGTTCTTCGGCGGCTTATTCAAGGCGCGAAATGTGGTCGAGGCGGTCATTCTTGCCGCCGGCACCGGGCTTCCGATCCTGACGCTCTCGCTGACGCTGACCGTCCGGATCATTCTGCTCTGCCTGGCCTCGCTGCCGCTGGCGCTTCTGGCGCTCATCGGGATCGCGGGGATGCCGCTTTCCTCCTATATCATTCTCTTTTTTCGCTTTCTGCGCAACCGCAGAAGCCTGAACAAAAGTGGCGGCAAAAGCAGCCGAAAACAGGCGATCCTCCCGACGTGGGATAAAAAGTCCGGCCCCAGCACGGCTGTGCAGCCTGCCGCCTATAAAAAGGACGGCAGCCGCATCCGTTTTGCAAAGGACACACGCCGCCTGATGCTGGACACCGCCTATCGCCAGAAGAAACAGGCAGAACGCCCCGGCAATCCGCTTGCGGCGTATGTGCCCATCCAGAAAATCGAAAACGGCATCGTCTATACGACAGATCACCGTTTTATCAAGATTTTAGAAATCGTGCCGATCAATTTTCTGCTTCGCAGCGCAAGAGAGCAGCGGAATATCGTGTATTCGTTTATCAGCTATCTCAAAATCGCGCCCGTGAAGCTGCAGATCAAGGTCGTCACCAAGCGTGCGGATATGAACCGGCACATTGAAACCGTGCGCCGGGAGATGGCGCAGGAGACGAACGAAAGCTGCCGGATGCAGCAGGAGGACTATCTGAAGCTGCTCAAAAAGCTCGGCTCCAGAGAAGCCATTGCGCGAAGATTTTTCCTCATCATGGAATATGAACCGCTCCCCGGCGCGAAGAAAGACCGTGAAGAAGCGGATGCCATTTCGTCACTGCAAACAGCGGCGCGGACGGCGGCAAATTATCTCCGGCAATGCGGCAACAGCGTCGTTCAGCATGAAAATGAGGACGAAGCCGCTGCCGAAATGCTCTATACGTTCCTCTGCCGCAGAGAAAGCACAGACGTTCCGTTTTTACAGCGCATCTCCCACATCGCATCCAACTATATAAAAGCTGGCTGCTCCATCGACGAAATTCCCGTCGGTGATTTTTTTGCGCCCTCGCAGCTGGATTTCACGCATGGCAGCTATCTTTGCATCGACGGAACGTACTATGCGTATCTGCTGGTGCCGTCGGACGGGTATAAATCCGAGGTTCCTGCGGGGTGGCTGAGTCTGCTGGTCAACGCCGGGGACGGCATTGACCTCGACGTGTTTCTGACGCGCCAGCCAAAGGATCGCATGATCCGCAAGCTCGGTCAGCAGCTTCGCATCAATCGCAGCAAGATCAAGGAGACCAGCGACACCAACACGGACTTTGACGATCTCGACAGCGCTATCCGAAGCGGCTATTTTCTGAAAGATGGTCTGAGCAACCATGAGGATTTCTACTACCTGAATCTGCTTATCACCGTGACCGCAGACAATCCGGATGATCTGGACTGGAAATGCGCCGAAATGAAAAAGCTGCTTATTTCGCAGGACATGAACGTCCAGAGCTGCAACTTCTGTCAGGAACAGGCGCTTCGGTCTTCTTTTCCGCTCGTGAAGCTGGATAAATCGCTCTTTGAACGCAGCAAGCGAAACGTGCTGACGCTGGGCGCAGCAAGCTGCTATCCGTTCACGGCGTATGAGCTGTGTGACGACAACGGCATCCTGCTCGGCGTCAACAAGCATAACAATTCTCTCATCATCGTGGACATCTTTGATTCGCGTATCTACAAAAACGCCAACATCGCCATTCTCGGCACAAGCGGCAGCGGCAAGACCTTTACCATGCAGCTCATGGCGCTGCGGATGCGGCGTAAGGGTATCCAGGTGTTTATCGTCGCGCCGCTCAAAGGGCACGAATTTCATCGGGCCTGCTCCAACATCGGCGGCGCATTCATCCAGATCTCGCCCGCGTCTCCCAACTGCATCAACGTCATGGAGATCCGGCAGACAGACCGCTCGGTCGATGAACAGCTTGACGGCAGCACCGTGGAGCACTCCATGCTGGCCGCCAAGATCCAGCGGCTGCACATCTTTTTCAGCCTGCTGATCCCCGACATGAACCATGAGGAACGGCAGCTTCTCGACGAAGCTATGATCCGTACCTATGCCAAAAAAGGCATTACGCACGACAACGAAACGCTCCGCGACCCCAAGCACCCGGAGCGGTACCGTGAAATGCCGATTCTGGGCGATCTGTACGCAGTCCTCAAGGAATCTTCCTCCACGCTGCGTCTGGCAAACATTCTGAACCGGCTCGTCAGCGGCTCTGCCAAGACATTCAACCAGCAGACGAATGTTTCGCTCGACAATAAATACATCGTTCTGGATATTTCGGAGCTGACCGGCGATCTTCTGACCGTCGGCATGTTTATGGCGTTGGACTTTGTGTGGGATAAGGCGAAGGAGAACCGTACCGAGGAAAAAGCCATCTTCATCGACGAGTGCTGGCAGCTCATCGGCGCCAGCAGCAACCGTCTAGCAGCGGAGTTTGTGCTGGAGATCTTCAAGATCATCCGCGGCTACGGCGGCTCGGCCGTCTGCGCGACGCAGGACCTCAATGACTTTTTCGCGCTGGAGGACGGCAAATACGGCAAGGGCATTATTAACAACTCTAAGACCAAGGTGATCTTGAATCTGGAGGATGAGGAAGCCCAGCGCGTCGGCTCCATTCTGCATCTTTCTGAAGCAGAGCTGATGGAGATCACGCACTTTGAGCGCGGCAGCGCCCTTATCAGCACGAACAACAATAATGTTGCCGTCGAGATCAAGTGCAGTGAGCTGGAAAAGGAACTCATCACCACCGACCGCAGGGAGCTTCAGGAATTGCTGAAGCGGAACGGTAAGACAGAATGTGTTTGATTGGACAGTGTGGGAAATGCTGTGATAATCTGCTTTGCTGTGCGGCCTGCCCTCTTTCTTTTGGTTTTAGGTATAAGAAAAGCACCTCCGCAGAGATGCTTTCTTAATACTGTTTGAAATTGTTTAGATTAGGTTACTCGGAATAAAACAGTTATCCGCGTCAATCGGGATCGGCTCCTGGCACATACAGATGATGCCGCCGTTGCCACGGATCAAAGAAGCCTTGTCAATTACGCTGTACTTTTTGATCTCCCGTCGGTCGGGCGCTGCACTCTTTTTGATTTCCAACGGATGAATGACATTGTTTTCCTCAACGAACACATCAATTTCCTTTGCATTGGAATCCCGGAAGTAAGTGAGGTTCACCTTGGACTTTGCGTAGGCGTAGTTCTTGACCAGCTCCATCACAACATAGTTCTCGTAGTAATGGCCGCTTGCAGCGCCGCTGCGCAGTGTATCTGGTGTCAGCCACATAGACAGATATGCACAAAGCCCGGTATCACAGAAGTACAGCTTTGGCGTTTTGCTGAGACGCTTGAGCTCATTGTTGGAATAGGAAGCAAGCAGATAGATGATGCGTAGTCCTACAAGCACGTTCAGCCATTCCTTTGCCGTGCTTGGGGCAATGTCGGCAGATTCCGCCAATGTGGAATAATTGACCTGCTCCGACACGAGTGAGGCGCATCCAACAAGGAACTTGCGAAAACGCACAGCATCGGTGATTCCACCAGCTTCGGTTGCATCACGCATCAGATACGTGTCGATATAGGAGTTGAAATACTCCTGTCTGAGTTCATCGTCCACGCCCTGCACCTGCGGCATACCGCCCTCCCAAATGTGCTGGAATACCTGAATCACGTCGTTTTTCGGAACCTTCCGCTGCCTTGCCTGCAGCGTGGCAAACGAGAAATCCAGATCCGTATCGAAAACAAGCCCTGCTTTTTCTCTCGCGGATAGGCTGTATAGCTCCAGAATGCCGATTCTTCCGGCGAGTGTCTCGCGTACTCGTTTCATCATATTGTACTGCTGCGAACCGGTCAGCCAAATGAGACCTTTTTCGTCGCTCTCATCGCAAATAATTTTGATTTGCTCGAACAGCTCCGGTGCTTTCTGCACCTCATCAATAAGGATCGGCGGCTTATAGGTCTGAAAGAACAGCACGGGGTCAGACTGTGCGAGATCTCTCGCCATTGTATTGTCCATCGTGACATAGGTCCTGTCGCTCCCTGCAAGGTGCTTTAACATCGTCGTTTTGCCGACCTGCCTTGCGCCCGTAACAAGGATAACCTTGAAAAAATCATTGAGCTTTAAGAACTTGCGCTCAAGCTCTCGTGTGATATATGCCATAACGCGCCTCCATGTTTTTTAGGATAATCTATGGTCTATCATATTTTATCATAATTTTCTCATTTCATCAAGAGAATATACGCATGATGGCTTTTAACTTTTCTGTAAATGCTCAAAAATCCGAACAGCCCATTCATATACAGAGTTCTCTGCGCAAATCTGCAAAGACTTCAGGCGCAGCGCTGGAATGGTCAGCCTTTGCAGCACTCAGCCCATCTTGCATAAGGGCGTTAAATTCAGCATCCGTCATTTCAGCGCGGACAAGTGGCTCTGAAATGTCGTGTTGTTTCTCAACCCCATCCGTCAAATCCCTCATGGTTTTCTCTGCACGAGCCGTGACATTTGCAGTTCTCATATCCAAAACGAATCGCCTCCCATTTGTCTCCAGCATATATGAATACGCCTAAAATTGCAATCAATTTTGCAGCTTTGAAAGCAACATCTTTTCTCTAAAATCATCTTTGCGTACACAATACGTCTTTTATGCGTACAGCAGCCATCTTCAAATCTGACGGCTACAGTTTGTACGTATTCTGTGCGGCAGTTATACGCACAAAAATTAGAGGTGACTACTATGAAAACCCGCGCCCAGATCTACTCGCACGAAGCCAGCGGCATCCTGCGGGATATTTCGACCTATGGTGTCCTGACACAGAAACAGATTTTTGGTCTGTATCCGCAGAAAGACGAGCAGATCAAAAATCTTTTGTCCTATCTCTGCAAGCAAAAGCGGCTGTTCCTCGTGGACGGCTTCTATTCCCTGACGCCGGAGCTGCCAAAAGACCGCGACCGTGGTTTGGAAGCAGCGGTCACAGTACTGGCGGACTTTATGGAGCAGGTCGAGTATCACGCCGCAGGAGAATATCCTGTGAAGATCATCTTTCTTGCCGGCGGCGAGGTCTATGAAATCCTCTACGCCGAACCCAGCAAAGAAGCCATTTTGAATCTGCTGCTTGCACGTCCGGAACAAGAACCACCCACGCGGCTGGTCATTCTGGAAGATGCCGCGCAAATTGGTCTGCTTGCTATCCCAAACGTGCGCGCATACTGTTTGCTGGATGGTGATGGAAGTGTTCAATATCTTCAAGAACTCATGTAAAAGGACGGATGCAGCGTCTGCATCCGTTCAGAAAATAAACTATATAAATTACATTTCAGTCGTTGCTATATACTGTTGCCACCAGCCTTCTGTGAGAAGCGAGCAGCGCAGATTTCATTTGCTGATCTGTGATCTCGCCCCTTGCCCAACAAGCAGAGAGCGTTTTGGCATAGTCAGAAACCGGAACGCCTTCAATCGCATTGATCGCGTCGGCTGCCTTGACCGCAGCAATTCGGCGGTTTTGTATTTGATCCATAACAACCGCTCCTTTCACACATCGTATTTTCTCAGTTCAGTATAGCCTAGATTCTAAATAAAATCAATTTCCTTTTTTGAAGCTCTATTTCACACTATGGAGGTTATCTATGAACCGTGCGCTTTTATCCAAGCGAATATCCTCGCTGCTGGCAGAGGTCTCGCGGCTGAGTAATGCGCTTTGTGCCATGAACACAATGGACTTGCAGCGGTATCCGGAAAACTATGAGCTGCTTTCCACTGACGCGGCGCTCCGCGCAGAGCAGATCGCCTGCCGGATGCGGCATCTGGTGTATGGCTTCACCACCGTGCAGAAGCACGAGTATCTGACCTCTGCCGCCAACGTCCTCGGCATCACGATCACTGCGCAGCCGGGGCTGGTGGAAATTACGCTGCCGGGTCTGCTTCCTAAGAAAAAGCAACGCAGCGCCGAATACCTGACCGACCCGCTGGAGCAGGCGCTCGGACAGTTTGTCAAAGATCATCCTCTTTCCCATTTTGAGTCGTGCATCATCTGCTTCTGCCATATCTATGCGGTATCTGGCGGACGCGGCCGCATCCGGGACTATGACAATCTGGAAATGAAGCAGATTTTGGACGTTGTCTGCGCCTATCTTATGATGGATGACAATGGGCTTTTGTGCAACGTCTATAACACCACGGAGCTGGGCGAGGAAGACGTCACAAAGCTCTTTGTAATGGATCAAGATATGTTTCCGGGCTGGCTGGAAGAGCATCAAAATGCGCTGGAAACCATGTCGGATTTTTAAGCATTTTTCGTCCTTCTTTTTCAGATACCGCCGCGCATGGTGTTTTCCCTTGAAACATCAGGCGTTTTCGCTTGACCGGCAGCGCAAAAATTACCGAAGTTAAGAGCCGATACGGTAAAAGAGGTCACTTTTATGAATCCGACGCAACTTCCCACTGATGGCACGCTTCCGCTTCTTGTGCTGCAGATCATTGCCGTCTCCGGCGAGTTCCCGGCTGCTTTTTCCGGCCACTTTCCGGGCGGCTGCAGCTATATCGAAAGCGTGATCGGCAAGCTCAAAAAGGACGGGCTGCTCCGTTCGTATACCAAGAACGGTTTGCGTGGACTCAGGCTGACCGCAAGCGCCAAACGGCTGCTGCTTCAAAAATATCCATTTGACCTTGCGCCCTATCTTACAGGCGCGTCCGAAACAAATTCTTTGAAGTCCGAACCAGAGCGCCGGCTGCGGCTGCACCGGATGGCAGAGACGCTTCTGATTCTGCACAACGCACAAATCCCGTCGCTGCCGTGGGAAAAGCCGTCTATACAGGACTGGCGCTCAAATCCATCTGTATTTCCAGCCTATTATTCCTCCCGCGAGTTCAAAGCTCTCGGCAATCTTTGCACCAAAATCCGCAATTCCCGCATGACGGGCGTGCTGTTCACAGAACAAGTTATCTTCCCGGTTTACAACATGGCTTCGACTTTTCCAAGATGGGCATACAATGCCGAAATCCGATTGAAAGCCGTTTTACAGACAGAATTTTGCCGCCGTTCTCAATCTTTTGTGAACGGCATTGTATTTGGCAGTTCTCCCATGCAGATACCTGCGATCCTGAATGGCATGGCGCAGAACCATTTCCTTCTGGATGGCAGCTATCCGCATTTCTGTTTTCTGACGCTAGACCATTTTGGAGAAGTCAGCGTTTTTCAATTATGTCAACCGGGTATGCAGGAGCAGTTGAACGAAATTCTTTCCGAAAACCTCCTGCCGCCGTCTCCAACACTGCCAATCGAACATGATGCTCTGGAGCAGGACGGGTCGCCCGTCCTGTTTTCCTATCTCTGCGACCTGCCAAGGCTGCATCGGTTCCGCTGCGCGCTGACGCTGCATAACCAGACCGGCAGCATTCTCTGCTTTGACTATCAGGCAGAAGCGCTGCGGGGAGTGTTCGGCGCACAGGTCAATATCACAAGCATCGACTTTGCCGCTTATGAAAGGATGATGCTCCATCAATAAGAAACAGAAGATCACGCTGGCCTGTTTTCTGCCTGTTGCGCTGGCCGCGCTTTTCTATGCTGGCGGCTATCTTGCGCAGTTTATCTACAACTACCAGACGTGGACAGCCGAAGGCGGCACGCCGTACAGCGGCACCTCACCGCCGATGCCGGACGCTGCGTTCGGCGTCTGCCTGCGGTTCGTGTTCCGTTTTCCATACGGTCTGTACGGCATGGCAATCTTTCTGGCAGCAATCGTATTGCTTGTCGTGGCGATCATGCACATGGGCGCCGGCGGCGACGGGCAATATGACAAAACCAGAAACCTGACCTACTCCCACAAGGGAACCTACGGAACAGCCGGTTTCCTGAATCCGAAGGAAGCCGGGCAGGTACTCGACTTCGTTCCGGACCTGCGCAAGCATCAGGGAACCATTCTCGGTGAAGTGGATGGCCGCGTGGTCTGCATTCCGGAGAAAACGCGCTTCAACGGCAATCTTGCCGTCTATGGTGCAAGCGGCTCGAAAAAGACGCGCGCATTCTGTGTCAACATGATCCTTCAATGCGCGGCACGGAAAAGCTCGCTGGTCATATGTGATCCCAAGTCGGAATTATACGAGAAAACCAGCGCGTATCTGCGTGATCAGGGCTATACCGTGCGTGTGTTCAATCTGGTCACGCCTGCGTCATCAGATTCGTGGAACTGCCTGTCCGAGATCGACGGACAGGAGCTGATGGCACAGCTTTTCTGCGACGTTATCATCCGCAACACCGGCAGCGACCGGGGCGACCATTTCTGGGACAGCGCCGAAATGAATCTTCTCAAGGCGCTTGTCCTGTTTGTCGAGCGGAGCTATCCACCGGAGCGGCGGAACATTGGCGAAGCGTATCAGCTGCTTGTAAGCTGCTCGGAAAAGGAACTGAACGAACTGTTTGACGCACTCCCGCTGGGGCATCCGGCCAGAGCGCCGTACAGCATCTTCCGGCAATCGTCAGAGAGCGTGCGCGGCGGCGTCATTATCGGTCTCGGCTCCCGGCTGCAGGTGTTCCAGAATGCGGACATTCGCGCCATCACCAGCCATGATGAGATCGATCTGGAACTACCGGGCAAGCAGCCGTGCGCTTATTACTGCATCACGAGCGATCAGGACAGTACCTTTGATTTCCTGTCCTCGCTGTTTCTGTCGTTCATTTTTATCAAACTCGTTCGCTACGCCGACCAGAATTGTCCGGGCGGCTGTCTGCCGGTTCCTGTTCATGTGCTCGGCGAGGAGCTTTGCGCCTGCGGCGTTATCCCCGATCTCAGCCGAAAGATCTCCGTGATCCGTTCCCGGAACATCAGCATGTCCTGCGTGTTTCAGAATCTCGCCGGTCTGCAAAACCGCTATCCCAACAACCAATGGCAGGAAATTCTCGGAAACTGCGACGTGCAGCTGTTTCTCGGCTGTACAGACGCGCTGACGGCAGAGTTCATTTCTTCGCGCTCCGGCGAAGCGAGCGTTGCCGTGACCAGTCAGGCCAAACAGCTTGGTACATGGCGCATTTCCAACTACACCCCGGAATACCGCGAAACGAGCGGCGTCGGCCGCAGGCGGCTGCTCACGATGGATGAAGTTTTGCGGCTGGACGTGGATAAGGCGCTTGTCATTATCCGTGGGCGCAATATTCTGGAGGTCGATAAATTTGACTACTCCAAGCACTATGAAGCAAAGAAGCTGCGCCCGGACAAAGCGGCGGCACACATCCCGCGCTGGCAAAGCGAAGCGCCGCCGGCACCGGATACCCCTGCACCCCGCACGGCCCCAGCGCCCAAAAAGGATACTCCTGCAAAAAAGCAGAAGATCATAACCACCAGCAAGGAATCCATTTTATCCAAACCAAAAAAGGAGGAATGACCCATGCCCAGAAAAAAGGAATTACCTGCCCCGGACAGCGGCGAACAGGACGACCTGCTTTCTACTGAACCGCAGGAGTCTCCCGATGCGCCGCTCACCGAGCCGCAGGAGGAGCCCATCCCCACAGAAAGCCCGCCCGATGAGGGCGTGCCGGAGGATGATGCGCCGTCCGAAGAATACACGGAATTTCTTCAGGCATTGAACGAAGCTACCGCGCTGGAAGAACCGCAGTCTGCTCCGTCTGACGAAACGGAACCGATGCCCTCCGAGGAAGAACCGGCGCTGACCATCCCCTCAGAGGAACTGCCACCTGAACCTCCGCGCGCCGATTCTCCGCCGATGCCGCACAATGGCGCGGTTCTGACGATCACCGCCAGAACGCGGATTAAAAGTGAAGCCGAAACCACCGACGAGCTCTGGCATGAGATCCGCAACGCCTACCGGACGCGGCGGATCCTGACCGGCACGCTGGACGGCATTGAGCAGACGACAGGCGGCAAGACACTGGCAACGGTCAGCTTCCGTGGCTTCCGCATCGCTATCCCGATCCGCGAGATGCTTGTGCTGGAGGAACGGATGCCGTCCGGCAGAGCGTATGCCGACTACATGAACCGGCTGAACCGCATTCTTGGCACGATGCTCGGCGCGGAGATCGACTTCATCGTCAAGGGCATTGACTCGACCACACACAGCGCCGTTGCCAGCCGCCGGGAAGCCATGCTCCGCAAACGGCAGACATTCTATCTCGGCAAAGATGTTTCCGGAAACCCCTACATCTATCCCGGCCGTCTGGTCGAGGCGCGTGTGATCGCCGTCGCGGAGAAGGTGCTGCGTGTCGAAGCCTTTGGCATTGAATGCGCCATCTTTGCGCGTGACCTCTCCTGGCAGTGGGTGTCCGACGTCCGCGACCTTTACAGTGTCGGCGACCGGGTTCTGGTCCGCGTGCAGGAGATCAGCGGCGAGGATGCCGAGCATCTTTCCATCCGAGCAGACATCCGCAGTACATTCTCAGAGACAAGCGTAGATAATCTCAAGAAGTGTCAGGTGCAGAGCAAATATGCCGGGAAAGTCACAGATCTACGCGGTGGCGTGGTGTATATCCGCCTGAACAATGGCGTCAACGCCATCGCGCACACCTGCTACGATTCCAGAATGCCCGGCAAGAAAGACGATGTCAGCTTTGCGGTCACACGGCTGGATGAAGAACACGGCATTGCCGTCGGCATTATCACGCGGATCATCAAGCGGAACCTGTAATCCGGCAGCGTTCTGCCTATGACCGATTTCATGTTCCTTGCAGCGTCCACACTGGAACCGCTGCTGCGCCGTCTGAGGGTGCCTCCCTGACGGTACTAAACTACAAAAGGAGTTTTCTCTATGAAAGCCAAAGAAGAATACGTTGACGCCCCTCGTGAAACACGCTCCAAGGACATCACCGTCTATGCGATTATTTTCCTCGTCCTGCTGGTCGGCGCAGGCATTTTCCTCGCGGTCAGACTGCTGCATAAGCCCGCAGATGCGGCGCTTGCAGACAGCAAATCCGGGATCATTTATGATTCGTCCGCCGTTGAAGGCGGCTGGGATAATCTCAGCCCGGAAGAAATTGCGGAGAAGCTGAACGAAAAAGTAGCCGAGGGCATGATTAACATTTCGGCCAACACCGCCCCAATCTTTGAGGACGGTTCTTCGGAGGGAAACTTGATGCTCGTAAACGAGAGCATCAATAATTATCCACAAAAGGTCCAGATTGTCCGCAATGACACGGGCGAACAGATTTACGAGAGCAACGCAATTCCAGTTGGCTCGAAGATTGAACGCGCGACGCTGGACGTTACCCTGCCCGCTGGTACATACGAATGTACCGCATATTTTCATAACTTGGACCCGGAATCTGGTGCAATCATCGGCACAGCTGGGGCCGTCATCACCATTACTGTAAAAAACTGATTTCACACCACCACAAACAATCAAAACTATAAAATTTTAAGGAGTATTTTACTATGAAAAACTTTAAGAAGATCGTTTCCCTCGTTCTCGCTGTCTGCCTGATGGCAAGTCTCGCAATCGGCGCTTCTGCCGCCAACACGGTTGACGCTTCGGGCGGCACTGGCACTTCGTCCGTCACGCTTTCGTCTACTGCGGATGGCAGCATCGGCGGCGATCCCGCTGCCACCAAAATGTCCGTGACCGTTCCGACCGTCCTGCCCATCGCCGTTGGCACGGACGGCACGGTCAGCACTGCCACCGATGCGAAGATCGTCAACAACTCGTTCGGCGCTGTCAAGGTCAATTCCGTGAGCATCGAAGCTGCACAGGGCTGGTCGCTGGCTGCGTTCGGTGACAAGACCACCCTTGCCCACGAAAAGGTCAACGCCAACAAGTTCGGTTTCCAGATTTCGCTCGGCAACGGCGAAAAGAAGATGACCGACGACAAGAACGCTTCCAAGCAGACGCTTCTGGACGCTGCTGTTGAAGGTTGCTTCATGTCCGGCGTGGGCGATACCTCCGCGAACAGCATCGGCATTGCGTATGACGCCATTGTGACCCCGGTTTCCGAAGCGGTCACCAACACTGCAATCGCAAGCGTTCTGTTCATCATCGCTTGGGATGCGGTCTAATCCACTCGCCTGCTATCAGGGGAACGCCAAAAGCGTTCCCCTGTCCAGATTGAAGGAGGTATTCAAGTGAAAAAGAAACGAATCCTCGCAATGATTCTCGCAGTCGCTTCGTGCCTGTCGCTGGCGGTCAGCGCATCGGCGGCAAACACCGTTGCCCGCAAAGCTACGGATTTCCGCGATTTCGATAAATCAGCTTGGTATGCCGAAGCCGTGAGCGCAGCCGTGGATAACGGCCTTTTGTATGGCAAATCCAGCACAACGCTTGACCCAAACGGAGATATGACCCGCGCAGAAATGGCGGCGATCATCAATCGCTCGTTTGGATGCTACAAAGCGGCGGACATTTCGCAGTACAAGGATGTTTCCAAGGACAAGTGGTATTACAAGGACGTTGCAATGGCCGTGCAGATGGGGACTTACAACGGACGCAGTTCTTCTGCAATGGCCCCAGACTCGCCCATCACGCGGCAGGAAGCAATGACCGTTGTGGCCCGTGCGCTGGAACTGGACTACGATTCGTATTCCAAAACGGATTTGTCCGCGTTCTCCGACCGAAGCGAGATTTCCAACTGGGCGATGCCTTATGTGCGCGCGATGGTCGGTGCGGACTATATTCACGGCCGCGGCAAAATCCTTGCTCCGCTGGACAACATCACGCGCGCGGAATTTGCGCAGATTTTTTACAACATCATTGGCACTTACATTGTGTCCAAAGGCACTTACGACAAGGACATTAAAGGCAGCGTCCTGATCCGCACCGACGAAGTGACGCTCAAGGATATGACCGTGGATGGCGATCTCATCATCGGCTGCGGTGCGGCGGATGGAAAAATCACACTCGACAACGTGACCGTCAAAGGTCGGCTACTCGTCTGGGGCGGCGGTACAAAAGCTGTTTACTGCAACGCTGGGACGAATATGCCCGCTGTTGTCGTAGCCCGCGTAGACGATGCAGTCAAGGTCATTTATGACCGTGACAGTACGCTCGCCGTCATCGACACCATCAAAGTCAGAATTACAGAAAGAGCAAAGCAGCACAAGGAAACGGAAGTCATTTTTTACGACGTTTCCGGATTGCGCGAAGCCCAAAAGCAGCTCAACGCGATTGTCGCAGACAATCAGATTGCTCTTACTGCTCCTGCTCATCTATATGCTCTGGTCGGAGAATCCAACGTAAAAGCTGAGTTTACGAATAACAGCAAAGGTGACACTTACAAAATCGAGATTCGCCGCAACAAGGACAATACACTGATTGCCGACGCTTTTGAGCTTGCCGCCAGAAAATCTATCTCGACGCTTACGCTTCTCGAAATTCCGGAGTTCGGCAACGTAGATTGCACGGTCACGATCACAGCATTCCGCGACGGCAAGCAGATCGGCTCCATGCGAACCGAACTCGTTTTGCACACAGCGTATTTGTGGCCCAAGGAGGTGCAGTGATGAGCAAAAAGAAACTTATCACTTTACTGTTGGCACTGACAATGATCCTATCACTGGCTACGGGTGCGTCGGCAGCGGAAACAACCGAGGCCCGTGTGCCGGTGACGCTCACCGTGGTCAACACCGTCGCGCCAATTTCGTGTACAGTTCCCGCTGCGCTGCCGGTTTCTCTCGTTGACGGCTATGTGGTCTGCGCTAACAATGCCGCAATCTCCAACACCGGCAAAACCGGCGCAATTCGTGTGACCAAGGTAGATGTTCAGGCGGGCACGTTTGAAATCGGCAATTTTGACGATTTTACGGCAAGCAAGAACAGCATCGCACTGTCCATCAACGGCTGCTCGACCAAGGGCGCGGGCAGCCTGACGCTTGTGGACGGTGCGTTTCCGTCTATCAACGCTGAGAAGTCTCTGGCAATTCGCTACAAAGCAAAGGTTTCTGCGAGTGAAGCCGTGACCAACGTCAATGCGGCAACTGTGATTTTCACGATTGCCGCCGTCATGGAGGGTTAAGCTATGAAATTCAGAAAAATCACAGCACTTCTGCTTGTCCTCTGTATGCTGCTGTCTTTGAGCATTTCAGTGTTTGCCGCCGAAGCGGACGAACACACGATCTATGACAGCGCGCCTGACGAAGAACCCGTGGTTTCCAGCGAAGCCGCCACCTCCGGCACGATCCAGAACAGCGGCATTCGCTGGTCGCTGGATGAAAAGGGCTGGCTGACCATCTCCGGCAGCGGCGAAGCGCCGGTCTTTACCAGTGTGGACGATCAGCCGTGGGCGGCTGTCCGCGACCAGATCACCGAGGTCTGGTTTGAGGACGTGGAAACGCTGACCATCCCAGATCTGGCATACTGGTTCGAGGGCTGCGTCAACCTGACCACCGCCGAGCTGCCGCTCGCCCCGGTCATTGGCCGCCATGCGTTCTATAACTGCCCGAAACTCTCTACACTGACCATGTACTACGGCGAAACAGTTCTGAACAGCATCGGCGAAGAAGCCTTCTGGCGGGAAAACGACAGCGGCGATACACTCTATATCGGCTATATCATCGGGTATCCCAAATCGTCGGTGCCGTTCTACGATTATGATTGGGCCGGCTCCAATCGGAACAACAAATACTTCTACGATTTGTACGGCGTATATTCCGATACCCCCGCAGCCGTTGGCATCATGAGTGCGCCGGGCATTTCCGTCACCTCGACTGGCTCGATTATCGGCAACTGCCCGTCGTGTGGGAAGTATTCATTCCAGGGAACATACGTCGAAGTCGCACATTCCTCGCGTGGTCATGCCAACTATAATGAATGCAATAGCTGCCATTACGTTCAATATTTAGGAACATACACTACCAAGAGCCACGGATCCGGTGCTTATGGGTCGGGCACCTGCCCGGATTGCGGCAGCCATACATGGGTGTTGCAAAGCCAGCAGGCAGCGACCTGTACCAGCAACGGTTACAGAAGCTATTCTTGCGCTTGCGGGCAGACCAAGAGCGAAACGATCTATGCAAGCGGTCATAGCTATAGCTATGGCTCGTGGGAACAGTATTCGTCCAGTCAGCACCGGCGCACAGGCTCTTGCCGAAACTGCGGCGCGACGGACTACGATTACGCTTCGCACAGCATGAGTTATGGGTCATGGAGCAATGCTTCCTCCAGTCAGCATAGCCGAACGGCCTCCTGCCGCACCTGCGGATACAGCACTACGGATTACGGTAATCATAGCTATTCTACCGGTTCGTGGAGCAAGTACAGCGATACCCAGCACCGCAGAAGCAAAACCTGCTCCGGCTGCGGTGCGTCAACCTATGACTATGCCGACCACAGCTATTCTTATGGTTCATGGACCAGAGCGGATGATACGCAGCATAAGCGCACGAAAACCTGCTCGGTTTGTAAGGCTTCCAGTGAAGAATACGCCGACCATGTGGATTCCAACGGTGACGGCAAGTGCGACGATTGCGGCGCAACGGTCAGCCTGACCGTCACTTGGGACGCCGGAACAAACGGCGGCACCATTGATGGCAAGGCCAGCTTTTCCGAAACCATGAAGCCGAACAGCAAGCCGACCGCGCCCAGCGCTTCTCCTGTGAAAACCGGACACACATTTAAGAACTGGTATACAGCCAAAACAGGTGGCAAGCTCTACAACACCGTCACTTCGATCACGGCCAGCACAACGTTTTACGCGCAGTTTGAAGCAAACAAATACGTCGTGACATGGAATCTTGGCACCGGCCAGAGCGAAACGACTGAGCAGATCTATGGTGAAAAGATTGTGTTGCCCGCCGATCCGGAACGTAAAAACGCCGAATTTTTAGGCTGGTTTACAGAGAAAGACGGCGGTACAGAAGTTACGGCAAACACCGTTTTCAAGGAAACTGCTGCGACAACGTATTATGCGCACTGGGAAATTACTGAGTTGTTTTCGGTGACAGTTCCGGTGACCCTGCCGCTCGTCGTGGACGAAGCCGGTAAGGTCTATGTTGCTTCCGCTTCCATCGTCAACAATTCCACCGGTGATGTAATGGTTTCTTCCGTCAGCGTTACCAGCAAAAACGGTTGGGAGTTTGTTCCGTATTCGACCAACATGGCAAAGGCCAAAGTGGATGCCAAGCAGGTCGGTTTCAAGATCAATTCTTCCGAGACCAGCAAAACCGGAGATTCTGAGGTCTTCACGCTGGCTGCGCCGTGGACGGTCAAAGAAGCAGACGCGCTCTCCATCAACTATGATGCCGTCGTATCCGCCGTTTCTCAGCCTGTGACCGGGCAGGAGATCATATCGGTCGTCTTTGTACTCGAATGGGCGTAAACGATAGTCGTCAGACCGGGCTGGACGAAGCGGTTCAGGTCGGCAGTACTGCCGCAAAGGTCGTGGAAGGCGCCGCAAAAGCAGGTAAGATCACGGCCGCAGCTGCAAATGGGGCCGCCCTCGGTCCCTACGGCGCGGCTGCCAGTGTCGCAATCGCGGCAGCCAGGCACGGAAAGAAGATTCTTCTTGCGCTGCTCGCTATCCTTGCGATCCCGCTGCTGTTCCTCGTAATGCTCCCGACGCTGATCTTCGGCGGCACGGCGCAGAACTCCAGCGACACCACCATTCTGAACGATCAGACGGCAATCACCGAAAACATGAACGAGATCGCATTTGCGGTCAGCGACTTGCTTGGAAGTGGTATTGCCGATGCCGAGCAGCGGATCGCAGACGATTTCGCCGCATCCAGCGCCGACCAGTATGAGATCGTCAATCCGTATGAGGATGAACGCATCAACAACGTCAATCTGTTCATCTCGCAATACTGTGCGTACCGTGATACGGACGTTGCCGCCATTTCTCTGGAGGATATGAAGCAGCTTCTGCGCTCTGGTATTGGTGAACTGTACGACTATACTTATGAGGACGAAATACGCGAGGTAGAAGAAACCGCTCTCAATGAGGATGGCGAAGTAGTCACAGCGCTTCGTGAAGTGACGGTGCGCGTTTACACGCTTACCTATCGCGGCGAAGCGTATTTTGCCGACTCCATTTTTCATCTGACCACTGAACAGAAAACGCTCGCACAGAACTTTGCCGAAAATCTCAGCCTGTTTCTGGGCGACGGCCTGTTCCAGAATCTTTCCTCGTCTGAGAGCAGCTTCACGATCCCTGCGCTTGGAAACATCCGCTATACGGACGGCGGCACGGAGGTCGTTTACTACAATCAACTCGATGAACGCTATGCGAACAAGCCCTATGGCACTGATGATATCGGCGGCTACGGCTGCGGACCGACTTGCATGGCAATGGTAGTGTCTTCCCTCACGGATGATTTGGTCGATCCCGTGGAGATGGCAAAGTGGTCATATGAGCACGGTTACTGGTGCAGCGGAAGCGGTTCGTATCATGCACTCATCCCGGCGGCAGCCGAAGCGTGGGGCCTGCCGGTTTCCGGCTGCACCGCATCGGAGCCACAGCGGATCACGGACGCGCTTTCCAGCGGCAAGCTGGTCGTCGCTATCATGTCCGCCGGGCATTTCACCTCATCCGGACATTTTATTGTGCTGCGCGGCGTCAAGGATGAAAAGATCCTCGTCGCCGACCCTGCCAGCCGGACACGCAGCGAACAGAGCTGGGAATTGTCCATCATTCTGAATGAAGCCAGCAAAGCCGCCGGTTCCGGCGGGCCGTTCTGGATTATCGGCTGAAATTCGCACCCGATCAGCACTGCTGACCGGGTGCTTTTTCATAATTTACGAAAAGTTCACAACTTCAAGTGGTCTTTTTGTCGTTTTGCGGTGCGTATTAAAGTAGAAGGATTTGGAGGACAAACCTATGCGGACAACCATCCAGCAGCTTGCAGAATTTCTAACCGCCTGCCGCGGGAACTGGCGAAATGCCTGCTTCATCTCCTGCGGTGTCTGCAAATGCCGCACACCCTGTTCCGGTTATCTGATGAGCGCAGATGCCGGCGGCAAGCCTGTCCTGATCTCCATTGCTGAATATGAACGCCTCACCGCGCAGCGGATCGACCCAACCGAATGCCGCGGACAGCTCTCCCGCAGCGCTTTCGAGGACATTTATGCACTGTACCTCAACTGGTGTCTCTCAGACAACACAAGTTGCTGCTTGCAGATACTCTCTCTTCTTCCTTCTGAATAGTACATAGGAGGATTTTCATTTGAAAAAAGCCCATGTTACCTGTCCATACTGCCACGCGCCGGCACAGCTTCGCCCGGCCAGCAGCATCTATGGCATCCACACAAAAGACCGGGCCGCAAAGCTCTATGTCTGCTCCCGCTATCCTGCCTGTGATGCTTATGTGCAGGCGCACAAGGCAACTGGTCTGCCGATGGGAACGCTTGCAGACAAATCACTTCGACAAAAACGGATGCAGGCACATCGGACCTTCAACCAGCTTTGGGAGAAAGGCTTCATGCGCAAACAGGATGCTTACGCATGGCTGTGCGTCCGGCTTGGCGTCCCGGAAGCTGACGCACATATTGCCAACTTCTCGGAGTATCGCTGTGACCAGGTCATATCGCTCTGCAAAGAATTTCTGAACGCACAAAGGAAGGTGAAATATAATGGATCGAAGCAGTATCGTATTGACCGCTGAGCAGCAGTTTCTCGTAGAAAACAGCCTTGAATTTGTCCACTGGACGATTGCAAATCTTATTCCCAAAAGCAACTGCCGTATGGAATATGACGATCTCTTTCAGGAGGGGTGCGTTGCGCTCTGCCATGCGGCGGCAAGCTATCATGGCGGCACCTCATTCAAGACCTACGCCATCACGGTCATTCGCAACCATCTGATCGACTGCTGCCGCAAGCAGACAAGCTGGCGAAAGTACATCTCCGAGCAGTCTTTGGATGACCCGGACGCAAATCTCCCTACGCCCGTATGTACAGACTATGTGCATTTTTCCGGCGTGGACACCGGTGCGGTGCTGACCGCCTGCAAGAAGCACTATCGCGGCGTGGCGAAGCTCGGCGTTGATGCGCTCGTTCTTAAAACGAAGGGCTTTGACTGCAAGGATATTGCGGCGCTCTATCACACCAGTTCCAACAACGTCGGCGCGTGGATCTCCCGCGCGGCAAAGAAACTCCGCAGCGACCCGGATTTTCTGGACGCTTTCGACATCGCCTGTTGAAATTCTTCGGGTGCATTCGTAAAAGAAAAATAAAAACACATTGGAGGTACTGTTATGGAATACACGAAATACGCTGCCGTCGGGCATTTCAAATGCCATCGCACACTGGACGGCAAGAAATATCCCGTTGTCATTGTGGGGCGGAAGGAATATATGCTCGACGTGCAGGAAATGACCGTTTGGAGCAGCCTCGCATGGCGTATCCTGTCACGCAGGCAGATCGCGGAAACCTATCTGAAGTTGACGCGCGGGCTGTCGTTTACGTCACGCCGGACACTGGACGACTGCATCGACCGGCTCGTCACGCGCGGTCTGGTCGCGGAGGGACGCGGCAACAGCGAGTATGAAGCCCTCTATGATCTTCTTTCCTGCCTGTATATCGCACCGGTATCTGCAAATCCGTTTCTGCGGATTGGCGCGTTCCTGAAGCTCTGGCTTTGGGATGGTGCACCGTTCTCTAAAGCAATTCGCCTGTTCTCACGCCCGAAGCACAGCGCAGAGGAGCGGCAAATCGTGCGGCTGGCGAATCAGGCGCTTCTCAGCAGCGCAGAGCTGATCAAATGCGCAGAACGCGGCGTGCGGACGCTTCGCTCTGATGCGCAACTCATGGACTGCCTGTATGACGATGAATTGACCACCAGCGAGAATCTTCCCATCCTGATGGCAGCCTCCCGGCAGGCGCGCCCTGTCTCGGCGGCAATCGCAAATCTTTATCTGCACAAGCAGATCGTCTTTGAGCGGTGCTGAATATGAAAGAAATCCTTGCGTGGCCCGCGCCGCTGCTACAGAAGTGGCTGCTGTCGCTGTTGCTCTGCCTGCCGTTTCTGGCTGCAGCCATCGTTTCCGCATTCTCCGGCGATCGGACGTTTCTGATTCTTAGTGCATTGCTGCTGTTTTTCTGCAGCGTGCGCTGTGCGGAACTTTATGTAATGCTCGCGAACGAATGCTATTGCGCAGAGGAAGGCATTTGTCTTTCAGTTTCCAGTATTCCGTTTCAGCGGCAGCGCAGGGTCACGCTGCAAAAAACGGACGGAGAACAGGTCATCTTCTGCATAGAAAAGAACAAGCGCCTGTCTGTGGGGCAAAACTATCGGATCTATTTGCCGCTTTTCGCAATTCCCAGTGAAGTCAAGACCACGCACCTGCCGCAGCCATGTGCATTGGCAGTTGAAAAAATTGAAACAGGCTCTAAATGTATCGTCCCTGATGCGTCCGAAAAATGAGTTGAAAAAAGTCAGCAAAAACCTTATAATTAAAATACAGATAGCAGCTTGACTGTTTATCGTCATGTAGAAGCATCCGGCCGGTTCAGCTTCGGTCTGGTGTGGAGTGCTGCTTGGGCAAGCGCTGCCGCAGGCTGAATAGGGATATCCCGAAAGAAAGCGTCTGTGAGGCTCCGAAGCTGGGGCCTCACTTTTATGTTTTCTGATACTCCAGTATCAGTTTACCATGTATGTCATCACATAATCACGAAGCGGGAAAATCCGAAAATATTTCGGATTTTCCCGCTTTTTGTCCTGATATTTTTAGATTTTGCAGCAATTCACGGATGCTACGCTGAAAACGCGGGGCGGATATTCTGTTTGATCCCTGTCGTGCTCTCCTGCTGTTTCGCCCATGTCACCCTTGTTACCTCTTCGACAAAAGCTTTTTCCTTAGCAGAAGCCGAATAGTATCGGATGCCAAATTGCTGGCAAACATCAAAAAGTAAATCTGTGTATGCAATATCCTCCTGTGTAGGCACTGAAAAGTAGCCGCCTGCCTGCGAAGCTAATTCGTCGATCACATATTGTGCATTGTTCTTTTTATCCATGTTCCGGTTCCTCCTCTACCAAGTATTTTGAGAACAGCAGCCAAGCATCCTCGTCTGCAAGCATAAACCGTTTTGGGCCTCCGCTCGTTGCGCTGGGGATACGCTTAGCACCGAAATCTTCCGCATAGTGCTTGGCCAACTCATCTGTTTTCGCGTCGAACACCACATCTCCGCGACATCCGTTGTCAATGGAGAATTTAATACCAAATGCGATCAAAGCTGCGCCTATCCCACAATACTTTCGTTCTGCTTTTCTTGTGAGAACAGGATTGCTTGCTGGTGCGCTCTCTGCGTAAAGAATATAGACATATGCTTTTCGACCGGAGATTTGATATGCTGCTAAAGCGACCAACTCGCCATCTTCTGTCTTCATTGCAAATTTTTGTACCGAGGGATCTGATAAAAGAGGCGAGTCCCAATTTGTTTGCCAAAGTGGAGCATTGTGTGTTGCGGAAATGTCTGCTGGTAAAGCTGTATCGATCTTGACCTGAACAGACGAACTATCAGAGCAGCGCACAATATAAGGTGCAAAAAACACGGCAGCATCTCCCTCCATTTTTTATTATATTATAACACACCATTTCTGCAAAAGAAAGCAACAGTGCCCATACAAATATCATCTTTTTCAAAGGTTTCCGCTTTCCTGCTCGTCATTGATTATTGTTTTGCAGTTTGCTATAGTATTATAAGCGAAGGGGGCTGGACATTTATGGACGAAATTGAAATCATAAAGCAAAGGCTCATTGAACAGGTCAATCCCATTTGTATTTATCTGTTCGGCTCTTTTGCAAACGGCACAGCCCATGCGGAGAGCGACCTTGACTTCTACATCGTTGTAAACGATGGCGAAAAAGATCTCCATGCCATAGTTGCTTCTGCACACAAAGCGATCCGTAACGTGAAGCAGCGCCCCGTGGATATTCTGGTTGGTACAAAATGCGGCTTTGCCGAGCGCAAGGATCAGTTTACTGTAGAAAGCGAAGTGTTCCATAAAGGAATTCTGATCTATGAATCAGACCGTTGAAGGAGTGATACGATGGATAGAAGCGCCGAAATGAAATGGTATCTGGATCAGTTCAGCGGTTCACGCGAACGGTTTTATGAAATCCATATGCAAATGTGCCGCAAGTTTGGCATCAGCTGGAGCAAAGCCACCTCCAAAGAGCGGCAGTTCATCGAGGAAATCACAAGGTTCACCTTCGAGCGTGAGCAGGCCCAGAAAGCCGGGCTTCCGCTGGATACCGTAAAGCCAATGATCACAGTTGCATAACTGAAGCGGCCGCAGATCTGCGGCCGCTTTTTTCTGTATTTTGCAGAAATATCGTATTGCCGCCCTATTTTATAAGTAGAGGACATCTTCTATCCCTCGCAAAATCTACATATAGTTTTAACATAATTGACAAATTCAATATATTGTGCTACTATACTCATGTAATTGATGTTTGTGCAGTTCATCGGAACGCAGACCGTATGGTCTGTGCGTGGGGCTTCTCACA
>ERZ1026915.59-NODE-59-length-54077-cov-19.462238_pt1 | contig 54077 bp, 76 predicted proteins | sample MGYA00519466_ERZ1026915 | MGnify/ENA primary metagenome ERZ1026915 (study PRJEB26926, sample SAMN06164884) | human gut metagenome | biome: ENVO:00009003; feature: ENVO:2100002; material: ENVO:00002003 | host: Homo sapiens | place: USA | collected 2012 ... | reverse complement strand
TTCCATTTTAATTATTACCTTCAATACGGTACACCTCTTCCGAAATGTCCTGGTCGCATTCCAGCAGGTAGCATTTCAGGTTGCTTCCATCATTACCACAACAGGATTTTCAAGCACAGACTTCAACCAGTGGCCAGCCTTATCCAAGACAGTTCTGGTGCTCTTGATGTTTGTAGGTGCCTGTGCCGGAAGTACCGGAGGCGGAATCAAGGTTTCCCGTATTCTGATCCTGTGCAAGGCTGCAAAAAAAGAATTCCAGCTTTACCTTCACCCAAATGCAATCAAGAAGATCAAGATGGATAACAAGATTATTTCTCATGAAATTTTGAGATCCACCAATATTTACATCAGCGTATATCTTCTGATTTTTGCAGCTTCTGTCCTGTTGATCGCAATTGACAATTTTGACCTGATCACGAACTTCACCGCTGTTGCTGCTACACTTAACAACATTGGTCCAGGATTTGAAATCGCTGGTCCGATGGGAAATTTCAGTTCTTTTTCCTATCTGTCCAAGAGTGTTCTGATCTTTGATATGTTAGCAGGACGACTGGAAATTTTCCCTCTTCTGCTTCTCTTCTTCAAGGATACCTGGAAACGTTTCTGATAATTTCTCCCCTGATTTATAATTGATCAGGGGCGTTTTTCTTTATTTTGTTATTTTTTTATGATTTCTTCACATTTTCTTCAAAACCTCATCACAGTTTTTTCACATTTTTCGGGTATAGTATTAGCCATAGAGAGCGAAATGCTTTCTATAAAATATTTTTCTTTTTCATACGCGCCGGTACGAAAGTACCGGCCTCCTTCCATTTATAGGACTTTTTATAAATTTTAATAAATTCCAACCAAAAACACACTCTGCAGAGATTGCAGAGTGTGTTTTTTATTTCAGTTATGATGTTTTAAGATTTTCGCTGATCGTACTCCAGATATCACTGCTCTCGAATCCAAGTCTCCACTGGGCAACTCCTGCAAGATCATATTTCGGAATCAGCTTTACCTTTTCTGCAAGCGACTGGGCATCCTCAATCCAGATCTGATATGTTGTATTGTCTTTCTCAAATTCTGCATAATTCTGCCCCACGCTTCCATCCCATACAGGTTCAACCTGATTCTCTGTAAGTATTCTCTGCGTTTCACTCATTCCAATTGCTTCACTTGTCACAGCTCCACCGGTTGTCTTCCACAATCTGGTATAAAACGGAACGGCAAGAACTGTTCGCTGTGCCGGAACTTCCTTCAGTGTATCCTCCACTCCCTGTTCTACCCACGGAAGCGATGCTACAGAGCCGGCCTCAGATCCCACATAATGTTCATCATATCCCATGATCACTACGTAATCCACAACCAGCCCCTGCTCTCGTCTGTCATAATGACTTGTAAAATCTTCCGGAACCGGGTTATCCACAGAAAGTACCAGATTATTCTTATGGCATTCAATAGAAAGTTCTCTCAAAAATTCCAGAAAATGCGGTCCCGCATCTTCACTGAGTGTTTCGAAATCCACATTAATACCATCCATTCCTATCTCTGCTGCCCTCTGTATCAGATACTGAATGATATTCTGTCGGGATGAAAGCTGAGACAGAGTTTCCGTGGTACTGATCTCTGCTGTAAAGTTATCAACCAGTCCCCATACCTTAAGCCCCTTCTGATGTGCCTGTGCCACATAATCAGCCGAAGACAAATCTCCAAGATTTCCTGCTGTATCCTGAATATAGAACCATGTCGGAGAAATCACGTTTAAGCCACTGACGTTTGCTGTCATATCGCCAAGATAAGCATTGGCGTCTGTGTTGGTAATCTGATGCCAGGTCATATTTACCTTATCCTCCATTATAAGGTAAGTATAATCTTCTTTCTCAAAATCTCTCTCAAAATCTGTGGTTTCCATATCTGACAGAACTTTTTTCTGTACATATCCAATGTATCCATCCATGGTTGAAACCTGTACCCAGTCTTCAAGAGCCTGCATATAAATCAATGTATCACCCTTCTTGACTTCTGTGAGAACCGGTGACTTGATGCCTCCACGATAGCGAATACTCGTGTCTTTCTTGACAGTTGCTACATTTACTCCTGTAAATTCATGCCGAATCACAACTCTTGCCGGTTCCTGATACTCATAAAAATCCAGATCTGTATATTTCTGTACAAGTGAAAGACTCAGATAAACCTTTCCATCCCGCACCCAGACCTCTCCATCTCCTGCTTCTGATGCAGGAAACTTCTCAAGTGACGACGGTGTCGCATATAAAATCTGCTGATTTCCACTGTCCCAGTAGTATCTCTGATTCAAATAGGTGCTTACGATATCCTGCGGAAGATAAATCTGATCTCCGGATTTCAGAGCTCTCTCCTCCATAATATCTGTACCAAGGACAAGTACCATCTCTCCTTCTGCCGGCTGACCATAATATTCTGTCAGATTCATCTGTTCCTTAGATGGAATATATTTACTGATAATATGAATCCCTATTCCTGCCACTGCAAGCACAAGAATCAGAATACCGACGACCATAATTGAAACAAGCTGCTTTCTCCTCTGTGTTGTACTTGATTTTCTCATTTGTTCCTCCCTTTCGGTTCAGAGCATATTTTATTCAGCAGGCAATACTCCGCAAAATGATCCGGGATAGCCTCTGATTCGTAACTGTGAGAATGCCAGACAGTTACACTTCATTTATAAATTATATCATGTTTTGTCATAGATGTATTATTTATTTGGAAATTTTAATTTTTTTAATATTTTTTTCATATCAGGGATTTTCCAGACCGGTCAGGTATAAGGAGGAAACCTTTGTTTTCCTGAAAAATCCCTTCCTCTTATGTATCTTAAACGGCAAAATCGTCCCCTTCGTCACTCGTCAGATCTTACCTGCGTTTGACTTGTATATACTTTGGGGGTGCTTCTCTGATCAGATCAAAATCAACTCTTGCAATTCTGCCTGTTTCATCTTCTGTGTAGTCTCTCATATAACCTCCGCCCTCTGCGATCAAACAGGCTTTCGCAATATCTTTTGGGGTACTGGGCTTTCCATCCATAAAGAGCTGGATTCCATTCTTCTGATAGACCTTCAGTTCTTTTTTCAGAGGTTTTATGGCTTTCTTGCTACACTTCTCATGTGACATATTTTCTCAGATCTTTCCTCCTTTCTCTCAAAATAAGATTTTAGAAAACACCTGACAGTTTAAGAAAAAATATTCTTTCTGTAATTGAATTTAATCTCATGGAAATTGCATCTGCCACAGCCGGAACGCTGCATGACATGTAAATGATGGCAATGACTTGTCTGTAGAAATGAGAATTGTGGTAACTATTCAGAAGGTAGTATCCTGACTGTGAAGCTGCTGAACAGTTACGAAATGTGTTGTTATTATGTAAGTTAGTTTAATTTGCGTCTTTTGTCATTCAATCACAGAACACCTATCTCTTCTTAAGATTCATTATACAGATTTCTTTTACAGTTGCAAGGATTTTTCCCGATTTATAAAAAAATTTCTATTCTATTTCCAAATATTTTAGAAATAGGTAAATCTAATTTCTTTACATTTTCTATACTTGTGGTATATAATACGTTATATAAGTCATGGACTATATCCTGATTTTGATATAAAGTAACTGTGAGGCTACTGAACAGTTACGATGTAAATTCATATCAGGATCCAAAGAATAGGATGTGATGACATGAAATTAGAAAAAATCAACGAAAATCAGATTCGTTGTACCTTAACACGAGAAGATTTGGAAATGCATCAGGTTAATTTGCGGGAACTGGCTTACGGATCCGAGAAAGCCAAGAAACTTTTCCGCGATATGATGCAGCAGGCGCAGATAGAATTTGGTTTTGAAGCAGACAATATTCCGCTGATGATCGAGGCAATCCCTGTAAATCTTGACAGTATCATCCTCATCATCACTAAAGTAGAAGATCCGGAAGAACTGGATACCCGTTTTTCCAGATTTTCCCCATACAAGGACTCTGCCCAGACAGAACCGCTCCAGCTTGATGGAGCAGACAATATCATTGATATTTTCCAGAAGATTTGCGAATCCAGACTCAAGAATAAGTCTTCCAATACCGAAGGCTCTAAGGAATCAGATGAGGTAGCTTCCGATTCTTCTGAAAAACCAGCGGTAAATCTGATTCGTCAGTATACATTTACTCACCTGGACGATGTAATTGCAGCTTCACATGGACTGAATGGTTTTTTCACCGGCAGAAATACCTTATACAAGACTTCTGCTAACGAAAGCTATCAGCTTATCATTCACCAGTCTTCCTGCTCTCCGCAGGAGTTCAATAAAGTCTGCAATATTCTTTCTGAATATGGTAAAGGAAGTTCCTGTACACCTGCCAGGGAGGCTCATTTAATCGAGCATGGAGAGGTAATTTCCGTAAATGCTCTGCAACAATTAATACAGCTTTAATCATGACTTATATGTTGACTGTTTATTTCTTACTCAACGATCAATGTAACAGTTACACTTAAAAAGACTGGCATCTCTGCCAGTCTTTTATTAATTAGTTATTCTCCAGAAAGTCGTTGATCTGCTGAACCAGAACATCTACATCCATTCCGTGAACCATGGCTGCTTCTTCTAAGGATTCCATCTGGGAAGACGGGCATCCAAGACAATGCATTCCTGCTCTCATAAGAATCGGTGCAATATTCGGATCTAAAGTGATTAACTGGCCGATCAGCATATCTTTTGTAACCTTTGCCATTGTATTTCCTCCTTTTTTCAGGGATAAAGAGTACATCTTTACTCCCAGTGATAATCTCCATTATAATATAAAAACATCCTGTACGCAACGTCTGCTATTGAAAAATTGCGCATAATTTATAAAAATTTGTTTATAAATTAATACTTGTATTCTTCTCTGATATATATTAGAATAGCTGTATGGATACCTGAAAAGGTACGAAAGATATAAAGGAGGATATCAATTATGGCATACGTAATTTCTGACGATTGTGTAAGCTGCGGAACATGTGCAGCAGAGTGCCCAGCAGAGGCTATTTCTGAAGGTGCAGAGCATTTCGAAATCGATGCTGATGCATGTCTTGACTGCGGAACATGTGCAGATGCATGTCCTACAGAAGCTATTCACCCAGCTGAATAATTTCATTTAAGACAAATCGAAAAGAAACTGTAGCAATGCTACAGTTTCTTTTTTGGTTTCTTTTCAACTGCTGCCGCAGCTTCTTTTCTTGCCATCTGCTGTCTTCGAATTGCAAAATCCAGTGAACGACACCTTTCTTCGTCTTCACTCTCATTCTGTACCTTAAGCTCCTGTGCGATCAGCCGTTCTAGTATTGTCTGAAATTCCAGGATCTTTTCGTCATTTGTGCTGTCCTTTTCTTCAGCACTATCTTCTATCATGACCTCATCGCTCTCATATGGTATATCAAAGTTCACATTATCTTCTTCCAAGGATTTTATCCGACTTTCCGTATATTCCTGTCCTGTTCCCGCCAGTTTTGGAATCAGTTCACGAATTGCGTGAAGTCTTAGTCCCCGCTTCTTAAGTTCTTTTATATTCATAAAAAGCTGAATATCATATCTGGTGTAATAACGATGACCAAGCTCATTTCTGTGGATCTGCAGTTCCAGTTCTTCCTCCCAGTATCGAAGAACATATGACTTTATCCCAGTCATCTCTACTGTCTGTTGAACAGTATATCTTGTCTCCATGTCACACCTCCTATGAAATTCGTTATCTATAATTATAATCGTATTTCCCTTTTAATTCAACGAAAACAGTTTGACATAATCTATCGTGAAACAGCAAAAAAGCAGACATCAGAATGAAAATCGAACATTTTCATCTTAATGTCTGCAAATCTGCAATAAACCGATATTATTTTTTCATATTAACAAACTGTGTATAACGTGGCAGCCATACCAGTTCAATGGTTCCAATCGGGCCATTTCTCTGCTTGGCGATAATGACCTCTGCAATATCTTTCTTTTCTGTGTCTTTATGATAGTAATCATCCCTGTACAGAAACATTACCACATCGGCATCCTGTTCAATAGCTCCGGACTCTCGAAGATCCGAAAGCATCGGCCTGTGATCCGGACGCTGCTCAACTGCCCGGCTCAGCTGCGACAGTGCAATGACCGGTACATTCAGTTCTCTGGCCAAAGCTTTCAATGAACGGGAGATATCTGAAATCTCCTGCTGCCTGGAATCACTCTTACCGCTTCCGCTCATCAGCTGCAGATAGTCGATCATAATAATCCCGAGATTGTGTTCCAGCTTATATTTCCTGCATTTGGATCGCATCTCCGCAATACTGATACCTGGTGTGTCATCAATGATCAGGTTGGAACGTCCAATGATATCCGCCCCCTCTACCAGCTTGGTCCAGTCCTCGTCTTTAAGATTACCGGTACGCATATTCTGGGAATCCACATGAGATTCCATCGCGAGAAGACGATTGACAAGCTGCTCCTTTGACATTTCGAGGCTGAATATTGCAACCGTGACATCTTTGCGAAAAGCCATATACTGTGCAATATTTAATACAAACGCCGTCTTTCCCATGGACGGACGGGCTGCGATCAATACCAGATCCGACGGATGCATACCGGAGGTCTTGTAATCCAGATCTATAAAACCTGTAGGAATTCCGGTAACACTTCCCTTAAGCTTGGAGGCTTTCTCAATGTTGTTGATCGCATTCAGGACAACCTGCTGAATCGGAACATAATCACCACCCACAGTCCTCTGCAGAATGTTGAATAATTTCTTTTCTGCCTCCTCCATGATCGTCTCTGTGCTGTCCTTTTCAAGGTAGCAGGCATTCTCTACTTCCTCGGTCGCCCGGATCAGTTTACGGAGCTGTGCTTTATCGCTTACAATATTAGCATAGTATTTGACATTTGCAGAAGTCGGAACTGCTTCAAGCAGTTCCCTGACATACTCCATACTGCTGATGTCCGGAGGAACATCTTTTTCTTTCAGACGGTTCTGGAGTGTGATCGTATCAACCGGTTTCCCTTCATTACAAAGTTCCACCATCGCATCAAAGATAATTCCATACTGATTCTGATAAAAATCATCACTTGTAAGAATCTCTGACGCTATCAGAATCGCATCACGATCAAGAAGCATGGATCCGATCACCGACTGCTCTGCCTCAATGCTATGAGGCAGTATACGCTTTATCAGTGCTTCTTCCATTTAATTTCCCCCGGTGCTTAAGCCTCTTTGATCCATACTTTCAGACTTCCGGTTACCTTTGGATGAAGTTTGACCGGAACCTGTGTAACACCTAAATTTCTGATCGGGCTTGGAAGCTGAAGCTTTTTCTTATCGATTTCCAGACCAAGCTGTGCCTTGGCAGCCTCGGAAATTTCCTTTGTGGATACGGAACCAAAGGTTCTTCCGCCCTCTCCGACTTTAAGAGTGAGGATAATTTCTTTCGTTTCAAGATCCTTGGCAAATGCCTGGGCTGCTTCCAGATTCTCCTGTGCGACCTTTTCAGCGTTTGCTTTCTGAAGCTTCAGATCATTCAGATTCTTTGGTGTTGCTTCCAGACCAAGTTTCTTCGGAATGATCATGTTTCTTGCATATCCGTCACTGACATTTACGATTTGACCCTTTTTTCCAAGAGCTTTGACATCTTCTAATAAAATTACTTTCATTGCTTAACCTCTTCTTCCTGATATAACTCATCAATAATTTCTTTTAACATATCTTCTACTTCATCGATCGGTCGTTTCACCTGGGCTCCGGCAATGTTGATATGACCGCCTCCGCCAAGTTTTTCCATCATGACCTGTACATTAACCTCATCGATTGCTCTGGCACTGACATAAACCTCTTTGTTATAAGTGGTCAGTACAAAGGACGCCTTTACTCCTGCGATATTCAAAAGTTCATTTGCGGCCTGTGCTCCGACAACTGTAGGACTTTCCAGCCCCTTACTCGGACATTTGGCAATTGCAAAACATCCTCTGTAAATTTCAGCTGTACGTACGGCTTCTGCTCTGGCCTTGTAGGAATCGATATTATCACGAAGCATCTTGCGTACTCTGGTCATATCTGCCCCTGATCGTCTCAGGAATGCTGCTGCTTCAAAGGTACGCACTCCGGCTCTTGTAATAAAGTTATTCGTATCGATCATGATTCCTGCGTAAATACAGTCTGCCTCGATATTTCTGAGCCGCAGATCATCTGAGAAGTACTGAAGGATCTCTGCTACCATCTCACATGTAGAGGAAGCATACGGTTCTACATAAGACAACACTGCATTCTGGATCACTTCGTTTCCTCTGCGATGATGATCCAGAACTACTATCGTCTTTGTCATATACAGAAGCTCCTCGCACTCTGTATAGCTTGGCTTGTTTGTATCCACGACAACAACTACCGTGTTGTCATCCACAAGATCCATTGCCTGATTTCTGTCAATAAACATAGATGGCTCATAATCCGGATTATTCATATACCCTGCCATTAAAGGCCGGATAGACGTAGATGGATCATTGACCACGATATGAACCGGTTTGCCAAGCGTCTTGCCTGCCCGATAAATACCGATTGCCGCTCCAAGTGCATCAACATCTGTAATCTTGTGTCCCATGACCACAACACGTTCCTTGGTACTCATAAATTCCTTGAGTGCCTGTGCTTTGACACGGGCCTTAACACGGGTAGTCTTCTCCATCTGCTGTGCCTTACCGCCATAATAAGTGATATTATCACCATTCTTGATCACTACCTGATCACCACCGCGTCCAAGTGCCATCTCGATCGCGATTCTGGAATATTCATAATCCTGCAGATAGGTAGCAGCATTAAGCCCCACACCGATACTTAAAGTAACATTCATCTCATTACCGATATTTACGGTTTTGACTTCTTCGAGGATATGAAATTTCTGTTCCTTCAGAGCCTCTAGAGAACTCTGTCTCATGATAAGGAAATATTTATCCTTTTCCAGCTTACGGACCAATCCGTCATAATTGGAAAAATATTTCGTGATTTTTCTGTCGATCAGTGCGATCAGAAGAGAACGCCGTACATCCTCTACACTCTCCAGTGCTTCTTCATAGTTGTCCAGGTACGCCAGTGCAACTACCAGTTTATTATCCTCATTTGCCTGGATGTAATTCCTGAGTTCCGTTTCATCATAAAGATACATTGCAATCAGGCTGCTGTCGTCTGATATCTCCATCAGAAGCTTCGAAGGTGTAACCGATTCTCCCAGAAGAACCTTCTGCATGGACACGCGGTAGATTCGTTCTCCAAACTGCGTACTGATCTCTGTGATTTCCTTTTCGGATCCGACCGGAAGCTTATCTGCCGTAATATCCGGAAAGATCGTACTAACGTTTTTGCGGTAAAACTGATCCCTGCCGGTAATCTCTGCAAATACTTTGTTTGACCAGATCATTCTACCCTGCATATCCATCACTGCATATGGAAGAGCAAGCTCCTCCAGAACCCTTTTTTCCAGAAATTCATACTGACTGGCAAAGGCAATAAGATCATTGAACATCAGTGGCCGATGATAAAAAAGCAGGCCAATTGCTGCACCCAGGTACAGAACAATTCCCATGGTGACGACCACTCCGGCTTTTATGTTGATCACATAAACCAGAAAGTTCAATGCTATCAGCAGAACAGATAAATACAGCGGCCAACGGGCAAGATGCTTCAGATGACCTTTTAATTTTAATTTTCCACTCATAACATTCTTTACCATTCTTTTATAATTTGCGTTTAAGATGCTATCTGCTATTATAGCAGATTTTCAGGCATATTACCATATGAATGTCAATAATCATATTTTATGAAAATAATCAGGTGAACATATTCTTTTCTAATAAAGCCAAAAAAGCTGCCATTCCTCCGCGGTCCGCACACAAATGCTTATCCGACAGATTCATGACAGCCTGATGTTCAACTAATAATTAGTCCTGAACGTATGGCATCAGGGAAAGATGACGTGCTCTCTTAACAGCAACAGTCAGAGCTCTCTGATGTTTTGCACAGTTTCCTGTGATTCTTCTCGGAAGGATTTTACCTCTCTCAGAAACGTATTTTCTGAGTTTTGCTACATCCTTGTAATCGATCTCATTATTTTCTTTACCGCAGAATACACAAACTTTTTTTCTTCTGCGTCCGCCTCTTCTTTTCATAGGAGAGTCCGGTCTTTCGCCTCTATTGTAAGCCATGATGGTTTCCTCCTTATATTTTCCTTCAGTTCTAGTTAAATGGAAGTTCTTCGTCGATTCCGTCAGGGATATTCATAAATCCGTCAGCAGATGCTGAAACCGGATTCGGCATTGATGGTGCAGACGGTGCACTCTGCTGTGGATGTGATGCAGCATAGCTGTCACTGGAAGCTTTGCTCTCGGCAAATTCCTGTTCCTCAACAACAACTTCTGTTGTGTAAACCTTCTGACCTTCTCTGTTTGTGTAGCTTCCGGTCTGAATACGACCGCTTACTACGATTCTGATTCCCTGGTGGAAGTACTTCTCTGCAAATTCCGCACCACGTCCGAATACCACACAGCTGATAAAATCAGCGGTTGCTTCTCCGTCACGACGGAATCTTCTGTCTACTGCCAATGTGTATCTTGCAATTGCCAGTGCGTTTTCTCCTGCGGAATATCTTACCTCAGGATCCCTTGTTAAGCGTCCCATTAAAATTACTTTGTTCATTATAATACCTCTTTCTTCTTAGTGAGTGAACGGGCTTCTTAATGGTGCTTTCTAAAATCCATCTGTAAAAAGATTATGCGTCTTTACGAACGACTAAGTATCTTAATACGTTGTCCATGATGCGTACATGTCTTTCTACTTCTGCCGGACACTGTGCGTCTGCTTCAAACTGAATGAAATAGTAGAAGCCTTCATGCATTTTCTGAATTTCGTAAGCTAATTTCTTCTTACCCCATTCTTCTACTTCTGTGACGTTTCCGTTGTAACGAGCGATATAAGATTTTGCTTTCTCTACTACTGCATCGCGAACTTCGTCTTCAACTTTAGCGCTCACAACTAATGCTAATTCGTACTTGTTCATGCTTTCTTACCTCCTTATGGTCTTTAAGGCCCTCTGCCTGTTTACAGAGAGCAAGGATATGAAAATATATCACACAGCTAAATATTTTAGCATATGTTTTTTTTATTGTAAAGTGTTTTTTGTCGATTTTACAAATTTTATTTTTTGTTGATTTTATAAATTTATTTGCAGCTGTCACTTATTGTTGTAATTATGCATGAATTGTTGTATTTTTTTGTGAAATAGCTTATACTATCTGCACAAACGCATTTGCGTAACTAATGGAAAGGAGAATATTATGGACTCTGCATTATATGCAAACTATCTGAACATCCTGAAACATGAACTGGTTCCGGCTCTTGGATGTACAGAACCAATCGCCATTGCCTATGCAGCGGCGAAGGCCCGACAGGTTCTCGGAGAATTTCCAGAACAGGTTGAAATGCATCTGAGCGGCAACATCATCAAGAATGTCAAGGGTGTCACCGTTCCCAACTCCGGAGGTCTTAAGGGAATTGATGTTGCAGCCGTTCTTGGCATTGTCGGTGGAAATGCTGACCGTGCCCTTGAGGTACTCAGCGAAGTCTCTCCCGAGGATATTTCCAGAACACGTGAACTCATTTCTCAGAAAATCTGTTCCTGTTCTCTGGTTGAAAATGTTGATAATCTTTTTATCACATCCATCGTTACCAGCGGCGAACATTCCGCCTCTGTTACGATTGAACATCAGCACACAAACATCACAAAGATCACAAAAGACGGAGAAATAATTCTGGATAACCCATACCGTTCCACCGAGGCTGCAGCCATCGATAAATCTCTTCTCACGGTAAAAGATATCCTTGATTTTGCAGATCAGGTCAGAATGGAGGATATACAGCCTGTGATCGACCGCCAGATCAAACTGAACTCAGCGATCGCACAGGAAGGACTTGACAATAATTATGGTGCACAGATCGGCAAAACTCTGATGCACGTCTGGGGTAAAAGTGTTACCACGAGAGCCTGTGCCCGGGCGGCTGCCGGAAGCGACGCACGTATGGGTGGCTGCTCCATGCCGGTTGTGATCAACTCCGGAAGCGGAAACCAGGGAATGACCGTTTCCCTTCCTGTCATTGTTTTTGCAGATGAATGGGAAGTTTCCCACGAAAAACTTTGTCGTTCTCTCGTTGTCAGCAATCTGATCGCCATCCACCAGAAATATTATATAGGAAGCCTTTCCGCTTACTGCGGTGCAGTCAGTGCTGCCTGCGGCGCCGGTGCAGGAATCACCTATATGTATGGCGGTACCTATCAGCAGGTTTCTCTGACGATCATCAATACGCTTGGAAATATAGGTGGAATCGTCTGCGATGGAGCCAAGCCATCCTGTGCAGCCAAAATCGCGACTTCTGTCGATGCAGCTCTGATGGCATTCCAGCTCAGTATCCAGAACAAAAGTTTTCTGCCGGGTGAGGGCATCATCAAGGATGATATCGAAGAGACCATCAAAAGTATGGGATATATTGGCCGCGTGGGAATGCGTGCCACTGATACAGAAATTCTCAATGTCATGATCGATCAGGCAAATATCGATCAGGACTGTTGAAATTTATAACTTTACAGGGGGATTCATTCAATGAAAAAAAACAGTTTCTTTTCCAGCCTTCCTTTTAAACTTCTGGTAGGCGTTATACTTGGCATTATTGCCGGACTCATACTGAATGCTACAGATTCTTCTTCTGTCACCATGGGAATCCTGAATATCGTTGTTACTCTGAAATATGTCCTCGGACAGCTCATCAACTTCTGCGTGCCGTTGATCATCATCGGTTTTATTGCACCTTCCATCACAAAACTTGGAAACAGTGCTTCCCGTATGCTTGGGGTTGCTCTGATAATCGCTTATGCCTCTTCCATAGGTGCTGCTCTGTTTTCTGTTGCGGCCGGTTATACGCTTATTCCACATCTCTCCATTGTCACAGATGTAGATGGTCTGAAAGAGCTTCCGGAGGTCGTATTTGAACTTTCTATTCCGCAGATCATGTCCGTTATGAGTGCACTTGTATTCTCCATTATGGTCGGTCTTGCAGCTACCTGGAACAAAGCAAAACTGATCACCGGACTCCTTGATGAATTTCAGAAGATCGTCCTTTCCATCGTATCAAAGATCATCATTCCAATTCTTCCATTTTTTATCGGACTGACTTTCTGTGGACTGGCTTATGAAGGTTCCATTACCAAACAGCTTCCTGTATTCCTCAAAGTCATCGTGATCGTGCTGATCGGCCACTTTATCTGGATGACCTTATTGTATGTGCTTGCCGGTGCCTACTCTCACGAAAATCCATGGGAAGTTGTACGACACTATGGACCGGCATATCTTACCGCAGTCGGAACCATGTCCTCCGCTGCCACTCTTGCCGTCGCACTCCAGAGTGCAGACAAAGCAAAACCACTTCGCAAAGATATGGTTCAGTTTGGAATTCCGCTCTTTGCCAATATCCATCTCTGCGGTTCTGTTCTGACAGAAGTTTTCTTCTGTATGACAATTTCCAAGATTCTGTACGGATCCATTCCGACTCCGGGAACCATGGTTCTGTTCTGTCTTCTTCTTGGAATCTTTGCACTTGGAGCTCCTGGTGTCCCAGGAGGTACTGTTATGGCCTCCCTCGGTATCATTACTGGTGTTCTTGGTTTCAATGAAACTGGAACTGCTCTTATGCTCACTATCTTTGCACTTCAGGACAGCTTCGGCACAGCCTGCAATGTAACAGGCGACGGTGCCCTTACTCTGATTCTTACCGGATATGCAAAAAAACACAATATCAAAGAACAGCATATTGAAAGTGTTGATCTTTAAAGGTAATATATTACTAACAGTTGAACGAACTGAATCTCAGGTGCGTTCAATTTGAATAATATTCCTGTCAGGAGGGTAAATTTATGCTTCTAAAAAACGGTTATCTTATCGACCCGGCCAGCAACACAGATGAGCTTATGGACATTCGTGTTGAAAACGGAACGATTGTTGAACTTGGAAAGGATCTCTCAGCCAAAGATGAGGAAGAAATCCTTGATCTTTCCGGTCTGACTGTTGCACCGGGACTTATTGACACACATATACATTTCCGTGATCCTGGTCTTACTTATAAGGAAGACCTCCATACCGGTTCTCTCGCTGCAGCAAAGGGAGGTTTTACTTCTGTTATCTGTATGGCAAATACCAAGCCTGCCGTTGATTCCGTAGATACACTCAAGGACATCCTTATACGTGCTCAGAATGAAAATATTCATATTTATCAGACAGCGTCTGTCTCCTATGGCTTAAGTGGTGAAAAAATGACCGATTTCGATGCCCTTGTAAAAGCCGGTGCCTGCGGATTCACCGATGACGGAATTCCTCTTCTTGACGCCACTTTCTGCTACAAGGCCATGCAAAAAGCAGCTGAACTTCATATGCCGATCAGTCTTCACGAAGAAGATAAGGCATTCATCACAAATAACGGGATCAATGCCGGCGAGATCTCAACACAGCTTGGTGTTGCCGGTTCTCCTGCAATTGCAGAAGAAGTGATGGTTGCCCGTGACTGCATGCTTGCACTTCGAAGTGGTGCCGCTGTCGTGATCCAGCATATCAGCTCCGGAAACTCGGTAGAGCTTGTCCGCACAGCCAGAAAACTCGGTGCTGATATTCACGCAGAAGCCACTCCACATCACTTTACACTGACTGAGGAAGCGCTCCTTGAGCATGGCACACTTGCCAAAATGAACCCTCCTCTCCGTACAGAAAAAGATCGTCAGGAAATTATTCAGGGACTCAAAGATGGAACGATCGATCTGATTGCCACCGACCATGCCCCGCACAGTGCTGAAGAAAAAGCCAAACCTCTCACAGAGGCACCAAGTGGCATCACAGGACTTGAGACTTCCCTCGGACTTGGAATTACTTCTCTGGTAAAAGAAGGATATCTCACATTGATGGAGCTTCTTGAAAAAATGACCTGCAATCCTGCAAAGCTCTACAAACTTCCGGGTGGCAGTATTCAGGTTCATGCACCTGCAGATTTTGTGATTTTCAATCCTGATGAAACGTGGACCGTCACTGATTTTGCATCCAAATCATCCAACAGTCCGTTTAAAGGTGCTGAACTTTATGGAAAAATCCATTACACGATCTGTAACGGAAAAATTGTATATCAGGGATAATTTTATATCTTTGACCTTATATCTCTCATAATATACGAACTTCCCCCGGTGCAGCGATCCTGCTGTCTGCCGGGGAAGTTTTGTCTCAATCATTTCGACCTGTATTACAATTTACATTACTCTTCATAAATCTGATCAAACACACCGCCATCTGCAAAGTGAGTTTCCTGTGCCTTATCCCAGCCACCAAAGTCATCGATCGTCACAAGATTTACATCCAGATCAAAAACATCTGCATATTCTTTCAGGATATCCTCATTTGACGGACGGTAATAATTATCTCCTGCAATTCTCTGTGCTTCATCAGAATACAGATAATTCAGATATTCCGTCGCTACATCTCTGGTTCCTTTTTTGTCTACTACAGAATCAACAACTGCCACGGACGGCTGTGCCAGGATACTGATACTCGGTGTCACAATCTCATAATCATCCGGGTAATCCTGTACAGAAAGATAGGCTTCATTTTCCCAGGCGATCAGAACATCCCCCTGTCCGTTTTCTACAAAAGAAGTGGTTGCGCCTCTTGCTCCGGAATCCAGTACAAGAACATTTGCATAAAGTTTCTTGATAAAGTCTTTTATTTTATCTTCATCCCCATTAAACTGCTTGTCTGCATAAGCCCAGGCGGCAAGATAATTCCATCTTGCACCTCCGGAAGTCTTAGGATTAGGGGTAATGACTCCAACATCTTCTTTGATCAGATCATCCCAGTCCTTAATTCCTTTTGGGTTTCCTTTTCTTACAAGAAATACAATTGTAGATGTATACGGTGAACTGTCATTTGGAAATTCATCAATCCATCCGTCTTCAATCAGGCCTGCATCCTCTACGGCATTTACATCATACTCCAGAGCCAGTGTTACAACATCTGCTTCCAGACCATTTGCGACCTCCAGTGCCTGCTTGCCAGAACCTCCATGAGACTGCGTCACTTCCACCTCCTGACCTGTTTTTTCTTTCCAGTGTTCCGCAAACACCTTGTTATACTGCTCATATAATTCTCTCGTTGGATCATAAGATACATTTGTGATCTCTACCTTATCTGCTGCCCATACTACAGATGTACTTGCAATGTTTACTCCAAGAACTGCTGCGATTCCTAATGCTAGAAGTCTTTTTCTCATAATATTCTTCCTCTCTTCTCTTTCTTTTTTGAATTTTTTCTGTTTCTCCTGCTGTGACATTATAAAACCATATTTTATAAAAGAAAGAAATCCTAAGATTGGAAAACGATGTCTTTGGCACGCAAAAAACTGCAAAATCCCGTTATCTTCAAACTGAAATTTTGCAGTTTCCTTGTTTCTTCTCTTTATTTACCCTTATTTTGTGAAAACGTTATCCATGTTGATTTTACTTGGTTTCTGAGCAGCAAATATTATGGAAAAGTAATACAATTATCTGCTCACATCCTCACAGACTATTTTTGCATATAAAAAATTTTCTCTGAACTACATGAACAACATAAAAAAACCAGAGTATCAAACTCTGGTTTTTAGTAGAGGTGCCACCCGGATTTGAACCAGTTTTTAGTTTCTTCCTATTATAATACATCTGTATTATATATAGTATGTCCCTCTTGAAACCAGCAGTTTTACAGTGTTTCCAGTATTGTGCAACAATCTCATTCTTTTATAATCAATAGTTTTATGCTGTAAATATTACAACTATGCAACACGAAATGCAACACGAAGATGATACAATATGCTCCCGGCAGGACCAACCTGCCGGGATGTTTTTTTACTGTTTCTGGATGTACTTGGAGCTCACAAAACCATAGTACTCACCAGCAATCCGAATGTAATACCATTCACTGCCATCATCGGCTTTCTGAGTAAAGTTCATGACGTCTACAAGATTTCCCTTGGACAGCTGCGGATATGATTTAATTGTTGGGTAATCTGTGCCAGCCCATGTACGGACGTTTAATTTAGAGGCTGTAACCTTTCCAACAAAGAGCCTTTGCGTCTTATCCTGTTTATTTGAAATCTCCTGTTTCGGAGGCTCATTGGTCTGTGCGCCGTCTATCTTGATATATGCAGTCCATACCCAGCCTACACCAATATTTGCTACATTAACCTGTGTCCAGGATCCATCTGTGGTTCCGTTAATCTCAAAACGGTTGCCTTTCATCAGCTCGCCAATCACTTCTCCGTTTGGTTCTGCCCGGACAAAGAGATTGTCTACAGTAGACGTAGCCGTTCCGGTTGCTTTCCAGGGTTTTTCCGGCTTGACCTCTGCCTCTCCGTAATCAATCCAAACATATCCATCAATCTGGCTGTTTCCTATAGTATAAGATTTCTCAGCCACACAGCCGCCGTTTGCCTCCACATGGTTCAGACCACCGGAAGATGTATTTCCCTCATTGGTGTAAATTGTATTTCCAGAGATGCGAATAACCCGGCCAATGTGTGCGCCATTCCGGAAGATGACCAGTGCCCCCGGCTTCGGCGTACTGTGCCATGTGCCTTTTGACCGGGAATGAGCCTTGACACTGTTGCAGTTGTAAAACCCATTCCCCATGATTTCAAGTGCTTTTTTCTTTCCGAAAATTTTGACACAGATCCAGAACTGATAAGTAGCGCACCATGGCTGTCCCTGACATCCCATTAAGCCCCAATTATTCACATCCCGGGAATACTTTGTGTAGTTGCCATATCCTGCATTTCCGGTCTTACTGTCCAGATTTGCATTGCTGCGTTTTTCCAGATATCCAACCTGGCCATCCAAAAGTTTTTTTGTTTTATCCCACAAATTCACTTTCGCTTCCTCCTCTACTGCATATGTCCGTATCATCTCGATCACCTTTTTCTGGCGGGTAGTATAGTCCCCTACCTGATTGTTATTACTCTTATCCGCCGGATCCGTACAGAGGGCTGTATAAATCCTCTCAGCTGTGTAAGGCTTTGCCGTCTTTCCTAATATCCTCTTCAAAGCCGCGGATCCGCCCTGATGGATAATATTAATACATTCCATCAGAGCAGTGTCCGGCATGGCACCATAAGTCTTGGTAATACTCTCCGCATACTCTTTGATCTGAGTCTCCATGAGCCAGTCCTGGCACCGGATTCCAGTAGATGAAGAGATAATACTTACAATGCACTTTGCCTTTGCAGATGTCGGAGAAATCGCATATCTGGACCAATCTTTATTTTTAAGATCGTCTGCAATTCCCTGCGTATCAAGGATTCCAAATCTTACCGGGTCTACTCTCCGGATTTCCAGCAAAAGCCGCTTTGCCTCCCCTGCATACCACTGTCCGGCTCCGATTGTGATTGCCTTTTCATTCGGCGTGTTTGCTCCAGCGCCGATAAAAGCATCATATCTCTGCTTTCCGTATACCTGACCGCCGGTTTCTACTGCGTAAAGAATCTTTCTCAATACTTCAATATTCTTTTCAATCATAGTTTTTCCTCCAATAGAAAAGAGAGCCTGTTTCCAAGCTCTCAAAAAATGTTTGCATTATTCTGATATCTGCCCTATAATATGTTTAAAGGAACAACCGCCCACAAGGGGTTGACCTCGACAGAATGATAAGATTACCACCCTAGATACTCGGTCAAAGTTCAAAGGGTGGTTTTCTTATGCTTTAACTCATTATCGACAGAACGTAAAAACGAATGTCAGTAATGCAAGAATGAACATTCCAAAAGCCATAAGGTCTTTAAAATCAAAATGTTTCATCAGCACCACCCCCATTCTATGTAAGAATAGAGGCCAGCCACCCTGTAACACGGTTATTCCATTTCCATATCATAGCACATCTGCAAGTTTTATTTCAATCTTTAATTCTCCTTTTTCCCATCCTTATCAAGAAGATTCCGCAGCATTTCATATAAGCCTGTACTTGCCAGTCCAGAGATCATGCCTCCCAGAACTACTTCTGCATTAATCCCTGTCTGGAAATTAATCAGAATCGCAATCAGCGTTCCCATACACAGGGCAGTAAGCGGTATATACTTGTTGGGAAACCAGTCAAATGCTGTCTTAAGGCAGAAACCTACTAAAAGACAGATACCTAAGATCAAAGGGTTTACATAGTCAAATAAAAAACTGATATCCATAGTTATTCCTCTCTTTCCTTCAAATCTTCCGGCATTGCCAGAAGTTTATGATACAGTTCCGTTGCTACATCATTCCCTCCAAGGTTATGATAAGCATTATAAATCCTTTTGATGGATTCTTTTGCGTAGATCGGGCAATACTCCCGGTCTGTATACTTGTTAAAATTGTATACCAGGTTTTCCCTGAGCAAAGACTGTACTCCCGCCGCTATGGCGTTGCTTTCCTTTTTCTGGTTTCTCAGTCTGCGGATGATATCCCCAAGAATCACTCCCAGGATTGCAAAAAGCCACGGTACCCAGTTGGCCTGGATGTAATCTATAATCGCTTCCACATCGTTCTCCCTTCTTGCGCCGGCGCAATTTTAAGTATTAAAAAAAGACCTTCACGGTCCTGCCCTGATCTCCATATTGATCTCCTTTACTCTGCCAGTGGGATCATATCCCATAAAGCCGGTACGGTATCCGGTGGATACTGTCCGTCCGAAGTATGGTCCTGTCTTGCACGGTACAGCATATCCTGGTATGCAGCCCTCTCCCCGGTCTGATAACGGGTATCCGGCTTCCATTCCGGATACAGGCCGCTTACCGTTGCCGCTTCTTCATCTGTCAGATAAGATAATGCCATATGGATCTCTTCCTGCTGCTTTTCCGCTGCCGGGATCTCCTGCAGGCCGAACCCTGCCAGAAGGATTCCCTCTTTCTGTACGACCGTAAACTCTGGGGTACAGAGTTCCATATCCCGGTACTCCCCGGTCAGCATCTCATCTGTCAGGAACTGTACCCTTGTCAGATTTTCCCTGGTCAGTTTCCCGGCCAGTCCGTCCAGTTCCGCATAACTTTTGAGCCCTGTTGTGATATTCCTCAGGTCTGAGCCCTCTGAGATCTCCATTTCCGTTCCGTCTGCTAATCTTAATTTTTCCATTTTTCCGCCTTTCTCTCCATAACAGGAGTAAATGAACAAAACACAAATACCAGTGTGGAATATACGGATTTTGACCCGCAGAACAAATTTGTGTCACCAAACGATTCAGATACATGGGTAAGAACCATAAAGCATGGCAAGGAAGTGACTGTGAATGCCGGATTAAAAGTAGACACTACGTTTGGAAAAGACAGTAAATACAGGATCTGTACTCTTCCCGGCCGCAAGGCATTCCGTACTTCCTATGGATTTGCGGTTTCACAGCTTACAGGAAAAGTCCTGATAGTTTCCGTTGAGCAGAATCAGGATGTCCTGTGCATCAACAGCCAGTCTCATACCATTGCCATAGGGGACCGGCTGCTTGTAAATATCCGGTACGAATGTCAGTGATACCAATTCATGTTTTGTTCATAATGTTTCTGATTCTTTTTTTATTTTTTTGCATACCAAAAACTCCAGAGTAGTTCCCCGGAGAAAATGATTCCATTTCTTTTTATGCAGCGTATTTACGATATGCAGTTTTTACATTCTGCTGGCTGATATAGCAGTAAATCTGGGTTGTTTTCAAGTCCGCATGGCCCAGGATGGCCGCCACATCCTGTATGTTCATGCCACGATCCAGAAGATTTGTGGCTAATGTCCTCCGGTATCTGTGAGGATGGACATTTTCCACTCCGGCAGCCTTTCCCAGCCTCCTCAACACCGCCTCTATTCCATTCTTACTGATACGTGATGTTCCCCTTCCTGTAAACAATGCATTCCCCACATCCTCCCTGGTATCCAGATAAGTACGGAGATGCATAGCCGCCACTTCTGTCAGATACACCACCCGCTCTTTTTCCCCTTTTCCCACTACCGTACATTCCCCGGTTTCCAGATCCACATCTGTAATGTCCAGGCCTACCACCTCTGAAACCCGGCATCCGGTGGAATATAAAAAATCCACCAATGCCAGATCACGGATATCTTTACAGGCAGCACGAAGTTTCTCCATCTCTACTGCACTGTACGGTTTTTTCACGGTCTTCCGGTATTTGATCTGGGACAGGGCCGCGCATGGGTTCCTCCCGATTACCCCTTCCGCTGCCAGCCAGGTAAAAAAGCTGCTGTAACATCTGCGCATTCCATCCAGTGTCCGGTTTCCTGTTTTTCCCTGCTGTCTCCGTAAAGACAGGTAGAACCGAAGATCATAGGTCGTGATGTCCCGGAGCGGTTTCCGGAAGAAACGGAGCATCCTCGTATTCTCTTCATAATACCTGTGCAGTGTAGAAGGGGCTTTTCCCTCCAGACGCTTTGTGTCAATATACCTTTTCAGCTGTCCTTCCGCACTTGTGTCCGGTATATCCACTTCCGTACATCGTTCCTGTATCTCGTACTGATTCAGCTCCATTATGAGTATGTCCTGTACTAGATCCAGTACATCTCCCGGAACTTTTGCCTGCAATGTTTCTGTGATTTCCTGTATAATACGTTCTCTGATATCCATATGTCCACCTCCAATCTCATTATAAACTGGAAGTGGGCAAAACATGAATACTGCCTAATACAGTTCGATCAGGATTACTTTACATTCCCCACTGTGGTTTCCGGGTCCGGCATTATAAAAGCCAAGGTTCAGCGTACCGGTCGTAATACTGTTGATTCTTGGTTCCAGGTATCCTTTTGAAACGGGGATTCCTATGGGTGCCTTTTTAAAACCCATCTTACTAATGTCCACGGCAATGTTGTCTGAAAACGCCCCTTCCTCCACCATGCCGCTTTTCGCAGAGGCAGTCTGGATGGAGCGGACCCGTATCTTTGTGTTTAGTTGATCCAGTTCATCCTGGATCAGCTTCCCCTGACGGGCATCCAGGCCGAATCCCTCTTCCGTGGTCGTCCGGTTATTGACAAACAGCAGGGTCCTCAGCTTTTTGATGAGATTCCCCCACCTGATTTTTTTAATGACGTTTCCGCCTCCGGATCCGTGCAGGAACACATCCGCATCCAACGGTTCCGCCGCTTCTCCCAGATCCTCTACTTTTTTCGTTGTGATCTCTTCTGTCATGTTACTCCTCGCTTTCTATCATGTTTTTCCCTTCGTCCACCAGGAATACGCCGTCATGATCTGCCAGTACCAGCGCTCCCTCCGGGATCCACAATCCCATTCCGTCTGTATCTGTGATCAGGCTTCCGTCATGATCCGCCAGGGCGCTCACACGGTCCCCGATCTCTACCGATATGGTAACGGCCGCCCCCGCAATGACCGGGTTCGGACTTAATCCTGCGCTTTTTATGAATATATCTGCTGCCATATCAGTTCACCCTCAGCCGGATCACATCCACCCAGGTCTCATCCGCCACCTGGTAAATGTATTTGAACCGGTACCTTGCTGCCATTTTCGGCTGGATCAGGGCGTCCAGGGCATGGCCGTTGACTGTACATTCCCCTTCTGCTTCCAGGACCACATCCCCCTTTTCCCAGTCCTCCCGGTAAAGTTCCCACCGGGCCGCTCTGATCTCAAAAGGGATCTCCTCTCCGCAGACAGGACGTACCAGACTGACCATATGGGTCTTTTCCCCCAGGTCCATATAGATATCGTCAACATAATTGATGCTCAACGGTAAAACCTCCTTTTTCCAATCCTCCCAAAAGGGAACCTAATGAAACTTCACCGGTATATCCACGTTCCAGAACGGTTACTTTTAATTTATGGCCGCTAATTGCAAACAGTGCCTTGCAGACGTAAGAGGTTCTCCCGGCATCGTTCTCCGCCCACAGGTCTACGATATATTCCCCTTCCAGGTTTGCAGGGACCTCTGTCTGCCAGAGATCCCCCTCTTTCCTTGTAAAAATGATCTCAGCCCCGTTTGCGCGGCCGTAGACCCTGGTGACCAACTCAGTCCGTAACCTCTACACTGATGATAAAGGTCTTGCCTGCATCTACCGGGTTTGGTGTCAGTTTCGCGCTTACAAATACAGGAGCGCCCGTATCCAGTGTTACCTTACGTGTGACTGTAGTGCTCTTTCCTGCCTTATCCGTAGCAACAACCGTGATCGTATTAGCTCCCGGGCTGAGGGTAATGGTCTTGCTCCATGTACCGTTTTCATTGACTGCTACTTTTTCACCGTTTACCGTAACCGTAACCGGCTTGGAGGTGGCATCGTCTGTGGTACCGGATACCAGCAGTCTCGCCTGGTTTGTCACATAGCCTTCCACCGGGGCTGTGACGGACAGTGTCGGTGGAACGGTATCCACGGTAAAGGAGACGGTCTGTACTGCTGCAGCATTCCCGTCATGATCCGATACTTCCACCTTGATCGTATGCGCTCCGTTACCCAGTGCGCTTTTTGGCGTATAGGTACACTCATATCCTCCGGAAACCGCCTTTTTGCTGATCTCTTCTGATGCCACTGCGCTGCCGTCTACGGTCAGTTTTATTGTGGATTCATTAATTCCGGAATCCTCATCCGTGACTTTAAAAGCAATCGCCGGAGTGGCATTGGTAATAAATGCACCGGATGTAGGATATGTAATGGCTGACACCGGGGCTACTTTTTCTTTTACTACCAGCTGCAGGGATTTTCCCAGCGTTCCATCTGACGCGTCCTTTGTGGTGGTGTTACCAGCATCATCCGTGGCCCTGACCGTCACCGGATAATAATGCCCGGACTGGTTATAGCTGGATCTTACCGGGGCTGTTACCGTTGCCTCGTATTTTCCTGTCTCCCTGTTTAAGGTAAGGTTGTAAGTCTGGCCGTTGATAATGGCCTGCACTGTTTTTACACTCATAGTCTTCTCCTTATCATTCTGTCGTTATGGTCCCTGCCATCTTCTGCAGGATGGCGTTTACTTTGTTTTCCAGTTCCGTATAGGCGGACCCGTCCAGGAGCCCGTCTATTTTGTCCGCCGCTTCATTGGCCCGTTTGGCTGCTACACTGGCTTCTTCTGCCGCTGCGTCTGCCTTTTCTGCCGCCTGGCTGGCTCCGGCTGCTGCGCTGCTGGCAGATCCTGCCGCTGTGTTGGCCGCCTCTGCCGCTTTCTCCGCTTTTGTCCCTGCGCTTCCGGCTGCCTCCGCCGCACTTTCTGCTTTCCCCGCGGCTGTGCTCGCTTTTCCGGCGGCATCCTTGGCGGATGCCACTGCTTTTTCCGCCTCCCCGATCAGCTGGAGCAGCACCCCATATTCATCCGTACTCTCCACCGCCGATTCCGAGATCAGGTTCCGTTCCACCCGGAACAGGATCGGGAACGTCACAAGGATCTTCTGGCCGGAGGTCAGCTGCAGCTGTCCTTCCTGCTCCCCTGCTTCCGCAAACATCTGGGTTGTGGGCTGTACCGTCACGGTGTTCCCGGACAGGGAAGCGCTGTTATACACTTCCTTTCCGGACGGTTTCTTCACATAGATCCTTGCCGCTGCCCCAGACGGGATTGCATAGTCCCGGAACTGGAACTTCAGGGGCACTGCGTTGGTCCCCTGCACATAGTCGATCTGTACCGGCAGCCACCGGTCCTTTATAAAGATATCCCTCATGATCTCATCTGCCATCGTATACCACCTCCGATCTTGGCGCGTTCTTTATGATGCCATCCTCTACCTTTATGGTGGAGTGTGTCCATTGGAGCCCGCCGTCCCCTGTTTTTTCGATCTTCGTCACAATGGGGATCTCCCCGGTGTATGCCCACAGGTCATGGAGATACCCGTAAACTTCCGAAGCGCGTACGGTTCCGGTCTTGATGCCATCCAGATAGATCACCGTTTCCGGCGACCCGTCCGAAAAATCCTCATCATCATGCACATACTTTGTACTGTAAATATGTACATTCCCGTTGGATAATCCATTTGCCGCGATCGTCCAGCCGCCGATCTTCCCTTTGGAGGACCGGATCTCTCCGGAGAAAACGCCGTCCTTTGCATAGATCGTACCGGAAAAATACCCTCCTTCCAGATGGATCTCCCCTTTGTCCAGATCCCACCAGCTTTTTCCGGTCTGGTCGGACAGGATCCCGGCCACGATGATCCCGGCTACCAGTCCGTTTGCCGTCAGGGCTGTGGTCCAGTCCCAGTCCCGGTCGTCTTCTGTCCTCTGTTTGGAGATCATCAGCCCCTGGGTCCCAAGGGCCATGGATCCGTAAAGAGGGGATTTCTCATCCAGGTTTTCAAACCGGATCGCCAGCACGTCCTGTTTTTCCGCCACGTTGTACTGAGCCCGCAGGGATGCCATGGCCCCGTCAATAAACCCGGCGATCTTCTCCGCAATGACCGAACCGTCCGGGCGGATCGCACCATCGATCCGGTCCACGGAAGAGGATACCCGGTCAAAGTAATCGTACCGGAAATCTCCCAGCACTACGGATCCCACCTTTTTCCGGAGACAGTCATACTCCAGTTCGATCACCCGGGCATCCGTGGTGATCCCCAGGCGGCTGTGGCGGCAATGAATTGTGTCACCAAAGCCAACCTCTTCCAGGACTTTGTAATCCTTGTAGAGTTCTGTGTTTTGCAACAGGACCATGTCTGCCTCAATGGTCACTTTCGGCTTGTCCAGTCCTGCCTCAAACTGTTCCATGCAGCGCTTTTTTAAGGCCGCATCCAGCTCCGTCTGGTTTTTACAGACGATCACGCCATTATCCGCATCATCTTCCATGGCGTCTTCCGCCATCTTCACATCATCAAAGGTAAGGGCAGCGGTTCTGACCGTGGGGTAATCCCCGATCAGTGGGCTGTCCACATATCCGTGGTCTTTCATGGTATGGCCGTTATAAGCCTTTGGATAGATCCGGGTCACAATGTCCCTAACATCCACTTCCTCCGTCAGCCCGTCCCTTGGGATGTTCTTCCCGTAACGCAGCTCCACCCCGTAGTCACCGCCTGCACGGTCGTTGACCACCACCTCAAAGTTATCAAACAGGATTTCCCCGCCCCAGCGGTGGACAAAACTATTGGGATCGTCTCCATTCAGGGCTTCCAGGAAATTCTTATACTGGTAATACGCCGTGGATACCCGGGTGATGTCCGACCGGGCGGAATATTTGGGGTTGGAGGCAAGCATCAGGTCCAGGGCTTCCTGTCCATTCTTTTTGGCAGGGCGCACGTCCGTCAGCCAGCAGTCCCCCATGGTGTCATAAAAAATGGGTTCCATCTCACAGGTGATCCCGGAATCCGACTTTTCCCGGTTTTTGATCCGGAACAGCTGTTCCCCGTTAAAAGACGGCATCTTCACAATGTTCTCCTCCGCCAGGTACTTCCAGCGCCCTTCCGGGTCAATGGGATGTTCCAGATGTGCCTCCCAGGAACCATTAAGGGCAGCGTGGACATATGCTTCTGTGGGGAACAATGTCATATCGCCATTCCGGGACAGGCAATCTTCAGTATCCGGGGGGCAGTAATGGAATTCTGCATAAATCCGGTTCCCATAAGGCATAAACGACGGATAGTTTGCTTTTCCGGATACAAAGAGAACAAGCCGGATATCCCGGCATCCTTCCGGCGGATGAAAGTCCATTTCTTTCCGTCCCTTCTCAAAAAATACCCAGTGGGCTCCTGTTTCGTCACTGTAAGTAAATCCACAGTGTACCTCACCAAAATTCCCCTCTCCACTGGAGCTGAAAGCCACGTACCGGATCCGTTCCAGGTCCTCCGGCTGGATGGGCCAGGTCAGGTTGATCACCGCATAACTGTCATCAGGAGCCGTACATGCGCCGTGCAGACGGACGAAAACATCAAACTCCTCTCGGACTTCCTCCTTGATCTCGAAATGTACGCCCTGGTAAGTATCCTTTGAAAGATAATACTGGCTGACCGGCATCTTTTCCATACGCTTTTCCTGACTGTACACCTGGATCATAAGCGCCTCCAGTTGGGGATCACGGTAAGGGTAAATTCCTGCGTGATGCTGATCTCATTCTCCCCCGGTTTCAGGTACAGATCCTCATAATCCCCGCTGACGGAAGTGTTCATCATAGTTCCGTCCTTGCGGTATGCAATCATCCGCTCCGTGTCAATGGTAAGGTTCTGCCCTACCGTGGCTTTCATGGTCTTTCCGTTGACTGTGAGGGTGCAGGTGCCGTTTCCGGTGATCTTGTAGATGGGATGGCAGATATCGTAGGGATTATACCGAATTTCCCTGCTCTGGTAGTCATATTCCCGTTTTCCGGATACCAAAAACATATAAGGATGACAGACAAATTGTGCTTTAAACCTTCCCAGTCTTCTGCTTGTCCTTTCTGAATCAGTGATTCCGCAATAATACACCTGATACATATACTCCTGATCGTCTCCCAAAGACAACCATCCGCTTCCAGTCAGCCATTCTTTTGCTTTACGAAACACTTCTGCCCACGTTTCCGGATCTGTCAGAAAATTAAATTCTATTTCAATTTTTATCTGCTTGTATGTCCCGCTGTTTTCAAGCAGAATGCCGTCACGTCCTTCAACTTCATATTCTGTTACCCTCGTTTCCGGTGCTGGAATGTCAGGCCGTCTGACAGGTATGATCTTATATTTTTCACAGTTCATATCTTTAAACAAAATATTATACATGTCTGTCCCTCCTTCCCTGTGCACTTCTCTTTCCGTTCTGTGTTCTGTTAATATACTTTGTCGCACATCTTCCTATTTCTTTTCCATCCAGTATGATACGGTCTCCTTCCACTACGATTACAGATGTTTTTGTATAAGCTGCTGCACCAGCAATATCTGCGACCCTTCCAGTGATTGTAGAATTAATTGTTCCCGAAACTGCTCTGGCCGCCTTCTGTACTTTATCTATATTTTTATAGATTCCTTCCGCAAGACCTCCCATAAAATCAGGCATCCATGTTTCGTAATCCCTCAGCGGTCCTTCATCTGGTCTTGAAAAATGTAAAAAGGAACGGATATTTTCTCCCACATTTTTTACTGCGTCTATAATCGCATTTACTTTGGACATAATTCCCTCCTTTAGCCCATTCATAAAATCAGCTCCCCAGTTCCAGGCTTTCACAGGTAATCCGGTAATAAAATCTATTGCACTCTGAAATCCATTTTTGATAACAGAACCGATTTTCGAAACTGTATTTTTAATTCCGCTAACCATGTTCTTAAATCCATTCACAGCCCCATTTTTGATAGAATTCGTAACGTTTGTAACAATATTCCTGATACTGTTCCATACATTATTTATTACGGTTTTTACCGAATTTACAGCTGTCGTTACTGAATTTTTTATACCGTTCCACGCTGTTGACACAACGTTTTTGATTGTATTTAAAACAGTTGAAATGGCTGTCTGGATTGCACTCCACACCGTAGACACAACATCTTTTATGGTATTTACAGCAGTTTCTACAATTGTTTTGATGTCATTCCATATTCCGGAAAAAAATTCCTTCAATGCCCCAAAAATAACCGATGCATATTCCTGTATCGCACTCCATATTTCAGACAGCTTTTGCTTTGTCGTTTCCCATACTCCCTGAATCCATTCTGTGATTGCACCCCAGTTTTGTATTACAGCAATAATACCTGCAATAGCAGCAACAACTGCCGCGATAATACCAACCAAAGGAAGCAATGCACCGGCTCCCAGAACGCCAATCACTGCCACGACCGCCGTAATCACAGGTGCCAACGCACTAAATGCGGCAATGACCCCTGCTATAATCCCGATCACTGCCTGCATCTGCGGAGACAGATTGGTAAACCACTCTGCCAGTTCTACGATTTTATCCACCAGAGGCGGAAGTATCTTTGTCGCAATTTCCAGTAGTTTTTCTCCAAGAGGAGCCAATGCAAGCTGCAATTCATTCATCTTGGCCTGAAGCTTCTGCATTGGTGTTGTGGTATCTTCAGCCATTTTCTGTGCAGTTCCGGCAACATCACTGTAAGCATCTCCCATGGTATTCAGGGATTTGATAACATCCAGATTCGCATCTTCTCCCATGGTTCCAAATGCTACACTGGCTTTCGTAAGTGCTTCCTGCTGTGACGTTGCATTTGAAATATCTCCCACCAGTGCATTGATAACATCTTTCTGGGATGCTTCTCCATTTTTCCATTTTTGAAATACTTCTTCTGTGGATCTACTCCACCCGGCAGTACTTTCTGACACTTCACCCGTCTTTTCGTCAATTTTTGACATGGAGTCCTCAATAGTTCCGTCCGCAAGCCGTGTTGTGACCTCATTGATGGAATCATTTACTTTATCCAGATTATAAGCTCCACCTTCCAGACCGTTCTGCAATAACTGAAAATATTCCTGTGCAGAATACCCTGCCTGGGAAAACTTTCCGGAATATTCTGCCAGATTATCTCCCAGTTCCTGTGTTTTATCCAGTCCATTCTGAGATCCTTTGATCAGGTAATCCATGGCCTCCTGTGCATCCATGCTGAAATTTACCATAAGGGCATTTACACCCCGCATCGTCTCGTTCATATCGGAACCAAAGACCTCCTCCATGGTCATTGCCTGCGTGGTCAGTGTTTCCAGCTGTGATGGATCCAGATCTTTCAGGTTGTTGTTTACGGTAATTACCGCATCCCCCACGCTTTCCAGGCTGTCCGTTACTCCGGATTTAAACACATTCTCTACAACCGAGCCCATCTGTTCTGCTGCTTCTCCCGTTAGTCCAAAGTAGCCATTTACTTTCGTAGTGGTTCCTTCCAGGCTTGCGAATGAATCCATCATTTTCTGTCCGGCTTCTATAATCTTATCCCCTGCTCCGGATAATGTATCTGCTGCTTCCATCAGATTTCCAGCATCCAGCTTTTTCCCGATATCTTCCAGACTGTCTCCTGCATCTTTTGCTGCTTCTTCCAGTTTATTCAGGCCTGTAGCTGCATCCCTTGTCCCGCTTGCAATCTCGTTGAGCATCTTGTCATTTTTGTTCATGGTATTGTCAAGCTTGTTGATATAATTCTGTGTCTCATTTACTGCGACCGACAGTTTGGATACCGTTTCCGCCTGCTTGTTAAACGCCGCCTCAGCTTTCTGTGCCTGTGCAGACAATTCTCCGTTTTCGCTCTTTGCTTTCTGATATGCATTTGCAAGATCATTCAGTTTCGACACCTGCTTTTCATACTGGCTCTGCAGAAGTGACATCTTCTGTTTCTGCAGATCCAGTTCTTTTACCAGATTCCTATTTTTAGCAATCAGCGCGTCCTGAGAATTTGCATTTTCATCAAATTCACTGGAAAGGGCTTTCATTTCCGATCCACATTCCCGGATGGCATTGTTGATCTGCTTAATCTGCTTATTAAATTCCGCTTCTCCCTGGATCCCGATTCGCGGTCCAATATCATAAGCCATTACCTCACCTCCGGAATATAATCATAATCTGTTCTCATGCGGATACTTGCCACTCCTTCTGAAGCGGCATAAAAATCAAGAAAATCCGATAATTCCCCTATCGGCATACAGTTATATTCCAGATAAGGGATACCAGATTTTCTTGCAGAAACATCAAGCCACACAAGAGATCTTACTCCTGTGTGGCCTGCATGTTTTTTCCTTCTGGTTTTGCTTCCACTTCTTTATTGCTGCCTGTTCCAATACACTCCATAATTTTGTCTGCCATATCATTGATATCATAAATACCGATGGCAATTTCCATGGCTTCTTTTGGCAGAGCTGTCCATTTTCCATCCACAATCGGGGCATCTTCCGGTGCAGGAATGTCCTTTTCAAAATAGTTTTTGTAAGCGCAGCCCTGGGAAATCAAAAGCTCCATCATATCTATCACAATATCAATTTTTTCTGCATCCTTAGCTTTCGCAAGCGAACTCTTCATTTTCTCTGCACTTCCATATTTTTCAACAATCTTTTTGGAAGCTCCGAGAGAAAAGCTCATAGGATAACTTTTACCTGCTATTTTTATATATGTAATCCGATTCATTTCTCACACCTCTTTTGTTACCGCCGTAACCTCTCCTGCTCCAATCGCTTTTCCTGTCAAATCTGTTTTTGCCAGATAAATAACCGTTCCGGTTTCTGCCTCAATTTCTCCATCTTCCGGGAACTCTGTCCATTTTGACAGATCCTGTTTATATTTGGAAGCCTGTTCCTTGGTGTTGTACTTATATGTTGCCCCCTCTGTCCTGTTGGTGATTATAAGCCTGGTTTTTCCGACTGAAGTTCCTTCTGAAGAAACAGCTTCTACTCTCTCCAGTACATTTAATATTGTTTTCAGATATTCCATTGCTTCTTTTTCTGTATCAAACCATGCCTCCCTCTTCCACGGATGTTTATAGTTCTCTGTATTTTCATCTGACCGCGTAATCGTTCCCTCAATTTCTTTTGTCTGCCACTCAATAGATTCTCCTTTTGTCGTTGCTGCCTCCGCAGGAATCGCCATCGTTGTTTTACAGAGGATAACTGCCCGGTATCTATCCACATCGTTAATCTGATGTGTTTCAATGATTCCAAAACCTTTCGGTGTCTGTTTCATATCATCGTCTGTTACCAGTTCTGTTACCTCTTTTTCTCCAACATTGATCTTCACTTCTTTCAGTCCGAGCAGACGTATTGAAGTCTCCTGGTCAAGATCCGATGTGTTGAGTGTCAATGTTCCCGTATTAAAAGTTCCATAGTCATTTTCAATGATACGGTTATCTCCATGCAGTGGATTATTATCCGATGTTTCCACTTCTATTCCATACTCGATCGCTGCACCTGCTACGAAGCCATCGGTATAAACAACAGATAGACCGTTATAATGATAATTCCCAAATACTGGCACTGCCAGACCTTTAATTGCCATATCTTTTCTCCTTTATCTCCTAAACATTCGTTTTAACTGGTCGTCTATTTCCTTTTCCATTTGCTGTTGTGCCCTCTTTCTTGCCCTGTTTGTTGCTTTTCTGAAAATGGGCTTCTTTTCCCTGAACGATGTCCCGCTTTCGATGCTGCGCATCAACATCACGTTCGGCACACCTTTGGGATATATTTCAGTTTTTACACTGCCATATCCATCCACACCTGCTTTCGTCTGAATATAACCATCGTCATTCTTAATCGGGGCAAGACCGAAAGAATCAATCAGATCCGCTTTTTGCCTTCTGGTTACTCCGGTCAGTTTATGTTCCGGGGTTCCAACTGGCGCAAGACCGTTTTTCCCTTCCTCTACAGGCAGATTCTTTATTTCCTGTTTAATTTCATCTGCAACCAGGGCGGCTCCTTTATAAATGGCGCTCTTCAGAATTTCATCGCTCTCTTTATCAAGAACATCCAAAACCTTTGCGTATTCATCAATCCCGGCAAAGCTGATTTTTGCCATCTATGCCACCTCCCAGACCCATTCGTAATGAATAAATCCACTTCCACCCTGATCCGGATTTTCGTATTGTACAGAATTCAGGTAAAAAGAAATACAGGCAGTTTTTAACGCTTCCTGTATCTTTTCTACATTCTCATCCTCTTCATTTCTGGTATAATAATCAATTGTCCCCTGGACAGTCTGGAGAGTTTTACGGTTATCACCTTCCACGGAACTTCCCTCTGAATCTTCCGCCCACACAATATAGCGATCTGTTTTATCCATCGCTTCGTAATGTCCTACATTTGTGGTCACTGTCAACAATACTTCCGGTATCACCTTTAACTTAGACAGCATATTTCTCATCAATCCTTTCCAGTGACAGTCTGGTAATTCTCAGTCCGTTATCATCCAGGGTGGGTTGTCTTGTAAGGATCCGGAACTGGTCTCCGTTTTCCATCACACATACATCTGTCATCTGAATATCTTCCCACCCCGGGATATTTACCACCGCCTCAACCTGCTGCCCCGCCTGCTTTGCCCTGTAGATTCTGTTGTATCCCAGGTCTCCGTAATTAAAATAATGCCTTCCTTTGGCCTTTAATTTTGTCACTGGCTTCTTTCCGGGTTTGGCGGTATTTTCTGTGCGGTACACAGTCAGGGTTCCATCATCGAATGTCATTTTGTTCTTCCTTTTCCTTTCTGACTGATCTTCAGGTTATTTAGCTGGAGACGCAGATACCTGGGCATGGAAGTATCCTGACCGGCTCGCTTCCGGAACAGATAGGCTGCGTATTGTATCACAGCCATATCCCCCTCTATCCCTATATCAAGATCAATCCCTTCTCTTGCTATTGCTGCTTTGCTTTGTTTCAGAAGAATCTCAAGATATTCATCATTACTGGATGTAAGCATCTGTAAATCTTTTTTCAGAATCTCAAGTCTGTCCTCATCCCTCATGACAGTTTCCTCCTGCTCTTATATATCCATTACTCTCCTGCAAATTCCGGTGCGTCTGTTGTAGGAGCTTTTCCAATACCAAATACGGCAAAAGCCTCACGGATGGCAAGATCTCCATCGTATCTTGCAGTTCCCTTAAACACTGTCTGGTCTTCCAGAAAGCGCACATGTTCGGACTGTGAAATTTTTGTTCCGGCGCGTTCCGCTAATACATAATTTTTAAAATATCCAAAAATAATCGTATCATCCGGAATATATTTTAATTCCACAATTGCTCCGCCAATTACCGGCATTGAATTGTTCATTCCTGCAGTAATGGCTGCTGCAGAGTTCACTCCCATGGATTCTGCAACTAATTTTGTATGGGTTTTCTTATTCATAACCCACACAATCTCTTCTGTGTCATAGTCATTGTCAATCACTCCCGATTCCGTTACAATTTCCTGAAACAGTTTCACGCCGGATGTCTGTTTTCCGGTAATGACATGGGTAGTGCTGAGATCCTCCCATTTTCTTCCAGTAGCAGGATATCCGTCTGGCGCCTCCGTTGCTAAAAGAGAGGTTACAATTCCCATTGGCATTTTTACATTTTTTCCATAAAGAATCGCTTTGTCGATTGCTTTTCCAATTGCCTTTCCCAACGCATTGATCAATTCCGCTGCAAGAGATACGTCAGAATCTTCTAAAACAGAATTACATACCGCAAAATAACCGGATACTTTGTATCCATCCATTTCCATGTTATAGAAAGCAAGATCCAGTTCTTTAATGGAAGCGCACATTTCATCCCAGATGGCTTCCGGAATTTCTCCCATGATATTCTGCCTGGACGTTCCGCTCACCGGTCTTACTGTTACATATTTCATCAGCTTCGAACTTTCTGTTGCCACCTGCCGGATCATCGGCAGCATGATATCAGGAATGGTAAGCCCTACATTCGTAAGCGCTCTTTTGTTTTTAATACATTCACGTACCTGTTCCATGAACCCTTTTACTTCTTCCCTTGCCATCATGGCATCTCTTTCCTGCATATTCATACCAAAAAATACGCCATGTTCCGTTCTTCTTGTTTCCATTTTTCCTTCTCCTTTTTCTCTTTTTTCTTTCTTTTCCGGTTTGGGCTGTTTTTCCTCTTCTGTCCGGATTTCTTCTTCAATACCAGCAATTTCAGTTTCCAGATCCTTTTTTTCTTTTTCATAGGTATCCTTTTCCGTCTGGAACTGTTCTGCCTGCTGTTCCACCACATCCCGTTCTTCCTCCGGTGTCTCTTCTGTCATTTCTTCAATGGCAGCTTCTAATTCTGCTTCCCGTTTTTCAAATTCCTGTTCCTTTTCTCTTAACTCATCCAGTTTCTTCTTTCTGGAATCCAGTTTATTTCTGAGTAATAATACTTTTAAAGCCATTATGCTTCTCCTTTCAGTTTTTTCAGTGTCTTATGCTTCCATGCCTCAATACTGCGTTTTTTCATTTCACCCAACTGCCGTTTTCTTGCGCTTACAGAAGTATCTTCATAGGCCGGAAAAGTAACTACGGAAACTTCATATAGTTTCACTTTCTTAATTGTCCACTTTACGGTGTCTCCACGGTCTTCAAATTCTTCATCCAGAATATCAAACCCAAAACTGCACTGGTCTACATCCCCCCGCTTAACCCTTTCATACAGATTCACGGCATCCTGATCATTTTCATTAATTTCCACTTCTCCCCACAGGCCTCTGGAATCCGCTTTTAATGTCAGGGTATTTGCTTTATTCCTTCCCAGCACCAGTCTTGTCTCATGGTCGATCAGACAACGGATGTCATCCGAAAGAGCTTCGTCAAAAGCAGTGTCTGCTACTGTTTCCACCGCTCCCGGCCATATCTCGTACTCCGAGTTAAACACTGCAAAATATCCACTGATATATTTTTTCCCATTTTCCTCTGCCCTGGTTTCAAATACGGAATGCGCACTTCTGGTCTGATAGAAAGTTCTTTTATTTTCATTCATCTTCTCCCCCTCCCTTCTGTTCTAGTTTTTTCTGATCTCCGATCATTCCCTGAGGGATATAATTTTCCAGAATAATCAGTTCATCCAAACCTTCTTTTGGAGACTGGCCCGTCCAGTCCCTTACCTCATTTCCACTCATGATCCCTCTGGTATAAAGGTTGCATCCTACATTTGCCAGTTTTTCAATATCGTAACTGTACAAACTTCGTACATTAAATTTAAAGTACCGTTCTGTACTAATCAGTATTTTTCTGGTCAGTTCCTGTTCCAGAGCATTACAGAGAGGACGGATCCTGGTATTGATAAAATTGTTCCATTCTGATTCTTTGTAATCGCCTGCCCCCACCAAAAAAGCCGGAACATCAAGAATCGCTGCCACAGTCTTTTTATCCAATGTTACTCCATCCGAAAGCGCCAGATCGTTCAGGCTGAGAGGTTTGATACTGGTTACTTCAATCGTATCCGCAGGAATTACCCACGGTTCTCCGGCATTGGTGGTTTCTATATATTCTTTCAGGATATTGCTTCTCCCTTCCGGATTTGCAATCTCATCCGCTGTAGAATCCACCTTTACAATCACCGGAGGTTTCCATTTACTTTCCATAAACCCTTTTTTGGTTTCAGATGCCTGTTTCAGATTCTTGGCAATATCTTTTAAAACCGCCCGGTATCCCGTTCCTTTCCATGGGTATTCCACAGAGGGATTGATAACAAAATGCAGGATTTCATCCGGATTACAGGATTGTCCATGGATTAAAATGTGATATCCGTATCCTGCTGCATCCGGTACAAACGACACATGTCCAGGCGGAACCGGATTTAAACTATACAGATATCCACTTTTTGTTTCCGGTATTACCACACTGTTTCCGTCACCTTCCAGAAGAAGAGTTCTTACAATGGCAGAAACAAATGTCTTTCTGGTCATATATGGATTCGGAGTGATATCTACCATGCGGGAAATTCCATCTTTTATCCTTATATCTCCATTTTCTGTATTCTGCATCTGATGTATGGTCATAGATGAGATCAGATCGCAGATCTTATTGACCGCTGCCTGTATTTCCGGATTATCGCTGAGCCGTGTGTAATTTGCGCAGCACAGGGTATGGTATGCTTCATCTGATACCAGCCATGCAGTCCCCTTGGGTTCTGCCCTTGTTTTCTTTTTATTGTTCTTTTTCTTACTCATTTTCATTTCCCTTCTTTCCCACACCAAACCAACTTTCTGTTCTCTGCATTTTCTCCAAATCCTTCATCATCTGTTTAATCGCAATAATATCCGCATCAAAAAGGTCAATTCTCAGATTTGGCTGTATTTTTTCGAATCGGACAAAATCATCAGAATCCTCTGCAGCTTTTACATTCTCTATGCAGTATTCGTAAGCCCGGTTATGACAGTAATAAAATTTCTGTGCGATATACTGTTTCTCCGCCTCACGAAAAGCTTCTGTTTTTTCTACATATCTCTGTGACTGGTCCATAACCTTAAATCCGGCTTTTTTCATCTTCAGTATGAATTCCCGGCTGTATCTACGGTCATATCCCACCCACTTGATTTTGAACCCCATGGCTTTCATTTTTAAAAACCACTTTACAGGCTCTTCATAATCAATCACACCGCCATTGCATAATGTCAGCCATCCCATTTCTTCCCACCAGAAAAACGGGATATGATCTTCATCTGCTTTCAGATTTGCCTGCACAACCGGCATAAAAGCATGTGTGATAGATATATCCACATCTTTATAGCGTCCATGAAGCGCCGTTCCTGTCAGATCATGCATTTTCGACAGATCTGCGCCTCCGTACCACTTAATCGGCAGCTTTGCCAGTTCTTCCAGTGTCCAGTTATACTTTTCATCTGAAGACCGCACCACAGACATATCAAAATACGCTTCCATGGCACTTGTGAACACATTCAGGGATTTTGCAAAAAACTCTTTTCTGAGCTGTGGGTTATCCTGGGCCTGCTTTGCTTCTTCCATCAGTTCTTCCGGCTGTACCGATTCTCCATAGGCCGGATTCGCCATTTCATGTGTTACAGGATTGGTATAATCTATGTATTCTTTTCCTTCTTCATTTTTTACCGGATCCGCCTCACAGATAAAGAAAAAATACTGTTCATTTTCAATCTGTTTATCCAGAACTTTTTTCCCATACTCTACCTGCTGTGCCAGGAATCCGTTAGGATCGTCCCCCGCTGTGGAAATGCCTATCATCAGTTTATTTCTGTACGCTTTCATAGCTTCCTTAAACAGCGTGTACTGTTTTGGCTTTTTAAACGCATGGATTTCATCTGCAATGGCAATATTGCAGTTAAAAGAATCCTGTACATCCGGATTTGCTGCCATGGCATTCAGTTCGATCAGGCCTCCGCTGATTTCTGCTTTTACCGAATGTTCATTATTGTTATCTATGATATGGAAATGTCCTCCATCTTCATCCCACTCCCCCATATGTTTAATGTTGTAGGTGACAAATCCAAAAGTTTCCAGTGTCTGTTTCTGTGCCGCTGCCACTACATAAATCTTTGTTCCCGACATCCGATACAGAAGCCCCAGCGCATATGATAATGCGCCGGCAAAACTGGTTTTTACATTTTTTCTTGGTATAAAAATAAGACACTCATGGTATCTTTTGATCCTGGTGCCTTTATTATAAAATCCTAAAATATTATAAATGATAAATTTATGGAACGGCATAAGAAGAAACGGTGTCCCCCTCAAAGGTGTTCCTTCTTTATCCTCTCCTTGCTGGTGACATATGGTATTTTCTATGATGCGGATTACAAATTCCGCGTCTTTCGGATCAAAGTCATATCTCCCGCTTTCATAGTCTTCCATAAATCTCTCACATGCTTTGATCCGATACTTATTCGCAATCCGCTTGCCGGAAATACAGTCCATGGCATAATCAAAAACAATATCCCAGTTCTTATATTTACTCATTTAATTTCTCCAGAGCTTTATCCAGTGCGCTGCTTTTCTTCTGCTCAAGTCCTTTCGCCCTGATCTGCCGCAGCCCTTTTGGAGTCAGCCCAAAAACATTCTCCATATCCATCAGCTCTTTTCTCAGATTTTCCAGTGCCATATAAAGCGCCGTTTTTCTTTGATTGGTTGCCCCGGATTTATTCGTATATTCTTCCGTAATTTGACAGCCGTTTTCATACCATTTATCATTTAAAATTTCATACTGTATACTTAGTTCTGCATACCGCTTTACAGGGGCTTCAAACTCAGGCTTGAAAGTCCCGATCTTCTGCATGTTTTCAACAGTTTTGTTATATAATCTGGTTGTTTTTGCTTTCCTTGATTTTGCACTTTCTATGCCGTTTACCCCCTTTTTCCAATTTTATTTTAGAGTTGGAAATCCCTACCCCCTACCAGTAGCAAAAATTTTTTCTCATTTTCCATACCCATGGGGGATCTGATTTTCCTTTTCTTCCTGTTTTGGTTGTGCTTTCTCTTCCGCGCTTTTCCTCAGAAGATAAATTTCTCTTGTTAATGCATCTACACTTTTACATATCATCTTCGCTGCCATGATTTCCGGATTGTTCATTTCGTTTCCTCCAATCTATTCCGGGGTTTATCATCCTCTGCAATCTTAATCCTTCTTCTGTCAGTTCCCCGGTCTTTCTATTTTCCAATTTGTTGTGTGTAGCCAGGCTCACGCTAATCAGGTTCCAATCCTCCCAGGCCCACTGAGGATATTCATCCGCTGGATAGATATGATGTACTGTATTTGCTTCTTCTGTCCTTCCATACATCCGCGATACTCTGCATTTATACCCATCCATGCGCAGAATTCTTTTTCTTTTCTTTTTCCATTTTGCACCGTAATAATCAAACATATTTTCTCCATTTAGTAACAGAAAAGCACCCGGATTATTCCGAGTGCTCACTGTTCACCTGATCGGTAAACTCCTTCATCATGTTCATTAATTGTCCCGCCTGACTGACACCTGCTGCCTTGCAGGCTTCTGCATAAGCCTCTGCAATCTCCTGCTTTATTTTATAGCTTTTTGATATCCAGCCGGCTTTTTTCATATACTTCTCTGTTGCAATGGTCTGTCTGCTTGGTTTACCTATTGGCATTCTGATTCCTCCTTTTTAGGATAAAATAATATGCCAGCTTCACCAGGCCGATTGCTATAAAGAATATACCCAGTTTCCACAACATACCTTTACACAGATGAGCTATTGTGTTATATTTGTTTTAGAGGAAGGGCTTTCGCCCCTCCCGGCTAATTTAATAGCCTGTCAAGAATCAGTAAGATGATTCCAATTGTTAAGTCCGTAAGCGCTCCGACCAGCCAAGTCTTGAAGTTGCTTTCGGGCTTTTCTTTTACCGGTCGTTTCCGGTTTCTGTTGCTCATCTGTCATTCACCTCCTTACAAGTATATAATATCATATGGTACACCATATGTCAATAGTTTTTATGCTGTTATTCATAAAATATTCTTATCAAAAAAGACACCTGACTGCTGCCAGATGCCTTTACTTCAGGCAGCCAGGCTATGAAACTGACTGCCGTGAGATGGAGGAATTAATGCCGTCAACCATTAATTCCAGTTTATACTATAGCAAATTTAAACCGGACATATCGGACAAAACGGACAAACTTTATTTTTTTACCAAAAATCTTTCAAATTCCTTTCTGACACTCTCTTCCGTAGCATCCCGTCCCATCTTTTTTGCTACCTGCTGCCAATTCATTCCCTTAAAAATCTTGTACCGAATAATCCTCTGCATCCTCTGAGGAATCGTATTCATCCATTCTTCCACTTGAATTTTTATTTTCTCAGCATCTGCCTTTCTCTGATCCAGCAGCTTCTCTTCCATCCGGAGCTGAGAATCCTCCCGGAAGGTAAAGGTTGTTCCCTGGATTTTGAAATGTTGTGGATTGTACGGAAAGTCTGGATTGCTTCCTGAAACATTTGTCTGAACTATGGTTTTTTTCTTCTTTTTTAATTTTCGGATATCTTCTTCAACTTCTTCGATTAGCGCACATGCATCTATGTACTGATCCAATATGTGCTTATCCATGTGGCTCTCTCCTCCATTCTTTTCCGGTTTTCTTGTCACGTAGGCCTGTGATTTCCAGCCCGTGAAGTCCGGCCACGTTATTGATCACGGAATAAATGTTGTATATGTGTGTTGGCATCCGCCCACAGGCTCTTATGGCATCTCCGGCAGTCGGATCCGGATAGCCTTCTGCATTTTTCATGATTTCCGCCTCCTTTGCGTCCTGCGAGGTTCAAATATTCCTTTTCGCTTGCATTCCAGAGGACTGCATCCTCTTGAATGACCTACTCTTGTGATGTACTCACAGGTAGCATGGTTTACTCCATCACCAGCCCATCTGGAATAATACTCGCATTTCATGCACTGCTGCTGTTTTAATCTATTGATTTCCTGCTCTGTCATTTCAGACCATTTTTTTGCCATGCCTTACCTCCTCGTAAAACTCCACTGCTTCCTCGTGCCGTCCACAGGTTACTTTTTTGAGCTGGCCATCTTTTATGTAGGTGACGGTGTTGCCGTTCAAAGAAGGAAGAGCAATTCTTTTTAACGTACATGGACGATCCTGGTAATGTATGATTCCTAAATGAGACAACTGGGTAAATATACATTTATTACAGTCCCCTGAATCCCCTTTTATCTTGCAGCAATAATCCACTTGGGTATTATTTGCATATATCGCCAACTCCGGCGTAACATCCGGCTTTGGTGGCGTCACTTCGTCAACTTCCTGGCATTTCTGGCAATCGTCTCCTGCTGCCCCGAAGCAGCCATTGCAGTCTTTGTTCATGGTTTATCCTCCACTTTGTTATGATATTTCTCACAATATCCCTCTTTATAAGCAGCACACGTTTCTTTGATGCACTCACGTAATATTGGTCTTGTAAAATCACCATGTCCTACGAACGCCGCTTTTACTTCCTCATAACCTGTTAAATCAGGGCAATATTTAATATCCATCTCAATCTCTCCTATCAAACTTCTCCAGCATCCTCTGCCGCCAGTCCTCTCTGTGCTGATCGCAGGTATTGTCCTCATGGATCAGGATACCTTTGCGGTCACAGAGACCGTTGTCGTTGTCTATACAGGTTGTACAGGTTTTATTGGTCATCGTTTTTCCTCCTCATCCAAACATTCAACAACAGTAACAGAGCCCTCAATCACTCCCCATTCACTACTCTGTTTAAACACATGTGTTTCCGGAACTTCTTCCTCTCTCATTGGTCTTGTCAGATACCACAAGCTATCCTCTTTCCATGTGATTTCTTCGAGTTTTAAACCAGGCTCTAATTCAAGAGTAATATCTCCACCAAAGTTTCTAGCAACGCTCTGGCATCCTGTCATACAAAGGATTGCTGATATTAGCAAAATACCTATGATTTTCTTCATTTTTCTACTCTCCTATATTTCTTCCAGTTCCTTTTCTTTTTCTTCCACGTATTTTTTTACTGTTTCTAATACTCTCTCTTTCAATTCTTTTGGCATGACAATTTCTTCATCTTTCGCCCATCCGAACTTAACTCCAAGCTTCAAAATTCTTGAAGCGGAAATAAGTTTTCCCATCATTCCATGTTCCCCACACCAAAACAAAAAACTTTTAATTGGTTTTAACTCTTCTGTTTTCTTTTTGTATTCCTGATACTTCTCATCAGTCATTCTTTGCTCTCCTTTCCAGCTCTTCCCGTACTTCCGGCACATCGCAAAGACCGAAGCCGTCCAGGATATCAATGTTGTTCGAGCAGCTGTTACAGTCCATTCCGTCACAATTTACTTTTTCTGCCATTTCCTGGCAGCGTTTAAAATCTTTTACCATCTGGTCTGTGATCTCTACCGTAAGAGTAACGTTATCTGCGTATTTAATCTCCATCAGTTCTCTCCTTTCTTACCCTGGGGAATATTTCCCTTTAGAGGCATACATGCGTATCCGCCGGTTTCTTTCTGGCTTCTAGGCCATATCTTTATGTTCATAGGTAATTCCTCCCAAAAATATTCATAAACTCTTCTCTGGTATGGGTTTGTTCAAACTCCTGCTGCCCGATCTGATGCAGGATGTTTTGTGTCTCCTGGCATCTGTGGACTGCTGCCGGTCCAGTCATATGATGTTCCGGGCAGAGATAAACTTTTAAACCCTCCTCTTCTGAGTGGATCCGGTTTGGTCCTCCAAAGATGTGATGCTCGTGGAGGGTTCTGTGTTTATGATGATCTCCGTTCAGCAAGATACAGAGATAACAGGTGTGATTCTTATCTTGCAAGATACTTGGTTTATGGTGTTTTCTCTTCTTTTTCGTCTGTGTCTTAGGAAATAATAGTCCTGTCTGGTCCATAGTCTCCTTTCCGGGGCGGAAGACCGCCCCTTGGTATTTGTGTGATATATATGGATTTTAGTTGCACCCTTTTCTTTTCCCTCTGCTGCATCCGTCATTCGGATTGATACTTTCATCAAGCCCATTGTTTAGCCGGCAGTAAGCAAATTCATTTCCCTGGCAGTCATCGTCTTCGCGATAATATTCGCATTCGCCGCAGAGTACAATTTGGGAATACCGGTTGTTTTCATTCAGGATCGCACAAAGGTGATCTCCTGCAGGGCATCCCGCACAGATCTCTTCCGCTTTCTCCTGGGATACTCCCTCTATTTTTTTGCAGTTATCGCAAGCCGTACTCATTAACTCATCCAAAAGCTCTACCAGTTTCTCTTCCTGCATTTCTTTCTCCTCTCTCATGACATAAATCACCTATTTATTTGACTGTCTGATACATTTTCTTTTTTTCATTCCAGTTCATGGCCACCGGGGTGCCGCAGTTGATGCAGCTGATCTCCAGCATCGGTTCTGTGCCGTTTGTTTTGTACCGGAAATGACGGCCACATTCACAATCCATGTTTGCATCTACAAGATTCTCCAATTTGATACTGTGGCCGCATTTTCTGCATATTCTTTCTGTAATTGGTTTTTTAGTACAAAATGAAGCGGATTCTCCGCATTCCGGACAAACAATATGTAAAAAGCCTTGGTATCCCGCTTCCGTTTCTCCCTCCTGTTCTTCTGGAAGAATTTCAGCCTCCTGCTCGCAAAACGGTTCCGTATTTTTTATGTTTTCTTCCCCCCTGGCAGGGTTCCTGAGGATATCCACCACTTTCCAAAATGCTTCTTGGCTCTCTTTTTCCGGTAGTTTTACGGTAAATGTCTCTTTTTCTGTTCTTACTGTGATCATCTCTGTACCTCCTTTAAAAATTCCACTAAGCTCGTTATGCTGTCTGTTTCATTCCTGAATTTTTCGTCATAAGTTTCATCTAATGATGCGTATTTTTTCTTGTTTTTCTTCAGGAAATGGAAAAAGTGTTCGTCCCTTGGTTCCTGATTCCAATATCCCTCTCTCTTGGGGTATTCCGCTGCTACAAGTCTGCTGCCATCTTTAAAATCATACTTGTAATAATTAACATCAATTCTTTCATCTCTGTACCACAGTCCCCAGTCCTGATAGTTTTCAAGCCATTCTTTCCGCTCCTCGTTATTTTTCAGACGCGGAAGCTCTGGCTGGGTTATTTCCTCTTCTGTTTCCAGGATATCTTTGACCAGATTCTGGATAATCCTGAGACCGGCTACTTTCAACTGCTGCCGGAGAATTGTTCTTTCCGGAAGACCGCCGCATTCCAGGTAATCTCTCAGTGTCTTTTCTTCCTCTTCCAGGTATTCCCGGATGAATAACTCAGACGGTATCGGGATATCGGCTAGATCCCCCGGCCAGACATCTGTGTTTATCTGGATGCTTAGGTTATCCAGGGAAAGGTTTTCTGTTTTTATATCCTTTGCATCAATGGCCTCTACAGGTATCACTTCTGTTTGCGCCGGCGCAATTACTGTCTCGCAAGTTTCTTCTGGTGTTTCTGTATCTACTGATTTCGGCTTCTCAATCCACCCACAACGGCTATTGCAATCATCGTTACACTTTGCACAGCAATCCACTGGTTCCGTACAATAGTAAGCAGCTCCGCAGCGTCCTGATCCGCTCTGTCCGGTTATGCATCGGTCTTTTGGGATTATCTCTATGTTTTTCTGCTCCTTTGCTTCCTGACGATCCAGAAGTTTCTTCTTTTCGCAGGATCCGCAGTCTTCTGAAATACAGTCCTCTTCCGGAAGATAAATGCAGTGCTCAAATTTCCGGCCATGGAGTTTCCCTGGAAGATATTCCGGATGATTCATGATGTTGTCCTGGCCGGGGATTTGTTCCTCGAAATCTCCGGCCGGATCTGGGTTAAAATAATTCTCCCATGTATCTTTCCCAGCTGCAGAACCATCAAAGATCGATCCCATAGTCTGGAAAAATTCTGTCCAGGTGATATCATGCAGTTCTCCGTCAAAGCTCTTGATAAAGACCTGATCCGGATACAGCATTATAAATACCCGGTCGTTCTGGAATTTCCGTTTCTTCTCGTGGTATAGGAATCTGGCCATAAGTTTTACAGTTTCCTCCGGATACGGGCCAATACCATATTGTTCGTAGATTCCGTTCAGATCCTTTTTCCTGGAGAAAAAGAAGTCTTTCACCGCCTCCCGGATGATATCGTCCGGTTCCTGCTGCCAGTTCAGAAGGTTGTTCGGGTTGTGTTCAGATTGCTTATTGAATTTCTTCAGGTCACGGATATCCTCACGCTTTGTTTCCGGCCGAATCATGGCATAATCTTCCTCCGGAAGCTGCAGCATCTCCGTAAGCTGGGAAAAATTAAAATCTCTGTATTCTTCCCGGAGTTCTGGAGTGTCTCCCTGAATGGAATATTTTTCGTACACATGGATGAACCGGCTTACTCCGTCCGGTGTCATGCCAAAGGTTTCCCGGGCATACTCCGTGATCGAACTGTAGCCTTTTAATTTATAGGCTCCTGACCGGTCAATCCTGGACAGATGCCAGCCAGTCCGGACAAAATTCTTGACGATCCCACCCAGATTCTCCCGGATCCCCTGCTCTTCCTGTTCCAGTTCCGGGAGTGTTAATCGTAATTGTTCCATAATCTCTCCTTTCACGGACACGTTTTTTCTTGGGCTTTATGCGTGTTTGAGGGCTGTTTTTTGATTCCTGCGGACATTTTTGTAAATCTGTCTTTCAAAATCCGGTTTCCACAGCCTGAAACCCTTGAAATCTACCAGTAAAAACGTGTCTTTTGGTTTTTATCCACTTTTTTATCCCCAAAGTCCCACAAACGCCCATTTTGCCTAACACGGGTGACGTTCATTTTCATTTTTATAAAGCTCCATATTTTCGATATGGAACTGCACTGCATGAGGGCGCAGCAATTCCTCTATTTCCTGCCACAGATCCAGATTTCTCAGTTCTTTTCCGTCAGATCTTTTCCATCCATTGTTTTTCCAGGCAGCAAGTCTCCTCTGGCCGTCTGCAAAGTAATGACAATCTGTATGTATGGTAATCATGGCAGGCTGATTCATGCGTTTCAGAGCCGCTATGGCACATTCCAGCACCATCCTGTGTCCGGTCGTGTCCAACACCCGCTCTTTTTTCTGCACGGTATGACCATTGCAGACCAAAATATATTGATACCAGGCTTTCCGGGTCTTTCCCGGCGCTCTGGTGGATGTGATAATAAAAGCATCTACCTGTTTCACTTAAATCCTCCTATCCAGCTTAATCAGTGTGTAATGCCTGTAGGCATAGCCAGTTACAGGGTTGATCCCCATTTTTATAGAATCCGGCTCTATGTAATATCCTTTGGGGGCTTTTGGCGTAATAGGCTTTCTTTTTTTGTCCAAAAGGCTCCTGCGGTTGATTGTTTTTTCTTCTGGGTCTTTCCGGATCAGGTTTCTGGACGGGTGGTAGTTTTTTGTATAAGCATTTTCCGGTCCCTTTGTTGGCTTTGTGATATACTCCGCAAGCTTCTGGTATCCTCCTTCATTGTAGGTAGTCTTAAAATTCACATGCCCCTTTGTCCAAAGAGAAGCAAGGATCAGGTCTGTCGCTGTTTTTTCTGTGGCAAAGCGGTTGATCAGGATGTGGATATGCAACCCTCCGTTTTTCCCGATTTCCACCCTGTAAATATATTTCAGCTCCTGGCCGGCTTTCCGGTATTCCGTTCGGGTTTTCCGGATCATAGTGTCCATATCTTTTCTTATTTCCTCTATGGATGGCCGATAACCTTTTTCGTAGGTTAAGGTCGCCCAGTAATCATGCTCACCGAAATTCCACTTAATCAGCCTGCGGACATCCCGCTCCCGCTTCCACTGGTTGTGCCGGGCGATCTCTTCCTTTGTTGCCTTTCTTCTTTTCTGTCTTTTTTGTCCTCTGGCTCCGAAGTTCCCGGTGTGCTTCTCTTCTATTTCCCTGCACCATCCGAACTCCCAGATCACCCTCTTGTATGCCGTCCTCATATACCACCTCTGTCGTAAGTCTAATACTCCTAATCAAGCCTTGAAGGGATCCTGTCCCCAAAAAAGTTAAAAATAAAAACGGGATTTTTCCCGTATTGGCTTGACCTTACGCCCTCTGGATGGTATAGTTTTGGTAGGTCTAATACCAGAGGACGTAAGTCTCTTTGCCCGTACATTGCCGTGTACGGGCTATTTTTTTATTCTGTTTTTCAGTTCCGTTAATTCCTTTACCGTTCCCAGATCTTCATACTGTCCTAACCGGTTAGCCAATTCCCCGAATACATTCAGTTCTCCCTGCTGCCATTTCAAATCCAGTTCTCCCTGAGTTACCATAGGAACACGGTATGTACCACTGCCATTTTTCCTGGTCAATCTCTCCGGCATTGTGGTTCCCTCCCTTTGTTTTCCAATACCCTCTCTAACCGGATGCTTGCCGACAGAGCCCGTACCCCCAGAGGGCACTCTGTATCCTGTAAATCCTGCAAAGCTTCCTCAATGACCTTGCGCAGCTCCGTGTTTTCTTTTTCCAGGCGCTTTGCGTTTCTGATGGCTTTTATAATCCACATCGTCTTTTTCCTCCTCCATCTCCGACATAACCATTAAAGCCAGATTCATACCCCAAAACATCAGCGTTACCATAATCATCTCGATTGCTCCATCCCACTTATCCCAGGATAATATCGTTTCAAATACAGCTATGTATGCTAATGCTAAATATTTTCTCCGCATCCCGTTTCCTCCAGATATACTGTTCCATCCTCTGTACAGTTGATTGTTGCAGTTGCTCCTGTTTGATCTGTGATAGTTGCTGTCTTCCGACCATCAAAAGTAACCTTGACAGTTCCCGGGACGAAATTATATTCAATCCACTTCAGAATCTTATACTGCTCAATTGTTCTTGCTTTCATGGCTTGTCCTCCTAATTTACAATTTTTAATCTTACTTCCGGAGGAACATCCATCATGTCGCACAACTGCCAAAATTCCTCCAACGTAAGGCTTCCCGGATTCTTCATCCGACTATAAAATTTCGTATTGCTGAATCCTGCCCTTTCCATAAGACTTGTTTTGGTTTCTCCACTCTCAAAAATATAGTTTTGAACTGCCCGGACAAACTCATGTCCACGGCGCTGATTCTTTGTTACAAAAGCCTGTGGCATACTCTTCACCTCTTTTCTTGTACCCATTTTCTGCATGTAAATCTTTCTTCAAAGATCTATACAAGTACTTCTGGAAAACAATTTCTTTTTGCTGACTTTGTACTGTTTTCTCAAGATCCGCAATTCTTTTCTCCAATGCTTCCCATTTTTTCTTAGGAATCCACACTTATAGCGCCCTCCTCTTGTCATCCAAAATCTGTTGACTTTTACTTTACTTTCTCCTATCCTGTAAACACAGGCACTGCCATGCCTGAGTTTTAAAAAGGAGGTGTATGTCTTCAGCTAAAATTTATTTTTCGGATAAAAGTGTTATTGTGGTAAATGAGTATGATCGTATCACTTCTAATCCCAAACGCAAAAGAAAGGAATAATCTTATGAATCTCAGTACCTCTGATATACTCCAACTTATTAGCATTGTTGTTTCATCTGTAATCAGCTTGGCCGCTATTACAATCTCCATTTTTACTCTTCGCCAAAATTCTAAAATGATTGAAGAGTCTTCCCGTCCATATATAGGAATTTATGGACTAAGCACCTATATAAATGGTCGCGACTACTACATCATCGTTAAAAATTTCGGACAAAGTGTCGCCCATATAGATTCTTTTTCCTGTGGGTATGATCTATCCAAACTCTCTAAAGGTGACGGATCTTCTCCATTCAATCATTTGGAAGGTTCTTCTCTAGTTCCAGGACAATCCTATCGCTGTGTGATTGATTTTGATAAAACGATCAATCAGAAAGTCAGTTCTATTTCCTTTCGTGTGAAATATTCTTCTGAAACTCATACATATGAAGAATTTCCTTGTTTAAAAATTGACGGAAATCTTGGTAACTACGAAAGTCATGCAGCACCTCGTGATCACAACAAAGTATTACGCGTTATTTCCGAAACCCTCCAAGATCAGTACATCAAATCTTTATAGCAGCTTTTGAAATATTCTCTTTCACCCTGTACAAAATTTCTTCTATAATCTCTGGCGTCCGTCTTTCTTCCGAAAGTTCGGACGCAATCGCTTTTATTGCTACTTCCGCAATATAATCTAGCTGTCTGCTTTTTATTTCTGTACCTCCCGAAAACGTTATTAATATAGAATCTGTAAATAGAGCATCTTGAATCGGTTTCCTATCTTCATAACTCTTAATACGAATCTGTTTTACTTCTTCCGACAAGTTATGTATCTTTCTTTGCGTCTCTATATCTATTTTGTCTACCCTGCAGACAATCTTAAACACGTCTTCTTTCATTTCAGATTCTATTTTTCTCACATTCTTAACCATTTTGCATAATGCAGCGCTTATAGTGATAACTGCAGCTGAATTTAATATAATTCCTACGGATTCTAGTATCCCTCTCACTCTCCTTTCTCTTCCGACAGCCTTGGATTTAAGAATTTGTCGGTATTTTCCATTGATTTCCCATATTCTCCCATCTATAATTTACTTACAGGCATCTGCCAATGCCGAGTATTATGAAAGGAAGTTTTTTATGTCTGAAATTAATCTTTCTTCATTTCCTGCGAACGACCAGGAAGCAATTGCATTCCTTTACGTTCAGAATCAGGATTTATCCGGACTTTCTCCGGAAGAGATTTACGACAAGTATCGCGATGCATACAAAAAGATTCACTACCACAAAATCAAACACCATTCCAATACTTCTGCGACTAAAGACTCTTCCATTTAATCTGTCGTAAATCTTGCATATAGAGTCGGTCATTTCTTCCGGCTCTATATTTCTGTAGTTCTTTGCCAGAACTTCCATGTAGTTGTACAATATTTCTTTTGTTCTTCTTTTTTTCCGGTTCACTTTTCTCACCTCGCTATGTCTTCCAGGAAATACTCAATCGGAACTCCAAAATACATTGATAATCTTTTTATACTTTCTAGCCCTGGCTCAGATCTCCCTGTTTTCCAATTAGAAAAAGCAGTTTGACTGATTCCTGTATCTTTTGAGACTTGGTATGACGTTTTGTGAGTTTTATCCAATAACGCCTTATATTTTTCGTACACTTTTACACCTCCTAACATAAGTAAATATGTTGCAATTACTTTCGAGCTGTGATATACTTTCAATTACAAAATCACTACATCTTATAAAAGAAAGCATAACATGCTCGAAATTATTTTATACGCTTGCTTTCGTTTGCGTAAGTAAATAATACATCCTTTACCGTTAGTAGTCAAGTACTTTTTACTAACTTTTGTGCAAGTATGCTATCTTTGTGAAAGGAGCACAATTTATGTACGAAGTATTTGAGCAACTTCTACAAAAATACGGTGTTACTCCTTACAGAGTTGCTAAAGAGGCTGGTGTTACACAAACGGCTTTAAGTAATTGGAAATCCGGTAGAAGCACACCAACAACAAAAACCTTACAAAAAATAGCAGATTATTTTGGAGTAACCATTGATTATTTAATGACAGGGGATATTAGCGAAGAAAGTCATGAAAAAAAATTAACCCCAAAAGATGAAAAAGATATTGAAAAGATTCTGGAGCAAACCAGAGAACAGCTTATGAATCAGGAAGGGTTAATGTTTGACGGAGATCCGGCCAGTCCGGAAGCTATTGATTCTATCCTTTCCGCTATGCAAATAGGTATGGAACTGGCTAAAAAGAAGAACAAGGAGAAATACACACCTAAGAAATATAAGAAGGACTGACGCGTATGGATGTCAAAAAACAGGCGAATAAAATCGCCCGTATGTTTAAGAGCCGCGACCCTTTTGAAATTGTCCGGGGCTTAAATGTTATCCTTGTGCATTATCCATTGGATGGTGTGCGAGGCTTTTATCAATATTTCCAGCGTAATAATATTATTTATCTGGATGATCGGTTATCAGATTCCGAAAAGCGTTTTGTTCTGGCTCATGAGCTTGGACATATGTTTTTACATAAAAAAGCAAATGCAATTTTTATGGATACCAGAACGCAGCTCAATGGAGCCAGATACGAACGAGAAGCTGATCTGTTTGCTATGGAACTTCTGTTTCCGGATGAAGTGTTGTCTGAATATCAGGAGATGGGGTATTCAATTGATCAGATATCCCGCATTACAGGATATAATAAAAGATTGATTAAATTAAAATTGGATTAATTCGCTTCGGCGTTTTAAAAATATTTTTAGGAGGTATCTTTATGAAAAAGAAATTTTTTACCGTATTATTAACCGCATCTCTTTTGGCAGTCCCTTTTACACCTGTATATGCAGACGAAAAAGACGACCGTATCGCAGAGTTGGAAGCTCAGGTTGCTGATCTGCAAAAGCAATTGGATGAAGCACTTGCCAAAATCCCATCTTCTACCAATCAGAAAGAATATAAAATAGGCGAAACCTGGGTTGTTGAAGGACAATGGGAATTAACTGTTGATTCTGTTGAAGAAGTTCAGGAAAGAAACGAGTTTTCAGACAAGCAGCCGCAAGCTGTATATATCGTTACATATACATACGAAAACCTCGGGTATGAATCAGAATATTCTGATGGCCTTTACCTCAGTATGGAGGATAGCATTGTAGACAGTGCCGGAAAGATGGGATACTCTTATCCTGGCGATATCACATTATATCCGCAGGAAACACCTGTTGGTGCAAGCTGTCAGGGACAGGCCTGCATCGGAGTTGATAACCCTGGAAACTTCAAAATTAATGTAAGTCAATATGACGGAACTGATACCAAACAGACTGCATCCTTTAATTTAGAAATCTAACCTGTAATCAATAACCAAAACTCCTCATCAAAATTAGAAAATGAGGAAACTATAAATTACAATTAAAAATTGCAAAAAAGGGTTGACTTTTATACCACAATTGATATATCATGTGTATATGAACATACTCCTAGCGGTAGTCTTCCCACTATAAGGGATTCGACAAAACTAGGAGTTTTTTTATTTCCGGAGGAATATATGAATAACGAAAGCAGAAAAAATTTTGTAAAGCACCCGATAAAAACTGCTATATTAGTTGATGGTGGTTTTTATCGAAAACGTTCCAAATCGTTATGGGGTAACAAATCTCCTATTGATCGTGCAAACGAATTAAACGATTATTGCTACAAACATTTGCAGGATAAATATGAGAATAGATATTTATATCGTATATTTTATTACGATTGTCCCCCTATTTCTAAAAATATTTACAATCCAATTACACAAAAAACTGTTTCTTTAGAAAAAACTCCTGATCATGCATGGATGTCTGAGTTTTTAAAAGAATTAAAACACCATAGAAAGTTTGCTTTACGCATGGGAAGGATTAGTGATACTCAAGTACATTATTCTCTCAAGCACGAGCCCACTAAAAAGCTCTTAAGAGGGGATATACTTCCTGCCGATCTTACTATTGACGATTTAGAATTAAACCTTGAACAAAAAGGTGTTGATATGCGAATTGGAATTGATATTTCTTCTTTAGCGTTCAAACACCAAGTCAATCAAATAATTCTTATTTCTGGTGATAGCGATTTTGTTCCTGCTGCCAAGCAAGCGCGCAGAGAAGGAATTGATTTTATCTTAGACCCCATGCGTGCCCCTATAAAAGATGATTTGTTTGAACATATAGATGGTATACGAACCCCTAATTTATACCCTACAGGAGCACATACTAAAAACAGCTAAAAAAACCGTCCCAGTGTTACCAGCACCGAGACGGCCTATACATCCGAAGATGCATACATATTTTACGTACAAGAATATTGTATCATCTTCGGGCAGCCTTCGCAATCGGAACATGTTTTCGATGGCTGTTATTTTTATACCTAAATATAGAAAGGAAGATGATTTTATGGCTACTGCTAAAAAACTATCGTCAGGATCCTGGCGCTGCCAGGTGTACAGTCACACCGAAGAGGTGATCCAACCAGATGGATCCGTGAAGAAAAAGAGAATCTACAAGTCTTTCACATGCGCCACTCCTGGAGCAAAAGGAAAACGGGAATGTGAAAGAATGGCTGCGGAGTGGGCTGCTGAAAAAGAAATGGCTCTGAAAATTGATGATATCACCTTTGGAAAAGCTTTGGATAATTATATTGCTTCAAGAGAAAATATTCTTTCTCCAAGAACTATTATGGATTATAAATCTATACGGAAACATTATATTCAGTCTTTAATGAATATCAGTATTCGTATGATTACACAGGAACAAATTCAGATTGCAATCAATCTCGAAGCCGTTAAATTATCCCCCAAGACAGTCAGGAACATCCATGGACTGATTTCTGCAGTGCTAAAAGTGTACCGTCCTGGATTTGCCTTGAATACAGCTCTTCCCAAAAAGAAACGTGTGGAACTATATATTCCAACCGATCAGGAAATTAAGGCATTGCTTAGAGTAGTGGAGGGTACTTCCATGGAACTCCCAGTCCTTCTGGCAGCGTTCGGTCCAATGAGACGAGGTGAGATCTGTGCACTGGAATCCACAGATATTATCGGGAATGTAGTGCATGTCTGTAAAAACATGGTAGAAAATGAAAATCACGGATTTACGATCAAGGCGCCTAAAAGCTATGCAGGAGACCGGTATATTTCTTATCCTGATTTTGTAGCCCAGAAATGGAAAGGGAAAACAGGAAGGCTTGTTCCTATGAAGCCAAATGAAATATCTTATAAATTTAAGCGCCTCCTGAAACGCAATGGACTGCCCCATTTTCGTTTCCACGATCTCAGACATTACTCTGCATCTATTCAACATGCTCTTGGAATCCCAGACAGCTATATTATGCAGCGTGGTGGGTGGGGTAATGACGGAACCTTAAAAGCCGTATATCGTCACGCGTTAGAAGATAAAACAACAGAAATGGACAATCTTGCTAATAAGCATTTCGAAGAATTAAACAATGCAACACAAGATGCAACACGAATTGAAAAAAGAGCCTAAAATCAAGGCTCTTTGAAGAGGTGCCACCCGGATTTGAACCGGGGATAGAGGTGTTGCAGACCTTTGCCTTACCACTTGGCTATGGCACCATATTTAATTGTTTCCTTAAAGGAAAGTGACTCCAAGGGGATTTGAACCCCTGTTACCGCCGTGAAAGGGCGGTGTCTTAACCGCTTGACCATGGAGCCAATTCTATTGCTATCGGCTCTAGGTCCGAAAAGCTAACTCCCCCTGTTGGACTCGAACCAACGACACTGCGGTTAACAGCCGCATGCTCTAC
>ERZ1026915.56-NODE-56-length-55069-cov-11.628949_pt1 | contig 55069 bp, 48 predicted proteins | sample MGYA00519466_ERZ1026915 | MGnify/ENA primary metagenome ERZ1026915 (study PRJEB26926, sample SAMN06164884) | human gut metagenome | biome: ENVO:00009003; feature: ENVO:2100002; material: ENVO:00002003 | host: Homo sapiens | place: USA | collected 2012 ... | reverse complement strand
GCGTGAAAAGATCCGCTGTCCGGGTGCGTTGGGAGTTTTCAGATACACCCTAAGGCCGTTTCCTCCTTTTTTTCCGTCGAACCGCTGATGCTGGGTTCGCCGGGAAGCCATGGCCTTGCCGGAACGAGGCCTGCGATAAGCCAAAAGCCTCCTCTTACCGCGCGGGACACGGCAAGAGGAGGCTTTGAGGGGACTGCGGCGAATCTGTACTGCCTTGCAAATTTCAAACGCAAAGCGTTTCCACCGCAGATATTGAATCGCAGCTGCTTGCAAATTCGGTGTATCGTAACAGGCGGCGCGTACCATAGCGCCCGTAGGGTGAGTATGTGTGCTCGCAGCGACTATAAAGCGGGTGCTTGCATGAACTGCACCCGCAGGATGCACCAAACGTAATCCAGCGCCCCTTTTCTTCCCCATCTTTTCCGGCAAGGCGGAAAAGATGGGGCCGCCGGAGGCATTGGCGCTCACGGGCCGTGATGCACGGAAGCTTGACAAATCTCCCGTTTGCAGGTAAAATATAGATCCTTCCATACGGACAAATGCCGCAGGAAGGCGCTTTATCACAAACAAGGAGATACTGTTATGAAAAAGAATCAACTTCTTGCCCTGCTGCTGGCGGCTGTGATGCTGCTGGCCGTCCTGACCGGCTGCGCCTTCAAGACAGAGCCCGCTCCGGTTGAGCCTGCACAGACCGAGACGGCTCCGGAAGCAGAGACCGCCACGCCCGAAGAAGATCCGGCTCCCGCGGAAGAGCCGGAAGCGGAGGACGCCTCCCCCGCCGTCACGCTGACCGACATGACCGGCCGCGAGATCACGCTGGACGCGCCCGCAGAGCGCGTCGTCGCGCTGACGGCCTCCGACTGTGAGATCCTCTACGCGCTGGGCGCGGGCGATCTGCTGGTCGGCCGCGGCGAATACTGCGACTATCCGGCGGAGGTCCTGGACGTTCCCTCCGTCCAGTCCGGCTACGACACGAACATCGAGCAGATCATCGCGCTCGAGCCGCAGGTGCTGCTCATGAGCACCATGGCCCAGACCGACGAGCAGGTGCAGCAGCTTGAGGCCGCCGGCGTCCGCGTCGTCGTGAGCGACGCGCAGGACATCGAGGGTACCTATACCGCCATCAGCATGATCGGCGAGCTGGTTGGCCGGCAGGCTGAGGCTGCGTCCATTGTTGAGAGCATGCAGAAGACCTTCGACGAGATCAAGGCAAACGCCGGGGACGGCACGAAGACCGTTTACTTTGAGGTCTCCCCGCTGCAGTACGGTCTCTGGACGGCCGGCTCCGGCACGTTCATGGACGAGATCGCCAATATGCTGGGCCTGACCAACTGCTTTGCCGACGTGACCGGCTGGGGCGAGATCTCCGAAGAGCAGGTGCTTGAGCGCAACCCGGATTATATCGTGACCATCTCCATGTACTATGGCGAAGGCCCGACGCCGGAGGAGGAGATCCTCTCCCGCACCGGCTGGGAGAACGTCACCGCTGTCAAAAACGGCAAGATCCTCAATCTGCCGAACAACGAGCTGTCCCGCCCGGCCCCGCGTCTGGCCGACGGCGCGAAGGCTCTGTATGACTTTGTCTACGGCGAATAATCCGGAAATACCACTCTGAAAACAGGAGGCACAGCATGCGCCGGTATCACGAAACGTTCAGGCTCTGGGAATACCTGCTCTTTACGCTCGTGACGCTGGCCGTGCTGTGCCTCTGCGTCTGCGTGGGGAGCGTCCGCATCCCGCTTTCGGACACGCTTTCCTATTTTGCCGCGAGGCTCACGGGCGGCGAGACGCCCGTGGGTCTTGTTTCGTCCATTCTGCCCATCCGCCTGCCGCGTGTTTTGTGCGTGGCGCTGACGGGGGCGGCTTTGTCTCTGGCGGGCGCGGCAATGCAGGGGCTGCTCAAAAACCCGCTGGCCGACGGCTCGACGCTCGGCGTTTCGTCCGGCGCGTCGCTCGGCGCGGTCATTGCCATTGCCTTCGGCGTGACGCTGCCGGGTCTGCCGTTCGCGGGGACAATGGGTATGGCGATCGTGTTCGCGTTCTTATCGCTGCTTGTCATTCTCGGCCTTTCCTATAAGCTCGACCGTTCTCTGTCGACGAACACGATCATCCTGATCGGCGTGATCTTCTCCATGTTCGTCTCCAGCATTATGAGCATCGTCATCACCTTCGCTGCCGACAAGGTCCAGCGCATCACGTTCTGGACGATGGGCTCCCTGAGCGGCAGCACATATCAGAATGCCGCCGTGCTGGCAGGCGCGCTTTTGATCTGCGGCACGGTCATCCTGCTGCACGCGCAGATCCTCAACGCCTTTGCCGTTGGGGAGGACAACGCCCGGCAGATCGGCGTGGACGTGAAGCGGGCCAAGTTCGTGCTGCTCATTATGGTTTCCATGCTCATCGGCGTGTGCGTGTCCATCGGCGGGACGATCGGCTTTGTCGGCCTTGTTACGCCGCATATGGCGCGGATGCTGGTCGGGCCGAACCACAAGCGGCTGCTTCCGGCGGCGATGTTCGGCGGAGCGGTCTTTCTGATGCTGGCCGATCTCATTGCGCGCATTCTATTGAATCCGCTGGAGCTGCCCATCGGCGTGGTCACGAGCTTTGTGGGCGCGATCGTATTCGTGGTGATCTTCTATCAGTCGAGAAAGGAGCACTGATATGCCGATGCTGGATGTCGACCGTCTTTCGGTGCGGTACGGAACAAAGCAGATCGTCGACGCGCTCTCCTTTTCCGTTTCCGAGGGGCAGTGGCTCATGATCGCAGGCCCGAACGGGGCAGGCAAATCGACAGCGCTTGCCGCCATCACGCAGGGGACGCCGTATACGGGCCGCGTGCTGTTTGAAGGACAGAATGTAAGGAGCATGAAGCCCGCGCTTCGCGCGCGGGCCATCGGCGTTCTGGCGCAGAACCACTTTGTCGGCTACGGCTTCACAGTCGAGGAGGTCGTGCGCCTTGGGCGCTTCGCCTATGCAGGAGGCGTGTTCGGCCGCAGCCGGGAGGACGACGCCGGGCACGTCGAGCAGGCGCTGACGCTCACCGGCCTGCAGGACAAGCGGCGGCAGTCGGTTCTGACGCTCTCCGGCGGCGAGCTGCAGCGCACGTTCCTCGCGCAGGTTCTGGCACAGGACCCGAAGCTCCTGCTGCTCGACGAGCCGACGAACCATCTCGATCTCATCTATCAGAAGCAGATCTTCGCCCTGATCGGCCAGTGGCTGCAAACGCCGGGCCGCGCTGTGGTGAGCGTGGTGCACGATCTGTCTCTTGCGCGGGCCTTTGGCACGGATGCGCTGCTGATGGACAGCGGCCGCAAGATCGCACTGGGCCGGGCGAACGACGTCCTGACCCCCGCAAATCTTGACCGGATCTACGGTATGGATGTTGCCGCGTGGATGCGCGGATTGTACAGACAGTGGGCCGAATAAGCCGCTGGCACCGCATGGAGAATGCTGCCGACAGGAAAAAACGCCGCCCAGCCGGGCGGCGTTTTTTGAATTTTGATTACTCGTCCTCTTCGGAGTCCTCGTCTTCCATGTCGAACTCCAGCTCTTCGCCGCAGTTCGGGCAGGTCGTCGCGCCCTCGTCGAGCATTTCCTCGTCGATGGTGATGACTTCGCCGCAGGTGGGGCACTTGACCTCATAGAGCGTTTCGCTGCCGAAGTCGTACTCGTTCTGATCGTCGTCGTCCTCGTCGTCTTCGTAGTCCTCGTCTTCGTCGTAGTCGTCATACTCGTCGTCATCGTCGTCCATCAGGTAATCGTCGATGTTGTCGAGATCCTCTTCGATGCAGTCGAGCTCATCGGAAATGCAGTCCACGACTTCTTCCAGATCGGAAACATTCTCAGCCACGTCCTGAAGCATACTGATGATCTCAGAGATCAGTTTGCCCTCGTTAGTTTCGGTGTCGAGCTTCATGCCCTCCATCAGGCCCTTGAGATATGCGGATTTTTCAGAAAGCGTCATCGTAAAATCTCCTTTCCGGCGGTTTGCCTTTCGCTGACGTTTGGATTAACCCTTGACTCGGCCCAGATATTCGCCCGTGCGGGTGTCGATCTGGATCTTTTCGCCCTCGTTGATGAACAGGGGAACCTTGATCTCCGCGCCCGTCTCGACGGTCGCGGGCTTGGTGACGTTGGTAGCGGTGTCGCCCTTGACGCCCGGATCGGCCTTGGTAACGGTCAGCTCGACGAAGTTCGGCGTTTCGACGCTGAAGACGTTGCCCTTGTAGCTCAGGAGCTTGACCGGGGTGTTTTCCTTGATGAACTTGAAGGAGTCGTCGAGCATATCCTTGCTGACGGGAACCATGTCGTACGTCTCCTGATCCATGAAGTAGTACAGATCGCCGTCGTTGTAGCTGTACTCATAATCCTTGCGCTCGATGAAAGCCTCTTCGAACTTTGCAGTCGGGTTGAAAGAGGTCTCGGTCACGGCGCCGGTCACGACGTTCTTCATCTTCGTGCGGACGAACGCAGCGCCCTTGCCGGGCTTGACATGCTGGAACTCGACGACCTGCATGATCTTGCCGTCCATCTCGAAGGTTTTACCGTTTCTGAAATCACCAGCGGTAATGGTAGCCATAAAATATTCCTCCAATATACGTGTAGAATACACCAACAAATAAAATAGCTTTTTGATTTTACACTATTTTGCTTGGCTTTTCAAGATATTCTTATAAAATAATCAAATTTTTCGGGCTCTTCGTCAGAATCTCGCAGCCGGTATCGGTGATGACCGTCACGTCCTCGATGCGCACGCCGAATTCGTCCGGGATATAGATGCCCGGCTCTGCCGATACGACCGCGCCTGCGGGCATGGGCTTGTCGTTGCGCGTGTTGGCGTTCGGGGCCTCGTGGATGAGAAGGCCGAGGCTGTGACCGTAGCTGTGGCCGAACAGCCCCTCAAAGCCTGCGGCGTTGATGACATTCCGCGCGGCTGCGTCCATCTCCTTGCCGGTGACGCCTGCCTTTGTCGCGGCGATGCCCGCCAGCTGCGCTTCAAGCACGGTATGGTAGACCTTGTCCATCTTCTCGGACACATAGCCCAGCGCGATGGTGCGGGTCATGTCGGAGCAGTAGCCGTGGTACAGGCAGCCGAAATCCATGGTGACGAAATCGCCGTACTGCAGAACGCGCTCGGACGGAACGCCGTGCGGCAGGCTGGTGTTGGGGCCGGAGACGGTGATGGGGTCGAACGACGGGCCTTCGGAGCCGTATTTGTAGAGCCGGTAGATCAGCTCCGCGCACAGCTCCTTTTCCGTCATGCCCGGATGGATGACGTTCAGCAGATCGTCAAATGTGCGGTCGGTGATCTCCTGCGCCTTTTTCATGTATTCGATCTCCCACGGCTCCTTGCTTGCGCGCGGAGCGTTGATCTCGGCGGCGTAGGGATGCAGGACGGCGTTGAGCTTCGTGTTGTAGAGCGTATACTCCTCCACGGTCAGTGTATCGTCCTCAAAGCCGATGGTTTTGACAGTGTTGTCGGAGATGGCCTCGTTGATCAGCTTTGTGTACGGGTGCTCCGTATCGACCATCTTCACGGCAAAGCCCGGCAGGTTCTTCTGCGCCGACTCGATATAGCGGAAGTCGGTGAAATAATAGCTCTGCGTCTTGCAGATGACGGCGACGCCCTCTGCGATGCAGTATTCCGCGGCATACTGCCGGTTGTGCTTCGAGGTCAGCAGCAGCGCGTCGACCTCGCCCTTTGCGATGAGCTTCTGGTACTTTTCAATGTTTTTCATGTTGAATCCTCCATTTTCCGATTGCAATAAAGGGAAGTTCGGCAATATGCCGAAGCTTCAGCCATATGGTATGGTTATGAATTGCCGAGATCAGGATCGACTGCACCCCCGCGCAGTTTGCGCCCAGTACGTCCGTGTAGATCTGATCGCCCACGAGCGCGCAGCGGGCCGGTTCCAGCGAAAAGCGCGTCAGACACGCGCGGATGCCGCGCGAAAAGGGCTTTTTCGCGTGCGTGATGCAGTCCAGCCCGTATTTCTCGCAGAAGGTCACAACGCGCGGCTTTCTGCTGTTTGACACGACGCAAAGGCCGATCCCGGAGGCCTGCATGGCTCCCAGCCACGCGGCCATTTCCGGCGTCGGTTCGCTCGTCGTGTAGGGGACGATGGTGTTGTCAAAATCCAGCATCAGGAACGAGACGCCGCGCGCGGTCAGATCCTCGGCGCGCACATCGGTCAGATGCGGGTAGATCATGCGGGGCAAAAATGAAAACGGCATAGCTTTTCCTGCAATCTCATAGTTTTATACATAGCATTATATCACAGGAAAGGCGGCTTGTCCATGATTCTGTATCCATTTCCGCCCGGTTCTGCCTTGAAATGCGGCATTGCGGGCTTTGATGAAGAAAAAAGAGAACCCGCCGCGGAGCTGTACCTGCTCGCGCCGGGCGCTGTGCCGCCTGCGGAATTTGACGGCGGATATATGTTCTGCGAAGCGCCGGGCTGTCGCGACACGCGGCTTCTGCAGCCCGTACAGACTGCCGCGCCGGATGCGCCCGCCGTCTGGTGCGACACGCAGGTCTCCGGCGGCAGTCTGGAGGGATACCTGCGCGGGCTGCTCCCGGTCTGGGGGGACCGGCTCTGGGTATATCTCGCGCCCATCCGGATGCTGTTCCCCGTCCCATGCCCCTCCGGTGTCGGAACGCCGCTTGACGAAACGGCGGCGGACGCGCTGATCGCGCGGCACCCATCGCATTTCTCCCCGGAGCTTGTCTGCCGCTACTGCTTTTTCCGGGACGAAGACGGGGACGCGCACGTCTTCCTGTACGACACGGAGGAGACCTGCCGGGAAAAGCTGAACCTCCTGCGAAGGCTCGGTGTGCGCCGGGTATTTGGGGAGATTCCGCAGACATAAGGAAACCCTGACCAAAATCAGAAGCAGCCGGTAGGGGCAGACACTGAAAATCTGGCATAAATGGATTTGAACAAACAAATAAGGCTCCTCCGTCTAAATAAGAGAGGGAGCCTTTGAAGCCTGAACCCGCGCTTACTGCGCCGTTTCCGACAATTCGAGGCCGGGGTTGCGTTTGAGGATGAAGTTGATCGACCATTGCGAGGCGAAGACCAGCAGGCTCCGGCCGCGGTAGTCCTCGAGAAGCTCCGCGTCGGTGGACAGGTACAGATCCTTGAGATCCGTGACCGGCGCCTTCGTGATGAACCGCAGCTGCTCATACGGCAGCTGCTGCATACGCAGGTCGACGCCGTATTCGGCCTTCATGCGGTACTGGAAAACGTCGAACTGCAGCGTGCCGACGACGCCGACGATGACCTCCTCCATGCCGGAATTCGGCACCTTGAAGATCTGAATCGCGCCCTCCTGCGCGATCTGCTCGGTTCCCTTGAGGAACTGCTTGCGCTTCATGGAATCCTTGGCGCTGACGCGCGCGAAATGCTCCGGCGCAAAGGTCGGGATGCCGCCGAATTTGAACTTTTTGCCCGGTACGGTGATGGTGTCGCCGATAGAGAAAATGCCGGGGTCGAACACGCCAATGATATCGCCTGCGTAAGCCTCATCTACGATCTCGCGTTCGGAGGCCATAAGCTGCTGCGGCTGCGACAGGCGCATTTTTTTGCCGCTCTGGACATGATAATATTCTGCGTCGCGCTGGAACTGGCCGGAGCAGATACGCATGAAGGCCAGACGGTCGCGGTGGGCCTTGTTCATGTTTGCCTGAATTTTGAACACAAACGCGGAAAAGTCCGGGCTGAACGTGTCGATCACGCCGCAGTCGGCTTCGCGCGGCAGCGGGCTCGGCGTCATACGCAGAAATTCTTCCAGAAACGGCTCTACGCCGAAATTGGTCAGGGCCGAGCCGAAGAACACGGGCGAAAGCCTGCCCGCACGAACTTCTTCAAGGTCAAATTCGCGGCCTGCGCCGAGCAGCTCCACATCGTCGATCAGCTGCTGATGGCGGCGCTCGCCGATGAGCTGCGCGACCTGCGGGTCGTACAGATCAATTTCCATCTTGTCCGCGCGGTTCTTGCCGGACACGCCGGAGAAGAAGATCAGCTGGCTGGAACGGCGGTCGTACACGCCCTGAAACTCCCGGCCGGAGCCCATGGGCCAGTTGCAGGCGTAGGTTTCAATGCCGAGCTCGTTTTCCAGCTCGTCCAGCAGCTCAAACGGGTCGCGGGCCTCGCGGTCCATTTTGTTGATAAAGGTAAAGATCGGGATATGGCGCATGGCGCAGACCTTGAAGAGCTTCCGGGTCTGCGGCTCGACGCCCTTCGCGCCGTCGATGACCATGACGGCGGAGTCCGCCGCCATGAGCGTGCGGTAGGTGTCCTCGGAAAAGTCCTGATGGCCGGGGGTGTCGAGGATGTTGATGCAGAAGCCCTCATACTGAAACTGCATGACGGACGATGTGACCGAGATGCCTCTTTGCTTCTCGATCTCCATCCAGTCGGATACGGCGGCACGGGAATTTTTCTTGCCCTTGACCGCGCCCGCCTGCGCGATGGCCCCGCCGTAGAGCAGGAATTTTTCTGTCAGGGTCGTTTTACCGGCGTCGGGGTGCGAAATGATCGCAAACGTTCTGCGCCGGGAGATCTCTTCTTTCAGGGATGCCATGTATGTTCCTCCAAATTCAGTTTGTTTTTGATTGAATCGTCAGCCGCTACATGGGTCGCCCTCCAAATCATTCTGGTTTTTTACACAACTGGTTTAGTTTATCACACAAGCCGCCTGTTTACAAGCGGCTTCACCGGAAAAATCACAGCAGAAGCGCCAGCAGCGCCTCCGGCGTTTCCGCAAGCGCGTCCGCACCGGCTTTTTCCAGCTCCTCCCGGCTGCCGTAGCCGTAGAGCACGCCGACGGTCTGGATTCCCGCCGCGTGGCCGCCGTAGATATCATATTCCCGGTCGCCGGACAAAATGGCGCCGGAAAACTCCGTGCAGCCTGCCTCGCGCAGCGCGCGGCGCACGACATTGGCCTTTTTCCCGGCCTCCGGGTCGTCGGCGATCCCGCCGCACACGCCGTCAAAATACTGCATCAGATCAAAATGTGTCAGCACCTGCCGCGCCATGCTCTCCAGCTTGGACGTGGCGACGTACATCCGCTTTCCTGCCGCTTTCAGTGCGTGCAGGCATTCCCGCACGCCGGGATACGGCTCGTTTTCGAGCCAGCCCGTCTCGCGGTAATATGCACGGAAGCGGCCGATGGCCGTCTGGACATCCGCCTGCGGGAGATAGACGGCAAACGACTCGACCAGCGGCGGGCCGACAAACTGCCGCAGCGCCTGTTCGGACAGACCGGTGATCCCGAACGATCCCAGCGCAGTCTCAGCCGCGTGCATGATCCCCGGCCCGGAATCTGTCAGCGTTCCGTCCAGATCAAATAATAAAATGTCCCGGCTCATTGCGTCTCCCATCAGTCGAGCTTTGCGTAGTCTTCATCCGAAACCGGCTCGCACCATTCGTTGCGGGTGTTCTCGCCGGGAACCTCGACAGCGATGTGGCTGAACCAGCTGTTCGCCTTCGCTCCGTGCCAGTGCTTGACCTCTGCCGGGATGGTAACGACCATGCCGGGCGTCAGGCTCACGGCGCGCTTGCCCTCCTCCTGGTACCAGCCCTCTCCGGCTGTGCAGATCAGCAGCTGCCCGCCGCCCTTGCTTGCATGGTGGATGTGCCAGTTGTTCCGGCAGCCCGGCTCAAAGGTCACGTTGGCCAGAAACACGGGGCAGGCGCCGGGCGTGGTCAGCGGCTTTAAATAGGACTGGCCGGTAAAATACTGCGCATACGCGTCGTTCGGCGCACCGATCCCGAACGCGTCCTGTTTTTCAAATGCTTCTCTGCTGACAGTACTCATGATGATACTCCTTTCACGCGCAATGGCTTCTGCCTGAATTTTATTTGTCTATCATACCGCACAGCCAAGGATTCCGCAAGATAAAACCGGTAAAAAGCGAATGCTTCGGGAGTTTTTTGATTCCATTGCCGGGACGCCTCCGGCGGCCCCATCTTTTCCGCCTGCCGGAAAAGATGGGGGAGAAAAGGGGCGCTGGGTTCCGTTTGGTGCAGGATTCAGAGCGCTCAAAAATTTGCCGCGTTCGAATCCCTTCAGGCCCTCCTGCTCAAGGGAGGGGCGCTCCCGCGCCAGTGCGTCACAGAAAAAAGCAGGGGCCGGCAGAGTCGCCGGCCCCTACAGGCTGATAATCTTGCGGCCCGATCAGCCGTTCGTGCTGGCTGCGGCGCTGCTGATGGATTTGACGTATTTGGCGTTCAGGTACGCGCAGACCTCGTTGTACCAGATCTCGTACCAGGCGCCGTCGTCCGTCTCGTCCGAGACGCCGGTGACAGCGACGACCGTATCGGTCGGCATGGTCATGAGGACATCGCTGTTGGTCGACGGAGCGGTACGCACATTCACATCATTCGTCGTGGCCATGCTTTCGGCCTTCGGCGTGATGGCAAGCTCCTGCACGTCGGCAGGCCACTTGGCTGTGTCTCGCTCCGGCGTGCCGCCGAGATGGTTGGAGGCGAAGATGGACGCGACGGTGCAGCTGCTCTTGGTGACGAGCATGGCGACCTGTCCGTTATAGCGCACAGAGCCGTTCCAGGTGTTGTCCTTCCAGTCGAGCGCGACCTCGTAGATCTGGCCGCCCAAATCGACGCTGTACCGGTAATCCGCCGTCTTGCCGGTCTTTTTATAGTTGGCCTGCAGCAGCACGGTGGACAGAGCCGCCGCGTCGCTTTCGGACAGCGACACGGGATCGTCGCTGCCGTAGGTCACAACGGCGCTGGTACTGGGCTGCGGCTCGGCGGCCTGCGGGACAGTGATCATGAACTGGCCGTTCGTGTCCTGCTCGTCAAACTGGAACATCAGCTCCTGTGCGCCGCCGCGCGGAACGAGCGTGAAGCCCTTGTCGCTGGTCGTGACGGTGTAGAGACCGGACGCCTCATAGAATGCGCGGAACATACCGGAGAGCGTCTGCCCGTCCGGCAGCTTGTCGATGCCGCAGGTATACGGCGTGCCGGGCTGGACGGCGGCGAACATCGTATCGCGCAGCGACGCGTCCGTGATAAGGTGCAGCGGCAGGAGCAGATCAAGCGTGCCGGAATCGAGCGCGATCTCGCGGTGCTCACCCATGAAGAAGTACCATTTTTCATTGGTGTTCTTCGGGTCCTTGACATACAGGCACCAGCTGTCTGTACCGCCGGATTCGTTCGTCTTCGTATAAACGCCGCACTCGCCGTAGCTGTTGGTATATGTCTCGGCGGTGATGCCCTCGTTATTTTTGGTGATGAGCTTGCTCAGCGCGCTGAGCTTTTTCTTTGTCGTGAACTGGTAGCCGCCGTAGGAGACGAAATCCGACTCGTTCAGCTCGGCGGACAGGGGCAGCTCGATGGTCGTGCCGGTGGAAAACGCCTTGGCCCTGATCACCGTGTCGCTGCCCTTGGAGCAGCCGCGTGCAACCAGCACAATGATGAGTACCAGCAGCACGAGCGCTGCGGCCGCGATCAGCAGCGGCAGATTTCTGCGCAGCCAGATGCTTTGCTTTCTTCTTTTGTTCATAGCCGTACCTCCATGATTGTGTTCGGGGCTGCGAAGCACGAGGATAGACTTCACGCAGTATATTCATGATTATGATAGCACAGCTTTCTGAAAATAGCAAGTCTTCATAAAAAAATAAGATTTGACGATTTTCCTTGCGAAGCGCCGCTTCTGCTGGTATGATGTCAGAAAAGACTGACAGGAGGGATCTTTCTTGCGCTTCAGATGTCTGGTCATGGATCACGACGACACCACGGTCAACAGCACCGCCACCATCCACTTTCCGTCGTTCCTTGCCTATTTAAAGCTCGTGCGCCCGGAGGCGTCGTATACGCTGGAGGACTATTTCCGCAAAAATTTTGACCCCGGCATCATGGCGCTGTTCACCGGCGAGCTCGGCTTTTCGGAGCAGGAGCTTGAAGGCGAGTTCCGCTTCTGGCAGGACTGGGTGCGCACACGCGTACCATGCGCCTATCCCGGCATCCGCGAGATTCTGCAGCGGCACAAGGACGCGGGCGGGTATATCGCCGTCGTCTCGCACTCCATGCGCGGGAGCATCGAGCGCGATTACCGGGAAAACGATCTTCCCGAGCCGGATATCATCTTCGGCTGGGAGCAGCCGCCCGAGCAGCGCAAGCCGAACACCTGGCCGCTGGAGCAGATCATGGAGCGCTTCGGCCTTGAGCCGCAGGAGCTTCTTGTCGTCGACGATCTGAAGCCCGGCTACGACATGGCGCGCGCCGCAGGCGTTCCCTTCGCCGCCGCAGGCTGGGCGAATGATATCCCGGAAATCGAGCAGTTCATGCGGAAAAACTGCGATTTCTACTGCAAAACCGTCGCCGATCTCGACCGGCTGCTGGAGGAATCATAACAGCCGCTCCCGGTGGGAACCGGGGGCGGCTGTTTGTATGCTCTGCTTATTTCTTCATGGCCAGCGCCTGCTTGACCTTGGCGATGATGCCGTCGGCATTGACGCCGTAGGCGTCGAGCACCAGCGGGGCCTTGCCGCTGCGGCCAAACTCGTCGTTGACGCCGTGGCGGACGACGGGCACGGGGTAATTCTCGCTCAGATATTCGGCGACTGCCGCGCCAAAACCGCCGAGGACGTTGGCCTCTTCGGTGGTGACGATCGCGCCGGTTTCCTTCGCGGCCTTCAGAACCAGCTCGGTGTCGAGCGGCTTGATGGTGTGCATATCGATGACGCGGGCGGAGATGCCCTCGGCGGCCAGCTTTTCGGCGGCGGCCAGCGCCATCTGCACGTTCATGCCGACCGCGATGATGGTCACGTCGGTGCCGTCGCGCAGCGTTGCGCCCTTGCCGAGTTCAAACCTGTAGCCGGGGATGGAATCCGTGACCGTTTCGACGGCCAGACGGCCCAGACGCATATAGGCCGGACCCTCGTAGTTGACCAGCGCCTCAACGGCCAGCCGCATCTCGTTGCCGTCGCACGGGCACAGGACCAGCATACCGGGGATGGCGCGCATGATGGCAAAATCCTCGATGCACTGGTGCGTCGCGCCGTCTTCGCCGACGGACAGACCGCCGTGGCTGCCGACGACCTTGACATTCAGGTGCGGGTAGGCAACGGAGTTGCGGACCTGCTCCCAGGCACGGCCGGCTGCGAACATGGCGAACGTGTTGACGAAGGGCTTGAAGCCGCACAGGCTCATACCGGCGGCGACGCCGACCATATCGGCCTCGGCGATGCCCATATCAAAAAAGCGTTCCGGGCAGGCGGCCTTGAAATACTTCGTCATGGTCGCGCCTGCGAGGTCTGCGTCGAAGCAGACAAGGTCGGGATATTTTTCGGCCAGCGCGGCAAGCGCCTTGCCGTATGCTTCACGGGTTGCAATTTTCTCAGCCATTTTTTAACCCTCCAGTTCCTTGATCTTCGCTTCAAGCTCTGCCTTGGCCTGTGCCCACTGCTCGTCGTTTGGCGCCTTGCCGTGCCAGCCCGCGTTGTTTTCCATAAAGCTCACGCCCTTGCCCTTGATGGTCTTTGCGAGGATCATGGTGGGCTGCCCCTTGGTCTGCTCGGCTTCCTTGTAAGCGGCTTCGATCTGATTGAAGTCATGACCGTCACACTTGATCACGTGCCAGCCGAACGCTTCAAACTTCTTGTCCAGCGGCTCGGTGGGCATGACGTCCTTCGTCTCGCCGTCGATCTGCAGACCGTTGACGTCAACGCAGGCGCACAGATTGTCGAGGTGGTACTTGTTGGCGGCCATCATGGCCTCCCAGACCTGACCCTCGGCGACCTCGCCATCGCCGAGAATGGCGTAAACGCGGTAGTCCTTCTGCGCGACCTTACCGGCCAGCGCCATGCCGACGGCGACGGAGATGCCCTGGCCCAGAGAGCCGGTGGACATATCGACGCCGGGGACGTATTTCATTTCCACATGGCCGGACATATGGCCGTCGATGCGGCGGAACATCTTGAGATCCTCGACCGGGAAGAAGCCGCGCAGCGCCAGCACCGGATATACAGCGGGGGAGCAGTGGCCCTTGGACATGACGAAGCGGTCACGCGCGGGGTCATGCGGGTTCTTGGGATCGACGCGCATTTCGGCAAAGTACAGGTACGTCAGCACGTCCATGCAGCTCATCGAGCCGCCCGGATGGCCGGAGGCCGCGTCGTGCACCATCTGGACGCCATAAAGACGCGCCTTTGCCGCGTTCAGCTCGAGCGTCTTCAGTTTGGTTTGTTCCATATGAATTCCTTCCTTTGTTCATAGAATCGGGAATTTCCTGCGTTTGTGTGGGATTGATTTGTCTCGCAGGAAAACTCATTTTGCTTCTTGTTGCATTCCGGCTTCTATCATACAATATCTGCGCGGATTTTTCCAGTAGTATTTACAAAAAAACAGGTTTTTGCGTTCAGTTCAGGTATTTGCCGCCTCTGCCGCCCGGCACAGGGCGACGAACGCCTCCCGGACGGGGGCAGGGGAGAGCAGCTGCGCCCGCGCGCCGAATGAGGCAAGCCAGCCGAAAAAGTTCGGCGACACTGCGACCTCGACCGTGCAGATAAACGCGTCCGGCCCATCCGGGACGCATGGGGTCCCGCGGCCGAAGCGGTCGATCACAACACCCGCCAGCGACCGGTCAAAGCGCAGCCGCAGCTGCTCCCGGCTGCCCGCGAACATACCAAAGACGTTTTTGCCGTATTCGGTCAGATCAAGCTCCCGCGTCTGTGCGTCCATATAGCGCGGCTCCCCTGTCAGACTGATCGAAGCCATCTTATCCACGCGGTAATGCGTCAGCCCGTGGCGCTCGGAATGCGCGATGAGATAATAATTTTCATCCTGCCAGCACAGCGCATAGGGGCTGGCAGTATACAGCCCCGGCCGGTAGCGGCGGGAGCCGTTCAGATCATAGTCAAAATAGCGGAACGTGATGCGGCTGTTTTTCTGGATGGCCTCGTGCAGCAGATCGACGGAATAATAGACGCTCTCGTTCATGGTCTTGACGCGTCCGGCGACCGTGACCTGCCGCCGCAGGCTCCCGGCGGCATACCCGCTGGCAAGCGTCTCAAGCTTGGCGATCAGCTGCATGGACTTCCGCTCCGACAGGAATTTGCTCGACTGCACCGCGTCGACCAGCAGCTTCAGCTCCGGCAGCTCAAACGTGCGCGAGGCAAGAAAATACCCGCCGTTCCGGCCCTTGACCGTCACGATATCCATGCCGAACTGCTGCAGGCACAAAATATCGTCGTAGACGCTCTTGCGCTCGGCCCGGATGCCCTGCGCGGCGAACGCGTCCAGAATGTCCTGCATGGAGAGCAGGTGCTCCTCATCCGACTGCCGCTCGAACAGCTCCTTTAAATACAGCAGCTTCAGCTTCTGATTCTCCGTCCGTCCCATCGTCCGCGCCTCCTGTCAGTAGTGGTATATTTATTGTACAGATTTTTCGCGCCGGGAGCAAGTGGAATTGCGGATTTTCCAAAAACGTGATAAACTATAAAAAATACGCTTGCAGGAGGCCGCTTATGCTGTATCTGGGCTGCCATTTGTCCTCGTCGAAGGGCTATGCCGCGATGGGGAGGACCGCGCTTTCCATCGGCGCGAACACCTTTCAGTTTTTTACGCGCAATCCGCGCGGCGGTGCTGCAAAAAGTGCTGACCCGGCGGACGCCGCCGTGCTCGTGCAGATGCAGCAGGACGGGCAGTTGGGCCGCGTCGTGGCCCATGCGCCGTATACGCTGAACCCGTGCTCCAAGGACGAGCGGACGCGGGAATTTGCCCGCGAGGTCTTTGAAAGCGATTTGCAGCGCATGGAGCTGACGCCCGGAAACTTCTACAATTTCCATCCCGGCAGCCATGTCGGACAGGGCGTTGAAGCCGGGATCGAGCTGATCGCCGCGTGTCTGGATGCGGTCGTCCGGCCGGAGCAGCACACGACCGTTCTGCTCGAAACGATGTCCGGCAAGGGAAGCGAGGTCGGCGGCCGGTTCGAGGAGCTGCGCGCGATTCTTGACGCCTGCCGGTGCGGGGAGCTGCTCGGCGTGTGCCTCGATACGTGCCATGTGTCGGACGCGGGATACGACATTGTAAACGATCTGGACGGCGTGCTGGCTGAATTCGACCGCGTGATCGGCCTTGACCGGCTGAAGGCGCTGCATCTGAACGACAGCAAAAACCCCTGCGGCGCGCATAAGGACCGGCATGAAAAGCTCGGGCAGGGCTGTCTGGGGCTGGAAATGTTCCGGCGTATTCTGCACCACCCGGCCCTGCGGGGTCTGCCCATGATCCTCGAAACGCCGAACGAGCTGCCGGGCTACGCGCAGGAGCTTGCACTGCTGCGCGCACTAGGGTGTATCTGAAAACTCCCAACGCACCCGGACAGCGGGCCTTTTTGCGGTGCGCCGCGTCATTTTTCCTTGAAATACGTCAGTATTCCTGCGAAAAAATGTCTTGCGCAACGCAAAAATCCCTCGCTGCCGGTCACATCATGAGTTTTCAGATACACCCTAGGGGAATCTCTGAATTGACGTTTTCTGTCGAATATGATACTTTATAGATAACTGGGAAAAGGAGAATCGCGTATGAACGAACATCGAGACAAGCCATACGTCAAATGGGGTCTGACGGCGCTGGTCGTGATCTTTGTCAGCATTCTGCTCGTCGTGATCTTTACGGATCTGCCGGGTTTCTTCGGTGTGCTGACGGCGCTGGAGATGATTCTGGAGCCGCTGATCTTCGGCGTGGTGATCGCGTTCCTTCTGAACCCGATCGTGCGCTTCGTCGACAGCCGCCTGCTGCCGCTGCTGGAACAGAAGACAAAGTGGAAGCCCGCGTTCATCCGCAATCTGAGCCGTGCGGCGGGCATCTTCGTCAGCGTTGTTGTGGCAGTCCTGATTTTATACGCGTTCTTCTCCATGCTGCTGCCGCAGCTGTATGAGAGCGTCGTCGGGATCGTGGACAACGCGGAGACGTATTATACCAGCATCGACCGCTGGGTCACGAACATCCTCGAGGACAACCCCGAGATCCAGAGCTATGTCGACTCGGCGCTCGGCAAGATCTATGAGTTCATCAACAACTGGATCACCACGACGTTTTTGCAGGACGTGCAGAAGCTCCTGACCACGCTCACAAGCTCCGTAGTCGCCTTTGTCAAGGGCTTTATGAACTTCCTCATCGGCTTCGTCGCGTCGATCTATATCCTGTGGTCGAAGGAGACGTTTCAGGCGCAGAGCAAGAAGATCATCGTCGCGCTGCTCTCGCCGAAGGGCGCGGATCACGTGTTCTATCTTGGCCGCAATATCTACCGGGTGTTCAACGGCTTCGTCATCGGCAAGATCGTCGACTCGGCCATCATCGGCGTTCTTTGCTATATCGGCATTCTGATCCTCAAGATGCCGTATCCGGCCCTGATCGCCACGGTCATCGGCGTGACGAACGTTATCCCGTTCTTCGGGCCGATCATCGGTCTTGTGCCGTGCGCGTTCCTCATTCTGCTGGTGAACCCGCTGCAGGCGTTCTATTTCGTCATCTTCATTCTGGTCCTGCAGCAGGTGGACGGCAATGTCATCGGGCCGAAGATCCTCGGCAACACCGTCGGCATCTCGGGCTTCTGGGTGCTTGCGTCCATCACCATCGCGGCCAGCCTCTTCGGCTTCGCAGGCATGATCCTGGGCGTGCCGGTGTTCGCGATCATTTATCTGCTCATTTCCGATTCCGTCAACAATAAGCTTCGCAAAAAGAATCTGACCACCGACACGACGGCCTACGGCCCGATCAGCGAGGTCGCCGAGCTTCCGGAGCAGGACAGAACCGCCGCACCGTAACCGCCCGTACATGGAGAATTTCTCATGCAGGATGCACTGACTACGTTTTTTTCACAATTTGAGCCCGTTCCGTGGCTGTGCTATCTGTTCCCGGTGCTTGCGCTGGGGATCCTGATCCGCTGCGCGGTGAGCCTGCTGACGTTCCGGCCGGAGCCGGAGGTCTGGGCATGGCTGACCACGCCGGACGGCGCGCACATCCCTGTCACGCACTGGGAAAGCCTTATCGGCCGCGGTGCAGGCTGTGATGTACAGCTTGGCTACCCAACCGTCTCGCGCACGCACGCAGTCTTAACGCGCTACGACGACGGCAGCTGGACGATCTCGGACGCGCACTCCAAATCCGGCGTGTTCGTCAACGGGAGGCAGACGGCGCTGTCCGCGCTGCGCTTCGGCGACGTCATTACGATGGGCGGCGTGAATTTCACGCTCATCCCCCTGACAAAGGAGCAGGAGCGCATTCAGGCCGGGACCCGCACGCGGGCCGGCCATGCCGTGCATCAGGTGCCGACGCTGCTGCTCCTGACGCTGTTCCAGCTGCTGACAGCCATTCAGCTCATCCTCGGCGGCTGCGATCCTGCGCTGGAGCTGACCGCCTTCGGCGGACTGATCGGACTGGAATGGGCGCTGTATCTTGCCTTGCGCGCGTTCCGCAGAACGGGCTTCGAGGCGGAGACGCTGGCGTTTTTCCTGTGCACGATGGGCCTTGCCGTTGTGTCAAGCTCCGCGCCGGAAAGTCTGATCAAGGAGCTGCTTGCTATCGTCGCGGGCGTGTGCGTGTTCCTCGTCGTCTGCTGGTCGCTGCGCGATCTGGAGCGGGCAAAGACCGTGCGGTATCTCGCGGCTGTTGCAGGCATCGGCCTGCTGGCGTTCAATCTGCTCTTTGGCGTGGAAAAATTCGGCGCGCGCAACTGGATCCAGCTGGGCGGCGTGTCGTTCCAGCCGTCGGAGTTTGTCAAGGTCTGCTTTATCTATGTCGGTGCGTCCACGCTCTCACGGCTGATGGCAAAGCGCAATATCGTGCTGTTCATCGCCTATTCCGCCGTGATCTGCGCGTGTCTGGCGCTCATGAAGGATTTCGGAACCGCGATCATTTTCTTTGTCGCGTTCCTTGTCATCGCGTTCCTGCGCTCCGGCAACTTTGCGACCATCGCGCTGGCCATCGCCGCGACGGGCTTCGCGGGCGTTCTGGTACTGCGATTTCTGCCCTACGCGCGCAACCGCTTTGAGGCGTGGGGCCATGTGTGGGACTATGCGCTCACGACCGGGTATTCCCAGACACGCTCGATGATGTGCATCGCCTCGGGCGGTCTGTTCGGCCTCGGGCCGGGGAAGGGCTGGCTCAAATACGTCGCGGCGTCAGACACCGATCTGGTCTTCGCCTTCGTCTCGGAGGAATGGGGCCTCATCATGGCGGTTCTGATGGTCGCGTGCATTGTCATTCTCGCCTGCTTCGTCGTGCGCTCCGCACCCGCGGGCAGAAGCTGCTTTTATACCATCGGTGCCTGCGCGGCCGTGACGGTCATGGTCACGCAGACGATCCTGAACGTGTTCGGCATGGCGGATTTCCTGCCGCTCACGGGCGTGACGCTCCCGTTCGTGTCGAACGGCGGGTCGAGCATGGTCTGTGTCTGGGGCCTGCTGGCCTTTATCAAGGCAGCCGATACCCGGCAGAACGCCTCCGTTGCCATCCGCGTCCCGCACGGCGTCACGCCGCTGCCGGAGGAGCCTGACGCACAGGAGACTGCTGAGGAACCTGCGGCGGAGGACCCTGACGCCGTCTGGCAGCGTCCTGCCGGAAAGGAGGCGTGCAGATGAAAAAGGTATCGCGCCGCGCGCTGTTCGCGCTGGCTCTGGCCGTTGTGCTTGCCGTGGGGACGCTGGCCTTCTGCGTCAAATACGCGGCAAACGCCGAAAAATGGGTCACGTTTTCCGGCAGCCCGCACGTCTATACCGGCACGAATCTCACCGGCGGCAAAATTTACGACCGCTCCGGCGTACGCATCCTGAATACAACGGATGGCCGCGTGTACAGTGCCGATGAAGCTGTGCGCGAGGCGACCGTCCATCTGCTGGGCGACCGCTACGGCTATATCAGCGCGCCGCTGCTGGGCAATTTCGCCGAGCAGATGATCGGCTACGATAAAATTACCGGCCTGAACGAAGCATCCAAGGGCACGGCCAGCGCAAGACTTACCATCAGTGCCGAGGTGCAGAAAGCAGCCCTGCAGGCGCTTGGCAGCTATCACGGCGCAGTCGGCGTCTATAACTACAAAACCGGCGAAATTTTGTGCGCTGTGACCAGTCCCAGCTACGACCCCGACAACATCCCCGATATCGCGGGCGACGAGACAGGCGCGTATGACGGCGTGTATCTCAACCGCTTCTTTGACGCGGCCTATACGCCCGGCTCCATTTTCAAGCTCGTGACGAGCGCTGCTGCACTGGAGCAGAGCGCGTCCGCGCAGGCCGGGACCCATACCTGCGCCGGGAAAACCATCATCGGCGGACAGGAGATCGTCTGTATGTCCAGTCATGGGACGCTTGCCATGCCGGAGGCGCTGGCGCATTCGTGCAACGTCTATTACGGCGAACTGGCCGCGTCCCTCGGTAAGGACGCTTTGCAGGCGGCCTGCGATAAGCTCGGCCTCAACGGAACGCTCACCTGCGACGGCTATACCGCCCGGTCGACTGTCGATCTGTCAGACGCGGACGACGGCAGCGTCGCCTGGGCCGGGATCGGCCAGTATACCGACCAGATCACGGCGATCCAGTTCCTGCGCTTTATGGGCGTGATCGCGAACGGCGGAGAGGCGGCGGAGCCGTATCTCATGCAGAAAATTTCCCGCGCGGGCCAGACGGTCTATGAAGCGGAAACGAAGACGACCGGGCGGCTGTTGTCCGAAGAAACAGCCGAAGCGCTCGGAAAGATGATGCGCGGCGCGGTCGTGAACCAGTACGGCGCGTGGCAGTTCGGCTCTTTGACGGTCTGCGCCAAGTCCGGCACGGCGGAGCGCGAAAACGGCCCGGCAGACGCGATGTTCGCGGGCTTCGTGGAGGATGAGGCATATCCGCTCGCGTTCGTCGTCTTCGCCGAACGCGGCGGCTCCGGCAGCCAGACAGCCGCGCCCATCGCCGCAAAGGTCCTTGCCGCGTGCAAGACCATGCTGGATACCCCGAACCCGAACGGTTGAGCGCTTGGACAGCCGGCAGGCGCGAAAAGCAGTCGTCCGCCGGCAAATCCATGCAGCCACATAAAGTATAAACGTAGGAGAATCCCACTATGACTGATTTCCACACGCTGATCGACAGCTATCAGAACTGCGCCTGCGGGCAGGCGCATGAATGTGCCATCCGGGATATCGAGATTGGCAGCGGGCTTGTGTCCGAGGCCGGCGAGATCCTGAAGAAAAACGGCTTTGGCCCCCGGCTCCTGCTGGCGGCGGACGAGCAGACACTTGCCGCTGCGGACGGCATTGAGGCTTCCCTGTCCGGCTTTACCGTCCTGCGCCATATCTGGCCGTCCATCCGCGTCGCGACCATGCAGGACGTGGAGAAGATCGAGGGGTATTTTGACCGCGTGGACGGCGTGCTTGCCGTCGGCACGGGGTCTGTCCATGACCCGTGCAGGCTTGCCTGTGCGCGGCATAACGTGCCGCTGTGCCTGTTCGCAACAGCCCCCTCGATGGACGGCTTCGCGTCCTATTCCGCGCCCATTGTCAACGGCAATTTCAAGATCACCTATCCCGCAAAATGCCCCGAGGTCATCATCGGCGACACGAAAATTCTCGCGGACGCTCCGGCAGAGCTTAAATCCGCGGGCTTCGGCGATATGATCTCGAAATATATCGCGCTCATCGACTGGCAGGTATCGAATCTTCTGACCGGGGAATCCTATTGTGAGCGCGTCGCCGCCCTGACGCGGCGGGCGACCGACCAGATCTTCGCTATGGCCGGGAGCGTGACGAAACGCGACGAAAAAACGGCGGCGGCGATCTTCGAATCGCTGCTTCTGACCGGTATCGCGATGAGCTTCACCAAGACCTCCCGCCCCGGCAGCGGCACGGAGCATATCATGGCCCATTTCTGGGAGTGCATGGAGCTGCTGGACGGCAAAACGCCCAATTACCACGGCGAGGACGTCGGCGTGACGACGCTCATCATGCTCCGGTATTACGAAGCGCTCTCCCGTCTGCCGCAGGTCACGGCCCATCCGGAGGTCTGCAATTGGGATGAGATCTACCGCATCTACGGCCCATTGGCCCCGGATGTCCAGAAGCTCAACACCCCGGACACCATCACAGACGGCATCGCCCCCCGCCGCATCGAAGCCTGCTGGCCCCAGATCCGCCGGATCGTGCAGTCCGTGCCGTCCTATGACGCCTGCCTTGCCGCCATGCGGCAGGCCGGGTGCAAAACAACGATCGGGGAGGTCGGCAAAGCGCCGGACTTCGTCGAGATCAGCTTCCGCTTCCACCCGTATATGCGCCGCAGGCTGTCATTGAAGCGTGTGAGCCATATGCTGGATCTGCCGGAACCGCTTTTCTGAACAGACACGCCGAAAAGGAGCGCAGAACCATGGAAAATTACGATGAAAAGATGAACTACAGCTTTGAGCCCGCGCCCGAGGAGCCGTCCCGGCCGCCGCTGGAGCAGGCCAAGGAGGAGATCCGGCGCAGCGGCAAGCACACCGGACTCAAGATCGCGGCGCTGCTGGCTGCGCTGGCGATCGTTGCGGCTGTCGGCGGCTCCGTGCTGACGAAGACCATCGACGCCATCGGGCAGAAAAACCTCGCCGAGCAGGAATCAAGCGCCTCTGTCGGCGCTATGGCTGAGCAGTCTGTCGAACAGGAACAGCCCGCAGCGCAGAAGCCGCAGGCCGACGCCTCCTACCGGCTCGAACGGACGCCCCTGCCGGAAACGCTCAAGTCCAACGAGGGTGACAAGACGCTTACACCGGCGCAGGTCTATAAGATGAACATCGGCGCGGTCTGCGGCATTTCCACGCAGGTCACAGCCGACCTCTGGGGCGTGGAAACGACCGGCATATGCACGGGCAGCGGCTTCGTCCTGACGGAGGACGGCTATATCGTTACCAATCACCACGTCATCGCGGATGCGGACGAAGGGACCGTCGTCGTGCAGTTCTATTCGGGCGAGGAATACCCTGCCGCCATCGTCGGCACGGACAGCATGAACGACATTGCGCTTCTGAAGATCGAGGCCAAGGGCCTGCAGACCGTCACGGTCGGCGATTCCGACGAGGTCGAGGTCGGCGAGACAGTCGAGGCCATCGGAAATCCGCTGGGCGATCTGACGTTCACCATGACCGCCGGTTACATCAGCGCGCTTGACCGCGAGATCGACACCGACGGAACGGTCATCAATATGCTGCAGACCGACGCGGCTATCAACTCCGGCAACTCCGGCGGGCCGCTGTTCGATATGAACGGCAATATCATCGGCGTTACGACCGCGAAGGTATCCGGAACGACGGAGACGGGCGTGACCATCGAAGGGCTCGGCTTCGCCATTCCCATCAACGACGTGCTGCGCGTGGTGTATGACTTGCAGCAGTATGGCCGCGTCCGCGGCCGGGCCTATCTCGGCGTCACGCTGCAGAATCTCGACGCGTCGGTTGCGGAAATTTACGGCCTGCCCTCCGGACCGCAGGTCGTGACTGTGACGGAAGGCAGCTGCTCGGAAAAGGCAGGCTTGCAGCCGCACGATATCATTCTGGAATTTGACGGCCGCGAGATCAACGCGTATTCCGATCTTGTCTCCGCACTTTCCAAGCACCGGGCGGGCGATACCGTCAAGCTGAAGCTCTACCGCGCGGGCGCGGAGATCGAGGTCACGCTCACGCTCGACGAGCGGCCCGGCGAGGAGGAGATCAACGAGGCCGAGCAGCAGGCGCAGAACGAGCTGGAAGGCCAGTCCGGGCAGGAGGAAGAATTCACCGTCCCTGACTTTGACGGCTACGGCTACGATTACGGCGGATAAAAGGCATATCCCCCTGTCCATCGCATAAGGATGGACAGGGGTGATGTTTTATGAAGCAATTTTTCCGGCAGTACGGCAGACTGACGCTGGCGCTGGCGGCGGTGCTGGCGTTCTGCGCCGTTCTGCCGCTGCTGTTTCAGCAGAGCCGGTCGATCGAAACCGGGTCGTGGGGCCTGAGCTTCCGGACGGAGGGCCAGCCGCCCGCCGGCAACGCGTCAAAGGAGGCGCTGCGGCGCTATGACGCGGTCTATCTCGGCGATGAGACACAGAAGAAGCTCTATCTGACCTTTGACGCAGGCTATGAAAACGGCTGCACAGAGCCGATTCTGGAGGCGCTGGCGAAGCACAACGTCAAGGCGGCGTTCTTCGTCGTGGGCAATTACATCGAGCAGAACCCGGATCTTGTGCGCCGCATGCTGCGCGAGGGGCATACCGTGGGCAACCACACGTACCACCACTATGATATGTCGAAGCTTTCAGACGAAGCCGCCTTCAATCAGGAGCTGACAAGCCTCGAAACGCTCTACCGAGAGACGACCGGCGAGGACCTGCCGCGCTATTACCGCCCGCCGCAGGGCATCTACAGCGAAAAAAATCTTGAAATGGCACAGAAGCTCGGCTACCGGACGGTATTCTGGTCGCTGGCCTACGTCGACTGGTATCAGGACAACCAGCCGACCGGCGAGCAGGCATTTTCCAAGCTCCTGCCGCGCATCCATCCCGGCGCGATCGTGCTGCTGCACTCCACGTCGCAGACGAACGCGCGGATCTTGGACACGCTGCTGAGCAAATGGGAGGAGATGGGCTATTCCTTCGGAACGCTCGACGAGCTGTTCGCGTAGCCGTCACCATTTTCGGACCTCTGCATAACATGGAATGAGCGAGCGATCAAACGCTACGTTATCTTTCAGGAGGTCTTGTTATGTCTTGTAATCAGTCCGGATTCTGCGCCTTCGGCAACAGCTGGTGGTGGATCATCATCCTTCTGCTGATCTTCGGCACCGGCAGCAATGGCTGCGGCAATTCCTGCGGCTGCGACACCGGCTGCGGCTGCTGACAGCGCTACATGACGCAAAAGGGGAGCGGCGTGAGCCGCTCCCCTTGCGTGCGTGTCAGGGTGTATCTTCCGGCTGGCAGAGCGTGAAGCAGCTGCGGTCGGTGCGGAGCAGGCCGTCGCGCTGCATATTCGAAAGCTCGGCGGACATGGCGCTGCGGTTGACGGACAGGTAATCTGCCAGCTGCTGCCGGTCAAAGGGGATGCGGAAGCTGGCGCTGCCGGCCCGGCGTGCCTGCGCGGACAGATAAGCCAGCAGCTTTTCGCGCGTTGTGCGCTGGGAAAGAAAACCCGCCTTTTCATTCAGCTGTATATTTTTTTCTGCCAGCACCCGGATGAGGTTCTGCGAAAGCGTTTTGTGCTGCGCGCAGGCCTTTTCACAGGGGGAGAAGACGGCGCGCACGTTCAGATACAGAACGCTCCCGTCCGTTGTGCACTGTACGCTCACCGGGGAAACGGCGTGCGCGCAGGCAAACGCTTCGGCAAACAGCTCGCCCGGCCCAACGGCGGCAAGCAGATTGCGGTTGCCCCAGAAATCCTCCTGCAGGACCTCGGCCTCGCCGGACAGGATGATCCCGGCGGATGAGGCTCTGTCTCCCGCCCGCAGCAGGAACTGCCCGCGCCGGAAGCGGGCCTGCCGCGCGGACAGACACGGCAGCATCTCCCGGATCTGCGCCCTGCGCAGGCCCCGGAACAGCGCACATTCGGTCAAAATGTTCAGTTCATCCATAATTTGAATCTCCTTTGTTTGAAAAACAACATACATTTTTTCTTCAGTATCCTATACTATGACCAGAAAGTCAAGTAACTGACGATTGGATCAGCAGTTACTTAAAAAGGGGATGATGAGCATGATCATGGACGGCTGCCAGGGCAAGCCGAGAACGCCGACCATTGAGGACCGGATCTGTCCGAACTGCGGCAATCCGATCGAGATTTTTTCCACAGACACGGAGGTCGCCTGCGATAACTGCGGCTTCATCGTGTACAACGACAAGCTCAGCTGCGTGCAGTGGTGCAAATACGCGAAGCAGTGCGTGGGCGAGGAGACGTATGAGAAGCTGATGATCATCGCGCGGCGCAATCAGGAAAAGGCCGACGCCGAGCGGCGCGCGAGATTGGAGGCCCAAAAGCAGCAGGAGGGACAAGCATGAAACGGACGATCATCGAAATCGACGAGGCGGCCTGCACGGGCTGCGGCCTGTGTGCGCAGGCGTGCCACGAGGGCGCGATTGCCATCATAGACGGAAAAGCAAAGCTGATCCGGGACGATTACTGCGACGGGCTTGGCAACTGTCTGCCGGTCTGTCCAGTGGATGCGATCCACTTTATCGAGCGCGAAGCGGCGGCATATGACGAGGAGGCTGTCAAAAAAGCGAAGCTCGAACGGCTGACGGAGAAGGCGGTCAGGGGCGTGCAGGCGGCAAAAAAGCCGGGCGCAAGCACGCCGGACAGGCTGGCCTGCGGCTGCGCCGGGACGCAGGTACGGACGCTTGCGCAGGAGTCCGCCAGACAGGACGCGCCCGCGCAGCCGGGCCGTCTGCAAAACTGGCCGGTGCAGCTGCAGCTCGTACCGGTGCGTGCACCGTATTTTGACGGCTGCGACCTGCTGATCGCCGCCGACTGCACGGCTTACGCCTGCGGCAGCTTCCATGCGGACTTTATCCGCGGCCGCGTCACGCTCATCGGCTGTCCGAAGCTCGACCGCGCGGACTATGCGGAAAAGCTGACGGCGATCCTGACGGAGAACGACGTGCGCAGCGTGACGCTCACACGCATGGAGGTGCCGTGCTGCGGTGGGCTGGAATACGCCGCGCGGCAGGCTGTCGCGGCAAGCGGAAAGGACATTCCCATGCGCGTCGTGACGTTCACAGCGGAGGGCAAAATCCTGCCGCAGGACGCCTGAAGCTGAAAAAACAAAGAAAAACCCGGATCCCGCGCAGCTGTGGGATCCGGGTTTTTTATGCAGATTAGCCAAAATTACTCTGGAAATTTTACAAAAATATAGAAAAACATTGGATGCACTTGACGCGGCGGGCAAATGGTCATATAATCGCATTTGGTAGTTAAGCCCAAAAAAGATATTGCAATTTATTTTCATTTTTATGATTTTATCAGACTTTTAACGGTTTCTTTACTTTGAAAATATTATGTCGAAGGACATCGAGAAGTTTCTGGAAAATATTGCATAAAAGAAATTGAAAAATTTACCAGAATGTGCTATATTCATGATGTCGCAGCGATAAAAAAGTCAGTGTCTGACACAAACCATATTATGAGGAGAGGTCAAGAATGGAAAACCGTGTCAAAATTCTGATCGCAGATGGAAATGAGGAGTTTTGCGATCACGTCAAACGCCGTCTGGAACAGGTTCCCGGCTATGAGATCGTCGGTACGGCAGCCGACGGGCAGCGCGCGGCAGAGCTTATGCGCGTGACGAAGCCGGATATCCTGGTACTGGATCTGATGCTGTCGAAGCTGGACGGCATCGCGGTCCTGAAACGGGCGCGTGAGATGGACAAGCCGCCGGCAGCGCTGGTGCTGACGGGCTTTATGACGGAATACGTCGCCAACATGGCGGCGAGTCTCGGCGTGCAGTATTTCATGACGAAGCCGTGCGAGCTGGACGCCGTGGCCGAGCGCATCCACGAGATGACCGCGATCGACGGTCAGCTCCGTCAAAACGCCCAGCGGCGGCAGGAGGTCAACATCGAGGCAATGGTCACCTCCATCATCCATGAGATCGGCGTTCCGGCGCACATCAAGGGCTATCAGTATCTGCGCGAGGCGATCATGATCGCCGTGCAGGACATGGACGTCATCAACGCCATCACGAAGGTCCTGTACCCGCAGGTCGCCAAGACGTTCGCGACCACGCCGTCGCGCGTCGAGCGGGCCATCCGCCACGCCATCGAGGTCGCGTGGGACAGAGGCGATCTCGAAACGCTCCAGCGCTTTTTCGGCTACACCGTCTCGAACACGAAGGGCAAGCCGACAAATTCCGAGTTTATCGCGCTCATCGCCGACAAGCTCCAATTGCAGCTGAAAAACGGTCAGGTGATCTGAGCGACGTGATACAGCCGTTTCCTGTAGGGGCCAGGAACCTGCAAATTCGCCGTGAATTTCTAAAAATCACTGCTTTCCGTCAGCCCATGCCCGGAAGCGCTAACGCGCTTCCGGGCAGATTTTTTGTGTTCCGCGTAAATTTTTCTTGCGTATCGGGGAAAAGTATGGTATGATCTGTGCAAGCGGTTAAGGTTCTCTAACCAAACGGGTGGAAGCAGTCCTATCTGCCGCAGTCCGCAGGACAGGCGGAGAAAGGGTGTACTGTATCCTGCGGTTAGAGATATCTAACTAATTTCAAACCGAAAGGACGAGCCTATGAGCGTTGTAATTCTTGGCGGCAACGAATGTATGGAGCGCCGCTACCGGGAGCTTTGCGAAAGCTACCAATGTCAGTCGAAGATCTTCACCAAGCCCGCCGGCGGCCTGCGGAACAAGCTGGGCAGCCCGGATCTGACGATCTTTTTCACCAATACCATGTCCCACAAGATGGTGCAGGGCGCGCTGAGCGAGCTCAAGGGCCGCGGGACGATCATCGAGCGCTGCCACACCAGCTCTCTGTCCGCGCTGCGCGGCATTCTGGACAAATACGCTGCGCAGGGAGCCTGCTGATGTCGGAAGAAATGGTCGTGCGGCAGGCCGCGCCGACGCTGGCCGGGATCAAGACCGGCAGTCTGTTCCCATGTCCGTGCGCGGAAAAGGATGTGCTGCTGGGCGAGATCCGCGCGTTCAACCGGCACTATCTTTCCCGCGGGCTGTGCCTGCTGCCGCTGCGGTTCACCGAGGGGAAGGCGCTTTTGTACCTCTACCGTCCGGCGGCGCTGCAGCGTGATCTGCGCGCGCAGACGGCAAAGGCGCTTCTGGCGGACGCGGGATATCCATGCGGCAGCTGCGGCGGATGCGTTGCGCGGCTGGTGCGCCGTATGCGCGAGGGCGCGGAATTCCCGCACGAGGTCGGCCTGTTTCTCAGCTATCCGCCGGAGGATGTCAAGGGATTCATTGAGAATCACGCGGCAAACGCCAAATGCACGGGCGTGTGGAAGGTCTACGGCGACGAACGGCAGGCGCGGCAGACCTTTGCACGCTATAAAAAATGTACGCAAACCTACTGCGAGCGCTGGCGTTCCGGTGTGGAGCTGGACCGGCTGGCGGTCGCAGACAGAATAGAAAGGAAGTCCTGATTATGAAAAAAACAGCAGTCATTTATTGGAGCGGCACCGGCAACACCGAGGCCATGGCCAACGCCGTCGCGGAGGGCATGCGCGAGGCCGGCGCGGAGTGCGCCGTCTGGACGCCTGCGGACGTCAGCGCGGATGCAGTGAAGGAGCTGGATGCCGCCGCACTCGGCTGCCCGGCGATGGGCGCTGAGGAACTGGAAGAGACGGAATTCGCGCCGATGTTCGACGCGGTGAAATCGGCGCTCGCGGGCAAGGCCGTCGGCCTGTTCGGCTCTTACGGCTGGGGCGACGGCGAATGGATGCGCACGTGGGAGGAAGACTGCGGAGCTGCCGGGATCAACCGTGTGGCGGACAGCGTCATCTGCTGCGAAGCGCCGGACGACGAGGCGCTTGCCGCCTGCCGCGCGCTGGGCAAGAAGCTGGCTGAATAACGCTTGACAGTGCCGGTTCCCGATGCTATATATAGAAAAAACAGGATCGGGAGGCATTGAAGCATGGTACAGATCACAAAAGAGAGCGGTATGCAGAGCGCAGCGATCCCGTTCGCGTGGGTCGAGGTGCAGTACCCGGACAAGGCACAGTGGGACGAGACAGGCTTCTACGATATGGTAGAGCAGCACGTCGCCGCGCTGCGGGAGCAATACCGGGAGTACGTCCGCGCGGACGTGTTCGGGCAGAACCCGTATTTCCGCTATTTCCGGAAATTCAAGAAGACGTACCCTGTCATGATGCAGTTCGAGTCCGTGCTGCTCAAGGGCAGGGAGTTCCCGCGCTGGAACGCCGTGACCGCCGTGCCGTTTCTGGTCGAGCTGGAAACGCACGTGCTTTGCGGCACGCACGACATCGACCGCCTGATGGGGCCGGTCGAGCTGTATCAGGCGGAAGCCAGGGAACCGTTTGCGGGCCTGCGCGGCGATGAGGTCCACACCTACCCCGGCGACGTCACCGGACGCGACGCGGGCGGCATCATCTTCAGCATGATCGCCGGTGCGGACGAAAGAACGTGTGCGCGGGAGGAAAGCCGCCATGTGTTCTACCCCGTCTTCGGCGTGCCCGGACAGGCACCCGACGCACTGCGCAGCGCGCAGACGCGCATGGCGGAATACGCAGCGCTCCTCGCGAAGGATGCGCAGATCGCGTGTGAATGGATCTGAAAAAACGCGGCGGCCGGGAAGCCCGGCCGCCGTAAGTCTTTTGTCAATGTAAGGGCTCTTATTAGAAATTTGCGGCTGCCATCTCACTTTTTCTTTTGCCTCTCCAAAAGAAAAGATTGGGAAAAGAAAACAAGCCCGGGGGGATTTCGATTTCCCCCGGACCCCCTTGAAGCGACCAGAAAAACCGCTTCGGGTTTTCTGGCCTTTTCCCGCGAAGCTTGAAGCAGCTCAAAATTCTGACGCTGTCCGTACAAGCTTTGTAGGGGCCGATGCCTATCTTCGGCGCTAAGAGCCGCGCTATGCGCGGTTGCGCCTCGAAACTAGCCTGCGGGCATCGCATCGGCCCGCGCAGAATGCAGCATTTTTACGGTAATCCTCGGCGAATTCGTAACTTCTCATTGGGCCGACAGAGTCGTCGGCCCCTACGGCGAGATTTCGATGCACTCGTACCCCTGTAGGGGCGGACGACTCTGTCCGCCCGCAGGACGCACCGCTTTTTACGGGAATCTGCGGCGAATCCGCAACTTCCCAGCGGGCCGATTGTGGGTATCGGCGCCTACGGGACTCCGGCGAATCCGTACTGCCTCGCAAACTTCGAACGCAAGGCGTTTTTATCGCAGATATTCAAACGCAGCTGCTCGCAAATCAGGTGTACCGTAACAGGCGGCGCGTACCAAAGCGCCCGTAAGGTAAGTATGTGTGTTCGCAGCGACAAAAAAATCGGTGCTCACCGAAACAGCACCTGTAGTATGCACCAAACGTACCCTAGCGCCCTTTTCTCCCCTATCTTTTCCCGCGCAAGGGAAAAGATAGGGCCGTCGGAGACATGACCAGCCTGCTGGAACCGGACAGCTTCCAAACAAACGAACGCGGCGTCCGAATATTCAGACGCCGCGTGTGCTTTTATTCATCCCGGTACCGGAACAGTGCCCGGCTGAGGGCTAAGATCTCCGGCTCGTCGAGGGAATTTTCAAAAACCGCCGTTCCCGGTTCGCCGCATTGGCGCAGCATACCGCTTTGCGCAAGCTTCCGTTCGAGCTGCATCGCAACGCCGTGGCTGCCGTCCATGATCTCCGGTCCCGGCCCGACGATCCTGCGGATCGCGCCCGTCAGGAACGGATAGTGCGTGCAGCCCAGCACGATCCCGTCGACCGGCTCGCGCAGATACGGCGCGAGCTTTTCGGTCAGATACGCCTCCACGGCGCTCCCGCGCAGCTCCCCGCGCTCGACAAACTCCATCAGCCCCTCGCACGGCAGGCCGATGATCTGCGCGCGATCGTCAAACTGGTGCTTGAGCGCCTGAAATTTCTCCTGCTTGATGGTCATGGGCGTGGCCATGACCAGAATCCTGCCGCCGGGGTATTTTTCTACGGCGGGCTTGAGCGCAGGCTCCGTTCCGATCACGGGAATGTCCGGGTAGACTTGCCGCAGCAGGCCGATGGCGGCGGATGTCGCCGTGTTGCAGGCCACGACGATGGCCTTGGCTCCGGCGCTTACCAGATGCTCCGCCGCCGCAAGGCTCAGCGCCTGGATCTGCGCTTCGCTCTTGACGCCGTAGGGCGCGTGGAGCGAGTCGCCGTAGTACAGATAGTTTTCCTGCGGCAGCAGCCGCACCGTCTCGCGCAGGACGCTGATCCCGCCGAGGCCGGAGTCAAAAAACGCAACAGGCCGATCCTGCTTCTGCATACTCACGCCTCCAAAAACCGCACGATCTCATTCAGATCGTATTCCCCGCCGTCCATGTTGATGCGCAGCGTCCGCTCCGGCGGGAGGGTTTTGGCCCATTCGTCGTAAAGCTCCTTGAGCTCGTACACATACATGAGGTCGAGATCGTCCTCGTATTCCCGCCCGCGCTGGCGCATATGCTCGATGATCGTGCTGACGGAGCAGTCGAGATAGAGATACTTGTCGACCGGCGGCATCAGCGACGCGATGCCGTGCGCCAGCTTGCAGAGAATGCCGAACTCGTCCTGCGTCAGATCCTGCTGGTTCAGGCGGTATTTCGCGATGACCAGATTTTCCAGAAACGCGCGGTCAAAGAAGAAAAACTCGGTGTCGCCGACCTCCGGCCGCCACTTCTCGTCGTCAAAATACAGCGAGAGGAAGCTCACCTGCGAGTGAAACGACCAGCGTTTGGAATCGGAATAGTATTCATTGATATAGGGGTTGTCCTGCGGGCGCTCCTCATGAAACGCGGCGCGCGGGCCGAAATATGCTGTGAGCCGCTGCAAAAGCGTCGTCTTTCCCGCGCCGACAGTGCCGCAGATCGCGATGTACTTCATATCCGCCCGCCTCCTTCGTTTACACAAAACGCTTTTCTATTCTACAACATCCAGCCGGTGGAAGCAAGATGCAAAACTGCCGAAAAACACGGCGTCCCGCTTGCAAACCTCCCGGCGGCATGATACGATAGAAAAAAGAAAAGGGGAGGGTGCTGCAATGAACTACGCGGCGATCAAAAACTGCGATATTGCCAACGGACCCGGCGTGCGGGTCAGTCTGTTCGTCTCCGGCTGCCGCCACCACTGCAAGGATTGCTTCAATCCCGAAACGTGGGACTTTGCCTGCGGCGAGCCGTTTGATGAGGCTGTGATCGATAAAATCCTCGCCATGCTGACTCCCGCGTATATCCGGGGCATCACGTATCTCGGCGGCGAACCGTTTGAGCCGGAGAACCAGCCGGGGCTGCTGGAGCTTTCTCGCAGGATCAAGGCGGCCTATCCCGAAAAATCCATCTGGTCGTTCACGGGCTATCTCTTCGACCGCGACATTCTGGCAAAAAAGCTCGGCCCGTGGGAGGTCACGCAGGAGCTTTTGTCCTATCTCGACGTGCTGGTGGATGGGCCGTTTGTTGCAAGTCTCAAAAATCTGAACCTGCGCTTCCGCGGCTCGTCCAATCAGCGGCTGATCGACGTGCCCGCAAGCCTGAAAACCGGAGCCGTCGTCCTCTGGGACGAGCGGCAGTAGGAGGAAGTCTATGCCTGTGATCAAGATCCACTATTTTTCCGACGATCTGCCCCGTCTGCAAAAAACCAGCAAGGGCGACTGGATCGACCTGTACTGCGCACAGACCATGACGCTTCACGCGGGGGAGTATGCCCTTGTTCCGCTGGGCGTGTCGATGCAGCTGCCGGAGGGGTACGAGGCCCGCACGGCCCCGCGCTCGTCCACGTTCAAGCGTTGGGGCATTCTGCAGGCCAACTCCGTCGGCGTGATCGACAACAGCTACTGCGGCACGAACGATGAATGGAAGCTGCCGGTCTACGCCACGCGCGACACCGTGCTCGAAAAGGGCGACCGCATCTGCCAGTTCCGCATCTATGAGGTGCAGCCGCCGATCGATTTTGAAGAATGCGACACGCTTTCCGACACCGACCGGGGGGGCTTCGGCTCGACCGGCGTGCGCTGATTTTTTTGAAAACGATACTCCGATACAAGAAAGGATGATTTGATCATGAAAACGTTGCTCAAGGGCGGTACGGTCGTCTCTGCGGCAGGCTCCCGCGTTGCGGATGTGCTGGTGGACGGCGAGAAGATTGCTGCTGTCGGCGAAGGACTGGCAGTGGACGGCGCAAAGGTCGTCGACGTGCGCGGCAAGCTGCTCTTCCCCGGCTTTATCGACGCGCATACGCATTTTGACCTCGACGTCTGCAACACCACGACCGCCGACAACTTTGACACCGGCACGCGCAGCGCCATCCACGGCGGCACAACGATGGTCATCGACTTTGCCTGCCCGAATAAGGGCGAGACGCTGGGTTACGGGCTTGATCTCTGGCACAAAAAGGCCGACGGCCGGTCCAGCTGCGACTATAGCTTCCACATGACAATCGACGACTGGAACGAGGGCATCAAAAATGAAATTCCGGCCATGTTTGCCGCCGGTATCCCATCGTTCAAGATGTACATGACGTATCCCGCCATGATGATCGGCGATCAGGACCTGTTTTCCGCGCTGCTGGAGCTGAAAAAATACGGCGGCATCGCGGGCGTTCACTGCGAAAACGCGGGCGTGATCGACGCGCTGATCGCGCAGCACAAGGCGGAAGGGAAGACGGCCCCGTCGTCCCATCCCGAGTGCCGCCCGAATCCGCTTGAGGCGGAGGCCGTGGCCCATCTGCTGCGCATTGCGGAGGTCGCGGACGTTCCCATCGTGATCGTGCATCTGAGCACGAAGGAGGCGCTGCTCGAAGTTATGCACGCGCGTGAACGCGGCCAGAAGGTCTATGTCGAGACGTGCCCGCACTATCTGCTGCTGGACGACAGCGTCTATGATCAGGAGGACTATTCCGCCTCTGCCCGCTATATCTGCGCGCCGCCCATGCGCAAAAAGGAGGATCAGGCGGTTTTGTGGAAGGCCCTTGCCAACGGCAGCATCCAGACCGTCTCGACCGACCATTGCAGCTTTACGCTGAAACAGAAGGACGCCGGACGCGGCGACTTTACGAAGATCCCCGGCGGTCTTCCCGGCGTGGAAACGCGCGGCGAGCTGCTCTATACCGCAGGCGTGGCCGAAGGCCGCATCACAAAGGAGCAGATGTGCGCCCTGCTGTCCGAAAACCCCGCCCGGCTCTATGGCGCATATCCGCGCAAGGGCGTGATCGCGCCCGGCGGCGACGCGGATATCGTCGTCTACGATCCTGAGGCTGACACAGTCATCACCGCGCAGACGCAGCTTTCCGCCGCAGGCTACACGCCCTATGAGGGCTTCAAGACCAGGGGTTCCATCGCACAGGTCTATCTGCGCGGCACGCTCGCCGTCGACCACGGCGAAATGAAGACCGGCCCCATCGGCACGTACATCCCGCGCCATCCGGGAAGTCTGTAAGCATAAGCGCAGCGGCCCGGCACGGGCTGCTGCGCTGGTTTCTTTCTGGATTTGATTGACAGTGCCCAAAGACTGTGGTACAGTGAGATCACAGCCAGTGTTATACGGGGCGTCTGGGACGTGTTTGCCGGGGGGGCTTCGGCCTGTTGATCCGCTTCGGGCGGGCACATCGGTATCGTCGGAAACACTGGCTATTTTAGAAGAACCTTGCGGCAGATCGTTGCGGGCGTTATGTATGGGGTTTTCGTCAAAGAGAGCATTATACTCTGTATCTTGCGGGTTCTTTTTAGACGATGGAATTTGAGTCCCAGCGTCACCAATGGTGACAAGGCTGGTTGGATTGGCTCTTGTTCCATCGTCTTTTCTTTATTACGCTCCATGTCATTGGGCGAAGTGTTATGATTGACAGAATCAGAGAGTTGTGATATGTTGGAAATATAGCCAGTGTTTCTTTCTGCGTCTGGGACGTGGTTGCCGGGGGGGCTTCGGCCTTTTGATCCGCCTTGAGCGGGCACATCGGTTTCGGAAAGAGCATTGGCACAATAAATACAGCTGATGAGACACCGGCCGAAAGGGGCGATTCGCCCGAGCGTCCACCGTCCAAGGCTGTGTTTGCGCTCCTGCGGTCCCGGTAATCCTGCCGCGGCGGGAACCCCGGTCTTGATTGCCGCAGGAGCGTTTTTCATGTTTGCAGGCGCATTCTCTCCGGCATTTCCTTCAAAATACAGCCTCCCATTCTCATGCATGGCATGACAACGGGAGGCTGTTTCGCAGATTCCTGCCGCTCAGGTTTGCCGGGCGGCTTTTTCCATGAGCTTCTGATAGACCGGGCGCATGGCGGGCTCGGAGACGGAGGATAAAACATCTTGCACCGAAAGCCAGCGGACGGCGCTGTTTTCATCCGGCTTGCAGCGGATGGGGGATTTGTCGTCGGCCTCCAGCAGATACGTCGCGTTCAGATGCAGGTGGGCGCAGACGAATTTTCCACGCTTGACGTGCGGCGCGACGTGCAGGATTTCGAGTGAGAAGATATCCGGGGAGACGGGCGCGGCCAGCACGCCGGATTCCTCATTTGCCTCGCGCAGCGCGACGGAAAGAAGGTCGGCTTCCCCATCGGCGTGTCCGCCGAGCCAGGCCCAGGACTGATAGAGATTGTGATAGGCCATGAGCACCTTTGTCCTGTCCGGGTTTACGATCCAGCAGGAGGCGGTAAAGTGCGCCGTAGCGTTTTCGCGCGTAAGGAGATTGGAGAAGCAGTCCATGTCGGCCAGCATCTACCGCCGGTCGGCCTCCTCCTGCTCGTTATAAGGCGCAAACGCCTCAATCTGCGCGCGCAGGCGGGTAAGCTCAGTCATGCTCGTAGGCCATCATCTTGTCGATGCGCCGCTGGTGACGTTCGACGCCGGAGAACGCCGTGTCCAGCCACACGTCGACGATCTCAAGGGCCAGCATTTCGCCCGTCACGGCTGCGCCGAGGGCCATCATGTTCGTGTCGTTGTGTTCGCGGGTGAGCCTTGCGGACATGGGGTTGTCGAGCAGCGCGCAGCGCACGCCCTTGACCTTGTTGGCCGTGATGGACACGCCGATGCCGGTCGTGCAGCAGACAATGCCGCGGTCGCATTCGCCGCTGGCGACGGCCTGCGCCGCCGGGCCCGCAAAGTCGGGATAGTCACAGCTGTCTTTCGTGTAGCAGCCGAAGTCCTTATAGGCAAGGCCGCGCTTATCCAAATGCTTCATAATGGCGTTCTTGAGGTCAAGCGCGCCGTGGTCACAAGCGAGAGCGATCATAGGGGTGTTCCTCCTGCGGTTTTTCTTTTATTATACCGCAGGCGGCGCGGAATGCAAGCGCAATCGTTTCAGCCGCTGACGCTGATGCTGCGGACAAGGCCGTCCGTGCCGGTGCGAATGATGCAGGAAAGCTCCCCGCAGCCGATGTCGATCGTATAAAAGCCGTCATGATCCCACCAGATCCACGCGCAGAGCGCGTCGCCGGAACTGCCGTAGAGGAACTGTTGCCGCTCCTGCTCCGGCGTCCAATCGGCAGCGGGAAGCGCGGCTAGAACATGGTCCAGATTGTCGCCGAGCTGAATGCCGCGCAGGAAGTCCGGCGAGGAGCCGATTCCCGGCCCGCCGTAGAGCAGCTCGTCCTCGCAGTACCATGCGTCCAGCCGGACGGTGCCGTCGCTGTGCTGTGTAAATTGATAGCTCACGCCGTCGACCGTAAAGTTGTCCCCGCGCATTTTGCCCTTCCGGACGGGACTGCCCTGATAGGCTGCCGCCCTTTGCAGAACGGCTGCGTAATCCATGCCGGGGAAGACCCCGTTCGGAAGCACAAGCTCACAGCGCTGCACCGGCAGAGAACGGTCTGTCTCTGCCGCATCGGGAAGCGCGATGGGGTCGCCCGACAGCGATGCGCCCGTATACATCTCCACGCGGTCGTCAGAGCGCCAGCGTGTCAGATCGAACCGGTCGCTGCCGCTTGAAAAGCGGCCTGTGTGCAGATCCTGTTCCAGATAGCCGAAGCGGGCCTTCGGCGCGTTGATGTCGATCAGCCACCACGCACCGTCCAGCAGCGGCGCACCGAGCGGGTGCACCTGCCCGTTTTCCTCACAGACAAGCTGCGTTTTCGTGTGCGCAAGCGTGCAGTCAGTCCTGCCCTCCGGGCAGGAGGCCGTTTCCGTTTCGAGCCGGAACGTGTATCCGTCCGCGCTTCCCAGCGTCACGGAAGCGCCTGCGCAGGCGGTAAAGCTCGCGGCCATCTGCTTTAGCAGCTGCCCTTCATAGCGTGCCTGCAGATACGGGTTATAGCCGGAAGCATCGGTTTCATCCGCCCCGCGCGGCCAGTGGATCGTGACCTCGTAACAGCCATCTTTTACGCCGCAGAGATAGACCATCTCGTTCTGCTCACCCGCCTCGACGGAGATCGTCTCGCCACGCTGCGTCACCTCGCTGAGACAGCCGCGCGCGGTATAGCCGGCGGAGCATTCGGTGATCGTCTTTTCAACATAGCGGACGGCGAACGTCGAGCCGGTGCTGTAGGTGCTGCGCCAGAGGTCGTCCTGCTCGTCGTATTCCCAGCCGGTCGTGGGCAGATACGCGCCCCAGCCTCCGGCTTTGTCGGTGAAGGTGCGAAGGTACGCGTCAATATGAACGGCCCTGCCGTAGCCGTCCATGCCGTTATAGAAGCTCGGATAGAAATAGCCCTGTATATTATTCGCACCATGGGTCGCGGCGTAAATGTCGCGCAGATAGTCCGTCAAGCGGCCGGACTGTTCATATACGGACAGCGCTGTGCCGTCCGTGTCCTTTGTCCAGCCGAGCAGGCGGTAGTCCTGCGTTTCGCTGCGATAGGTGACGGTCACGAGATAGCGGGTGTTGTCCACCAGATATTCCTGCCCGTCGATATACGACAGGCCGGTATCAGTGCCCAGCATGAAGGTGCGCCCGTCGGCATTTTCCGGCGCAATCGCAATTTTGTAACTCCACAGCTGCAAGACTCCCTCCGGGTCGAGGCCGGACAGGGATGCAAGCTGCTCGAGGTTCACCATCTGCGCGTCCTGCACCGTATCTGTTACAGTCTCAAATCCGCCGTCGGTCAGCACCTTATATTCGATTGGCTCCGGCAAAATGACCTGCGCGATATAATATTCGGCGTAGTCCTGTATGCTGGAAAAGAACGCGCTTGTCGGGGGCGTGCTGTCTGCCTCTGCGGGGCTGTCTGCGGTAGAAGAAGCGGGCGGCTCTTCCTCCGGCTGCTCTGCGTCCGTCTTCGGGTCAGTCAGGAAGCACACGGCCACGGCGATGGACACGAATACCGCCGCCAGCACGACCCAGAACGCAGGCTTTTTGTAATTTAAAACGGACTTGATGCGGCCCTTCACGCCCGTCTCGCCGAAGGCCAGCGGGCAGGCCGTGATCATCCGGCGCGGGACGCTGCATTGCAGCAGCGCACGGGAATAGGCCGTCTTGCAGCTCTCTCCCAGCTCGCGCACGACCTTTTCATCGCAGGCTGCCTCGATATCGCGGCAGAATAAAACATACGCCAGCCAGCAGACGGGGTTGAACCAGTATGCCGTCAGGAGCAGGAAGCCCAGCGGCTTCCAGAGCTGGTCGCCGCGCTTTAAATGTGCGCGCTCGTGCGCCAGAACCATGTCCTGCGCGCCGGGCTCCAGCCCGAAGGGCAGATAAATTCTTGGCCGAATCACGCCGAGGATGAACGGGGACGGGACGAATTCCGACTGGAACACGTTCCCCTCCAGCCGCACCGCCGTCCGCACGCGAAGCCGCAGGCGCAGCGCGGAAATGGCCGCGTACAGGACAAGCACCGCGCAGCCGCCGAGCCAGACCCATGCGGCAAGCTCCGTCAGGATTTGCAGCGGGTTCGCGCTCTGCGCGGGGTCGGGCGTGAATGCAGCCTGTAAGGGCGGATTTACAATGGCGTCGACCGCCGGGATGCCGCTCGTGATGGCTGGCGCGGCGGAATACACGATCTCCGGCTGCACCGGCTCCGCGCTCGGAATGAGGCTCAGCACGCTTTCAATCGAGAACGGGCACAAAAGCCGCACCGCCGCCAGCGCCCACAGGGCGCACAGCAGCCATTTCGGCGCTTTTTTGAACACCAGCCGCACCAGCACGACCGCAAAAATCAGAACCGCCGCAGACAGGCTGCGGTTGAGAAAGCCGAGAAAAAGATTTGTCATGGCCGCTTCTCCTCATAGCCGTCGATCATGGCGCGCAGCCGGTCGACCTCGTCCTGCGAAAGCTTCGTCTTGCGCGCGAACGCCGCGATAAACGCGGGGAGCGAGCCTTCGAACGTCTTCTCGACCAGCTCGTCCAGCTCTGCCGCCTGCGCCTCGTCCTTGGAGACGAGGGAGGAGACGAGGCCGTTTTCGTTTTTTACGATGCCGCGCTCGCCTAGACGGTGGATGACCGTATACGTCGTCGTCCGGCTCCAGCCGAGCCTTTCTTTGCACAGCTTCGCCAGCTCCGCGCTGGGCAGCGGCTCATGCTCCCATAAAATCAGGCAGAACCGGTATTCGCTCTCAAAGATCTTCGGGGTGGACATAGGCATTCCCTCCTTGTCTAATACGTTAGACTGTAATTGCAGTCTAACGCATTAGACTGCTCTTGTCAAGCCCCCTTTGCAAAAGGGCAGCTTTTTGCGGACAGAAAATTTTCGGCAGGATGCAACCCTTGCGGAATTTTTGCGTGTAGGAAAGAGAAGCGCGGATGCGGACGCGGAGCGGCCCACAATATCTTGTGGCGGGTGTTACGTCTACCTCGCAACATGGGCCGAAATGGGCTGAAATGCTTGGTAAAACAGACATTTTCGTAAAAATCGGTTGCAATTTTTAATTTTTATGGTAAACTGGTTACATAAAATCTGCGGCTGCATCAGGCCGCAAATTGAAAGAGGTGCACTTATGAAGCGTACATTTGGAAGATTCATGAGCCTGCTGCTGGTGCTCGCCATGGTATTGGCGATGGTTCCGGCGGCATTGGCTGCAAATCAGGCGTACAGCGTCGAGCCGGACTCGACGATCAAGATCAAGACGTCGATCACAGGCTTTACTGTGACAAACTGGGAATCCAGTGATGAGAGCGTCGCGACAGTCGCAGCTGTCAGCGGCAGCAAAACAGAGGCGATCGTGACCGGCAAAAAGGCCAGCAACACGGCCATCCGGATCACGGCTACCGGTACATTGGCAAATGGCAGATCCCATTCGGAGTATTTCACGGTTTATGTGCGGGACGCATATACCCTCACGCTGGCGCTCAGCAACAGCAATATCAACGGCACGGTTGCACTGAATCAGGGCGACACCAGAACGCTTACCGCGACTGTCACGGTCGGCAGCAGCAGCGGTGTGACCGCAGGCAATCTGGCAAATTGCGAAGTTCATTTCACCAGCGATAATGATGCCATCTCGGTTACTCCTGCCAGCGCGAAGGTCACCGCAAGCACGGTCGGCAACTACACGACCTATAAGGTTGAAGCGACTGTCAAAGCAGAGAAGGTCGGCGGCGCAACGCTGACGGCACAGGTGTATTATCAGAAGAGCGATGGCAGCATGACTCCCTCCACGTCCGCAACTGCGACCAAGACCATCGGCTTCAGGGTCAGCGGCGCGGCTACCGTCACGGTCACGCTGCCGGATGCGCAGCAGACGCTGTCTCTGGAAGCGAACGGCACGAACGGCCTGCTTCAGCCGAGAGTCTCCGGCTATTCCGGCACGACCCAGCCGAAGCTGCTGTATCTGTACGACACCACAGACAACAAGCTGTATGTCCGTCCCAATACCGCAACGACCTCTGCGACCGTCGAGCCGTACAAGGCCTGCGACGCAACGAAGATCTATATCTGCATTGCGGACTACAATCCCGGTCTGACATACGATAAGATCGACCAGACATACCCGGCTGGAAAACCGGACGGAACAGTAGCAAGCGGCAAACAGAAGATCGTGGGCAGCTATGCCGTCTGCACGGTCAGCATCAAGAATAAGGGCATGGCTGTCACATCGATCGAGGTCATGAACAACGAAAGCGTGTCCTATAACGGAAAGACCTCCCGCCTGCAGACGCTGCTGGACAACGGCACGATGGTCTTCGGTCTGCAGGATCAGAAAGAATATCCGTTCACAGTTACGAAGGACGGCAAACCCACCACGGTGAAAATGGCGGTTTCTTCCACGCTGATTCGTGACGATCTCACGCTGACCGCACGCATTAAGGCCCCCGAATCGCTGCTTGCAAGCGCTGCGGATTTGAAAAATGCCTATTCCCGCATTGAGTGGACAAGCTCTGCCCCTGCTGTTGCCAAGGTGGGCACGACCGATTCGGACGGAAAGTCAGCAACTGCGACGATCGTGCCGGTCGCAGCCGGTACGGCGACGATCACCGCGAAGGTCGACGGCAATGTTACCGCAACCTATAATGTTACGGTCTATCAGGGTCGTGCATACAAGATCACCGAAGAGCCGAGCATCGGTGAGACGGTCGGCAAGATGACGGACACCGAGCTCAAGGCCATGTTCGAAAAGGAATCAGCCAAGGTCGAGATTCAGACCAGCATCTACGCTGACGAAGTGATGATCTACGAGCTGCCGGTCAAGACGGCAGAAGTCGTAAACGGCACGAACGGCGGCAAGAAGTTCAAGTATACGCTCAACGGCCTCAAGACGGCTACGAAGGAATTCTTCTACAACAGAGAAGACCCGAACGGCATAGGCGTTACGACGGATAGACAGGTGACCTTCTCCGACATTTCCTTCTCGGAGCAGCCCGCAAACGCGGCCTATAAGATCACGGACACCATTGCCGATTTGGCCATGACAGCGTCGGTTTCGACGGGCAAGATCAAATCCGTGGTCTGGTACATGAACAGCGACCAGACGACCGGCGGTGTGGATAAAGCAATTCAGACAGACAAAATTACCGATAAGCCTACGAACTACCGTTCGGTTCTGTCCAATCTCAAGCAGTACATCACCGGTACCGGAACCTATGTGTTCTACTGCCGTGTCACGACCGACGACGGCAAGTATGCCGAAACACGCAAGGCCATCATCACCATCACCGGTGAGAACCACATCAACATTGTCTTCAACCCGACTACGGTAAAAGCCGGCGGGACGTTCACCATCACCGGCACGCCGCAGGAGTATGTGAGCGGCAAGCTGACCAATGTGACCGGCAAGACCTATACGATCACATGGACCTCGAGCGACGAGAACATTGTTAAGCTTTCCAGCAAGACCAGCACCAACAGCAGCCCCTCCATCACCGCGACGGCCAAGGCCGGCGGTCAGGTCACCATCAAGGCTGAAACGACGATCGGCGCGAAAAAGTATGCTGCCGAAGTGAAGTTCACCGTCACTGTCCCCGAGGCGGACACTGTCAGCCTGACGCTCGGCGAGAACGAAACCTACGTCCAGCTCGACGGCAGCAAGCTTGCCGCGGCAGTCAAGACCGCCGCGAAGGTCACGCCCAGCACCTTTACCTTTGAGTCCCCGGCCAACGGCACGCTCTATACCACAAGCGCCATGTCCGGCACGGTCAGCACGACGACCAAGTATTCTGCCAGCGAAGTCAGCAAGATGGTCTACCGTCCGACGAGAACCACCGGCACGCACACCATCAGGTACGCCGCCTATGACGGCAGCGCCCAGATCGCGACCGGCACGATCAATGTCGTGACCAGCGCAAGCACGGTCGAATACCACATCTCCGCCAATGAAAAGCAGCAGATGGTCGTCAGCGACTTCCAGCGCGTCTACGGCTCCGGCCTGAGCACCGTGACCTTCGGCACGAACTCCGATAACCGCGGCGCACTGTACAAGGGCAGCACGACCAGCTCCGGCAAGGTCGGCAGCGAGGCCTACAGCGTCTCGACCGGCTCGAACCTGCTGAAAAACGTCTGCTTCATCGCGGGCAGCACCACGTCGAAGTACACCGTGACCATCCCCTTCACGGCAAACGGCTCGTCCGGTCAGATGAACGGCCAGCTTGTGGTCTATGTCAATGACACCCACACGCTGAACTCCACCGGCGCGTCCTTCCGCTCCATGGGCATTGCAAACGAACTCACGCCGGATAACGCCACCGGCAGCACCTACATCACCATTGACCGTGTCGTCGGCGGCAAGCTCTATTCCAGCTACACCAGCATCAAGCACTGCACCGCGCTGACCAGCAAGGATTTCGGCAGCACGAAGTTCTACTTCTCTGGCTCCGGCAGTCTGGATAACCTCTATATCCTGCCGCTGGCCGACAGCAAGAGCGTCGAGGTCAGCTACACCATCGACGGCAGCACGAAGGGCACGCTGTCCTTCAAGGTCAACCAGCAGACGGCCTCCAGTCAGTTCACCGACGTGAGCGGTTCTTACAAGTGGGCGGCCAACTCGGTCGACTTCATGTACATGAACGATATCATCAAGGGCAACAACACCAAGAACCCGAAGCTCTTCGGGCCGGGCGCCAAGATGACCCGCGCCATGCTCGTCACGGTCCTCTACCGTGCGGCAGGCGAGCCCACCGTTACCGGTATCACCAACAAGTTCACCGACAACAAGCAGGGCCAGTACTACTACAACGCAGTCCTCTGGGCCTCCAACATGGGCATTGTCAACGGCGCGACCGCCACGACCTTCGACCCGAACGGCAATGTCACCCGTGAGCAGATCGCGGCTATCCTGTACCGCTACGAAGGCAGTCCGACCGTGACCGGTTCTCTGAGCGGCTATCCCGATCAGGCGCAGGTCAGCTCCTTTGCCGTCACGGCAATGCAGTGGGCTGTCGGCACCGGCATCATCACCGGCGTCACCTCCGGCGGCAGGACGACCCTCTCCGCAAAGGGCAACGCCACCCGCGCTCAGGTCGCTGTCATGCTCCACCGCTTCCTGACGTTCTAAGCATATCGACCCCTCGCCCCCGGCTCACGCCGGGGGCGTTTTTTGCGCACAAAAAGGCGCCCCTACCAACTGCGTTTGAATTTCGCCGGTTTTCGCGGATAATGGGTAATCTATCCGTCTTAGTATGAAAAATCTCCCCTTGCCGGGCGGCAAGGGGAGGAGATGAGGGCGTTTACCCTTCGAACTGACTGTGGTACAGATTGGCGTAGAAGCCGTTTTTGGCGAGCAGGTCCTCATGGCGGCCCTGTTCGATGATGTAGCCGTCCTTCATAACGAGGATGACGTCCGCTTCGCGGATGGTGGACAGACGGTGGGCGACGACGAAGCTTGTCCGGCCCTGCATCATGGTGTCGAACGCCTGCTGGATATGCGCCTCGGTGCGCGTGTCGATGGAGCTGGTCGCTTCGTCGAGAATGAGCATGGGCGGCAGGCAGAGCATCACGCGCGCAATGCACAGCAGCTGCCGCTGTCCGGCGGACAGCGCGCCGCCCGTGTCGGACAGCACCGTGTCATAACCCTCCGGCAGACGGCGGATGAAGGAATCCGCGTGCGCCATGCGCGCGGCGGCTTCAACCTCGGCATCCGTCGCGTCCGGCTTTGCAAGGCGGATGTTCTCGCGCACGGAGGCCGTCATGAGCCACGTATCCTGCAGCACCATGCCGTACTGGCGGCGCAGGCTCTCGCGCGTGACGGAACGGATCTCGCTGCCGTCGACGGAAATGGAGCCGTCCTTCACGTCATAAAAGCGCATGAGCAGATTGATGAGCGTCGTCTTGCCGCAGCCCGTCGGGCCGACGATGGCGATGCGCTGGCCGGGTTTTACGGTGAGGTTCAGGTGCTCAATCAGATGCTGCTCCGGCGTGTAGGAGAATGCGACGTTTTTGAGTTCCACGCTGCCGGAGACGGCTTCAAGCTTCTTCGCGTCCAGTGCGTCAGGCGTTTCGGCAGGCTCGTCGATCAACTCGAAGACCCGTGCGGCGCAGGCCAGCGCGTTCTGAAGCTCCGTGATGACGCCGGTAATCTCGTTGAAGGGCTTGGCGTACTGGTTCGCGTAGCTGAGGAAGCAGGACAGTCCGCCGACCGTGATCGCGCCCGCCACGGCGCTGAGCGCGCCGGTAAAGCCGACGCAGGCATAAATAATATTGTAAATGATGCGCGTGGACGGGTTCGTCATGGACGAAAAGAACGTCGCACGCATGGTCGCCGCCGTCAGACGGTCGTTGATCTCGTCAAACTGGCGCAGGCTCTCGTCCTCGTGCGAGAAAGCCTGCACGACGCGCTGGCCGCTCAGCTGCTCGTTGATCAGCGCGGTCTGCTCCCCGCGTGCCTTGGACTGCAGCTGGAACATGGAGTAGGTATGCCCCGCGATGAACTTTGCCACCAGCAGCGAAAGCGGCGTCAGCAGCACGACGACGAGCGTGATCTTCCAGCTGATCGAAAGCATGAAGCCGAGCGTGCCCACAATGGTCAGAACGCCGGTAAACAGCTGCGTGAAGCCCATGAGCAGGCCGTCTGCGAACTGGTCGACGTCGGCGATCATGCGGCTGAGCGTGTCGCCGGAGGGGTGGCTGTCCAGATACGCAAGCGGCAGCCGCTGCAAGTGGGAAAACGCCTGACGGCGCACGTCGCGCGTCACGCAGAAGCAGACGCGGTTGTGAATGGCCGTCATGACCCACTGCAAAATTGCCGTCAGACCGGCAAGCACGGCGATTCTGACCGCCAGCGTACTGACGGCGGCAAAATCGACCTGTCCGGGGCCGACGATCTGGTCGATCGCGTCGCCGACCAGAATGGGGATATAGAGCGTGCCCGCTACGCTGGCCGCGGCCAGCAGCAAGGATGCAAGCAGCAGCGGCAGATACCGCCCAAGGCTTTTTAACACGCGCCGCAGCGCCCAGGAGGATGTATGCTTCATGATGCACTCGCCTCCCCCTTCTCCTGCGACCGGCAGATTTCCTGATAGACCGGGCAGGTCTGCTGCAGCTGTGCATGCGTGCCGAGTCCGGCCATATGGCCGTCGTCGAGCACAACGATCTTGTCTGCGTGCCGGATAGACGACACGCGCTGCGAGATCAGCACGACTGTGGGTTTCCACGGAAGCTTCGACAGCGCCTTGCGCAGCGCTGCGTCCGTCGAGAAGTCCAGCGCGGAGGCGCTGTCGTCCAGAATGAGAAGCTCGGGCCTGCGTACAAGCGCGCGGGCGATGGTCAGCCGCTGGCGCTGGCCGCCGGAGAAATTGCGCCCGCCTGGCTCGACCGCCGCGTCCAGCTGGCCCTTCTTATCCTGCACGACGCCATCCGCCTGCGCTGCGCGCAGCGCGTCCCAGAGCGCCTCGTCGGACGCGTCCGCATTGCCCCAGTGAAGATTCCCCCGGATGGTGCCGGAGAAGAGCAGCGCCTTCTGCGGCACAACGCCGATGCGCGTCCGAAGCGCTTGCAATTGAAGCGTTTTCACATCCTCGCCCCGCACGAGCACCTGTCCGTCTGTCGCGTCATAGAAGCGGGGGATCAGATTTGCCAGCGTCGATTTGCCGGAGCCTGTGCCGCCGATCACGCCAATCGTCTCGCCGGGCGCGGCACAGAAGCTGATATCGGTCAGCGCATCCGCGCCTGCCTGCGGATAGCGGAAGCTGACGTGCCGGAATTCCAGCTCCGCCTCTCCCGCGCCGTCCGGCAGCGCGTCCGCGCCGCTCACCATGCTGGACTTCGTGTCCAGCACCTGCGAAATGCGGCCCGCGCAGGCGGCGGATTTTGTGATGTTCAGGATCAGATTGGCAAACTTGATCAGCTCGACCAGGATCTGCGACATATAGTTATAAAGCGCGATCAGCTGGCCCTGCGTGATCGCGCCCTCGTTCACGCGGACGCCGCCCACGCGCAAAATCGCGACAATGGCCAGATTGATGATCACATACGTCAGCGGATTGAGCAGCGCGGAAAGTCTTCCGACAAACTGCTGCGCGGAAAACAGATCTCCGGTTTTCTCCGCGAAGCTTTCCGTCTCTGTCTGTTCGCGGGTAAAGGCGCGGATGACGCGCACGCCGGACAGATTTTCCTGCGCCGCACCGGTCACGCCGTCGAGCTTCGTCTGCACGCGCCGGTAGAGCGGAATGCAGCTGAGCATGATGGCAAACACAACGGCAAAGAGCACCGGGATGGCCACGGCGAAGATAAGCGCCGACTTTGTGTCGATGGTAAAGGCCATGAGCATCGCGCCGAAAACCACGATGGGCGAACGCAGCAGTAGGCGGAGCGTCAGATTAAGGCCCGTCTGCACCTGATTCATGTCGCTCGTCATGCGCGTGACGAGCGTGGCCGTGCCGAGCCGGTCAAGCTCGGCGTAGGACAGCGACTGGATGTGCGCAAAAAGCGCACGGCGCAGGCTGCCCGTCGCGCCGGTCGCGGCCTTGGCGGAAAAATACTGCGCGCACGTGGCGCTGGCAAAGCCGCACAGGCCGAGTCCGACCAGCACAAGGCATTTTTTCAGGATATACGCCGTATCGCCGGACGAAATGCCGACGTCGATGATATCCGCCATGATGAGCGGCACCAGAAGCTCAAACGCGGCCTCGAGCAGCTTGAAGCACGGGGCCAGGATCGCCTGCAGGCGGTAGGGCCGCAGGTAAACAAGCAGTTTTTTCATGGGTTGTTTCTTCTCTTTCTTCTGCTATTCAATGGATTTGAGCGCCTGCGACATATCGATTGTGCGGATCTTCCGCCGCAGGGCAAGATTGACAAGCAGACCGAACACCAGCGTCAGCGCGGCCGAGATGAGATAGCTCAGCGGCGCGACGCGCACATCGAAGCACATGAGATCGATCTTGATCTGTCCCATGACATACGCGTGCAGCAGCTTTCCCATCGGAAGGCCCACAAGCGCGCCGAGGACGGTCAGGATGATGTTCTCGCGGAAGACGTAGCGGTTCGTCTCGCCGTCGTAGAAGCCAAGCACCTTGATGGTCGCGATCTCTCGTTCGCGTTCGGTGATGTTGATGTTCGTGAGGTTATACAGCACGATGAATGCCAGCGCTGCCGCGCCCAGCACGACGACCAGCACGATATATTGCAGGCTCTGCATCATCGTCGCCACACGGCTGCGGAAATCAAGGCTGAGGGTAACTGCCGCCGCGTTTTTCGCGCCCGCGAGCGCTGCGGACGCCGCCTGCGCATCCTCGTCCGTCTGATAGTTGACCCATGCGGCCTCGTATCCGGGCGCTTCACCGAAGACGTCCTGCCAGGTAGTCTGCGTCAGACAGACGTAATTATAAACATAGTTTTCAAACACAGCCTCGACGGTCAGCTCCGTCCGGCGCATGTCGCCTGTCTGTAAGGTGATGGTGTCGCCCGCCGACAGGCGCAGCGCCTGCGCAAGCCCCCGGCTGATGATGCAGCCGCCGTCCTGCGGGTAGGGGATCGGCGTTTTCTCCTGCGTGTGCAGGTCGATAAAGCCGTCCACGCTGCCCGATTCCGGGCAGACGACGTTTGTGGTCTTGACCGTGCCGCCGGCAGAAGCGTCCAGACTTTTTTCCGCGACAAACAGACAGCCCTCCGCGCCGCTTTTCTCGCAGACGGCGAGGAAGTCCTCGCGTTCGCTGCCGCTCAGCGCGTGCTGGAAGGTCACGGCGGCGTCATAGCGGGTGATCTCGTCGTATTGATAGTCGACGACGCTGCTGATGGAGTCCTGAATGCCGAAGCCCGTGATGAGCAGCGCCGTGCAGCCGCCGATGCCAATCATCATCATGACCATGCGCTTTTTAAAGCGCAGAATGTTCCGGATGGAGACTTTATGCAGGAACGGCAGCCGGTCCCAGATCAGCGGGAGGCGTTCAAGCAAAATGCGCTTGCCCGCCTTCGGCGCTCTGGGGCGGATCAACTCCGCTGCCGGCTTCTGCAGTTCGGCGTGTACGACGTACCACGTCGTACCGAGCGCGCACAGCAGATATGCGCCCGACGAGACGAGCGCAAGCGGCCAGTCAAAGGCATACAGAATGCCGGTAAAGCCGTACATGATATTATACGCATGCCAGATCATCTTCGGCAGGAAATACGAACCTGCCGCGATGCCGAGCACACAGCCGAGAACCGAGGCGATCCCGGCATAGAGGAAGTATTGGGACAAGATCGCGCCGTTGGAATACCCCAGCGCCTTTAAAACGCCCGCCTGCGTCCGCTGCTCGTCGACCATGCGGGTCATGGTCGTGATGCAGACCAGCGCGGCCACGGCGAAGAAAAACAGCGGGAACACCCGTGACACGCCGCGCACGATATCGGAATCGCTCTCAAAGCAGGCGTAGCCGACGTTGCTGCTGCGATCCAGCACGAACACGTCCGGGTTTTCGAGCTTTTTCAGTTCGTCCTCGCCGTCGCGGTAGTCCTGCTCGGCATCGGCCAGCTTTTGTTCACCGTCGGCCAGCTCCTGCTCGGCGTCGGCAAGCTTTTGATCGCCGTCTGTGATCTCCTGCTTTGCGTCAGCCAGCTCCTGCTCGGCGTCGGAGATCTTCTGTTCTGCTTCGGCCTTACCTGTGTAATAATCCGCCCAGCCGTCTTTGAGTTCCTGTTTTGCGTCTTCCAGCTCCTGCCGGCCATCTTCCAGCTCCTGCTTCGCATCTTCCAGTTCCTGCTGCTTTTCTTCCAGCGTTTTTTTCGCCTCGTCCAGCTTTTTCTGGTTTTCCGCGAACGCCTCGTTCGCCGCGTCTGCCGCCAGATCCAGCTGATTCTCATTGTCGGCCAGAGCGTTCTTGCCCTCGTCCAGCTGCGCCTGCGCCGCTGCAAGCTGCCCACGCGCCGCCGCGATCTGCGCTTTGGCCGCCTCCGCCGCCTCCGGCGACATCGCTCCTGCGGAAACCGCAGCGTCTATCTGCGCCTCCTGTTTGTCGAGCGCGGCTTTCTGCGCGTCTAACTGCTGCTGCTGCTCGGCAAGCGTTTCGCGTGCTTTCTGGAGCTGCGCGAAAGCGAAGCTCATCTCGTTCTCGGCCTGTTTCTTTTCTTTTTCAAATTTGGCGGCGTTTTCCTCATAGGTCTGCTTCGCGTCGGCCAGCTTTTTTTCGCCGTCTGCCAGCTCCTGTTCGCCATCGGCCAGCTTCTGTTCATTTTCCTCGATCGTCCGCTGCCCATCCACCAGCTTCTGGTATGCGTCGGCCAGTTCCTGCTCCGCCTCCTGCTTTGCGTCGGCCAGAGAAACAACGCCGTCAGCATACGTCTGATGCGCGTCTTCCAGCTCCTGCTTCGCGTCGGCAAGCTCCTGCTTTGCATCGGCCAACTCCTGCTGCTTTTCATCCAGCGTTTCACGCGCGTCGGAGAGCGTCTGCTCGGCCTCTTCATAGAGGCGATCGCTGCGCCCATAAGCCGCGCTCTCGGCAAGCTGCGTGACCCACGGCTCAGCAGCGTCAATGCAGGCGGTATATTCGTCGGAATAGACCTCGCCCTGTCGGCCGGCCAGACGGAGATAGAGCGACGTGTCGTATTCCAGCGCAAACGCCTCCGGCAGGATGTACACGAATGACGAAAGCGTTCCGCTGCCGATGGAGGTGCCGCCGCGTTCATAATTGATGTATAAAACGCTCTTGGCGATTCCGACGATGGTGAATTCCCGCCGGTTGAAGCTGTCCAGCGTGTCTTCGTCGTTCTCTTCCGTCAGAACGACTGTTTTTCCGAGATCCTTTTCGGAATACAGCAGCCCGTCAGCCAGACATTCCTCCGCCGTCTGCGGAAATCTTCCACATTTTAAGCCCGGCAGGTCGATCTGCTCAGGCAGCGACAAAAATCTGCACGGCTTCGCCGCCCCATCTGCGACGGAGGCCAGCGCGTCCGCACTCTTTTCTCCTTCGCAGGCCGCCACGCGCGCATCGGCGGCGAGCGCTTCCGCATCCGTTTCGTCAAAGCCGACCGTGCTGACGAGGCGGAAATCATACATCCGGTGCGCCTCGGCATAGTCGTCCAGCGTATGTACCATTGCGGTCTTTGTCAGCCGCAGGCCGCAGAAAAATCCCACGCCCAGCGCGACGATCGCCGCGATCGCCAGAAACCGGGTGAGACTGCTGCGGATCTGGCGCATTGTCAGTTTCAGCATACCCGTCACCATTCGATGCTTTCCACCGGCACGGGCGCTGCGTTTTGCCGCACGTCGGTGATCTGGCCGCTTCTGACGCGGATGACGCGGTCGGCCATGGCGGTCAGGGCGGAATTGTGCGTGATGATCACGACAGTCATGCCGTTTTCCCGGCTCTGCTTCTGCAAAAGCGCAAGGATCTGCTTGCCGGTCTGGTAGTCAAGCGCGCCGGTCGGCTCGTCGCACAGCAGCAGCCGCGGCCGTTTGGCCAGCGCACGCGCGATGGCCACGCGCTGCTGCTCGCCGCCGGAGAGCTGGGCGGGGAAGTTCTGCATCCGCTCGCCGAGGCCGACCTGCCGCAGAACTTCGTCTGCCGGGATGGGATTTTTACAAAGCTGGCCCGCGATCTGCACGTTTTCCAGCGCCGTCATATTGGGCAGCAGATTATAGAACTGGAACACAAAGCCGACCTCATGGCGGCGGTAGGCCGTCAGCTGCCTACGGTCAAACCCCGACACATCCTCGCCCGCCAGCAGCACATGGCCGCTCGTCAGCCGATCCATGCCTCCGAGAATGTTTAAAAGCGTCGTCTTGCCCGCGCCGGACTGCCCGACGATCACGCAGATCTCCCCCTCCGCGATTGTAAACGAGGCATCCTTCAGCGCGTCGATGCACACATCGCCCATCCGATAGGTCTTGCAGACATGATCGAACAACACAAAATTCTGCACACAGAACCCCTCCTGTATTTTTTCTAAAAGTATATTATGGCATACTGTTTTCTGTTTTGCTTGAATAATCCATGAACGCCGGGCTTGAAAATACTTTTTCTTGCTTTTGCCGCACATCAATGTTACTATTAAATTATAAAAAACGATAGGGAAGCTCTGATTCAATGACCGAGAGCATTCGGCGAGAGATTTTGGCCCAAGACATCGGATCAGAGGTTCCCTGACAGGAAAAGGAGCGGTCCTTTTGGCAAAACAGATCACGCGGATCGTGCTGACTGGCGGGCCTGCCGCGGGCAAGACGACGCTTATCAGCCGCATTCTCAAGGAGTTCAAGCAGGACGAGGGCTGGAAGGTCATTACCATCCCTGAAACTGCGACGGAGCTGATCTCCGGCTTCGGCATCAAGCCCTTCGGCGGGTGCGTGTCCATGCTGGATTTTCAGGATTTTGTCGTTTCCGACCAGCTGCACAAGGAGCAGCTGGCGCTCAAGGCGGCACAGATGGTGCCGGAGGAGCACGTCATCGTGCTGTACGACCGTGCGCTCTTCGATGACAAGGCCTATATCTCCGACGAGGAGTTCCGGCAGGTGCTCGCGCGCTTCGGCCTGACCGAGCAGCAGGCGCTTTCCCACTACGATACCGTCCTGCACCTCGTCTCCTGCGCCAAGGGCGCGGAGTTTGCCTATAATTTCGGCAACGAGGCGCGCTACGAGCCGCTGGAGCTTGCGCGGGAAAAGGACGATCTGACGCTGCGCGCATGGCGTGCGCACCCGAATCTGCACGTGATCGACAATTCCGTCGATTTTGAGGACAAGATCGCGCGCGGCCTGCGCGCCGTCTATGAAGCGCTCGGCAGGCCCACGCAGCAGGAGGTCTGGCACAAGTATCTCATCGCGCTGCCCACGCTCCAGACGCTCGAGCAGACGTATCACGCCGCCAGCATCGACATGATGCAGACCTATCTGACCCGCGCCAACCCCAACATCGTCCGCCGCGTCCGCCAGCAGAAAAACGGCGGGGATTATCTCTATTTCTACACGGAAAAGCGCACGACCGGCTCCGGCCAGTGGGAGACGGAAAAGCCGATCTCCGAAAAGGAATACATCCGTTATCTCATGGAAGGCGACACGAGCCTGCACACCGTCCACAAGACGAAATACCGCTTTGTGTATAACGGCTGCCGGTTCGAGATCGATGTCTACCCGTTCTCGCAGGACCGGGCCATCATGCGTGCCGCATTGCCGGAAAATGCCCCCGTGCTTACCGCGCCGCCCGAGATCACCGTCCTGCGCGAGGTCACCGGCGACCCCGCCTACAAAAACCGCCAGCTGGCGAAAAATCAGAGACTGTAAAAGCTGCCGCCCGCGTTCAGTTCCATCGAACGCGGGCGGTGTGTTTTGTGAAAGGGGCGTTCCGGTGTGCCTCCGGCGGCCCATTCTTTTCCGTCTTGCCGGAAAAGAATGGGAAGAAAAGGGGCGCTGGTTACGGTTTGGTGCGTGCTGCGGGCGGACAGAGTCGTCCGCCACTACGGCGCTGCATCAAAAATTCTGAGCTGCATCAAGCTTTGCGGGAAAAGTCCAGAAAAACCAAAGGGGTTTTTCTGGTCGGTTCAAGGGGGGCCGGGGGAAATCGAAATCCCCCCGGACTCGTTTTCTTTTCCCAATCTTTTCTTTTGGAGAAGCAAAAGAAAAGACTGAAAGGCAGCCGCAGATTTTTAATACGAGTTCTTACCTTGCCGTGCGTCTCAAAATGCTGCGGCTTTTCGTTTATTCCACGCCGGTGACTTCGTAATCCTGCGCTTCGACGGCAGCCTTGAGCGTCTCGTTCGAAACATCCTTCGTGAGCGTGACGACGGCGGTACCGTTGTTGTGATCCGCGACTGCGGAAGCTACGCCGTCCACAGCCTCGAGTGCCTTTTTGACGCGCGCTTCGCAGTGGCCGCACATCATGCCCTTTACGTGTAATGTCTTTGTCATACCAGTTTCCTCCTTATTTTGTTCTGCCAGATGAATTTCCGGCATGGGTTTTCCTTTGTGATCATGCTTGGAACTGTACAGCCTGCACAGATTCAGCCGCAGCGCGTTCGACACCACGCAGAAGCTGGACAGGCTCATGGCCGCCGCGCCGTACATCGGATTGAGCGTCAGCCCCAGCCCGACGAACACGCCGGCTGCCAGCGGGATGCCGATGACGTTGTAAATAAACGCCCAGAACAGGTTCTCGTGGATGTTCCGCAGTGCCGCACGGCTGAGGCGGATGGCGGCGGCGACATCGAGCAGCGTGCTCTTCATAAGCACCACATCCGCCGCGTCGATGGCGACGTCGGCTCCCGCGCCGATGGCAATGCCGGTATCGGCGGCGGTGAGGGCGGGGGCGTCGTTGATGCCGTCGCCGACCATGGCGACGGGGCCGTATTTCTGAAGCTCACGCACGACGGCCTCCTTGCCGTCCGGCAGAACGCCCGCGACTACATCGTCCACGCCCGCAAGCTTGCCGATGGCGTCGGCTGTGCGCTGGTTATCGCCCGTCAGCATCACGACGCGGATGCCCATGCCGCGCAGCTGCCGGATGGCCTCCGGGCTTTCCGGCTTGATGGCGTCCGCCACGGCGATGAGGCCGAGGAGCTTTCCGTTTTTCGCGAACAGCAGCGGCGTCTTGCCGGATTGCGACAGTGCGTCCGCCTGCTTGTGGATCTCCTGCGGCAGGGCGAGCTGCGAAGCCATATATTTGACGCTGCCGCCGAGCAGCTGCGCGCCCAATACTGTCGCTGTCTCTTATACACATCTGACGCTGCCGACGACTCCTTAC
>ERZ1026915.53-NODE-53-length-56080-cov-11.509880_pt1 | contig 56080 bp, 45 predicted proteins | sample MGYA00519466_ERZ1026915 | MGnify/ENA primary metagenome ERZ1026915 (study PRJEB26926, sample SAMN06164884) | human gut metagenome | biome: ENVO:00009003; feature: ENVO:2100002; material: ENVO:00002003 | host: Homo sapiens | place: USA | collected 2012 ... | reverse complement strand
GTCCTTTAACAACACCATGGTCACCGTGACCGACGCCAACGGCAACGCCCTGTCCTGGGCCTCCTCCGGCGGCCTCGGCTTCCGCGGCAGCAGAAAGTCCACTCCGTACGCCGCGCAGATGGTCGCAGAGACCGCTGCAAAGGCAGCTGTGGAAAACTATGGTCTGAAGACTGTCGAAGTCTTCGTCAAGGGCCCCGGCCAGGGCCGTGAATCCGCGATCCGCGCGCTGCAGTCCGCAGGTCTCGAGGTCACGCTCATCAAGGACGTCACCCCGATCCCGCACAACGGCTGCCGTCCGCCCAAGCGCCGCCGCGTTTGATGAAGGAGGAGAATTGATATGGCAAAGAATACACAGCCTGTTCTGAAGCGCTGCAGAACGCTCGGCGTTTCTCCCGCAGCCATGGGCTACTCCAAGCAGTCCAACCGCAATCCCGGCGGCAAAAGAAGAACCAAGAAGTCTGAGTACGGCACGCAGCTGACCGAAAAGCAGAAGGTCAAATTCGTGTACGGCATTCTCGAGAAGCAGTTCCACACCCTCTATGAGAAGGCCGAGAGCATGAAGGGCAACACCGGCGAGAATCTGCTGAGCCTCGTCGAGCGCAGACTGGACAACGTTGTTTACCGTCTTGGCTATGCTTCCACGCGCCGCGAGGCCCGTCAGCTGGTCAACCACGGCCACTACACCGTAAACGGCAAGCGCGTCAACATCCCGTCCTACACGGTCAATGTCGGCGACGTCATCGCCGTCTGCGAAAACAGCTGCTCCACCACCCGCTTCAAGAAGATGAAGGAAGACGACGCCTTCGTCGCAGCTCCGAAGTGGCTGGAAAGAGACAAGAACACCCTCAGCGGCAAGGTTATCGCACTGCCCGCAAGAGACGATATTGACTTCGAGATTGCAGAAAATCTGATCGTCGAATTGTACTCCAAGTAACGTTTCACCCTCGTTTATTGGTAAGCTGAATTCGGCAACGAAACAAGGTTTCGTAGTTACAAGGAGGGTAATTTATTCATGGTAGAAATTGAAAAGCCGCGTATCGAGTGTATCGATTCCCAGGATGACGTCTCCTACGGTAAGTATATCGTAGAGCCTCTGGAGCGGGGATACGGCACCACGCTCGGCAACTCCCTGCGCAGAATTCTTCTTTCCTCGCTGCCCGGCACCGCCGCGACCTCCATCAAGATCGCGGGCGTGCAGCACGAGTTCTCCACGGTTCCTGGCGTCAAGGAAGACGTCACGGAGATCGTGCTGAACGTGAAGAAGATCATTGCGAAGCTTCATTGCCAGGGCACCAAGACCGTCTACATTGACGCTGCGGGCGAGTGCGAAGTCACGGCCGGCGACATTAAGGCCGACGGCGAGGTTGAGATCCTCAACCCTGAGCAGCACATCTGCTCGCTTGGCCCCGACGCAAGCTTCAACATGGAGATCACGCTGAGTCATGGCCGCGGATACGTCCCGTCCGACAAGAACAAGACGCCCAATATGCCCATCGGCACCATCGCCGTGGATTCGATCTATACGCCCGTCTACAAGGTGAACTACACCGTAGAAAACACCCGTGTAGGCAACATGACAGACTATGACAAGCTGACGCTGGAAGTCTGGACCGACTCGACGATCTCTGCAAGGGATGCCGTCAGCCTCGGTGCGAAGATCCTCTCCGACCATCTGAGCCTGTTCACGAATCTCTCCGAGACCGTGGCCAGCAAGCCCACGATGGCCGAAAAGGCGGAAACGCACCGCGATAAGGTCCTCGAAATGACCATCGAAGAGCTTGATCTGTCTGTACGCAGCTTTAACTGCCTCAAGCGCGCCAACATCAACAACGTCGAGGATCTGATCTCCAGAACCGGCGAGGACATGATGAAGGTACGCAACATGGGCCGGAAATCGCTCGAAGAGGTTCAGAACAAGCTCGCGATGATGGGCCTGAGTCTGGCAAGCGACGATTCCGCAAACTCTAATAATTAAGCGATAACCTTTCAAAGAAGGAGGAAGTAACCCTATGTTTGGTACCAGAAAGCTCGGCAGAACCAGCGACCAGCGCAAGGCGATGCTCCGGGCTATGACCACATACCTGCTCGAAAACGGCAAGATGGAGACGACCTTTACCCGCGCGAAGGAAGTCCAGCCTGTCGTCGAGAAGATGATTACCCTTGGCAAGAAGAAGGGTCTGGCCAACTACCGCAAGGCTCTGTCTTATATCACCAAGGAAGACGTCGCGCACAAGCTGTTCGAGGAGATCGCTCCGAAGTACGCTGAGCGCAACGGCGGCTACACCCGCGTGACCCGCATCGGGCCCCGCCGCGGCGACGCAGCCGAGATGGCCGTCATCGAATTGGTCTGATTCGGTCCCTGAAAAAAGAGTATCCCCTTCGGCTTCAAACCGAGGGGGTTCTTTTTTGCGCTGGAAAAGGGCTGATTTATGGTGTAGAATAGAGAAAAGAGATCGGAGGCACACGGTATGGCTGAAAACAGGAAAAAGAAAAATCAGCAGAAGCTCCCATGGTGGCTGACGCCCGTGCTCTTATTGGCGGTGCTGGCCATCTGGTTCGGCGGGGAGGTGCTGGGGCGAGGCTTCCAGTGGTTATCCGATTCGCAGACCTCAGAATCGACCACCACAGCGCAGAAGGTGCCGTCTGATGAGACGCTGACGGTGCGCTTTCTCGACGTCGGACAGGGAGACAGCATCCTGCTCTCCTGCGGAGAGGACACGATGCTCATTGATGGCGGGCCGGTCGAGGAGGGGCAGTTTCTGGTGTCCCGTCTGAACCGGCTGGACGTGACGGAGCTGACCTATGTGGTCAATACGCACCCGGACGAGGATCACTGCGGGGGACTGGCCGCCGTGCTGGCAAAATACCCGGCGGAGCACGTCTATTCCAGTGTCACAGAGTATACGACGAAGGTTTTCTCCAACGTGGTCAAGTATACGGAAGAGCAGGGCAGGCGGATCGAGGTGCCGCAGACCGGCACGCACTGGAGTCTCGGCAGCGCAGCGGTGACAGTCATCGGGCCGGTGCAGGAATATTCCGATCCCAATAACGGCAGCCTTGTCCTGCGCGTCGATTACGGCGGGACGAGCTTCCTGTTTACGGGCGATATGGAGCAGAAGGCCGAGGGGGATTTGCTGGAATCCGGCGCGGATGTGCGTGCGGACGTTCTGAAGGCCGGGCACCACGGCAGCCCGACCAGCTCATCCGAGGCGTTCCTGACGGCTGTGCAGCCCTCTGTGGCGGTGATCAGCGTCGGAGCGGACAACAACTATGGTCATCCCGGTGCGGACGTGCTGGCGCGTCTGGAGGCGCTGAACGCGGAAATTTACCGCACCGACACACAGGGCGAGATCATCATCGTCTCCGACGGGGAAACGCTGTCCATCACAACAGACCCCACCAGCCGTGAACCGGCGGCCGGGAAGGACGCGCCGTTCGTCGGCAACCGCAATTCCATGATCGTCCACAGCGCAAGCTGCGCCAAGCTCCCCGGCGAGGAGAACCGCATTTACTTCAATTCCGCCGAAGAAGCGGAGGAATACGGCTACAAAAAGCACACGTGCATCAAATAACTGCCTTGTGTGCTGCAAAGCAGCTTTCTTGATTACAACTGAAAAAGGGGCGCTTCCCGGGTGGGAAGCGCCCCTTTTGTGCGGGGAATTATTTCAGCGTGATGTTGACGCGGTAGGATGCGTCGTACATCCGGACGAGGATCGCGGCAGCTTCGCTGCGGACGATGGTGCTGACCGGATGGAACGTGCCGGCGGCATCGGAGCCGGTGAGGATGCCTGCACGATAGAACGTGTAGATCTCATCGCCGTAGCTGTCCGTCGTCTTCACGTCGGGGATGCTGTTGTCCGCGACAGAGTTGATCGTCTTGTAGCTGCCTACAGCCTTGAAGAAGATGTGGACAAACTCGCTGCGGGAAACAGGCTTGGTCATCTGCTCGTAGCTGAGCTTCTGGTAGCTCTCGTCAAGGATGCCCTCGCGGACGCCGTAGTTGACGTAGGTTTCGTACCAGTAGCCTCTGCCGTTGGTCAGCGTGACCTTGCCGTCTTTGATCATCTGATGCAGCGCGGAGGCCAGCTTGATCGCTTCAGCGACGGTCAGCGTGCCCTTCGGCTGATAGGTCGTGGCAGTCACGCCATTGATCAGACCGTTCTCCCAGGCGCCCTTGACTGCGTCATAGAACCAGTCGCCCGTGGTCACGTCGGTGAACGGGAATCTGCCGGTCGTCGGGGTCTTCGTGGCGGGGATCAGTGCCGGGAGGATGGGATCGATCGGCTCGTTGATGAGCTTCCACTTTGCGGTCAGCGTCAGGTCGGACAGAACGGGCTTGCTGAAATCATAGAGCGTGCCGTCCAGATACCAGCCTTCGAACGTGTACAGACTGCGCGTGGGCTCGCCGGGGTTGGAGGCAGTCTCACCGCGGATAACCAGCTGCGATTCGACCGGCGTGCCGCCGTTAGAATCGAAGGAGACGGTATAGATCGGATCAAAGACTGCCGTCAGCGTCACGTCGGAAACAGCCGTGAAGGTGTAGTTCGCATCCGTGGAGACGATCTTGCCGTTCTGCATCCATGCGTAGAACTCCTCGCCCTCGGCAGGCTGCGCCTGTGCGGCCACTTCTTCGCCGGACCAGACCTCAACGACGTCCTTGGCAGCGAAGTCATCGGTGTAGGCTTCCTTAACAAGACCCTTATCTGCATTGTAGGACTGCAGCGTCACGGTGCAGTTGGTGAGCTCGCCGTCGGAAGCAGCGTCCAGATCAACAACGTATGCGGTGTAGTTGGTCGCATAGTCGAACAGATAGAGAACTGCAATGCCGTTCGTGACGCTCGAAGCATCCAGCGTAACTGTGGACGCAGTGCCGGCAGCTTTCTCTGCAAAGATCGCGTCGTCTCTCGCAGTGAGATCGGGATAGGTGTCAAGCTCGACATAGGCCAGATACTGGTTGTCCTTGACCTTAACAGTCAGTTCCTTGGTATCCGGGTCATAGCTTGCCGTGAGTGCCTTCGGAGCCTCGGAGTCGACTGTGCAGACATAGTTCCACTCCAGATACTTCTGGCCCTGCGTCTTGAGCTTGCTGTAATCCGTGCGGCCATTGGTCAGCGCGCCGAGCTCGTCTGCGCCATAGGCAATGTTGGCATAGTAGTTGACGTCGACCTTGGTGTCGTTCGGAACTGCGTTGCCGTCCAGATCGGTGCCGTCCCACTGGAACGAGCCGGTGGCTGTCCAGCCGTTATCCGTGTCATAGATGGCCTTCGGCAGATATTCGGTGTCGTCCACATAGTAGACCTCGCCGGTTTCACGGTTGGAGACAACCATGATCAGGTGGCGGGCATTGCGGAGCGTCATCGGCTGCATGAACAGCGTCCGCTCGAGCGCATATGCGGCATCCGGGCTGGAAACTGCGATTCTGTCCGCATCGAACGGGAGATCCAGCTCCGAGTCGAACGGGTTCGTACCGGCCAGAGAGCTGCTGGTGATGGAGTTGCCTCTGATCGCAGCCAGATAGGCCAGATTCGGCCAGGTGTTGCAGGTGACGTCAGTGTTGTCGGTCATAACGTCGATCCAGTCAAGCTGTTCCATGACGGGAGCCTGTGCCCAGTCGCCATAGAAGCCCATGAACGTGCCATGGAAGCAGGCGGTCGGGTCATAGGTTGCAGCGGGACTCGTGAAGTTGATGTAGCCCTCGATGTACGCGCCGTTCGGATAGATGGCGTCGATATCGGCCATGAAATCATCCGTCAGCTGTACGTCGATCACGACTTCTGCCGTCTGGCCGGGGCCGATGACGAGAACGTCGTCTTCATAGTTAGTGGTAACAGTGACCTCGTCCTCTGTCAGACCGAGCGTCGTCAGTGCGTTGTAGTAGTTGCCTTCCTCATCTGCTACGGGCTCATCGAAGCAGAACTTCCACGAAATGTTGAATTCCTTGCCGTCCTCTTCGAGATCCCAGCCCGGGAACTCGTTTCTCAGATCCTTGACGGTGTAGCGGATCTGGAAGTGGCCGTCCTTGGAGGGGTTGTCGCCGATGTTGGCGATCGGGTTGGTGATATACGCCTTTGCACCACCGAGAACAAGCTGCTCGGCATGGAAAGCATCGACCAGACCAGCGCCCTGCTTTCTCGGACTGAAGGTGTAGTTGTTGGGAATAACCGTCTGTGCGGAGGATGCCAACAGAGCCTCTGCCATGTCAGCCAGTTCCTTCTTGCTCAGATCCTTGTACTTCGATTCGCTCTTCAGATAACTCAGGATGGTCGCAGTAACACCCGCGACATCCGGCGTCGCCATGGAGGTACCGGACATGACCTGATAACCGTCCGTCGTGTTGCTCTGTGCAGACAGAACGCTGCCGCCGACGCCGGAGATCTGCGGCTTGAGCGTCAGGGACGGGGTGGGGCCCCAGGAGCTGAAGGACGAAGACTGCCAGCCGGTGGGGTTGTCAACAGAGGCCATCTCCGCGAGGAATGTGACCTTCTTTTCCTTTGCGTTAAGCAGCTTGGATGCGTCCTCGCCGGAAACGGAAACAGCGGGAAGCTTCGTGCCGTCCAGCGCCATGTTGATGATGCCGGATTCGTTGTTGTAAACGATTGCAACAGCTGCGCCAGCAGCATCCGCATTGTTGACCTTGTCAACGAAGGAAATGCCGCCGCGCTTGATCACTGCGACCTTACCGGTGACATTGATGCCGTCATAGTCGGCTTTTTCGCCGTTGCCGGGAACCAGAACAAAGTCATACGTATTACCAGCCAGCGTATTATAAGCGTTGACCGTATCGCTGTAGCCGATCTGAGTGCCGTCAACTTCAATCGCCGGAGAGGCGTACTTCGCGTTGTCAACGGAGGCGACAGACAGGTTGCCGTCATAGGTGGACGGGGAACCGACAACGCCGTAGTCCGCATAGTCGGACGTGACATAGCCGGCAGGAACGCCGGTGATGCTCTCGCCGTCTGCCATGGAGCCTTCGTTGCCCGCTGCGATGCAGCAGATGACGCCCGCGTCGTCCAGCGTGGTGAAGATGCTGTTCAGGACTTTTTCCTCGTTGCCGTCATAGACGAAGCCGTTCTGTGCGCCGAGGGACATATTGATGACGTCCGCACCCAATGTGTAGGCGTCTTCAAGGGCTGCGAGATAAACGTCGCTGGAGGTGCCTCTCTCCGCCGGGTCGGAGGAGAAGACCTTCAGTGCAAGGATCTGTGCGCCGGGCGCAGAACCAGCAAATTCATATGCGCCGTCATCCGACAGGACGCAGCCGGCTGCGATGCCGGAGACGTGCGTGCCGTGACCGCTGACGTCGTCGGTCGCGTCGTTGTCCTTGTCATAATAGTCATAGGAGAACGGAACCTTTGCCGACAGATATTTGCCGCGGCCAAGCTTTTCAATCGCGGCCTCGGCCTGCTCCTTGCTGATGGCAGCCTTGTTCAGCATACTGTCATACGCTGTGAACGCCTCGTGGCCCGGGGTGATGCCGGTATCGATGACCGCAATGACAGTGCCCTTGCCGGTGTTCCATTTGTGCAGAAGGGCCGTGCGGGTCATCTCATTGGACGAATCCATGCTGGGCATGACGACAGGCTCGTCGTAATAGTTGGCCAGATAGACCTCCTTGACGCCTGCCGTGCTGGCCAGCTTCTCAAGGTCGCCGAACTTGACGTCGGCGGACATACCGTTGAGCAGCGTGGTGTACTCGTACTTGACGTCATAGCTGACAGCCTTGGACTGGATCGCAGTCTTAATGCGGCTGTGCTGCGCCGTGAGGGTCTTCGACGCGGCTGCGACAGCGCGCTGCGTAGCGACGCCGGTGCTCTTCAGCGCTGCGGGGACAGCGCCCTCGCCCTCAAAAATAACGATCGCGCGGACGGTATCGCTGTCCGCGTAGGCCTCTTCACCATTCTGCAGCTTGAATTTGTTCTGCTGAATGGCGGTGCTCAGCTTGCTCTCATCCGGAGTCGTCGGGGTCAGCTTGACATTGTATGCCGAGGAGGCCGAAGCCATCGGAACCATGCCAAGAACCATGACGAGCGCCAGCAGCAGACTCAGCACGCGGCATCTTGTTTTCTTGCTCATGAAAGTTTCTCCTTTCTTGTCGTTCATTTGTGTCTGAAGTCCGGCGATCAGCCGCTCTCCACCACAATATGTTGTAGCCATTATAATCCAGAGCAACCGATTTTTCAATACTCTTCGCTTACAATTCAGCAATTTCCCCAAAAATGTTTTTCCATAAACTGCCTTGCGACAGCTTTACAGAAGCCTGCGCGCTGAACCGCGATCTGAAGCGTTTTTTCGATGAAACCGGGACGGAATATCCGGTGTGGAAGCAGCTCGAGCTGGACGCCGGGAAATACCTGGTACCTTAAGACTGCTCCAGCCGTTGCCCGTTCAAAACGGCCTCTGTGAGCGCATCGCCAGCGTAGACCAGCTTCAGCGAGAAAAACGGCACGTGCTCGTCCATGAGCCGCAGAAAAATGCGGTCGCCCTCCCACTGCTGCAGGGCGGCAAGCTGCCGCTTGCCGATCCAGGCCAGCTCACCCTCGTCGCAGTCCTTCGGCGTGCCGGTGAAGCCCGTGGCGTGGAACAGGTGCATATACTCGGTCGGCCAGATATCGGAGACGAAGGTCACAAGCCCGCAGTAGCGGTACTGCGTGAGCGTCAGCCCCGTTTCCTCCAGCACCTCGCGGCGGACGCAGTCCTCCGGGCTTTCCCGGTCCTCAAATTTTCCGCCGACGCCGATCCATTTGTCGTGATTCTCGTCGTGCTCCTTTTTTACGCGGTGGAGCATCAGATACTGTCCATCGCGCTCAAGATAGCAGAGCGTCGTCTGCTTCATGCGCCATCCCTCCCATGTGTATGCTTTCTCTATTGTATCAGGGGCTGGGGAAAAAGTAAACGGGGGAGCCGGTTTGTGCGTTCTGCCGTGTTTCTGCGTAAAATTTCAGCAAAAGCGACAAATGACTTTACCGGAGCAATCTGATATAATATCTGTATCTTAGTCGTGGTGTACCAATCCACACTTATGGTGCCCTGCGGCAATAATAAGGAGGATTTTTTATCCGGGAGGCTCCCGGTGCGGCATTGTGGAGACATGCCGCAATGCGTCCGCCAAGCCCGGCGGCCGTGAGAATGCGGTGCGGAGGCAGCGCAGTCAGAGTCCAAACAGTATGGCAGAAGTAAAACTCGTAAACGTCAAGAAAATCTACCCGTTCGTCAGTGGCGAAGAAAAGAAGAGCAAGAAAAAGAAGAAGGGCGAAGAGCCTGCCGAGGAGAAGAAGGTCAACCTTCAGATCACCGACAAGGGCGTCGTCGCCGTGCAGGAGTTCAACCTCGACATCGCCGATAAGGAATTCATCGTTCTCGTCGGCCCGTCCGGCTGCGGCAAGTCCACGACGCTGCGCATGGTCGCAGGTCTGGAAGAGATCTCCGAGGGCGAGCTGTACATCGACGGCAAGCTCATGAACGACGTGGCCCCGAAGGACCGCGACATCGCCATGGTCTTCCAGAACTACGCTCTGTATCCCCACATGACCGTTTATGATAACATGGCCTTCTCCCTGAAGCTGAAGAAGACCCCGAAGGCGGAGATCGACCGCAAGGTCCGTGAGGCCGCCGAGATCCTCGATATCACCCAGTACCTCAACCGTAAGCCGAAGGCTCTGTCCGGCGGCCAGCGCCAGCGTGTCGCCATCGGCCGCGCCATCGTCCGTAACCCGAAGGTCTTCCTGATGGACGAGCCGCTGTCCAACCTCGACGCCAAGCTGCGTAACCAGATGCGCGCTGAGATCATCAAGCTGCGCGAGAAGATCGACACCACCTTCATCTACGTCACCCACGACCAGGTCGAGGCCATGACCCTGGGCGACCGCATCGTCATCATGCGCGACGGCTTCATCCAGCAGATCGGCACCCCGCAGGAGGTCTTCAACCATCCGGCAAACCTCTTCGTCGCCGGCTTCATCGGCACGCCGCAGATGAACTTCTTTGACGCAACGCTGTCCAAGAAGGGCGACAAGTACGTCGCGACCGTGCAGGGCAAGGACTTCGAGCTGCCCGCCGACAAGCAGGAAGCGCTCAAGAAGATGGACAAGGTTCCCGTCGACATCATCGCCGGTGTCCGCCCGGTCCATATCCACCTGTCTCAGGACGGCATCGACGCCATGGTCGACGTCTCCGAGCTGATGGGCTCCGAGCTGCATCTGCACGTCAACTCCAACGGCAAGGACGTCGTCATCGTCGTCCCGACGACCGACATCGACCTCGACGCTGTCCACGGCAGCCACAAGCCCGTGAAGTACAGCTTCAAGCCCGAGCTGATGCACTTCTTCGACAAGGAAACCGAGAAGAACCTGTTCTGATCCCCAAATACAAAACGCGCCCGCCGGAAAAGGCGAACACGCACAGGACAACAACGAAATACCGCTCAGAGCAAAGGAAGTCCTTCCGGGAAACCGGAAGGACTTCTCTTCGTTCAAAAGTCTGCTGGTTTACACCCTAGGCCTGAGGATGCAGGATAGGGGGGTATACAAAGAGGGATGTTCCATGAAAAAGGTCTGCGTTTCCATGTTTCTGATCATACTGCTGCTGGCGGCCATTGTGCCAGTCAGCGCCGCTGGGACGCTGCGGTGACGTGCGCGCAGCTGGCGGTGATTTTGAACGGACTGCTGGGGCAGACGCTGTCGCCGCTCGACGATCTTCAGCTCGGAATGCCGATTTTTGACGACAACCGCGACGCGCAGGCGTGATATTTCCTGCTTATTCTGGAGGCGGCCGTGGCCCACACCACCGCCGATGCCGTGGAGCATGAACGCTGGGCGGGGCTGAGTTGAAGGGTGCGCAGAGCACCGATTGCACAAAGACGCGGTGCGGAGAGGGCGCATGGTTTTGTGAAAATGTCGAATCTTGGACTGTGTGCTTGACAAGCGGTGGGAATCGTGCTTTAATGGCCGCAAGTATTGATAACCACGAAATACGATGACGGAATTATGGCCCTGTTGGAGCGTCTCAGAGAACCGGCGGCTGGTGTGAGCCGGTACCGAAGACAGCGGTCAGTCTGCTTCCCGAGTAGGCCCTGCGAACGGCGACAAGTAGCATGGCCCGTTTGGCCTCGTTACCGGCTATGGGCTTGTCAGAGTCCGAGAGTGATCGTCCGCCGTGAGGCGGGGGATAAGCAGGGTGGTACCGCGAAGCTATTTCGTCCCTGAAGCCAGTTGGCTTCAGGGACTTTTTGTTTTCCGAAAAAAGGAGGAACCTACGATGAAACACATTTCCGTGACAGATACCACGATCCGCCAGGCGGGCAAGGCCGCGGGCTATACGCTCTCGTTCCGCGAGAAGATCGAGCTTGCCAAGCTCCTCGACCGGCTGGGCGTGAGCGTCATCGAGCTGCACGCGGTCGAAAACCCAAAGATCGACAGTCTGCTCATCAAATCCGTCGCCTCTGCGGTGAAGGAAAGCGCCGTATGCGTGCCGGTCGCGCTGGATCCGGCGAGCGTTTCGCTGGTCTGGGCCGCGCTCAGGGAGGCGAAGCACCCGCGCATCCAGGTCCCCGCGCCGGTCAGCGCCGTGCAGATGGAATACCTCGCGGGCAAAAAGCCCGCCGCCATGCTCGAGGCGATCCGCCAGACCGTCGCGGCGGCGCGGGCGGTCTGCGAGGACGTGGAATTCCTCGCGGACGACGCCACGCGCGCCGATCCCGCCTTCCTCGCTGAGGCGCTGCAGACCGCGATCGCGGCCGGTGCGGCCGGCGTGACCGTCTGCGACGCGGCGGGGAGTATGCTGCCGGACGCGTTCGGCCGCTTCGTGCGCGGGATCTACGAGGCCGTGCCGCAGACGAAGGACGTGCGCTTCGGCGTGAGCTGCTCGGACGCGCTGTCGATGGCAGACGCGTGCGCCGTGAGCGCCATCGCCGCCGGGGCCGGCGAGATCAAGGCCGCGGCCTACTGCGTCGACACTGCGAACCTCGCGCACATGGCGAAGCTGCTGGCGGCCAAGGCCCAGGACTTCGGCGTCGTCAGCACGCTGCAGTTCACGCAGATGAACCGCCTGCTGTCACAGATCGCCTGGATGTGTCAGACGGGCCGCAGCCAGCTCTCGCCGTTTGACAACGGCGTGCAGACCTCCTCCGGCGCAGTTTTGACCGTGCACGACACGCAGGAGGCCGTCATGAAGATGGCCACCGCCCTCGGCTACGATCTTTCGGAGGAGGACGGGGCGAAGGTCTACGAGGCCTTCTGCCGCATCGCGGCGAAGAAGCAGACCGTGGGCGAGAAGGAGCTCGACGCCATCATCGCCTCCGCCGCGCTGCAGGTGCCGCCGACGTACCGGCTCGAAAGCTACGTCATCAACACCGGCAACACCATCAGCGCTTCGGCGCAGATGAAGCTCACGAAAAACGGCCAGACGCTCTCGGGCGTGAGCCTGGGCGACGGCCCGGTCGACGCGGCGTTTCTGGCCATCGAATCGATCCTCGGCCGCCATTACGAGCTGGATGATTTCCAGATCCAGGCCGTCACCGAGGGCCGCGAGGCCATGGGCGAGTCGGTCGTCAAGCTCCGCAGCGGCGGCAAGCTCTATTCCGGCCGCGGCATCTCGACCGATATCATCGGCGCGTCCGTGCACGCGTATCTCAACGCCATCAACAAGATCGTCTACGAAGAAGCGGCGAACGCCTGAGGAGGAAGCAGCACATGAATGTATCGTTTTCCACACGCGGCTGGCAGCAGATCCCCTGGGAGCAGCAGGTGCAGATGGCCGAGACCATGCACTTCGGCGGCGTCGAGCTCTATAACGTCCACAAAACGCCGGAGCTGACCGGCCGCGGCGGCCCGCTGCACCGCTATACCGCCGCCGCGACGGCGCGGGAGCTCTGGCAGAAGGGCCTGTGCATCCCGTGCTTCGATACCGCCTGCGACATCGCGGGCGAGGACTGCACCGAGACCGTGACAGCCCTCATGCAGCTGGCGCACGACGTGCAGTGTCCGTATGTCTCCGTGACTGCGCAGCGCGATGACGACGCGCGGATCTCCGCCGCACTCGAAGCGCTCCTCCCCGCCGCCGAGGCGCAGGGGATCACGATCCTGCTCAAGACCAGCGGCGTCTTTTCCGACACGGCCCGGCTGCGTACGCTGCTCGATGCGTTTGCCTGCGACCAGCTGGGCGCGCTCTGGGACATGCACCATCCCTACCGGGACCACGGCGAATCCGCCGACACGACCATCAAAAACCTCGGTGCCTACGTCCGCCACGTTCACCTGCGCGACTCGGACGACGACGGCAGCTATGACCTCATCGGCGAGGGCACACTGCCCGTCGGCAGCATGATGCAGGCGCTGTCCTCCATCGACTATGACGGGTTCATCTCGCTCGAGTGGAAGCCGGAATGGATGCCAGACCTGACCGACCCGGAGGTCATCTTCCCACATTTCGTCAACTACATGCACCGCTTCGATTCCCCGCGCGGCAAGAAAAAGACGCTCTACGACAACGCCGCGCATACCGGCAAGTTCGTCTGGAAGAAAGACAGCCTCATCTCCGAGACCTTCCCGCAGGTGCTCGACCGGATGGTCGAGGAATTCCCGGACCAGTACGCGTTCAAATACACGACGCTCGACTACACGCGGACCTACGCGCAGTTCCGCGACGATGTGGACGATTTTGCCCGCGCGCTCGTCTCGCTCGGCGTGCGCCGGGGCAGCAAGGTCGCCATCTGGGCTACGAATGTGCCCGCGTGGTTCATCACCTTCTGGGCCGCGACGAAAATCGGCGCCGTGCTCGTCACGGTCAACACGGCGTACAAGATCCACGAGGCGGAATATCTGCTGCGGCAGTCCGACACGCACACGCTCGTCATGATCGACCACTGTCTGGACTCGAACTACCGTGAGATCATCCAGACCCTCTGCCCGGAGCTGGCCGACGCAAAGCCCGGCTCCGCCCTGCACTGCCGCAAGCTGCCGTTCCTGCGCAACGTCATCACCGTCGGCTTCCGGATGCCGGGCTGCCTGACCTTCGACGAGGCGATGGATCGGGCCAATATGGTCCCGCGCGAGCAGATTTTGCGCATGGCCGCGGGCGTGCGGCCGGACGACGTGTGCAATATGCAGTACACTTCCGGCACAACGGGCTTCCCGAAGGGCGTCATGCTGACGCACTACAACGTCGTCAACGACGGCAAATGCATCGGCGACCGGATGGATCTGTCCACGGCCGACCGGATGATGATTCAGGTGCCGATGTTCCACTGCTTCGGCATGGTGCTCTCCATGACCTCCTGCATGACGCACGGCGCGACGCTCTGCCCGATGCCGTATTTCTCGGCCAAGGTCTCGCTCGCCTGCATCAATCAGGAGCGCATCACCTGCTTCAACGGTGTGCCGACGATGTTCATCGCCATGTTCAACCATCCGGACTACAAAAAGACCGATTTTTCCTATATGCGCACCGGCATCATGGCCGGTTCCGGCTGCCCGCCGGAGCTGATGCGCCGGGCCGCCCAGCCGGACGAGATGCACATGACCGACATCGTCAGCGTCTACGGCCAGACCGAATCCGCCCCCGGCAGCACCATGAGCGCCTGCGGCGACCCGCTCGATCTGCGGTGCAACACGGTCGGCTACGCTTTCCCGCACATCGAGTGCAAGATCATCGACCCCGAGACCGGCGAGGAAGTGCCGGACGGCGTCAACGGCGAGTTCTGCTCGCGCGGCTACAACACCATGAAAGGCTACTACAAGATGCCCGAGGCCACGGCCGCCACCGTTGACAAGGAGGGCTGGCTGCACTCCGGCGATCTGGCCTGCCGGGACGAAAACGGCTGCTACCGCATCACCGGGCGGCTGAAGGACATGATCATCCGCGGCGGCGAGAACATCTACCCCAAGGAGATCGAGGAATTCATCTACACCCACCCGGCCGTCAAGGACGTACAGGTCATCGGCGTGCCGGACAAGAAATACGGCGAGGAGGCCATGGCCTGCATCATCCTCAAGGAGCCCGGCAGCGTGACCGTGGAGGAGATGCTGGACTATATCAAGGCCAGCATGGCACGGCACAAGGTGCCGAAATACATCGATTTTGTCGACGCATTCCCGATGAACGCAGCCGGAAAAATCCTGAAATACAAGATGCGCGAGGAGGCGACGGAGCGCTTCGGCCTGGAGGGCGCGGCCGGGATCGACACGGCGCAGACCGCCGAGCAGGTGAAGCGGTAAGCACCGATAGCCGGTATTAGTAAAATTTATACTTGACAGCCTGCAAAGACTGTGTTAAATTTGGGGCAAGTTCAAATCAAAAAAAGCTGTGACGAAGACGGTCGGACGGACTGCTTTCAGAGAGCCGGTGGTTGGTGCAAACCGGCAGCACGAACTCCTGTGACCTATCACTTCCGAGCTGGAGGCCCGAACACCATTCGCAAGTAGACGCCTCTCGTCCGCCCACGTTACGGGATAGGGCTTGTCAGAGCCTGAAGCGGCAGTTCTCAGAGCTGCAATTTGAGTGGTACCACGGGTATTGTGATTCACAAACTCGCCTCAAAGATTCTTAGGAATCCTTGAGGCGAGTTTTTTCGTTTGAAGTAACTTACACAGTTTAACACAGGAGGAACCCACTATGATGATGCAAACCAAGAAGCCGGCTGCCAACCCGCTGATGGAGATCGCAGAGCGAATCCGCGAGATGCGCGAGATCGTCGGCTACAGCGAAGCGGAGATGGCCGAGAAGACCGAGGTCAGCGTCGAGCAGTATCACAGCTATGAGCAGGGCACGGTCGATTTCCCGTTTACGTTCATGCACAAGTGCGCACTGGCGTTCGGCGTGGAGCTGACGGATCTGCTCGAAGGCCAGAGCGCCAAGCTCTCAAGCTACACGGTGACGCGCCGGGGCATGGGTCCGGTGACGGCCAGCGAGGACGGCATCACCATTCAGAATATGGCGGCAATGTTCCGGCAGAAGCTGGCGACGCCGTATTGGGTCACCTATCAGTATTCCAAGGAGCTGCAGAGCCAGCCGATCCACACCACGACGCATGCCGGACAGGAATTTGACCTCGTCGTGAAGGGGACGCTCCGTGTGCGTGTCGGCGAGCACGAGGAAGTCCTCCACGAGGGCGACAGCATCTTCTACAAGAGCTCCACGCCGCACGGCATGATCGCCGTGGATGGGCAGGACTGTGTATTCCTCGCAATGATCATGGCGAGCAGCGAAAAGGAGCAGGACCTGTCCGTGCGGACACGGGCGTTGGAGGAGACGCCGGAGCAGCAGCTGCTCTGTGACCAGTTTGTCCACGGGGTGGAAAAGGAAGACGGCTCGTTGGAGCGGCTGGAGTTCCACAACGAGGACAAATTCAATTTTGCATTCGACATCGTGGACGGCCTCGCACGGCGTGAGCCGGACAAGCTCGCGATGGTGCATATCGCAAACGACAGGACTGAGCGGCGGTTCACGTTCAAGGACATGAAGGACGCTTCGAGTCAGGCGGCGAACTATTTCACGTCACTCGGCGTGAAGCGCGGCGACCGCGTGATGCTGGTGCTCAAGCGGCACTATCAGTTCTGGTTTGCGATCCTCGGCCTGCATAAGCTGGGCGCGATCGCCATCCCGGCGACGAACCAGCTGATGGAGCATGATTTCGCCTATCGCTTCAAGGCGGCGGGCGTGAGCGCGATCGTCTGTACGGCGGACGGCGATACGGCACATCAGGTCGACATCGCGGAGGCCGACGCGGGTGCGCATCTGACGAAGGTTCTCGTCGGCGGCAAGCGCGAGGGCTGGCACGACTTTGACGCGGAATACGGCCTGTTCTCCCGGCGCTACACGCGCAAGGACGACGCGCCCTGCGGCGACGATCCGATGCTCATGTTCTTCACGTCCGGCACGACCGGCTATCCGAAAATCGCCGTTCACAGCTACAAATATGCGCTGGGCCATTACGTTACGGCCCGGTACTGGCACTGGGTGCAGCCCGGCGGACTGCACTTCACGATCTCCGAGACCGGCTGGGGCAAGGCGCTCTGGGGCAAGCTGTATGGCCAGTGGCTGTGCGAGGGTGCGGTGTTCGTCTACGACTTTGATCGGTTCGACGCCGAGAAGATCCTGCCGATGTTCGCCAAATATCACATCACCACGTTCTGCGCGCCGCCCACGATGTACCGGATGCTGATCAAGCAGGATCTGTCCCGCTTCGACCTCAGCTCCATCCAGCACGCGACGACCGCGGGCGAGGCGCTGAACCCGGAGGTCTATTATCAGTTTGAAAAGGCGACAGGGCTGCAGATCGCCGAGGGCTTCGGCCAGACGGAGATGACGCTCGGCATTGCGAACCTCGTCGGCCAGCCGCTCAAGCCCGGCTCGATGGGCAAGCCCATCCCCGGCTACGGCATCGACCTTGTCAATCAGGACGGCACCCCGACTGCCGACGGCGACACGGGCGAGATCGTCATCCATACCGCGGGACGAGAGCACTTCTGCGGGCTGTTCCTCGGCTATTATCAGGACAAGGAGCGCACTGAGGCCGTCTGGCACGACGGACTCTACCACACCGGCGACCTCGCGTGGCGCGATGAGGACGGCTTCTACTGGTACGTTGGCCGCGCGGATGACGTCATCAAGTCCTCCGGCTACCGCATCGGGCCGTTCGAGATCGAAAACGTCATCATGGAGCTGCCGTATGTGCTTGAGTGCGGCGTGTCCGCTGCGCCGGACGAGGTGCGCGGGCAGGTCGTCAAGGCCAGCATCGTGCTCGTCAAGGGCACCGAGGGCACGGAGGAGCTGAAGAAGGAAATCCAGAACTACGTCAAGCAGCATACCGCGCCGTATAAGTATCCGAGAATTGTGGAGTTCAAAGAAGAGCTCCCGAAGACCATCAGCGGCAAGATCATCCGAAGCAAGCTCTGATGACCGGGATTTTTCGACGATGCGGCGATTGAACCGGACCGGCATACGCTCAATATGTGTTCTCTGGGTTGCGCTGGTTTGCCCCCATATGCAGCTCCGGCAGACAGGGATGATGACAACAGAAAACCACCGAAAATTTTTCTTGACAATTGCATACTTTTTCGTTATGATTCTTAACAACAATAAAGGCTACGACGGAGAGGGTTCCGCGCAAGTCCTGTTTCAGAGAGCCGGTGGATGGTGTGAACCGGTAACAGACGCGCAGAATTTGTAGCTCCCGAGCCGGAGAGAAGAACGCCCGTAATGGCAAGTAGACCTCTCCCGCGTCAGCTGCGTCAGTGCTTAGACTTTGCTGGAAGTCGATGAGTGGTATCTGCCGTGAGGCAGGTGCAATTTGAGTGGTACCGCGGGTATGCTGTATGCAGCCCGTCTCAAAGAATCATTTCTTTGAGACGGGCTTTTTGCATCCACGGAGGTAACACCATGAAAAAAACACTCACAGGGCTGGACTTCAAAATTCAGGAAATGGCGGGACGCATCCGAGAGCTGCGCGAGATCTCCGGCTTTTCGGCGCAGACGATGGCGCTGAAAACAGGCACGAGCGAAGAAGAATATCTTCGCTGTGAGGCCGGGCAGAGCGACCTCAACTTCGCTTTTCTCTACCGCTGCGCGCTGGCTTTTGGCGTTGACGTTACAGATCTCATCGAGGGCAGCAGCCCAAAGCTTCGATCCTATACGCTGACACGCGCGGGTAATGGACAGAAGATCGAGCAGGCCCATGAGATGATCTATTACAACATGGCCTCCGGCTTTCAGAACCGCATTGCAGACCCGCTGTTCGTTGAAAACAAATACTCTGATGAAGCATTCTATTCGGACATTGAGCTGACCAGCCACGTCGGGCAGGAATGTGATCTTGTCATTCGCGGCAGTATGAAAGTTCAAGTCGGCGGACATACCGAGCTTCTGCATGAAGGCGACTGCATCTACTATGACAGCTCCATTCCACACGGCATGGTTGCTGCGGACGGTCAGGATTGCCTGTTCTATGCGATCGTGCTCCGCCCACAGGAGCCGAGCCTCCCGGAGGCCGGCGGCGACCGCGCTGCCATGATCGAGACGGCGCAGAGTCCGGATCCGGAGGCGCGTATTTACACCCGCTTCGTCGATGCGCCCGAGGATGCAAACGGGAAACTGCAGTCCATCGCCTTCAAAAATGAGCAATCCTTCAATTTCGCATTTGACATTGTGGATGCGCTGGGCCGTGAAAAGCCTGAAAAGCTCGCCATGCTGCATGTGGCTCCGGATGGAACGGAGCGGCGGTTCACATTCAAGGACATGAAAGATGCTTCCAGCCAGGCCGCCAATTACTTTACCTCGCTCGGCATCCGACGCGGCGACCGCGTGATGCTCGTGCTCAAGCGGCATTACCAGTTCTGGTTTGCCATTCTGGGTCTGCACAAGATCGGCGCCATTGCGATTCCGGCTACCAATCAGCTTGTGGAGCATGATTTCTCTTACCGCTTCCAGGCAGCGGGCGTCAGTGCAGTTCTCTGCACGGCAGACGGCGATACTGCGTACCATGTCGACATTGCAGAGGCCGACACCGGGATGAAGTTGACAAAGATCATGGTTGGCGGCAGCCGGGACGGCTGGCACGATTTCAATGCGGAATACGGCCTGTTTTCCCGCCGCTATACGCGCAGGGACGACGCGCCCTGCGGCGACGAGCCAATGCTCATGTTCTTTACCTCCGGTACGTCCGGATACCCGAAAATTGCAGCACACAACTATAAATATCCGCTTGGACATTTTATCACTGCAAAATACTGGCATCAGGTCAACCCGGACGGGCTGCACCTGACCATCTCCGACACCGGCTGGGCCAAGAGCCTCTGGGGAAAGCTCTACGGTCAGTGGCTGTGTGAGGCGGCTGTGTTTGTTTATGATTTCGACCGCTTTGATGCAGAAAAAATTCTGCCGATGTTTGCGAAGTATCAGATCACGACATTCTGTGCGCCGCCCACGATGTACCGCATGCTGATCAAGCAGGACCTGTCCCGATTTGATCTTTCTTCTATTCAGCATGCGTCTATCGCCGGTGAAGCGCTCAATCCTGAGGTCTTCCGCCAATTTGAAAAGGCGACTGGCATGCGCATCATGGAGGGCTTTGGGCAGTCTGAATCGACGCTCATCATCGGCAATCTGGCTGGCGACAGCCATAAGATCGGCTCTATGGGCAAGCCTGTCCCACTCTACGATGTGCATCTGCTGGACAGCAGCGGGCATGAAGCGGAGGCCGGCGACACGGGGGAGATCTGCATCAACATTCAAAACGGCATTCCCTGCGGACTTGCCTACGAATACTACAACAGCCCGGAGGTCACGGCAAAAACGTGGCACGATGGCTTCTACCACACGGGCGACCTCGCCTGGCGTGACGAGGACGGCTTCTACTGGTATGTCGGCCGTGCGGATGACGTCATTAAATCGTCTGGCTACCGCATTGGACCGTTTGAAATCGAAAATGTCATCATGGAGCTGCCGTATGTGCTCGAATGCGGTGTGTCTGCCGCCCCGGATGAGATCCGCGGGCAGGTCGTCAAGGCCAGCATCGTACTGGTCAAGGGCACCGAGGGCACGGACGCGCTGAAAAAAGAAATTCAGACCTATGTCAAGACGCATACTGCGCCGTACAAATATCCCCGTATTGTGGAATTCCGCGAAGCGCTTCCAAAGACCACCAGCGGAAAAATCATCAGAAGCAAGCTCTGAAGGAGGAGTCGGCCATGACACACAAACGCCTAACGCTTTTTGCCGGACATTACGGCAGTGGAAAGACGAATATCGCGCTGAATTATGCGCGGTGGCTCCGGCGAAAAGGCGAAGCCGTGACTGTGGCCGATCTTGACATTGTAAATCCCTATTTCCGGACGAAGGATTCAGAAGAAGATCTGAAAAAAGAGGGGATTGGACTGATCGTCTCACCGTTTGCAAATTCGAATCTTGATGTTCCGGCCATGCCGAAGGAGACCTACGCGCTGATTGCGGAGCGGGGAGAATGCGGCGTGCTGGACATCGGCGGAGACGACCGCGGAGCGCTGGCACTGGGGCGCTATGTTCCGGAGATCCGGGCGGAGGGTGATTATGAGATGCTGTTCGTCATCAACCGGGCCCGGCCGCTGACAAGGACGGTAGCGGATACGATCCTTGTGCTGCGGGAAATCGAGGCCGCCTGTGGGCTGCCGTTCACGGCAGTCGTCAACAATACGAATCTCGGGCAGGCGACGGCGGCGGCGGATGTGCTGTCAAGCATGCCCTATGCGGAAGCGGTCGCCGCGCGGGCAGGGCTGCCGCTCAAGATGACCTGCTGCGCTGCACGGCTCTGCGACGCGCTGCGCGGGAGCATTCCAAACCTGTTCCCGATGGAGATCCAGAAGCTATATTACCAATTACGATAAATGGAGGCACAAGATGGCAAAACTGATATTTCAGGAAGAACTCTGCAAGGGCTGCGGCCTGTGTGTGAACGCCTGTCCGAAGGGGTTGCTGGCGCTGTCGAAGACGCGGCTGAATCAAAAGGGGCATGCGCCCGTGGAGCTGACGGAGCCGGACAAGTGCGTCGGCTGTGCGTTCTGCGCGACGATGTGTCCCGACTGTGTCATTACGGTAGAAAAGTAAGGAGGGCGGGAAGATGCAGGAAAAAGTATTGATGAAGGGCAACGAGGCCATCGCGGAGGCCGCGATCCTCGCCGGGTGCCGCCACTATCTGGGCTATCCCATCACGCCGCAGACCGAGGTCGCGGCCTATATGGCGAAGAAAATGCCGAAGATCGGCGGGACGTTTTTGCAGGCCGAGAGCGAGATCGCGGCCATCAACATGGTTTACGGCGTGGCCGCGACGGGCAAGCGGGCGATGACCTCGTCCTCCAGCCCCGGTATCGCGCTCAAGTGCGAGGGCATTTCGTACCTGGCGGGCGCAGATCTGCCCGCAGTCATTGTCAATGTGCAGCGCGGCGGGCCCGGCCTCGGCGGCATTCAGCCATCGCAGTCCGACTACTTCCTCGCGACGCGCGGACCTGGCCACGGCGACTTCCATGTGCTGGTACTGGCTCCGGCGTCGGTTCAGGAGATGGCCGACCTGACCGGAAAGGCGTTTGACCTTGCGGAAAAATACCGGATGCCGGCAATGCTGCTGGCTGACGGCACGATGGGCCAGATGATGGAGCCCGTGCAGCTGCCGGAGGCGCGTGACCCGGACACAACTGAAAAGGATTGGGCCGTCACTGGAACGAAGTGCCAGCGGAAGCATCACGTTGTCAACTCTCTCTACCTCAGCCCAGCGGAGCTCGAGCGGCTGAACATCGAGCGCTTCGAGCGATACGCCGAGATCGAGAAGAATGAGTGCATGTGGGAAGCGTTCATGATGGAGGACGCCGAGGTCTGCATCGTGTCCTGCGGTATTACCGCGCGCGTGTCGCGCAACGCGATCGTCGAAGCGCGCAAGCAGGGCATCAAGGCCGGCATGATCCGGCCGATCACGCTCTGGCCGTTCCCGAAGGCACCGCTGCGCAAGGCCGCTGATCAGGTGAAGCGTTTCGTTTGCGTGGAACTCAACATGGGCCAGATGCGCGAGGATGTGCAGCTGGCGGTGAAGTGCAAAAAGCCGGTTGACCTTTGCTTCCGTGTGGGCGGCATGATCCCGTCGCCGGATGAGGTGCTGGACGCGATCCGTAAGGCAAACGAAGGAGGGAACGACTGATGGCTGTTGTATTTGAAAAACCGAAGGCGCTGACCGACGCCGTATTCCACTACTGCCCCGGCTGCACGCATGGCATCATCCATCGGCTCGTCGCCGAGGCGATCGACACGCTCGGCATCGAGGGCCGGACGATCGGCATTGCGCCGGTCGGCTGTTCCGTGCTGGCCTATGACTACTTTACCTGTGACATGGTCGAGGCGTCGCATGGACGTGCGCCCGCAGTCGCGACGGGTGTGAAGCGGTCGCTGCCGGACAACATCGTCTTCACCTATCAAGGCGACGGCGACCTCGCGTCCATCGGCCTCTGCGAGACCGTCTCCGCCGCGGCGCGCGGCGAAAATATCACGGTCATCTTTGTCAACAACGCGATTTATGGCATGACGGGCGGCCAGATGGCCCCGACCTCTCTGCCCGGCCAGATCACACAGACGTCGCCCTATGGACGCGACGTCAACACCTGCGGCTGGCCGATCCGGATCTGCGAGATGCTCGCGACGCTGGAGGCCCCGGCGTATCTCGAGCGCGTGACCGTGAACAATGTGAAAAACGTGAAAAACGCAAAAAAAGCGATCGAAAAGGCGTTCCGTTATCAGGTGGAGGGCAAGGGCTTCTCACTGATCGAGGTGCTGTCGGCCTGTCCGACGAACTGGGGCCTGACGCCGCAGAAGGCGCTGGAGTGGATCGACGAGAAGATGATCCCGTACTATCCGCTGGGTGTCTACCGAGACAAGGAGGGCTGAGAGATGGCAGATCATCAAATCGTGATTGCGGGCTTCGGCGGACAGGGATTGCTGTTCTCCGGAAAGGTTCTGGCCTACGCGGGCCTCATCGAAGGGCGGGAGCTCAGCTGGCTGCCGTCCTATGGCCCGGAGATGCGCGGCGGCACGGCGAACTGCAACGTCATTCTGTCGGACGCCCCGGTCGGCTCGCCGATCGTAAACACGCCGAACGTGCTCATGGTTATGAACAACCCTTCGCTCGATAAATATGAAAACGCCGTGCAGCCGGGCGGGAAAATTTTCCTCGACTCCACGCTCATCGCCCGCAAGGTTACGCGCACGGATGTGGAGGCTTATTACGTCCCGGCCACGAAGATGGCAATGGACATGGGAATGCCGACGCTTGCCAACATGATCCTGCTCGGCGCGCTGATCGCGAAGACCGGGTGTGTCCGGGAGGAGAGCCTCACGGACGCGCTGCACAAGGTCATCCCGGCGCGCAAGGCCGACCTTTTCGACCTCAACATGCAGGCGCTTCAGGCTGGGAAGGAGTTCGCCGGATGAAGACCGCCTGCATCCAGATGGACATGCTCTTCGCGCAGCCGGAGGAGAACTTCGCGAAAGCGAAGCGGCTCATCCGCGAAGCGATGGCGAGCGGACCGGACGTGGTTGTCCTGCCGGAAACATGGAACACCGGGTTTTTCCCGAAAGAGCGTCTTTCCGAGCTGGCCGAGCGGGACTGCGCGCGGGTGAAACGCGAACTCGGCGGGCTGGCTGCGGAGCTTGACGTGAATCTTGTGGCGGGCAGCGTCGCGAATGTGCGCGGCGGAAAGGTCTATAACACGGCGTGCGTCTTTGACCGCGCGGGGAACTGCGTCGCAGAGTATGATAAGACGCACCTGTTTACGCCGATGGGCGAGCATGCGTATTTCACGCCCGGCGATCATCTCTGCCGCTTCCGGCTCGACGGACACGACTGCGGCCTTGTAATCTGCTACGACATCCGCTTCCCGGAGCTGACGCGGACACTCGCCGTGCAGGGGATGGACATGCTCTTCGTCGTGAGCCAGTGGCCAGCGGCGCGCATCGGACATCTGCGGGCGCTGACGGTCGCGCGGGCGATTGAGAATCAGGCGTTTGTCATCTGCTGCAATTCCTGCGGCGACGCGGGCGAGACACATTACGGCGGATCTTCCGCAGTCATCGACCCGTGGGGCGAGACGCTGGCGCTTGCCGGGGAGACGGAGCAGATCCTGACCGCGGAATGCGAACTGGATGTGCTGGAGGGAATCCGGAGCTCCATCAATGTCTTTCGCGACCGGAGGGCGGAGCTCTATCGGGTCTGATCGATGCTCCACCCCTACAAACAGCTTTTATATGTACTATGAACATCAGGAGGAATGAAAAATGGAATACAACTTCCCTGTGATAAGGACTACGCACCCCAAGCCCCGTCCTGCCGACGAGACGAAGCTGGGCTTTGCAAAATACTTCACCGACCACATGTTCGTCATGGACTATGACGAAGGACAGGGCTGGCACGACGGGCGCGTTGTGCCGCACGAGCCGTTCCTCATCGAGCCGGCGTCCTGCGTGCTGCACTACGCACAGATGATGTTTGAGGGCATGAAGGCCTACCGCACGCCGGACGGCGGCGTCCAGATTTTCCGGCCGGACATGAACATCAAGCGTATGGCCCGCACGAATGAGCGCATGTGCATCCCGGAGCTGCCGGGAGACCTGTTCCTCGCGGCGGTCAAGGCTGTGATTGAGGCGGATCGCGACTGGATTCCCTCCGCGCCGGGCACTGCGATGTATATCCGGCCGTTCATCTTCGGCGATGAGGTCTCGTTCTCGGTTCTGCCGGCCAAGCACTACAAATTTATGATCATCCTCAGCCCGACGGGCTCCTACTACGCGGCAAACGACGGCGGCCTAGCCACGACGCGCATCTATGTGCAGGACAAATACATCCGCGCGGCGCACGGTGGCACGGGCTATGCCAAGGTCGGCGGCAACTACGGCGGCGGCATGCGCGCCAGTCAGGACGCGATGAAATATAACTGCAAGGATGTGCTGTGGCTCGACGCGGCGGAGCATAAGTATGTCGAGGAGATCGGCACGTCGAACGCCTTCTTCCGCATCGCGGACGAAGTTATCACCGCGCCGCTCGATTCCGGCACGATCCTGCCCGGCATCACGCGCGATTCTGTCATCCAGCTGCTGAAAAAGTGGGGCGTGAAGGTCTCGGAGCGGAAGCTCTCGATCGACGAGGTCGTTGCCGCGTCGAAGGACGGCAGTCTGCAGGAGATCTTCGCCAGCGGCACCGCAGCGGTCATCTCGCCGATCGGCTGGCTAAATGTGATGGGCACGGATGTTCAGGTCGCGGATGGGACGGTCGGTCCTGTGGCGCAGAAGCTCTATGATACGCTCTACGGCATGCAAACCGGGACGGTTGCCGATGATATGGGCTGGACGTATCGGCTCCTGTAAGCGCTTTTCCTGACAAGTCCTGCAGAATACGTTACAATATCCCCAAGGAATTCAGACGAAAGGACGGTGCGCAGCATGAATATCGGTATGGTTATGATGATGTGCAAGACCGTCTTTCTTTGTCTGACTGTGAAAAAATGAGGAGGAACCCCGATACCGATCAAAATACCGAACGGATTGCCGGCGAAGATCGAAACGAAGACGCACGTCTATTCCACGTTTCACATCTGCTGGGGCGCACAGGCGGGACTCTATTATCATGATGGTATTCACAAGCACGACCTGCAGGAAAAGCTCTTCGGCGTGTTCCCGCACATGGTGGCACGTCGGAGTTCGATGTTCATGCGCGGCTTTGACGACACGTTGCTTTCCCGGCGACGATACCGCTCAATGATGGCAGTCTCGAAAGGTACGCCCTTGAACCGGGGTACGTGTAGCGTGACATCGCCGGAGGTCGTGGTGAGGTTGCGGTCATAGTGACCGCTGCGGTAGCCCTGACGGGCCTCGCTGCGCTCGTAGCGGGCTGCCTGCGTCAGGGACTCCGCCTCTTTTTCCAGTAGTTCGTTCAGCGTCTCTTCTACGCTGCCACAGACCAATTCCTTGCTTTGCCCCTTTATAACTTTATCGTTCAGCTGTACAATTTTCTCGGACATAGTTTGCTGTCTCCTTTCAGAATGGTGTGTCGTGACTTCATTCTACCAGAGCCTGCAAGCTATGTCTTCTTTTATGCGGTTTTCAATTTGCGCAACGTATTGTACATTATCAACAGACAAACGGCCGAACCCGAACAGCACAAAGAGATCCCGAAGGTATCCTGAACCATTCCCAGCTATACGCCAATTATAAAACCCGACTGGTGCCTGAAGCACCAGCCGGGTACCCCGCCATTGTTACCCCTGTCAGGGGGCAGCAAAAACCGGCGGGCGTTTTTTCTGTCATGCACCGACGCGTCAAAACAGCCGTACAAGCAGCTGCGAGACGAGAACGACGGCGATCAGGGCGATGGGGTAGGTCGCGGCGTAGGCGGAGGCGACGTTGCTCGTGCCTGCGACATGGATGAGCGTGCCGAGGGCGGGCGTGGAGGTCATGCCGCCGGTGATGGAGCCGAGAATGTTCAGCAGGTTCATCTTCAGCACGTGCTTTGCCACGATATAGCCCACGACCATCGGCAGAAGCGTCATGAAAATGCCGTAGACGAAATAGATGGGCTTGAAATACCGCACGAAGCTCATGCCGCCGGAAACGCCTGCGCCGATGAGGAAGACCATGAGGCCAAGCTCCCGGAACGTTTCGAGCACCTTCTTGCTCGGCATGAGATCGGCGCGGCCGATGTGGCCGAAGTGGCCGAACACCAGCGAGACGAGCAGCGCGCCGCCCGTTGTGGTGAGCGAGAAGAAGTTGAAGAACTTCACCGAGCCAAGCAGAATGCCAAACACGGCGGCGACGGCGAAGGGCGTGAAGCCGAAATCGTCAAATTCCAGCAGCTTGCCCTTGAATTTAGCGACATCGCCTGTCTCTACGTGTGTAATTTTTCTGCGCTCCTCGTCCAGATCCGCGTGGACGACGCGCGGCATCAGCTGCACGAACAGCACAACGCCGATGACGCCGAACAGATACGCAATGCCGTAGCCGACCGTGACCGCGTCCTGATACTGGGCTGCAACAGCCTCTTTGGTTGCCGAGAACGCCGGAGTCGAGGTCAGACTGCCCGCGAGCAGGCCGGAGATCATAGCCGTAAGCTGGTTCGGGTCGTAGCCCGGCTGCCCGGCTTCAATCGCACGGCCGACGAGCAGACACAAAACTGCCGTAATGCCGCCGGAAAGAATGATCACGACGCCGAGCAGCACATAGGACTTGAAGTTGTGCTTCATGTTCTTGAAGAAGTTCGGGCCCGCGATAAAGCCGACCGAGGTCACGAAGAACACAAGGCCCAGATTTTCGATGATCTTCAGCGCCTGCGAGGCGTAGTTGATCTCTTCAATGACAAATTTGGAATTGAAGTGCGTTCCGGAGAACGCGCCGTAAATCAGCGCGATCACGAAAACGCCTGCCGTGCCGAGGCTGATGCCCTTGATGGTGATGCGCCCGAGCAGATACCCGACTGCCGCGATTCCGAATACGGAAAGCATCAGAAAATTCGCGGCATTGATGGTTGCACTCATCTCTGTTCTCCTCTATTTCTCCTTATTTTTCTGCGGGATGGATTTTTCTGGCGTAGTCCGGCAGCAGCTGCGGAGAAAGGCGGTGATCCGCCACACCGGCCTGCTGCTTTTCGGCCTCAAACGCGGCCACGTGGTCCAGCGTCAGCGTGCCGACGGATACGGACTTCGCCTTCTTGGCGGCGTGCTGACCCGCGTTGCGGCCAAAGACGATGACGTCAAGCAGGCTGTTGCCCATCAGGCGGTTGCGCCCGTGGATGCCGCCCACGACCTCGCCAGCAGCAAACAGGTTTTCCACATCCGTCTGGCCGTCTGCCGTGATGTGCAGACCGCCGTTCTGATAGTGCAGCGTCGGATAGACCAGGATCGGCTCCTTGCGGATATCGATGCCGTGCTTTGCAAACATCCGCATCATGGCCGGGATGCGCTTTTCAATCGTGCCCGCGCCGTTTTTCAGCTCGATCATCGGCGTGTCGAGCCAGACGGCCTGCCCGGCGGGAGTCTTGACGCCCTTACCGCGCTCGGTGCATTCGCGGATGATGGAGGCCGCGGCCACGTCGCGCGTTTCGAGCGGGTTCATGAAGACCTCGCCGTCCGCGTTCACAAGCATTGCGCCGACAGAGCGCACCTTTTCCGTGACCAGCGCGCCGTAGATCTGCGCGGGATAGGCCGCGCCTGTGGGGTGGTACTGAAGTGTATCGGGGTAAAGCAGCTTCGCGCCCGCGCGGTAGCCGAGCACAAGGCCGTCGGCGGTCGCGCCGTAGTGGTTCGAGGTGGGGAAGCCCTGATAGTGGAGCCGCCCTGCGCCGCCGGTGGCGAGAATGACGGTCTTTGCCTTCGCGACCAGCAGCTCCTTCGTCTCCATGTTCAGCAGGATCGCGCCTGCGCAATGGCCGTTTTCATCCTTGATGAGTTCGACGGCGGAGGTAAAGTCAACGACGGGAATGCCGCGGTTGAGGACTTCGTCGCGCAGCGTGCGCATGATCTCCGCGCCGGAATAGTCCTTGGCTGCGTGCATACGCTTGCGGGACGTGCCGCCGCCGTGGGTGGTGATCATGGTGCCGTCGGGCGCCTTGTCAAACTCCACGCCGAGTCCGGACAGCCACTGGATGGCCTCCGGCGCGTCCATGACGAGTTTGTACAGAAGATCTTTCTGCGCGGCAAAATGGCCGCCGCCGTAGGCGTCGAGGAAGTGCTGGGCAGGGGAGTCGTTCGGCTTGTCGGCAGCCTGAATGCCGCCCTCGGCCATCATGGTGTTCGCGTCGCCCATGCGGAGCTTCGTGACGACCATGACCTTCGCGCCCGCATTATCGGCCTCAATGGCTGCGGAGCAGCCTGCGCCGCCGCCGCCGATGATGAGAACGTCCGTCTCATAGTCGGGCTTCGTCAGATCAAATGTCTCGTGCAGGATACGCGATTCGCCCTCCAGCAGCTCCGCCAGCTCCAGCGGGACCTTCTGGCCCTGATTGGGGCCGAAGCGCAGCTCGGTGAACTGCTCGGCGCGGTAGTCGGGATGGAATTTCTTCAGCAGCGTTTCCTTTTCCTCCGCCGTCATGCGGCGGGGGTCCAGCTTCGCGTTTTCTTCGCGGGCCGCTTCCACCTTGCGGATGGAGGCCAGCATCTTGGGATCCTGATACATGATATGCGTCCTCCTTACTTTTCAATCTCGCGGTGGTTATACAGCTCTTTGATCGCGTCCAGCGGCTTTTCCATGAGGCTTTCGATGAGCGCTTCGAATTTGCCGTCCTTGATCTCCTGCACGCGCGCATCCAGATGCTCACAGTGCGGGGCGATGTACTTGCCGTTCAGACGGCGGGCCAGCATTGCCACCTGCGGGTGGGAGATGCCCGCCGGACAGCGGGACGAGCACACGCCGCACATGACGCAGTCGAAGGATTCCTCGGCGCACTTGTCAAATTCGCCGCGCTGGGCATAGGCAATGTACTGCATGACGTTCAGACCCTGCGTGCACGCCTTTGTGCAGGCGTTGCAGCCGACGCAGGCGTAGATCTCGGGGTACAGCTGCATCATGACCGTCTGTGTGGGCTTCAGCTTTTCCATGTCGTAGACTTCCTTGACCAGCGGGAAGAACGGAAGCGTCGCGACATACATATTGTTCTCCACGCGCGTCGAGCAGGCCAGACAGGCCTTTAATTCGCGGTCGCCCGCGATGCGGTAGATCGTCGCGCACGCACCGCAGAAGCCGTTGCGGCAGCCGCAGCCGCGCACGAGCTGATAGCCGGAATATTCCATCGCTTCCATGATGGTCAGACTGTCCGGCACCTCATATTTTTTGCCGAACAGGAAAACCGTCACCATATTTTCCATACCTGTTCTCCTTTAATACTCATTCGGCAGCTCGTCGAGCTGGTCGAAGCGGAACACCGGGCCGTCCTTGCAGACGTATTTGTCGCCGATGTTGCAGCGGCCGCATTTGCCGAGGCCGCATTTCATCTTGAGCTCCATCGTGGTATAGACCTGCTCGCGGGCAAAGCCGAGCTCCATCAGGCCTGCAAGCGTAAACTTGATCATGATGGGAGGGCCGCACATCACGACGGTCTTGTCGGTCGTGAAGCCGAGCTCCTTGACGTAGTTCGGCACGAAGCCGACGTGGCCGTCCCAGTCCGGCTGCTCGCGGTCGATGGTCAGATGGACGTTGATGCCGTCCTCTTTGCACCAGACGTTCTCGATCTCCGGATAGTCGACCAGATCGTCCTTCGAGCGGGAGCCGTAGACGATGTCGATCTTGCCGTAGCGGTCACGGTAGTGACGGCAGTAGTTGATAACGGAATGCAGCGGGGCCAGACCGATGCCGCCCGCGATGAACAGCAGATCCTTGCCCGCGAACGCGGTGTCAACCGGGAAGCCGTTGCCGTAGGGGCCGCGGACGGTGATCTGCTGGCCGGGCTCCATAGCGTGGAGCCATTCGGTCACGCAGCCGCATTTTTTAATGGAAAACTCCACATATTCCTCCAGCGTGGGACTGGACGTGATGGAGAACAGCGCCTCGCCGACGCCCGGCACGGAGAGCATGGCGCACTGGCCGGGGATATGGACGAAGGGCTTTTTGCCGTCAAGGCCGACGACACGGAAGGTCTTGACATCCGGCGTGTCGACGCGGATATCCGTGACGACGGCGATATTGGGGATCAGCGGATCGTTTCTCATGCGTGTTCCTCCCCAAGTGTTTTGATGACTTTGACGATGTTCATATGGATGGGGCACTTGGCAAGGCACCGGCCGCAGCCGACGCAGCCGAAGCACCCGTCGTTATTATCCGGGAAATAGACCAGCTTGTGCATAAAGCGCTGCCGGAAGCGCTCGAGCTGCGTCGGGCGCGGCTGACCGGCGGACATCTTCGTGAAATCCGAGTACATACAGCTGTCCCAGCAGCGGAAGCGGCGGACGAGCCTGCCAGAGTCGAATTCCTTGATATCATAGCACTGGCACGTCGGGCAGACGAAGGTGCAGGTGCCGCAGCCGAGGCAGCTTTCGGACAGCTGCTTCCATTCCGGGCGGTCGAAGAGTTCCTTCGTTTTGCCTGCGCCCACGGCGGACAGATCGAGCCCGGCCAGCGGGAGCTTTTTGAGAAGCGCACGCGTTTTTTCCTGCTGGGCCGCGACTGCCGCACCGTCCGTATCCTCCAGCATGGGAAGGTTCGCGGTCAGCGCCGCGCCCTTTTCCGTGTTGGCCTGCCAGAAGAGCGTTTCACCCTCGATCCAGCAGCTGATATCGCCCTGCGGGGCCGCAGGATCGATGCCGAAGGCCGGACAGAAGCACGTTTCCTCGGGGCGGGTGCAGGCCAGCGTCACGACGGTGCCGTGTGCGCGGCGGGCGGCGTAATAGGTGTCCTGCGGTTCGGAAAGGAAGACGCGGTCGAGAATTTCAAAGCTTCTTGCGTCGCACGCGCGCACGCCGAACAGGACGAACGGCTCTGCCGGGTCACGCGTTTCGACCAGATCAAGCTGCCTGCCCGTCACGCGGAAGCCGACGAGGTTTTCCACCTGCGGGAAAAACAGATCCTTGGCCGAGCGGACGGTATTGAGCTTCTTGGTAAGCGCTATACCCTCCTGCCAGACGGTGAAGCTGGCCTGACCGGCGGCGTCGTCCGCCGGAATATAGAGCTTCTGTGCTGCCGACACGGCGGCAAACAGGCTCTGAAGCTTGCAGAGGGGAAGCTGTTTCATTGCGCACCTCCTCTTTCATAGACGACGGACGGCTCACAGTCGTCCTTGCGGAAATCCATGAGCGGCGGGCGGGAGTCAAAATCGGCTCCGGCCTGATAGTCGCCGTAAAGCTCGTTGATGTCCTTGATGAACTTGCGGTTGAGCAAATGCAGCGGGATATGCTGCGGACAGACGCGGGAGCATTCGCCGCAGTCGGTGCAGCGGGAGACGACGTGGAAGGCCCGGATGATGTGGAACATATTTTCCTCAAACGAATCGGCGATGGCCTTGTTCTCAAAGCCAGAATCGTGGTTGTCGAACACGCACTTTTCGCACGAGCACGCGGGACACACGTTGCGGCACGCGTTGCAGCGGATGCAGCGCGATAGCTCGCCGCGCCAGAACGCGTAGCGCTCCTCGGCTGTCATGGCTTCGAGCTTTTGAACCTCGGCAAAACGGCCGCAGTCCGGATTTTCCTCGCCCTGTTCGCCAAGCAGCTCGTCATAGCAGACGATCTTTTTACTCTTGCAGGTCTTGCACTTGAGCAGCAGCGCATCGGCCTTTTTGATCGTTTCCTCGCCGTAGATCGTGGAAACGCAAAGAGCTTCGCCATCCTCCGTCACTGCTGTGACACCGGCAAGGCCCTGCTCCTTGATGGCCTCCATGTCGCACATCCCGTCACACTGTACGCCGACGGCGTAGACCGTCTCGCGCAGGATGCGGTGCTCCTTTAGAAGCTGGACGAACGAATAGCTGTCGCAGGGCTTCAGGAACACGGCGGCCTTGCCGCCCTTGCGGGATTCCGCGATGAGATATTTGGACAGATTCGCGCCGGAGAAGACGCTCCAGACGAAATTTTTCTCGATATCTTCCACGCTCGTGAATACGGATGGCGTCAGATCATAGAAGAATTCGCCCGCGCGCCAGCCGATGACGCGGTCAACAATCTGATCTTGCAGCAGCTGGATCGCTTTTTCCTTTACTCTTTGCATCTCAGATCCTCCAGTCTGCGGTTCTCACCGAGCTTCGTGATCGTCTCGGCGAATTCGTTCATGGTTTTGGCGAACTTCGCGCCCTCCGCTGCCGAGACCCATTCCACGCGCGTGCGCTCACGCTCGATGCCGAGGAAGTCCAGCATGGAGAACAGGAGCGTCATGCGCCGCCGGGCGTAATAGTTGCCGGTCGTGTAATGGCAGTCGCCGGGATGGCAGCCGCAGAGGATCACGCCGTCGGCCCCGCGCTGGAACGCGCGGAGAATAAACATCGGGTTTAACCGGCAGGAGCACGGAATGCGGATGATCTTCACATTGGCCGGGTAGCTCAGCCGGTTCGTGCCGGAAAGATCGGCGCCCGCGTAGGAGCACCAGTTGCAGCAGAACGCCACGATCGTGGGCGTCCACGTTCCGTTTACCTGCATATCGCATCCACCTCCGCAATGATTTGCCGGTTGGAGAAGCCCTTGAGATCCATCGCGCCGGACATACACGCGACGGTGCACGCGCCGCAGCCCTGACAGACTGCCGGGTTGACCTGCGCGACGCGCCGCACGAGCGTCGTGCGGTTCGGGCCTCTGAATTCCTTGTCAATGTACGTGATCGCGCCATACGGGCAGACCTTTTCGCAATTCGAGCAGCCGTTGCACATCATCTCATCCGGCTGCGCCACGCACGGGTTGCACGTCAGCGAGTCCTTGCACAGAAGCCCGATGACCTTCGCCGCAGCGGCGGACGCCTGTGCGACCGTCTCCGGGATATCCTTCGGCCCCTGGCACATACCGGACAGGAACACGCCTGCCGTCGGGCTTTCGACCGGGCGGAGCTTCGGGTGGGCCTCGGTGAAGAAGTCGTTCGTGTCCATGGAGGCGGTCAGCATCGTGGCCAGCGGCCGCGCGGACTTATCCGGCTCGATGGCGGCAGCCAGCACGACCATGTCAGCGTCGATATGCAGCTGCCGGTTGTCCAGCAGATCGGATGCCTGCACCTTCAGCTTGCCGTTTTCGGGCGTGACCTTGCCGACCATGCCCTTGATGTAATGTACGCCGTACTGCTCGACGGCTCTGCGGTAGAACTCGTCAAAGTTCTTGCCGGGGGTGCGCACGTCGATGTAGAACACATACACATCCGTATCCGGGTATTTTTCGCGGCAGAGCATGGCGTGCTTCGCCGTGTACATACAGCAGATCTTGGAGCAGTAGGGCTTGCCCTTCTCCGCACCGTCGCAGCGGGAGCCGACGCACTGCACAAAGACAATGGTCTTCGGGTGCGTCCCGTCGGACGGGCGCAGGAGCGTGCCGCTCGTGGGACCGGCAGCGTTCATCAGGCGCTCAAACTCGAGGCTGGAAACGACGTCCGGGCTCTGGCTGTAGGCAAATTCGTCGAATTTGGAAAGATCGATGGGGTTGAAGCCCGTCGCGGCGACGATGGCGCCGTATTCCTGCTCAATGAACGTGTCGGTCTGCTTGTAATCGATTGCCCCGGCGGAGCAGACCTTCGCGCACACGCCGCACTTGCCGTTTTTGAGCATATTGCAGTAGTTGGGATCGATCGTCGCGACCTTCGGCACGGCCTGCGCAAACGGGATATAGATCGCGCGGCGATTGTCCATGCCGAGGTTAAACTCGTTCGGTACCTTCTTCTGCGGACACTTTTCCGTACACAGTCCGCAGCCGGTGCAGACGTCTTCCTTCACAAAGCGCGCCTTGCGGCGGATTTTCACATGGAAGTTGCCGACGAAGCCGCCGACGGATTCAACCTCGGAGTAGGAATAGATGTGGATTTTTTCGTTCTGCGCGCAGTCGACCATTTTCGGCGTCAGGATACACGCCGCGCAGTCGAGCGTCGGGAACGTCTTGTCGATCTGGGTCATCTTGCCGCCGATGGTCGGCTGCTTTTCGACGATATCGACCTCAAAGCCCGCCTCGGCAATGTCCAGCGCCGTCTGGATGCCCGCGATGCCGCCGCCGATGACGAGCGCGCGCTTGGTCACGGGGCTGGAACCCGCGGTCAGCGGCGCGTTCAGATGCACCTTGGCGATGGCGGCGCGGCCCAGAATGATGGCCTTTTCCGTGCCCACTTCCTTGTCCTTGTGAATCCAGGAGCACTGCTCACGGATGTTCGCGATCTCGACCATATAGGGGTTCAGCCCCGCCTTTTCGCAGGTCTTGCGGAACGTCTGCTCGTGCATTCTGGGCGAACAGGAACAGATGACCACGCCGGTCAGACCGTATTCATGGATCTTGTCCTGAATCATCTGCTGCCCGGTCTGGGAACACATATACTGATAATTTGTGGAGAAAACAACGCCGGGTTCCTTTGAAAGAGCCTGCGAGACGCGTTCCACGTCGACGGTCGCGGCAATGTTGCTGCCGCACCAGCATACGAATACGCCGATTCTCTGCATTGCGTTCCCTCCTTACTTTTTATATTTGCGGAACGCCGCGGCAATCGCCTGCTGCGGCAGCTCCTCGTCAAGAATCTCCGGGATGCGTTCAGGCTTCAGGTGATCCATGCCCTGCTGGCGCTGCACGGCATTGCGCACGGCCTCAATGAGTTTTGCAGGCTCGACGTTTCGGGGACAGCGCTCGACGCAGGCAAAGCAGCTCAGGCAGGTGTAGATGCCTTTCGAGGAAAGCAGCTCCTCGATCCGGCCGTTTTCGACCATGGAGACAAACTGATGCGGATGGTATTCCATCTCGTCATACGCCGGACAGCTCGCCGAGCATTTGCCGCAGCGCATACACTTTCTGGGGTTTACGCCGGAAATGCGGGTGACGGTTTCGATCATGTTCTGGTTGTTCATGCGTCCTCCTCCCCGCAGCCAAGCGCTTCGGCCAGAAGCTCCGTGAAATAAACGACAGGCAGCGCGCCGTCCGTGTTGTGCAGCAGATTGTAGCTGCACAGGGGACAGGCCGTGATCAGAAGCTCCGCGCCCTGCGCCTTTGCGTTGTCCATGATCTTCTGTGCCTGCTTTGCGGCGTAGGACCTGTTCTCGACCGCCATATAGCCGCCGCAGCATTCGTTGCGCTGTGCGTAAAGAACAGGCTCCGCGCCGATGGCCCGGATGAAGTCCTCCAGCATTTTCGGGTTCTCCGGGTCGTCAAACTGCATCTCGCGGCTGGGCCGCAGGAGCATACAGCCGTAATACGCGCCGATCTTTCTGCCTGTAAGCGGCTTTACGACAGCCGCCTTGACTGCATCCCAGCCGATCTCGTCGCGCAGGACTTCGAGATAGTGCAGAACCTTTGTCTCACCCTCGTAGGGCGTTTCCGGCTTTAAGTAATTGTTGACCTTGACGCGGATGTCCTCATTGTGCTGCATATCGCCGTTCACGCGCTTCAAAACGTGATGACAGGCAGAACAGAGGGACACCAGCGGCTGGCCCGCGTCACGCGCGGCCATGAGCGCCCGGACGGAGGAAAGCCGTGTGGCAATTTCATCGTTTGCCTGCGGATACACCGCGCCGCAGCACTGCCACTCCGGGATCTCGCACAGCGAAAAGCCGAGCTTCTCCGCTGCGCGCCGTCCGGCTCTGTCCAGCTGCGCGCCCTTTGTCCTGAGCGTGCAGCCGGGGAAATAGCTGTAATTCATTGCGTGTCCTCCCGTCAGATCATGTTCTCCGGGTGGAACACCTCGTCGAAGCGCTCCGCCGTCAAAAAGCCGAGGCTCACGCAGGCTTCCTTGAGGGAGATGTTTTCCTTGTAGGCTTTTTTAGCCGTCTTCGCCGCGTTTTCATAGCCGATGTACGGGTTCAGCGCCGTGACGAGCATGAGGGAGTTGTGCAGATTGTGCTCCATCTTCTCGCGGTTGGCGCGGATGCCGCAGGCGCAGCGGTCGTTGAACGACACGATGGACTCGGCCAGCAGACGTGCCGACTGCAGGAAATTATAGATGCAGACCGGCATGAACACGTTCAGCTCGAAATTGCCCTGCGACGCGGCCATGGACACGGCCACATCGTTGCCCATGACCTGCACAGCGACCATCGTAACGGCTTCGCACTGGGTAGGGTTGACCTTGCCGGGCATGATGGACGAGCCAGGCTCGTTTTCGGGAATGAAGATCTCGCCGAGGCCGTCCCGCGGGCCGGAGGCCAGCCAGCGCACGTCGTTCGCGATCTTCATCATATCGGCGGCCAGCGCCTTGAGTGCGCCGTGCGCGAAGACGATCTCGTCCTTGCTGGTCAGCGCATGGAATTTGTTCTCTGCCGTTTTGAAGTCCTTGCCTGTCAGCTTCGCAATTTCAGCGGCGACCGCTGTATCGAAGCCCTTCGGCGTGTTGAGGCCCGTGCCGACGGCGGTGCCGCCGAGCGCCAGCTCTTTGAGCGGCTTCACGGCCAGGAGCAGCAGTTCCTTATCCCGTTCCAGGCTCGATCTCCAGCCGGAAATTTCCTGCGGGAAGGAGATGGGGGTGGCGTCCTGCAGATGCGTCCGGCCGGATTTGACGACGCCCTCGTTTTCCGCCTCCAGACGGCGGAACGTTGTTACCAGCGTGTCGATGGCGGGGATGACCTTGTCCTCAAGCGCGCAGACCGCCGCGATGTGCATGGCCGTCGGGAATGTGTCGTTGGACGACTGGGACATATTGATATCGTCGTTCGGGTGCAGCAGCTTTTTGCCCGCAATTTCATTGCCGCGGTTGGCAATAACCTCGTTGCTGTTCATGTTCGACTGTGTGCCGGAGCCGGTCTGCCAGACGACGAGCGGGAAATTGTCCAGAAGCTGGCCGGAAATGACCTCGTCCGCCGCCTGCTCGATGGCGGCAAGCTTTTCTTCGGTCATTTTCTCAGGACGCAGGGCGCGGTTGGCGCGCGCAGCAGCCTTTTTGAGAATGCCGAAGGCATGGATGATCTCGGCGGGCATCGTCTCAATGCCGACGCCGATCGGGAAGTTGTTGTGGCTGCGCTCGGTCTGTGCGCCCCAGTATTTGTCCGCCGGGACGCGGACCTCACCCATGGAATCGTGTTCGACGCGATATTCCATCGTTTTTTCTCCTTTTTTATATCAGATCTCGACCTGACGGATGACTTCCTTCAGCTTTTCCGCGCTGGCGCGGAGCTTGTCGATCTCGCCGTCGGTCAGTTGATTGAGGATCTTGCCGCGCACGCCCTGATTGTCGACCAGCGCGAGCGTGGACAGGCAGACATCGGACACGCCGTATTCGCCGTGCATCATGGTAGAGACGGTCACAGCCGTTCCGGCCGTGCTCTGCACACATTTGCACAGATGGCAGACTGACATCGCGACGGCATAGAACGTTGCGCCCTTGTTCTTGATGACCTGCGCGCCGGAGGTCTTGACGAACTGCTCGATCTCCTCGTAATCCTGGTTCCACTTGATGCGGTCACAGTCGGGGGAATGCTCCTTATAGGAATCAATATGGTTGTTCGCGATGTGCACAAGGCTCCAGGGCACGAAGGAGGAATCGCCGTGCTCGCCGTAGACGTGCGCGTGGACATTCTTCGGGCTGATGCAGAAGCGCTTTGCAAGCGTCGACTGCAGGCGGCTGGTGTCGAGGATGGTGCCGGAGCCGATGATGTGGCTCTCGGGAACGCCGGAAATTTTGTGGAACACATACGTCAGCACGTCGACCGGGTTCGATACGATAATATAGATGGCGTCCGGCGCGGCAGCTGTGATCTGCGGGGCAATGTCCTTGATGATGTTGACGTTGGCCTGCGCCAGCTCCAGCCGGCTCTGTCCGGCCTTGCGGGGAAGACCCGAGGTAATAATGACAATGTCGGAGCCGGAGGCCGCGTCATAGTCGCCGGAGCGGACGATCGTCGGAGAACAGAACGGCGCGCCCTGATAGATATCCATGGCCTCGCCAAAGGCCTTCTGCTTATTGACGTCGATCAGGACGATCTCAGATGCGGTGCCCTGGATCATCAGGTCGTTCGCAATCGTGGAGCCGACGCTTCCCGCGCCGATAACAGTGATCTTGCTCATACACAAAAACCCCCAATTTCAGATTTGAATCGAACAAAATATACCGATATAATTTTATCGGTTATTGCGATAAAATTATATCGGTATTATGCTGGAAGCACCAATGCTTTTTTATGCAAAGATATATTCTTTTTGATATGTTGGTTCAATTCCGTTCCTGTGGGAAGTATCAGACAAATGCCTTATGTTCCCGCACAAACTGCACGAATCCGGCCTCGATCTCGCTCATTGCATATTGCTTATGATATACCAGCGCGTTGAGATACAAACTCTGGTTGTCGCTGCACGGGAGCTGGACAAGATTCCAGCGCTGGATGCAGTGCTCCGGGATGGCGGGGGCCAGCATATAGGAATTCGGAATTGTTTCGAGGAGCGTCATCTGCGCCAGACGGTCGACGCAGTAGATCTTCCGCCGCACCGGCTCCTCCGGCTTGCCCTGTACGCGGAACACGTCCCCGTGAACGATCTCCGGCAGCCCGTCAAGCTCCGTGCGCAGAATGGAGCTGCGCCCGGCAAGCGGATGTGACTGGTTCATGGTGACGAGGTAGTGGTATTTGCTCAAAAGCTCGAAGCTCAGGCCGCGGGCGCTGGTCTGCTCGTCAAAATAATCGCGGTATTCCGAGCGGAAGCGGATCACGCCGATCTCCGTCTCGCCGCTTGCAAGCGTTTCGAGCGCCGTGCGCGCGTGGCATTCGCGGATGACCGCGTCGACCGGCTCTGCCTGCGGCAGTCCGGCCAGATACTGCGCCGTCAGATCCAGCATGGCCGCCGAGCGCGGGATGCACACGCGCAGCCGGTTCGCCACGGCCCGCTTGGGACCGAGGGCCTCAATGGCCTCCGTCTCGCGCAGGATGGACTTTGCGTGCTGCAGAAAGATCGTGCCGCGCGTCGTGGGCCGGACGCCGCGCGTGGAGCGCTCAAAAATGCGGAAGCCCAGCATCTGCTCCACATCGTGCAGAATGCGGCTGAGATTCGGCTGGCCGATAAACAGGTTCTCCGCCGCCTGCGAGATCGACCGGGTGCGTTCGATCTCAATGATATACTGCAAATGCTGTGTGTTCATAGCTGTACCACCTTCTAATTTATATCATTTCTAATATATCACCTTTTTCGCCGTTTTGCAACCGGAGGCGTACCGGCGCTCTGCATAAAATCATATACCCTTTTTTGCCGTCTCTTGGCGCTTTTCATGCCCGGACAGCACCGGCAGCTCGGCAAAGAAGGTGTTGACGCCGTTTTCGCTTTCTGCCCAGACGCTGCCGCCGTGCGCCTGCGCGATGGCCTGCGCGATGGAAAGGCCAAGGCCAAAGCTGCCGTCGCGCGTCCGCGCGGCGTCTGCGCGGGAAAAGCGGTCGAAGATCTGCCGCAGCGCCTGCGGGGAAAGCGCCTCGCCCTCGTTTGAGACGGACAGGCGGCAGCGGTTCTTCCCGCAGCGGGACAGGCGGACGGCGACCGTGCCGCCGGAGGCGTACTTCCGGGCGTTGTCGAGATAGATCTCCACGAGCTGGCTGAGCTGGCGTTCATCGCCGCTGACGGTGATGTCCGGCTCCAATTCCGTCTGCAGTGTCAGACCGCGTTCAAACAGCGCGGCCTCGAACAGCAGCGCGCTGCTCTCGGTGATCTGACTGAGATCGCATGGCATGAATGCACGCGACGCCTGTTCATTCTCGGCCCGTGCCAGCTCCAGCAGCCGCTCGACCAGCGCGCGCATCTGCTTCGCCATGGCGTCGATGCCGGAAAGGAAGGTCTGCTTCTGCGCCGTGTCATAATCCGGGCTTTGCAGCAGCTCCGTGTTTGTCAAAATGACGGTCAGCGGCGTTTTCAGCTCGTGCGACGCGTCGGCGACGAACTGCTTCTGCTGCCGCCACGCTTCCTCCACTGGCCGGACCGCACTGCGCGCCAGCAGCACCGCAAGGCCGAAAAAGGCAAGCAGGCCGAGCGCGACGAGCAGCGCGCCGGTCTTCAAAAGCGTGCGCAGCGTCTGCTGCTCGCTGGAAATATCCGCGAAGATCACGCTGCCGGTCACGCGGCAGTAGCGCAGGCTGTATTCCGGGATCTCGCCGATGGCGTCCCGTGAGGCCTGCGCCGCGGCGGCAACCATCCGCAAAAACGTCCGGTCGGTCAGATCGTAATCGCTTGAGCCGATGGCGACCAGATTGCCGAACGCGTCGGTCTGCAGCACGAAATACGGCAGGCGCACCTGCTGCGGTTCGCGCTCCGGCTGGACAGGCGCGAAGGGATCGGCTGCAATGGCCTGCATCATACTGATGGACTGCGTGCGCAGGTTCTGCTTTGTCAGCGTATAGAAAAGGCCGAGGATCGCGCCGAGCATCACGGCGGCGACGAGCACGATCGCGAGAATGATCTTCAGACGCAGCTTTTTCAGCATGTCTCGTCGACCTCCAGATGATAGCCCAGCCGCCGCACGGCCTCAATGCGCACGTTCGAGCCGATGGCCGCAAGCTTTTTGCGCAGGAAGCCGACGTAGACCTCCACATGGTTTTCTACCGCGTTCGAGTCAAAGCCCCAGACCTTGGACAAAATGGCCTCCTTGGACACATTCTGCCCCTTGAGCTGCAAAAGATACCGCATCACGTCGAATTCCCGCGCCGATAGCCGCAGCTGCCGCTGCCCGCAGATCAGCGTTCCGGAGGCCAGATCGAGCGTCGTGTTGCCGAACGAGAGCGCGTTGACCTCCGCGCCCTGCCGCCGGAGCAGCGCACCGACGCAGGCCAGCAGCTCCCGCGCGTCAAAGGGCTTCGTGAGATAATAATCCGCGCCCGCGTTCAGCCCCTCGATGCGGTCTTCAAGCGACGACTTTGCCGTCAGCATCAGGATCGGCGTCCCACAGCGCTTCGCGCGCACCTGCCGCGCGACCTGATAGCCGTCCATGCCCGGCATCATCACGTCGAGGATCAGCAGGTCATATACGCCCGTCTCGGCATATTCCGCCCCCGTCTCGCCGTCATGCACCGCCTCGACGGAAAATCCCTTCCCCTCCAGCATGGCCCGGAGAGAGTCCGCAAGCAGGATCTCGTCTTCAATGATCAGAATTTTCATATCATAATACCTCAGGTTCAAATCGCCGGAAAATGGTATGGCGGCATCCAAAGGGAAGCCTTGTGTGCGTCCTATCCCTATCAACTATATTCGTTTTTTTACCGCTTTTCAAGGAAAACCGCAGAAAAATTGTCTCCCGGCCAAACGGCCGGGAGACAGGAAAGATGTATGCTTATGCCTTTTCGCTCTGCGAAGCGGTGAAGCGGTTCAGGATGGCTGCTTCATAATAGCTGCCGGAGGCAACGTCGGTGAACGCGGCCTTCTCAGTCACTTCGGGGCTGCCCGCAAGACGCCAGAGGACAGTCACGAGCATGGCGCGGGTCATGGGCCTGTCCGGAGAGAAGGTATTTCTGCCGGTTCCGGTCATCAGTCCCTCATCCGTGCAGAACAGAACGTCCTGCTGGCAGACCGCCTCGGCCTTGACATCCGCGAAGCCGGAAGCGGCCAGCAGCGCGCACAGCAGGAGCAGCAGCGCGCCCCGTGTCAGAAGCCGTTTCATGACGCGCCCTTCAGCGTGGAATTGGCGAGCATGGCCCGCGCCTCGTCCGCGCTCAGATCGTAAGACCAGAGCAGCCTGAACATTTCCTGTGTCTTTTCTACCATATCATAGGCATAATACTGCGGATACAGAAGATTTCCCAGCCACCATACGCCCAGCAGCATATTGAGGCTCGGGGGATTGGAAAGCCAGTTGTAGGGCATGGATGGAATCTCGTAATACCGTCCGGCTTCGATCGCGCGCAGCGGCTGCCACGCCTCGTCGTCTGCCGCAGTCGAGTAAGTGCTGTCTGCTGTAAATAAAATCACGTCCGGGTCAAAGCGGTAGAGCTGCTCGAGATTGATGGGATTGCCGCCGCCCTTATTGCTGACGTCCTCGACCACGGCGGCATTTTCAATGCCCATGAGGTCGAGTACCTGCGCCTGAATGGAGCCTTTCGCGTTTGTATTGAGGCCGGACGAGCCGGAGGTGTACAGGACGGAAATGCGCTCGGAATCCTGAATTTTCGCGGCGTTTTCCTCCGCCAGCGAGACAGTCTCGTCGACGAATGCCGCCAGTTCTTCGCCGCGCGCCTCCTTGCCGCTCAGGATTTTTCCGAGCGTCCGGTATGCCGCGGCCATATGCGGAAGATCTGCCTCGATGAAGATCACGGGCATCCCGATCTGCCTTTGCAGCGCGTCCAGATCGGCGGCCATGTTGTCCTTTTTGTCGCCCAGATCAATCACGACCTGCGCGCCGGAGGTCAGAATGGATTCCAGATTCAGCGTCGACTTGCTGCCGTACATCTGGCCGGTCGTCGGCAGATCGATCAGGCGCGGGTCGAGATATTTGTACTGGCTGGACGACGGCGTTGCGTTGATGGTCGTCATATATTCGGGCGCGATGGTCGCCAGAAACATCGACGCGACCGTACCGCTGGGGGCCACGCGCGTGAGCGTTTCAGGGATGTCGACGGTTCGGCCAAGCGAGTCGGTGAACGGAACGGTCGGCTCTGCCGGGGCTGTCTGCCGCTCAGACGCGCAGCCGGACAGGCTTCCGCATACAAGCGCCAGCGCCAGCAGAAGGGCAAATAATTTCTTATATCGCATGGTTGTCCTCCAAAGAAAATAACGTTCGGGAAAACAAAACCGAAAGGCTTCCTTTCTGCTTGCATTATACCAGCAGCCGGACGCGATTGCAATGGAGTGTTTCGCTATTTCAAACAAAAAGCGGCAAGTTTCCGCATGGTCGAACGCACAGGACCCCGCCGGGCGGCAGTGCCCGGCGGGGTCTTGTAGCTGTGCGGCGCGGATGCAGAAGGGAGATGTCAGAAATGTCAGAAAGGATGACGAGGAATTGGAACGAACAAGGTCTGCAAGCGTCCGCACAGTCCGCTGTCCGTTTCAGCACTGCCATCATACCATCGTCCGGACTGCAATGCAAGTTGATATTTCGACAATAATGAATATAGATACGGCAATAACGAAAGAATGCGGAGATTGAAGATCATGGAAAGCAGGAACGCTTCGGCTCTTTAAAATAAAAAAGACACTTGCGAACGCTTGTTTGCCATGCTATAATAAAAATCTGGACTGTCTTCCGGGAAATGAACTACAGAGAGGAATGAGAGCCATTCATGAAGGATATCCTGCCTTATCTGAAGCCGTACCGCAGGCGCATTGCGCTGGCGATGCTGCTGGTCGCGGCGGCGACGGTGTGCGATCTGCTGCTGCCGACGATCATGAACGACATTTTGAATAACGGCGTCCGGCAGTCGGACTTTGCGTATATCGTGCGCTGCTGCGCGTGGATGCTGGCCGTTGCGGCGGCTGGCCTTGCCGCGCTTCTGGCCGGGCGGAAGATCAGCTGCGATGTGGTCGCGGGCTTCAACGCCGACCTGCGCACGGACGTGTTTTCCCTCGTCAACAATATGACGTTCGAGGAATTCAACGCCATCGGCGCTGCCGCGCTCCTGTCCCGGTCGACCTACGATATCGGAACGGTCTCCTGGGTCGCGTCGATGATCTCCGGCAGTCTCATCACGATCCCGGTGCTGTTTTTCGGCGGCGTCATTCTGTCGCTGCGCAAGGACGTGATGATGAGCCTGATCCTGCTGCTGTTCGTCCCGGCGATCTTTCTGATCGTCCGGCCCATCAGCAAACGGATCGGCCCCCTGCACGAAACGTCCGACAAGTACATCGACATTCAGAACGACGTCATGCGCGAGCGCCTGCACGGCATCCGCGTCATCCGCGCATTTAATAAGGAAGCAAGCCTGCAGCAGAAGATCGCCGACGCGACGCACGTCATGGCCGAGAACATCATCAACGCCAATGTGCAGATGGGACTTCTGAGTCCGGCAGCCGTGCTGCTTGTGAATCTCGCAGGCGTGGCGATCATATGGCTCGGCGGCTGGCGTATGGAGACAGGCAGCCACGCCATCTCCGGCGGCGATATCTTTGCCATCATCCAGTATCTGGCGCTTGTCGCCAACGGCGTTCTGATGGGCGGCTTCGCGATGGTCATGCTGCCGCACGCCAAGGTCGCGGCGGACCGCATCGGCGAAATTTTCCACGCTGCAGGGATGCAGGAGACAGCCAAAGGCGCGGAGCACACGTTCAGGGGCGAAATCGCCCTCGACCATGTGACCTTCCGCTATGAGGGCGCGTCGGAGGCCGCCGTGCAGAATGTCAGTATGCACATTCTGCCGGGGCAGAAGATCGCCGTCATCGGCGGCACGGGCAGCGGCAAAAGTACGCTCGTGCAGCTGCTGCTGTCCTTCCGTCTGCCGACCGAAGGACAGATCCTCTTCGACGGCGTCAGCGCTTCGCAGATCGACCGGGGCGTGATCCGGAAGAACATCAGCTGTGTCCTGCAAAAGACCGCCGTGTATTCCGGCACCATCCGGCACAACATCGAGATGGGCCGTCCCGGTGCGGAGGAAGCGGACATTCTCGAAGCCGCCGATATCGCGCAGCTCACGCCCTTCCTCAACTCCCTGCCCGAGCATCTGGAGCATCCGCTCCAGCAGTCCGGCAAGAACCTCTCCGGCGGCCAGAAGCAGCGCCTGTGCATCGCGCGCGCCATTTTAAAGGACGCGCCGATCTACGTCTTTGACGACAGCTTCTCCGCACTCGACTTTTTGACGGAGGCGAATCTGCGGCGGAGCCTCAACGAGAAAATTCAGGGCAAGACCCAGATCGTCATCACCCAGCGCATCACCTCGGCCATGAACGCGGATCACATCTTCGTCATGGATCGCGGGCGGCTGGTCGACCACGGCGTGCACGCGGAGCTTTTGTCCCGCTGCAGGATCTATCAGGAGATCTATGCCTCGCAGACCGGAGGTGACGCGAAGTGAAGCAGGAACAGAAAACCCACGTTTCCGCCGACGCGCTCATCCAGCTGCTGAAGGGCGCGAAGGCCATCCGCTGGCAGCTTGCGCTCGGCGTCGTCATGAGTCTGGCGCTCGTTGTGTGCGCGCTGATCATCCCAACGCAGATGGGCGCGCTGGTGCAGATCTTAATTGACTATTTTGACGCGCCGGAGACGGGCGCGTCCGTGCTGGCGCAGCTCGCGCCGGGGCTTCTGGCGCTGGCCGGTGTGTATCTCCTGCGCGCCGCCATCAGCTACGGCAAAATGCAGCTGCTCAACCGCGCCGTCAGCCGGTATTTTACCTGCAATCTGCGCATCCAGATCTCCGACAAAATCCAGCGCCTGCCCGTCAGCTTTGTCGATCACACGCCCGTCGGCGATATTCTCTCGCGCATGACGGAGGACGTGTCCCGGATCGGCGGCTCCCTGCATACCGTCCTCGACACCATTACAGGCGGCTTTTTGCAGATCCTGGCCATCGCGGTCGTGATGTTTTTGCAGAACTGGCAGCTTTCGCTGGCCGTGATCGCGTTTATGCCGGTTTCCATCTGGCTGTCGGCCAAGATCGCGGGCCGCTCGGAAACGTATTTCCATCAGATGTTCAAGCAGTCCGGCGAGCTGTATTCCGTTGTGGAGGAAGCCTACACGAACTACGCGACGACAAAGGCCTATAACCTCGAGGAGCACTGCGCTGAGCGCCACGCGGAGATCAACGACGCGCGCCGCGTCTCCGAAGCGAAGGCGACGTATCTCTCCGCCATCGTCCAGCCGGTCATTGCCGCGTCCAACTCGCTGGCGTATATCGCCATCAACCTGCTCGGCGGCTGGCTCATCGTGCGGCAGGGCGTTCCAGTGGGCGTGATCGTGACGCTGGTGCTGTTCGCGCGGCAGTTTTCCGAGCCGCTCGAGCAGATCTCCAACGGCCTGAGCACCCTGCAGCAGGCCAAGGCGGCCGCAAAGCGCGTCGTCGATCTGCTGGAGCTGCCGGAGGAAGCGCCGATCGAACAGGAGCTTCCAGCAGGCGGAGACGGCAGCGTAGAGTTCCGCCACGTGGACTTCTCCTACGAGCCGGGCACCGAGCTCATTCAGGATCTGAACCTGCACGTGGAAAAGGGCCAGCACGTTGCCATCGTCGGCCCGACCGGCGCGGGCAAGACAACAATTGTAAATCTGCTCATGCGCTTCTATGACGTCGATTCCGGCAGTATTCTGCTGAGCGGGCGCGACATCGCGGACTATTCCCGCGCCTCCACGCGCGACCGCTTCGGCATGGTCCTGCAGGACACGTGGCTCTTCGGCGGCACGATCGCCGAAAACGTGGCCTTCGGCAAGCCGGACGCGACGCGCGAGGAGATCATCCGCGCCTGCGACGAGGCGTACTGTGACCACTTTATCCGCACGCTTCCACAGGGCTACGATACGGTCATCGGCAGCGATACCTCGTCCATCTCCTCCGGCCAGAAGCAGCTACTGACCATCGCGCGCGCTCTGCTTGCGCAGCGGGAGCTGCTGATCCTCGACGAGGCGACGTCCAACGTCGACACGCGCACGGAGCTTCTCATCCAGAAGGCCATGGACCGCCTTATGCGCGGCAGGACGTGCTTCATCATCGCCCACCGCCTGTCCACGATCGTCGACGCCGACCTCATTCTGGTCCTGCGCGACGGCCGCATCGTCGAGCAGGGCAAGCACCGCGACCTGCTGGAGAAAAAGGGCTTCTATTACGAAATCTATAAAAGTCAGTACGATATTGCGTAAAAACAACGAGGCTGCCGCAGATGAAAAAATCTGCGGCAGCCTCGTTCTGTTGAACGGCTGCTTCTCCGGGAGGCACTGACACGGGATTTTATGATGTGAAAATTGACAATCTGGCTGCCATTTGGTATGATAAATTTAGAGATATTTTGGAAATGAGGCAATTACATGGAGCCACTGGGAATTCTGAGTCTGGATCGAAAAAAGTATACACAGGCGATGGCGGAAAATCTTCCGGCGCTGCGCGCACGGCTCGGCCTGTCGCAGACGCAGCTGGCGGACTGCATCGGCGTTACGCGGCAGACGATCTCCTCGATTGAAAATCAGTCGCGGGAGCTGAGCTGGACGAATTTCCTGTCTCTGCTGTTCCTGTTCCTGCAAAACGCGCAGACCGCAAAGCTTCTGCCTGTGATGGGGATCTATACGGACGAGCTGGCGCGTTTTTTTTCCTTTACTGACCTGAATCAATTCAGGCAATAACGGTTGATGGGAGACGCAGATATGGAGATCATCATACGCATCTATGACCGGGAGCGGCTGCTTGAGGCGAAGCTCCAATCAGGCGAAACGTGCACGATCGGAAAAGCTGCGGGCTGCACCATCCAGCTTGCCGCTGCCTGTCTTGGAAAAAAGACGATCACGGTCAAAACGGACGCGGATAGCTGGTCCGTGTCCGGCGCCGGGTTCCGGCAGGAGAAGCTCCCGTATGAAAAATCGCTCGTTCTGGATCCGGACGCGCATCTCGCGCTTACGGCGTACCCATGCCGCACAAAGGCCGCCGTTCCGGTGCCGCTGACCGGGACGGAACGGCTCACGATCGGCCGGAACGCGGACTGCGATATCCAGATCGCGGATCAGCAGATCTCCGGAAAGCATACTGCGCTGTTCTATCAGGATGGCCGGTGGCGCTTTCAGGATCTCAAAAGCCGGAACGGCACCTATTTGAATATGCGCCTTGCCGGAAGCGGCGTGCTTGCCGACGGGGATGTGCTCTCGATCGGCTTCTGCCAGCTCCGCGTCAGCGGGGACCGGCTCTTCGTGTGGAGCAGCAAGGCTGTGCGCGTGAAGCCGGCCGCTGCGCCCGAAAAGCGGACGGCGGTGTCGCCGGACGATCCATATCCGTTCTGCTTTAAGCCGTCGCCGCGCCTGCTGGAGGAAACGCCCTGCAAAACGCTGGAGCTGCAGGCGCCGCCGACGATCGGCGGAAAGCCGAATGTCAGCTGGCTGAATATCCTGCTTGCGCCGCTGCTCAGCGTGATCGTGATGGTCGCGGTGTGCCTTCTGGTCACCAATGTGATGACCATGCTGTATTTCAGCGTCCCCACGACCATCATCGGCGTGGTGGTATCGATCCTCCGCTACCGGGGTGAAAAGAAAAAGTACCGTTCCCAGCAGCAGCTGCGGCTGGATACATACAGCACGTATCTGCAGGAGCAGGTCCGTGAGCTGGAGGCGCTTCGCAGCGAACAGCAGACCGTTCTTGCACATATGTCCCCGTCGACGGATGTGTGCATCCGAAGAGCGGCGGCGGTCGACCGGGAGCTGTGGGGGCGGCTCTCCCGCGACGAGGATTTTCTTTCCCTGCGCGTTGGCAGCGGAACGCTCCCGGCAAGCTTCTCGGTTCAGGCGCCGAAGCAGATGCTGCGGCTGGAAAGCGACGTCCTCGCGGAGCAGCCGACGCAGATCGCGGAGCGGTTCGCCATGGTTCCGGACTGCCCGATCTGCGTTCCGCTGGGTGAGCATCTGTCCTGCGGCGTTGTGGGAAAGCGCGCGCGCTGCGTCGCGCTTGGGAAAAATCTGATCGTGCAGGCCGCGGCCCATCACAGCTACTGCGATCTGCGGATCGTCGTGCTCTGCGAGCAGGAGGAGACTGCGCAGTGGGAATTCTGCCGCTGGCTGCCGCATTGCTGGGACGAGGGGCATACGGCGCGCCTGATCGCAAACACGCCCGAAACGATCCGCGCACTGCTTGAACGGCTCGAGCCGGTCTTCTCGGCGCGGGCCGCTGCCGGACAGAACGCCGGGCTCGGCGCAGCGCCGCGTGCAAAGCCGTGGTACCTGTTCGTGTGCGCAGCGCCGGAGACGGTCACGCAGCACGCGTTTATGAAATTTCTGACGGCAAACCGCCGGGAGCTTGGCATCAGCGTGCTGTACCTGTTTGACCGGATCGATCTGCTCCCGGAGGAATGCCACGATATTCTGGACTGCAGGGAAGCAGTGGGCGTGCTGTTTGAGCGCAGGCACGCGTCCCGGAAGCAGCCGTTCCAGCCGGAGCAGGTGCCGCAGGCCCGGTACGAGCAGTTCGCACGCAGCATGGCGCCGCTCCGCATGGAGGCGAAGGGCGCTCCGGCGCTGCCGCGCTCGGTATCGTTCCTGCAGGGCTATCACGTTTCGCGGCCCTCGGAGCTGGCACTGGATAAAAACTGGGCGAACGCAGAGCCGGAGCGCAGCATGGCGGTCCCGATCGGCGTTCGCGGCGACGGCACGCCGTTCCTGTTCGATATTCATGAAAAGCGGCACGGGCCGCACGGCCTTGTCGCGGGCACGACCGGCTCCGGCAAGTCCGAAATGGTGCAGTCCTGGATCCTGTCGATGGCAGTCCGCTTCCCACCGGATGTGGTCAGCTTCGTGCTGATCGACTTTAAGGGCACCGGCCTGCTGCTCCCGTTCCAGAATCTGCCGCATCTTGCCGGACGCATATCCGATCTGGATACGAGCATCGGCCGGAACCTCATCGCGCTCGAATACGAGCTGACGCGGCGCAAGGAGCTGCTCGACCGCTGGAAGGTCAGCAATATCTCCGATTACAGACGGCTGCTGCGCGAGGGCAAGGCGGATGAGCAGCTGGGATATCTGTTTATCGTGATCGACGAGTTCGCGGAATTCAAGAACCGGTTCCCGGAATTCATGCAGGCGGTCAATCGCGTGTTCGCGGTTGGCCGGACGCTGGGTGTCCATATGATCCTTCTGACGCAGAAGCCCGCCGGTGTTGTAGACGATAAAATGAACGCGAATACGCGCTTCCGCTGGTGTTTGAAGGTGGCAAACGCCGCAGACAGCCGGGAGATGCTGCACCATACCGACGCGGCGCAGATCACAACGCCGGGCCGCGCCTACGTGCAGGTGGGCGAGGACGAGGTCTATGAGCAGATCCAGTCCTATTGGAGCGGCGCACCCTATCAGCCGTTCCGCGAGACTGCGGGGCAGACGGGCGGACAGACGGCTGTGGTGGACCTGTACGGGAACCGCCATTGCTACGAACCGGAAAAAACAACGGGATACCGCTCCGAACGAAAGGAGATCAATGCGGTCGTGGACTATCTGGACCGCTATTGCCGGGAGCGCGGCGTGGAAAAGGCGCGGCAGCTCTGGACGGCAAAGCTGCCCGAGCAGCTGCGTCTGCGCGACGTCGTCTGCGCGGCGTTCGACGGCGCGCATTGGGAAACGCAGCAGCAGGGCCTGCGGGCCGTCATCGGCCTTCTGGACGATCCTGCGGCGCAGTCGCAGCGCCCGATGTCGCTGAACTTCTCGGAATCCGGAAGCTATGCAGTCTACGGTGCGCCTGCGACCGGGAAAACGACGCTGCTGCAATCGGCGGTCATGTCCCTTTCCCTCTGCTATTCTCCGGAGCAGGTGCACCTCTATCTGATGGACTTCGGCGGCGGGAGCCTCCGGCTGTTCCGGGAGCTGCCGCACGTCGGCGGCATCGTGGACGGAGACGACGCGCAGAAGCAGAGCAAGCTGACGACCATGCTCATCGACACGCTGGACCGCCGGAAGAAGCTGCTTGCCGGACAGGGCCTCGTCAGCATAGACGCTTACCGGGAAGCCACCGGCGAGCAGCTGCCATGGATCGTGCTTCTGCTGGATCACGTTGCGCCTGCGCTGGAGCTGTACCCGGATATCGACGGCTTTTTGCAGACGCTCGTGCGGGACGGCGCGGCCTGCGGGATGTATCTGCTGGTCAGCGCTGGCGCGGTGAACGCGCTGCCGTACCGGATCAGCCAGCACATCAAGGCGGCTGTCTGCCTGCGGATGACGGACCGCGGCGATTACGCGCAGATCGTCGGCAAAACGAACGGTCTGGAGCCGGAAAATCTGGCCGGACGCGGTCTGGTCAGAAGCACTCCGCCGCTGGAATTCCAGACGGCGCTTCCCGCAGCGGGAAAACGGGAGATCGACCGCGTCAATGAGATCCGGCGGCTTGCCGGGCTGATGCGCGGGGCATGGACAGGCGCCTGCCCGCCGCCGATCCCGGTGCTGCCGGAGGTCGTGGACTGGCGGGAATATCCGTCGGAGCAGATCCTCTGTGGTCTTACGGAGCAGTCCGTGCAGCCGTGCTTCGCCGCGCTTGCGCAGGAGCAGTTTCTGCTGATCTCCTGCGCGCAGGACGGAAGCAGTACCGTTCAGGCCATTTTTGCGCAGGCCGCAGAAAAGCTTGCGCCTGCGAAGCACATTGTATTTCACGGCGCGCAGGCGCAGGCTGCGGCGGCGTTTGACGGTGAGATCGCCGCGCTGATGCCGGAGATGCAGAAAAGAAAGGACGCGAGCGCCGGGAGCACAGACTGGCCGTGGATTCTGATCTGCATTGACGATCTGAAGCGCTGCATCGATTCGATCAACGACCAGACGCTGCGGCGGCTGGCCAGCATTCTGGTCCTTGGCAAAGGGCTGCGCGTCGCGGTGATCGTAAGCGGAAACGCGGCGGACATTACAAAGCTGTCCGCTTCGGGCGAGCGCTTCACCATGGAAATGACCGGAAAAACGACCCTTCTGCTTGGCGGAAGCGCGCAGGCGCATATGTTTGCCCGGACCGATCTGGCGTACAGCGCCGCGTCACAGGATGCAGGCGCCGGCATGGGCTATCTGGTTCAGGATGGCCATGCGGTCAAGCTGAAGGCAGTACAAAAATAGAGGAGATAGAGGAGGCAGAGAAAATGGAGCGGAGCAGGCTCTCAATCAGAGCGCTGGTCGTGCTGGCGTCCGAATTGGGCGCGGAGCATCTTTTTGGCGTGCGCGACCCGTTTATGATGATGGATCACGAGGAAATCCGGGCGGCGTATGAAGTCTGCCTGGAGGAGCTGGAGCAGAGCGGCGCAATCACGCGGCAATTTGAAGGCGCGGCGATCGTGCGCGGCGATCTGCGGCGGCTCATTGAAATCTGTGCGGAATGCGACTTGTATCTGACTGTCGATGCGGTCACCTGCGGACAGGCGGAGCCGTCCGTCGTATTGTACCGGCAGGGGAGCTGCTGGGCGCAGCTGACAAAGGATGGCGAGCTGGCAAGCCTGACCGGAGCTGCGGACGGGGAAATAGAAGAGCTGGCGCTTGCAAGGCTGATGGAGTGCTGCAAAGCGCAGGAAGCCCCTGAGGCGCAGACGCACTGGAGCCTTACAAACGAGCTGCTGCAGCACTGTCTGAAGGACACAGACGCAGGCCGGGCAGAGCTGTTGGCAGCCGGAATGCCGGAGGACGCGGCGGCGCTTCTGCTTGCCGGTCTGGAACGGCGGTGCGGCTATTGCTGCGTGAACACGGTCCATTTGCAGACGCGAACGCTGGAAAGCCTTTGTCTTGTGTACGATTCCGATATGCTGCTCCGGCTGGAGCCCGGCGAGGAGGAGACGGAGGACTGGATCGTCCGCAGGAGCACGCCGGAGCAGATCCGGCGCACGCTGCGTGCGCTGGTACGGGAGGGCGCGCCGCAATGAAGGCCTGTCAGAATGTGATCGTGACCCTGACCATCGGAGACGAGCAGCTGGATGTGGAGCTTCCGGCGTTCCTGCCGGTCGCGGAGGTGAATGCGCGTGTTCTGGAAATGCTCCGCGCCCTGTATCCGCAGGTTTACGGCAGCTGTACTGCGATCCGCCTGTACGACCAGGGAGCGCCCATTGCGGAGTCCAGAACGCTTTGCGTCCTGCGGGATCTGGGACGGCGCAAGCCTGCAGGGCCGCGCTGTGTTGGAGTAATTTGCTGTTTTTAACAAATTGCAGCGCCAGTTTTTGTATATTACAACGTATTTGAATTAACATATTGACAAATTATTTTACATAGTGTAAGATAGAACCATCCTGAAACACACCCTTGGAAAGGAGCTTCAGAAATGAGCCTGATCCGCATAGATTATGAAAATGCGCGTGCGCAGGCAAGACAGCTTGAACAGAGCGAGCAGCAATGCAGCCAGATCGCGCAGAGCATTCAGGCGCTCCGGCAGCAGCTTGCCGGCGTGTGGGCCGGAGAAGCCGCCGATACATACGATCAGGCAGCCGAGCGCCGGCTGCGCGAGATCCGAAAGATCCAGGATGAGCTGTCGCGTCTTGCGCACACGATCCGCAAGGCCGCAGATGAGTTTGAAGCCGCAGAAGCACGAACAAAGGCGTCCATGTCCGCGTCAGGCGGGACGGGTTCCGGCGGAGGCGGCGAATGGTAAGGAGGTTGTGCCGGTGCAGATCAAAATTGAATCCGCAGTCGTCCAGCAGGCGCAGGCACGGCTGAGACAGCAGTCGGGCGCGATGCGCGCGGTCGCCGCGAATGTTTCCGGCGTCCTGAACGGACTGGATATGCAGATCGCGGCGACGCAGCAGATCAGACAGTCGCTGGAGGCGCTTTCCCGCAGATGCACGACAGAGCAGACCCAGCTGGAGGCAATGACGCAGATGCTGCTTGCCGCAAGCGACCGCTTCACGCAGACGGACCAGAAGCTCGGCCACAGAGCAAGAGGGCTTGGCGAAGCCGCCGACGCCATTGGCGCGGGCCTCGCGGCCACAACGCTGCCGGCTGTCGCGCTGCGGGGGATCGACAGGCAGAAATGCGCGGACGAGCTGGGAAAGACGTTTGGCCTTCGGACCTCCGAAACCCTGTGCGACGGCGTCAAGCAGGCGGTGGTCAGCAAAAAGAAGGGGTGGTTCTCCAAGCTCAAGGACGATGTTTCGGACTTTGGCAGCGCGGTCAAAACCTCTGTTTCGAACGTCGTCAGCGCGGCAAAGGAAAGCTATCAGAATCACGGAACCGTATATGATATCGTGGAATACGGCAAGGGCGCGGTCAAGATCGGCAAGAGTATTGTCAAAATCGCCGGAGCAGTTGCCGCGTGCAGCACCGTTGCGGGAATTCCGGTTGCACTCTGTATCATTACCAGCGCAGGAAACGATATTGCAAGCGCAAGCGCGGATATAGTCCATGTTGCGCGTGATGAGTACGACGAGGTGGGGAAAACAAATTACCTGAAGGATCTGCTGAAGAAGAATGGCGGAGAGCTGGGCGAAATGCTCGGAAACAAGAAAGCCGGTGAGAAATTCGGCGAGCTGGCCTATACGGGACTGGATATGGTGTCGCTCCTGAAAGGCACGGAGAAAATGCTCAAGTCGTTCGGAAAGCTCAATACGGATCTGACGGGCAAGACCGGATATTCCTTTTTGTGGGGCCAAACCTCGTTTGAAGACGTCATCGGGAATGAGTTCAAATGGTACAAGCCGGATGAATGGCTCCGGAGCAAGTTCATGAACGCTGATTCGACGGCGAATTTCGTGATCGAAGCGGCCAAAAATGTGAAGTCTTTCTATAAGCAAAGCAAAAAATATGTGGATGAGATGCTGGAATTTGCGTTCCGGTAAACACCAGTAAGGGAGGATATGTATTATGTATAAGGATCTGCTTCCGATCGGAAGCGTGGTCGCTCTGCAGGGCGCCACACGGAAATTGCTCATTATCGGCACAATCGTTCATGACGAGCAGACAAACACCACGTATGACTACATTGGCGAACCGTTCCCGGAAGGGTATATCGATGCGGAAACGATGTTCCTGTTCCAGCATGAGGATATTGATTCGGTTCATTTTCTGGGCTACATCAACGCAGAGGTGCAGAGCTATCAGGCAAGCGTGAGAGAAGAGCTGGAGAAAAACGCAGAAAAAGCAGACAGCTGAATTTGAAGTTTAAAATTTATAAAATATAAATAGGAGGAAATGATCATGGCATTGATTCAGGTAACACCCGAGGTATTGAATTCCAAGGCGACAGAGGTCCGCAATCTCCGCAGTCAGCACGATGACACGATGGCGCGGCTGCGCTCGCTGATCCTTGCGCTGAACGAGACCTGGAAGGGCGAGGCACAGGCTGCGTTTGTTGCAAAGTTTGAGAGTATGCAGAGCAGCTTCACAAGCTTCTCTGAAATGCTGGAGGGCTACGCAACGCTGATGGATACGGCGGCCCGCGAGCTGCAGAACACGGATCAGGGCCTGAAGGCGACCATGCAGAGCAGCTTCAACTAAGACAGAATTACAA
>ERZ1026915.52-NODE-52-length-56653-cov-10.764409_pt1 | contig 56653 bp, 50 predicted proteins | sample MGYA00519466_ERZ1026915 | MGnify/ENA primary metagenome ERZ1026915 (study PRJEB26926, sample SAMN06164884) | human gut metagenome | biome: ENVO:00009003; feature: ENVO:2100002; material: ENVO:00002003 | host: Homo sapiens | place: USA | collected 2012 ... | reverse complement strand
CTACACGTAAGGAGTCGTCGGCAGCGTCAGATGTGTATAAGAGACAGGTGCAGCAGCGTCCGCGCCGCGCTGGAGGCGGGGCTGCCCTGCATTGCCGAATGCGGCGGCTTTATGTACCTGACAGAGGCTATCGGGGAGCATCCGATGGTGGGCTTTCTGCCGGGGCGCTGCTTCGACGCCGGGAAGCTCGCACGCTTTGGCTACGTCACGCTGACGGCCGAGCGGGACAACCTGCTCTGCCGCGCGGGCGGATCCATCCCTGCACACGAATTCCACCACTGGGATGCGGAGCAGACCGGAGACACCTTCACGGCGGCGAAGCCCTTCGGCCGCAGCTGGCCGTGCGTCTTCGCCACGGACACCCTCTACGCGGGCTATCCGCATTTCCATTTTTACGCGAATCCATCCTTTGCCGTCCGCTTTCTGGACGCGTGCCGAAAGGGGAAACACCATGCTGGAACAGATCAGACCGATGGACATTGAGCGCCGCAGCTTCGAGATCATCACCGAGCTGCTGGGAGACCGTAAGCTCGACCCTGAAAACGAGCTCGTCATCAAGCGCGCCATCCACACGACTGCCGACTTTGACTATGCCGACAATCTCGTCTTCTCCGACCACGCGGTCACGAAGGGGATCGAGGCGCTGCGCGCCGGCTGCGACATCGTCACCGATACGCAGATGGCGAAGGCCGGCATCAACAAGACCATTCTGGCCTCCCTCGGCGGGGAAGTCCACTGCTTCATGTCCGATCCGGACGTTGCCGCGGAGGCAAAAGCGCGCGGCGTCACCCGCGCCATCGTCTCGATGGAGCGGGCCGCACAGCTCCCCAAGCCCTGCATCTTTGCCATCGGCAACGCGCCGACGGCCCTTGTCTCGCTCGAGGCCCTGATGGAAGCGGACAAGCTGCACCCGGCGCTCATCATCGGTGTGCCGGTCGGCTTCGTCAACGTCATTGAGAGCAAGGAGCTCGTCATCGCGAACTGCCGCGCGCCCTATATCGTCGCGCGCGGGCGCAAGGGCGGCAGCAATGTCGCCGCCGCGATCTGCAACGCGATGCTCTACCAGATCCGGCGCTGAGATGGAAGAATACGTCATCAAGGACGGAAAACGACTCCGTCTCGGCTATACGACCGGCTCCTGCGCCGCTGCCGCCGCGAAAGCGGCGGCCTGGATGCTCCTGACCGGCCACGAAAAACGAACCATCGATCTGCTCACGCCAAAGGGCGTCTCCCTGACGCTGGACGTGCTCGAGATCATGAGAACCCCCGATACCGTCTCCTGCGCCATCCGCAAGGACAGCGGCGACGATCCGGACGTCACGCACGATACCCTCGTGTTTGCAGCCGTCCAACGCACGGAAACACCCGGCGTCACGATCGACGGCGGCGCGGGCGTGGGCCGCGTGACGAAGCGCGGGCTCGACCAGCCGGTCGGCGCGGCGGCCATCAACTCCGTCCCGCGCCGCATGATCCGCGAAAACGTCGAAGAGGTCATGCGCCTCTGCGATTATCGCGGCGGTCTGGCCGTCACGATCTCCGTGCCGGAGGGCGAGGCGCTCGCAAAAAAGACCTTCAACCCCCGCCTCGGCATTGTCGGCGGCATTTCCATCCTCGGTACGACCGGCATCGTCGAGCCGATGAGCGAGCAGGCCCTCGTCGACACCATCCATGTCGAGCTGCGGCAGCGTCGGGCGAACGGCGCGGACTATGTCCTGCTCACGCCGGGCAACTATGGCGCGGATTTCATCCGCGCGTCCATCGGCCTCGACCCGCGCACCGCCGTTTTGACCAGCAATTTCATCGGCGACGCGCTGGAGCATTGCCGTACGCTCGGCTTCTGCGGTGCGCTGCTCGTCGGGCACATCGGCAAGCTCGTGAAGCTCGCGGGCGGCATGTGGAACACACACTCGAAGTGCGGCGACTGCCGCATGGAGCTTATCGCGGCGCATGCCGCCGCCCTCGGCCTCCCGCCCGCGCGCGTGGAGGAGGTGCTGGACTGCGCGACGTGTGACGATGCGCTCCGCATCCTGAAAGAAGAACAGTTATATGACGCGGTGCTGGCCCGCCTCGCGGAGCGCATCGAGTTTCATCTTGCGCACAAGTGCGGCGAGATGGCCGCCGGCGCGATCGTATTTTCCAAAGAATATGGCCGCCTGTGCCGGACCAGCCGCGCGCAGGAGCTGCTGGGAACCATTATGGAGGGATAACTATGGTACATTTTGTCGGCGCCGGGAGCGGCGCACCGGACCTCATCACCGTGCGCGGCGCGCGGCTGCTCGGCGAGGCGGACATCGTCATCTATGCCGGGTCGCTCGTCAATCCAGCGCTGCTGGACGCTACGAAGCCGGGCTGTGAGATCCACGACAGCGCGAAAATGACGCTGGAGGAGGTCATTGCCGTCATCCGTCAGGCCGAGGCCGAGGGCAAGACCACTGTCCGTCTCCATACCGGCGACTCGAGCATCTATGGCGCTGTGCGGGAGCAGTTTGACGCGCTGGAAAGGCTGGGCATCGACTATGATGTCTGCCCCGGCGTCAGCGCCTTCTGCGGGGCCGCCGCGGCGCTCCGCGCGGAATATACGCTCCCGAACGTCAGCCAAACGGTCATCATCACGCGCGCACCCGGCCGCACACCCGTTCCCACCCGCGAGTCCATCCGCGCCCTCGCGGCCCACCACGCCACCATGGTTCTCTTCCTCAGTACGTCGCTGACAAAGCAGCTTCAGGCCGACCTGCTCGCGGGCGGCTACGAGGCGGAAACGCCGGCCGCCGTCGTTTACAAGGCGACGTGGCCAGAGGAGAAGATCTTCCGCTGCACCGTCGGCACGCTGCATGATACTGTCACGGCCAACGGCCTGACGAAGACGTCGCTGATCGTGGTCGGCGGCTGCCTCGGGGGCGACTATCTCCGTTCGCTGCTCTACGACCCATCGTTCACGACCGAATTCCGCGAGGCAACAAAATGAACATTGCGATTTTCGCTTACAGCCGTACTGGATGCAAAACGGCGCGGCGTATCTGTATGGCGCTGCCGGAGGCGGAAACGCTTTGTTATGCGGTGCCGCGGCTGGCGGAGCCGGGATTTCTGCCGCTTGAAAAAGCGGTCTATGGCGCGGCGTTTTCGGAAATGGACGCGCTGATCTTTGTCGGTGCGGCTGGGATCGCGGTGCGGGAGATCGCGCCGTATGTCCGCGACAAACGGACGGATCCGGCGGTGCTCGGCCTCGACGAGCGGGCGAATTTCGTCATTCCGCTGCTCTCCGGGCACATCGGCGGGGCCAATGCGCTCGCCCGCAGGCTTGCCGCAGCGCTCGGCGCGACCGCCGTCGTCACCACGGCGACGGACGTGAACGGCAAATTTTCTGTCGACACCTGGGCGGCGGAGCACGGCTGCGCAATCTCCGATATGGGGGGCGCCAAACAGATTTCAGCGGAAATTTTAGAGCATTCTGTTCCGGTTTGCAGCGATTTTCCGATTCAAGGTCCGCTGCCGGACGGGCTGGTTTTGGGCGAGTCCGGCGAGCTCGGCATCTATGTCGGTTATCGGTGTTCTGCACCGTTTCTGCACACGCTGCGCCTTGTGCCGCGCGTGCTGCGCGTTGGAGTCGGCTGCCGGAAGGGCATCTCGAGGGAAGCCGTCGAGGCAGCTATTCAAACGGCGTTTGCGAGCCATGACTTAGATTTGAATGCGGTGAAGGGCGTCTATTCCATCGACTTAAAGCGGCAGGAGGCGGGGCTGCTCGCCGCCTGCGAAGAGCATGGCTGGTCCGCGACATTCTATACAGCGGAAGAATTGCGGGCTGTGACGGGGGAGTTCACCGAATCTCCCTTCGTGCAGGGGGTGACAGGCATCGGCAACGTCTGCGAACGGGCGGCGATGCTGGGCGCGGAGCGGCTTCTGGTTCGGAAGTGTGCGGGAAACGGCGTGACCATTGCGGTCTCGGCGGAAACATGGGAGGTAGACTTTGGGTAAGGTATTTATCGTGGGCATCGGCCCCGGAAATGAGGAAAACAGGACTATTCGTGCCGACCGGGCGCTGGAAGCGTGTGATGTGATCGCCGGTTACCCGGTCTATGTCGATCTGGTGAAGGACCGCTATCCCGGCAAGGAGCTGGTCTCCACGCCGATGACGCAGGAGGCCAGGCGCTGCCAGATGGCGCTCGACCTCGCGAAGAGCGGGAAAACCGTGGCGCTCGTCTGCTCCGGCGACAGCGGGATCTACGGCATGGCCGCGCTGGTCTATGAGCTGCGCGGCGAGAACAGCGAGCCGGAGGTCGAGGTCGTCCCCGGGCTGACCGCCGCGTGCAGCGGCGGCGCGGTGCTCGGCGCGCCGCTGACGCATGATTTCGCGGTCATCAGTCTGTCCGACCGGCTGACGCCCTGGGAGACCATTGAAAACCGGCTGCGCTGCGCGGCGGAGGGCAACTTTGCCATTGCGATCTACAACCCGGCGAGCCACGGCCGCCCTGACCACTTAAAGCGCGCGTGTGACATTTTACTGCGTGTCCTGCCGGAGGAGCGGCTCTGCGGCATTGTCCGCAACATCGGACGTGAGGGGCAGAGCAGCCGCATTCTGACGCTCGGCGAACTGCAAGCGGCGGATGTCGATATGTTCTGCACCGTGTTTGTTGGAAATTCGTCCACAAAGGTCGTAAACGGCGCGCTCATCACGCCGAGAGGATACCGGAATGTATAAAATTTGCGTGTTCGGCGGCACGACCGAGGGCCGCGAACTGGTGGAATTTCTGAATGCGCAGCCGTGCGAGGTCACGGCCTGTGTGGCCACGGAATATGGACAGGCGCTTCTGCCCGAGGCAGAGCGGCTGACCGTTTCGGCCCGCCGGCTGCCGGCCGATGAGATCAAGGCGCTCTTGACGGACAGACATTTTGACCTCGTGATCGACGCGACGCACCCCTACGCGGCGTCGATCACGAAGAGCATCGCCCGCGCGTGCGCCGAGACCGGTGTGGAGCGCTGGCGGCTGCTGCGCGGCGCGTCGGATGCGCCGGAGGATGCCGTTTTTGTCGAAAGCACCGAAAAAGCGATCGAATTTTTGGATCAAACAGAGGGAAACATCCTGCTCACCACCGGGAGCAAGGAATTGAAAGCATACAGTCAGATCAAGGACTTTGCGGAGCGCGTCTATGCGCGCGTGCTGCCGCTGGAAGACTCGCTCGTGCTTTGCCGTGAGGCGGGCGTCAAGGCGGCGCATATTCTGGCAATGCAGGGGCCATTCTCGGAGGAGATGAACACGGCGATGCTGCGCGCCATCGGCGCAAAATGGCTGGTGACGAAGGACGGCGGGGCCGCGGGCGGCTTCGCGGAAAAGGCGGCAGCCGCCGCGAAGACCGGCGTGCGCCTTCTGGTCATCGGACGGCCCGCAGAGGCGGACGGGATCGGACTTTCAGAGACGGTCGCGAGACTCTGTGCGCGGTTTTCGTTTGGGCGCGTGCCGCATGTTTGCGTTGTGGGCATTGGGCCCGGCAGCGAGGCGGCGCAGACGGGCGAGGTCCGTGCAGCGATCGAGCATACGGACTGCCTGATCGGCGCGGCACGGATGCTGGAGGTTGCGGTCCGGCCCGGTCAGCTGCGCGTCGCGGCCATCGCGCCGGACGCGATCGCGGCGGCCATTGCGGCGCACCCGGAATGTTCGAATTTTACGGTCCTGATGTCCGGGGATACGGGATTTTTCAGCGGCACGAAGAAACTGCTCCCGCTGCTGCCGAATTGTCATGTCCGCGTGTTGCCGGGGTTGAGCTCGATGAGCTATCTCTGCGCGCGGCTCGGGAAGCGCTATGAGGAGGCCGTGCCGGTCAGCCTGCATGGGCGGGAACACGACATCGCGGCCGATGTGCGCGCACAGGAAACGGTCTTCGCGCTCGTCGGCGGCGAGGGCGGCATGGCGAAGCTCTGCGCGCGGCTCGTGGATGCGGGCCTTGGCGCGGTGCGCGTCAGCGTCGGCGAGCGGCTGAGCTACCCGGACGAGAAGATCACCTGCGGGACGGCGGCAGAGCTGGCATCGCGGGAATTTGACAAGCTCAGCGTGGCGCTGATCGAAAATCCGGCCCCGGATGCGGTCGTGACGCACGGGCTGCCCGACGAGGTATTTTTGCGGGAGATGGATCCGGCGCACGTTGTGCCGATGACAAAAAGTGAGGTGCGCGCCGTCTGCCTTTCCAAGCTGGCGCTGACGGAGCGCGCGGTCTGCTGGGATGTCGGCGCGGGCACCGGTTCGGTCTCCATTGAGATGGCTTTGCAGGCGAAGCGCGGACACGTGTACGCCGTGGAACGACAGGAAGATGCGCTGGCGCTGCTGGCGCGCAACAAGGCGGCGTTTTCCGCCGGGAATCTGGAGATTGTTTCCGGGACGGCCCCGGCGGCGTGCGAGGCGCTCCCGGCGCCGACGCATGTGTTCCTCGGCGGGACCGCGGGAAATTTGAACGGGATATTGGACGCCGCGCTGCGGAAGAATCCGCACGTCCGCATCGTGGCGACGGCGGTGACGCTGGAGTCTGTGGGGGCGCTGGCGGCGCGCATGGCGGACTTTGAAAAGGCGGAATGCGTCAGCCTGCAGGCGGCCCGTGCGCGGACGGCCGGAAGCTATCACCTGATGCAGGGACAGAACCCTGTGTATATTTTCACGATGCAAAACAGGAGGGAACAGGCATGAAATGGTCCCTATTCGCACTTTGCATCGGATTTTGCATCGATCTGCTGATCGGTGATCCGCACAGCCTGCCGCATCCGGTGGCCGCGATCGGACATCTCATCTCACTGCTGGAACGGCTGTTCCGCCGCCTTTTTCCGAAGACGCCCGGCGGCGAGCGGGCCGCCGGAGCCTGTATCTGGATCCTGACGGCACTGATCGCTGCGGCCCTTCCGGCGCTGCTCCTCTGGGGCTGCGCGCGCGTGAGCGTCTGGCTGCGGCTGGCGGTGGAGAGCGTGATGTGCGGACAGATCCTCGCGGCGAAGTCGCTGCGGGACGAGAGCATGAAGGTCTATGCGGCGCTGAAGCATGGGAGTCTGGACGAGGCCAGACAGGCCGTGTCCATGATCGTCGGACGCGACGTGGCGCGGCTGGATGCGCGCGGCGTGATGCGCGCGGCGGTGGAGACCGTGGCGGAGAACACGTCGGACGGCGTGATCGCGCCAATGCTGTTTCTGGCGATCGGCGGCGCGCCGCTCGGCTTTTTCTACAAGGCTGTGAACACGATGGATTCGATGCTTGGCTATGTGGAGCCGCCGTACAAGGACATCGGACTTGTGCCCGCGCGGATGGACGATGTGTTCAATTTTATCCCCGCGCGGCTGTCGGCACTGCTGATGCTGTCGGCGGGGGCGCTGCTGCAGCTGGATGTGAAAAACGGCTGGAAGATCTTCCGCCGGGATCGCTGCAAGCATGCGAGCCCGAACTCGGCGCAGACGGAATCGGTCTGCGCGGGACTGCTGGGGCTGCGGCTGGCGGGCGATGCGTGGTACCACGGGGTGCTGCACAAGAAGGACTATATCGGCGACGCGAAGCGGGAGATCGAACTGGAGGACATCCCGCGCGCGGGGCGGCTGATGTATCTGACGGCGGTTCTGGCGCTCGTGGTGTTCGGCGCGGGGAAAGCGCTGTTGATCGTTCTGTGAATTTTGAGGAAATGCGATGCTTTATGGAGTCAAAAACCCGCATGGCGGGGACCGATACGGCGATGGGATCGCGCTCGACTTTTCGGCGAACGTGAGTCCGCTCGGCACGCCGAAGTGTGTGACCGAGGCGATCGAACGGGGCCTGCCTGAGCTCTACCGCTATCCCGATCCCTACTGCCGGGCACTTGTGCAGGCGATCGCGCGCTATGAAGGGGTGCCGGGAGAATTCATTCTCTGCGGGAACGGCGCGTCTGAGCTCATCTACGCCTATTGCGAGGCCGTGCGGCCAGGGCGCGCGATGGAGCTCGCGCCGACATTTTCGGAGTATTCGCTGGCTTTGCAGCGGAGGGGCTGCGGGGTCGTGCGCTTTGCGCTCAGTCAGGAGGAAAAGTTTGACTTGCAGGAGCGCTTTCTGGCGCGTCTTGCGCGCGAAAAGATCGATGCGCTGTTCCTCTGCAATCCGAATAACCCGACGGGACGGCTGATCGCGGGCGGACTGCTGGAAAAGATCCTGCGTGTCTGCCGAGAGAACAACATTGCACTGTTTGTCGACGAGTGCTTTTTGAGCCTGTCGGACGGCGGCACCGATCTGACGCCGTTTTTGCGGGAATTTCCGCAGCTTTTTGTTCTCAAGGCCTTTACGAAGAGCTTTGGTATGGCGGGGCTGCGGCTGGGGTACGGCTTGAGCGCGGATGGGGCCTTGCTGCGGAAGATGTCGGCGGCGGTGCCGCCGTGGAATGTCTCGGCGCTTGCACAGGCGGCGGGCGTCGCCGCGCTGGGCGATGCGGAATTTTTGGAGAGGAACCGCGCGGTCATCCGCGCGGAGCGCCCGCGGCTCGAAGAACGGCTGCGGGAGCTTGGCTTCTGGGTGTGTCCGTCGCAGGCGAATTACATTCTGTTTCGCGGTGAGGCGGGCTTGGCGGATCGGCTGCGCGAGCGCGGCGCTGCGATCCGCGACTGTGCGAATTTTGAGGGCCTGGGGCCGGGATGGTATCGCGCGGCTGTGCGGCTGCGGGAAGAAAATGATGCGCTGCTGGATGCGATGCGGCGGGCGAGGGAGGATGGAAGATGGCGCTGAATCTGATGCTGCAGGGAACGATGTCGAACGCGGGGAAGAGCCTGCTCGCCGCGGCGCTCTGCCGCATTTTCCGGCAGGACGGTTATCGCGTGGCCCCGTTCAAGAGCCAGAACATGGCGCTGAACTCCTTCATCACGGCCGAAGGCGGCGAGATGGGCCGGGCCCAGGTGGTGCAGGCAGAGGCGGCGGGGATCGCGCCGGATGTGCGGATGAACCCGATTTTGCTGAAGCCGACGACGGACTCTGGCAGCCAGGTGATCGTGAACGGACAGGTCGTAGGCAACATGCGCGCGACGGAATATTACCGGCGGAAACGGGAATTTCTGCCTGCGGTGACGGCGGCATATGAGAGTCTTGCGGCGGAATATGACGTGATCGTCATCGAGGGCGCGGGCAGCCCGGCAGAGATCAACCTGAAACAGGACGATTTTGTGAACATGGGGCTGGCCAAGCTGGTCGATGCGCCGGTGCTGCTGATCGGGGACATCGACCGGGGCGGCGTGTTCGCGCAGCTCTACGGGACGATCGCGCTGCTGGAGCCGGACGAGCGTACGCGCGTCAAGGGGACAATCGTGAACAAGTTCCGCGGTGACCGGGCCATTCTGGAGCCGGGACTGCGGCAGCTCGAGGTGCTCTGCGGCGTGCCGGTGGCGGGTGTGGTGCCGTACACGACGGCGGACATCGACGATGAGGACAGCCTGACGGAGCGGTTTTCGCGCGACACGGCGCGGAAGCTGGTCGACATCGCGGTCATCCGGCTACCGAAGATCTCGAATTTCACCGATTTTTCGCCGTTTGAGCGATATGAAAATGTGTCGCTGCGGTATGTCGACCATGTGGGCGCGCTCGGCACGCCGGATATGATCCTCCTGCCGGGGACGAAGAGCACGATCGCCGATCTCCGCTGGCTGCGTGAGCGGGGACTGGAAGCCGCGATTCTGAAGGAGGCGGCAGGCGGGACGCTGGTATTCGGCGTGTGCGGCGGATACCAGATGCTGGGCCGGTCCGTTTCGGACCCGGAGGGTGTCGAGGCCGCGGGGCTGACGGAACTGCGGGGCATGGGACTGCTCGAGATGGAGACCGTGTTCCACGGGGAGAAGGTGCAGCGGCAGACGGCGGGAGTGTTTTCCGGTGTGGAAGGGATGCTCGCGGGGCTGAACGAACTGCGCTATGAAGGGTATGAGATCCACATGGGCCGCAGCGAGGCACAGATGCCCGCGCTGGCCGGGAACGGGAACGTCTACGGCAGCTATGTGCATGGGATATTTGACGCGCCGGGCATCGCGGATGAGATTCTGAAGGCGATCTGCGCGCGGCGCGGCGTGGCGTTTTCGGCGCTCGGGACCTTCGACCGGGCGGCATATCGGGAGCGGCAGTATGATCTGCTGGCGGACGCGGTGCGCGCGGGATTGGATATGGAATTCGTTTATCGGGTGTTGAGAAAAGAGATTTAGTTTTTTCAAAAGCGGGCGACCAATTGGCGAACACGCATAAGGACAACAACGAGATACCGCTCAGAGCAAGAGAAGTCCTTCCGGGAAACCGGAAGGACTTCTCCAACTATTGGAATCTGCTTTTCTATAGTCACGGCAGTCTAAGTTCAGGCATGCGTAGATGTCACCGATGCGATTTCACCACATTTCCCATTCGCCGCAAACCCATTTATCTGGGCATCGAAATATTATTAGATCAACACAACAGGGGAAACTGTGAGGCCCGCGAAGAAGCCCACAAGAGCTAATCTGATCATGAACGTCGAAGCTTTTTTATGTATTTTATACTAGTGATGATTAAGACAATCGTCCCCACAAGCAAAGCACCTGACCCGTTGTCCAGTACAAAGGATATCAGTATAGCAACAACTCCACCAAGTGCGCATGCTCCATAATCGATCGACCGCATGGTTGCTTTTCGCAGTGCTGATTGAATCACCACCAGTTCGGTCTACAATCGCGGCAATAATCATTACTCCTTTACGTAATCTCCAGAAGCTTTTGAGTGACACGATTCATGGTGTCAAGGTAGTATTTAAGCTCTGCATCATTCAATGTGCCGTCGTTCCATTCTTCCATCTTTTTTGTCATTTCTGAATACTGCTCCATAAATTTCAGATAATCAGATAACATTTCCGTGGCATTATCAGATTCTTGATATTTTTTCATGAAGGCAACATATTCATCAAAGAACTTTTCGTAACTATCCATAGCTTCCTTGAATGATACACGCATCCCATCAACCATTTCTTCAGAGGAACTATCATTTTCTGCTGGTTCAACTTCTTCGGGCTGTTCCGATATAGCCGGAACCTCCTCTATTTTTTCTTCTGATTCTGCATCACTATGCTCAGAAGTTGGAGCTTCTGCGGGGGTAATCTCAACCGGCTCTGTACTTTTCACTGTATTTTCTGTTGTTGATTCTGAGATGCCTTCCGTTGGATTTTCAGCAGCTTCCTTATCCTTACCGCAGGCGGTCAATCCAAGAACAAGTACAAACGCGAGGAACACACAAATAAGTTTTTTCATTTTTGTTTTCATTCTCCTTTTGTAAAAAATAAAAAGTGCGCCTCCAATGACGGAAGCGCACCGAAAAAGCACGTTCCCTCATTGTTGCCACACAATCTCTCCGTACCGCAGGGTATGAGAACGAGGGAAAGCACCTTTTACCAAGATGCTTCCCTACGATACGGAAAAAATCAATTGTGTGGCACTTGAATCATACCACAAATAATGTCAGTCCGCAACAGAATCCATAATTTCTTTTTCCCATTCTTCCAGATTAACACCATAATCCGTCAGTTTGGAAGTGTAATGCCTTTTTCTTTTCGCAACTTAAGAAAAATACAATCCGGAAAAGCTTCTATTTTTCAAAAGTACCATTGACAAACGTTTGTTCTGATGCTATCATGTGAATCGTGACAGGAAATCCTGCCGACAACAGAATAATCCGAAGCGCACCATGAAAAATAATGAAGGAGCGCTGCGACCGAAAATGGCCGCAGCGCTCCTTTTGGTGCTCTTTAGGAAAATTTGGGGGGGATCACAATCCCAGACAACTGAATAACCAGCAACGCGGACAACACCGCAGGTCGGGAAACGCGCACGGCGCGCGCGAAGACCCGGAAGCAGTGAGCTTCCGGCGAGCGAGAAAAACGCACCGTGGGCAGCCTTGGCAGGCTGCATCATGCCGCCCAACCTGCTTGGAAACACAACGTCTAGCCTGCACGTAAGACAGGCTGCTATGCGCTGGGGTTGAAAGCAGTAAAGACCCCAGTCACAGGCTGTGAGAGCTGCCAAGCTCTGTCCACGCTGTTCCCCATCGCCGGGGCGCGAGCTGCAAATACGGCGAAAAAAGTCATAGCGACTGTAGTAGCGACTACAAAGGGTGAAAATTTGAATTTCAAATTTTCATAGCGACTATTGTAGCGACTACAAAAGGCAAAAAAACAAATTTCGAACCGGCATAGCGACTAATGTAGCGACTACGGAATTCAAAGTGCAAAAAAGCTAGATTATATGCGGTGTACGAAACCTACGTCCACTCAACGCCGGGGATGAAACAGAGCGCGGCAGACGCGATCGGAAACACCATCCGAAACGCGATCTGAACCCGGAAACCAAAGCGGCGGATGCAACTTGCAGCCGCCGTTAAAATATTCGGAAAACGATTGAAAAATGTATATTCGTGCTGTTTTGTCAAATAAATCTCAATAAATCCGCGTTTTCGCGCCCGTCTGGGTCAAATCTGGGTCAGGTCGCATGACTAAAGAAATGCGGCTGATTTTCGAGAAAGGAAAGTGGAACGATAAGCGGGATACTCCGGCGGCTGCGCCGCCTCCGTGCCGATTGCATTTTCTTATGTTTTCTGCATTGCATGCAGAAAAAGCGGCGCTTTTGCGCCGCAAAAATGCATTCGGTCGAACCACAGCGCTTCTCGCGCCACGTATGCCCAGCCAAAACAAAAAAGCCATTCCTTACGGAATGACTTTTTGTTTTGGTGGAGATAAGCGGGATCGAACCGCTGACCTCATGACTGCCAGCTGCTATCGGTTCGTGATTTCTGGCGATTTTGAGTACAATACGTCCGTTCCGTCAACAAAAAATACGGAATTTCACAGCGATTTGTCCACTGCGCCCACACGCTTTCGCGCACACTTGGGTCACAATCTGGGTCAGGGGAGTTGGGCAAATTCGGAGGATTCCAAATGGAGCCGACATGGATTGTAGCTTGAGATTTGCCGATAGTCAAGTCATGAAAGAGATGAAATGATACTTCAGCTAATAATTTATGCAACACCCCCAACGAGAACTGATTACGGTCTGTCGGGGGGATTTTTATGCCAATTTATATTGAATCAGCGTAGCCAGAATTTCTGCCAACGCCTTTTGATCGTTCACGGTCTGTTCCTGCAAAAATGCATACGCGGAATCACCGGATGCTATTGCGGAATCCGGCGGATTTATGCATTCATGGCCGCTGCTTGGCGTGGGTGGAGGACAGAACGCTATAGGGAGTTCTGCCCGTGACCCGCTTGAAGGTGCGACTGAAATAGGAGACAGACTGATAGCCGACAAGCTCGCTGACCTCGTTGATCTTATACTTTCCAGTTTCCAGGAGCCGCTGTGCCTTGGCGAGCCGACACTGTGTGAGGTAGGAAGAGAAGGTCTGACCGGTCTCTTTTTTGAACAACTGCCCGGCATAGATAGACATAATGCCAAGCTCTGCTGTAAGCCCATTCAGATCAATCTCGATCTGATAATGCTGATGAATGTGTTGCAGCATTTGCCGCCCCCGCCAGCTGTATTTTGCAGACTGCTCTGCTTCTAAAACACTGAGTGTTGCTAGCAGGGCTTTTTTCGCCTGCGAGATAGAGGAATAAGGATAGACGAGTCCGCCGCGCTTGACATGCTCACCTAAGAGCTGCTCTGTAGCGAGCATAACTTCCTGAAACAGAGGTGGAAAGCGAGACTTGCGGAGCGGATCCATCATGGTTGCTGCCGGGGCTTTTGCCTCATTGTACCGTCTTTCGCTGATCAGCTCCTGCATGGACTGCAGGCAGCTGCGTATCTGACCGGCTAATACCTCATCGACGGCTTCCGACTGATTTTCTATGATTGCAGCATTCTGGTTGAATACGCCATCCATCAGCAGCACACGTGTCTTGAGATAACCGTCATATAGCTGCGCAGCGTCCAAACAGACACCGCCCAGCGCAATATGCAGATCAAACTGATACGTTTCTTTGTGAAATTTCTGAAAATCCATCGCAAATGAAAGACCACGCTCGCGCAGACGCTGTTTGCTGTGCAGTTTTCCGGTTGGTAGGAGGAGCGGGCTTTCCATATCGGAAAAGACAACACTTGTGATCGGCCCGTAGTTTTGAAGCTGCTCGTTCAGTTTGCGCCAATAGGGGAAAGAGTCCATGTACATCAGCGAAGTCTGCTGGACAGCAGGTGCGCACAGAATTAAAAGCTGTGGAAATCGAATCCAGTCTGGAAGCACTGCTTGAGGCTGCTTGCGCCAGAAGGCATTGACGGCTGCATTCGTTTCCAGAAAATGAATTCTTTTTCGATCGGACAAACGGTTCTCGGTACGTTCTAATGCGGCCTTCAGCGCGGGAACGGACAGCTCCCGGAAAAGCAGGCAGTCCGCCGCACCGAGCGTGACCGCGAGCCTGGCACAGACAAATGATTCTTCCATACAGATCAGGATCAACTCGGTATCCGGCGATTCCTTGTGAAGCTGAAGGAACCCCTCATGCATAGTTTATTCCGGCCTAGAGAGACAACAAACAAGGATCTCTGGAGACGTCTGTCGCAATAACGACGGTGCCTGTTCCAAATCCTCGGCTTCGCCGATCAGACGGAAGGCGTCTGGCATGGCACCAAGCAGCGCCATGAGGCGCTTTTGTGCATTGCCGGTCAGATTAAGCATTAAGCAGCATCACAGATGTCACAGGTTTCGTCTCCTTTATCGAAACGGATTATGCGATATCTTACCACGGTGACAGCCTGTAAATCAAGTGGGGCTGCAGTCGATCGCAGCAATTGGAAACCAGCAATGGAACGCGGCACGTCATTTAAAATGTGCAAATTATCTTTAATTTGGACATGGTTTTTGCACGTGCCCGTCTGCTATACTTGACCTAGAAAGCAAGAAAACCGGCGGCCGCCGGAACAGCCGCAAATCATCACACCAGGATCGGAATACTGCAGTCCGCTCTGCACGGTGCAAATGCCGCTGTTCCGCAGGTTTCTTGCGCCAGAAAAAAATCAGCGTTCGGTGCAGCCTATGCAGAGACTGCGCCGGGAAACAACAAAGGAGGAACCAAAAAGCGAAGCGATATCTTGCCCTTGCTCTTGCAGTACTTCTGCTGTTCGGCCTTACCGCATGTGCCGGCAAAACTCCCAGCACTGAAACGCAGACGCCCGCTGCTTCTGAAACGACTCCTGCTGCAGACTCCACGGAAAGCGGCAGTTCAGAAGAACCGATCATCATCCATGTCTGGTCGGAAGACATTGAAACCACATTGCCGCTCAATGAAGCGTTCTATGAGTACACGAACCACAAGTATAAGATCGAATACACGCCTAAACCTCAAGAGGATGGTAAATGCCATCTTTCGCTATCTCCAAATTTACTGTTTTGCTGGAACCACTGTGGGTTTCAGCAGAATTCTTGCTTTTGTCAACAAGTCCAAATCTTGACGGGAGCCAATCTGCGGTGTTGTCCACGTTGCTGGTTATTCAGTTGTTTGGGAGTGTATTTCCACCTCCGAATTCTTCCCGAAAGCACCGAAAGGAGCGCTGCGGCCATTCTCGGCCGCAGCGCTCCTTCATTCCTTTTCATGGTGCGCTTCAGAATATTCTGTTGTCGGCAGGATTTCCCACCGCAGTTCCATGATAACACTGGAACAAACGTTTTTCAATGACGCATCCGAGTACCTTTTTCCGAGATGAGTTCAAATGGATCAGCTCTTTTAGAGAGATTGCACGATCAAAAGGAACCTATCTCTGCACTCTGCCTGTGCCGTCGCCGCCCATGAGCTTTTCCACGTCAGAAACGCCGACACGGTTAAAGTCGCCGATCACGCTGTGCTTCAGGCAACTGGCCGCGACCGCAAACTCGAGCGCCTGCTTTTTATCCTCATAATGGTTCAAGCCGTAGATCAGACCGCCCGCAAAGCTGTCGCCGCCGCCCACGCGGTCGACGATGTCTCGAATCTCATACTTTTTCGACACATAGAAGTCCTGGCCGTCGTTCAAGCACGCTGCCCAGCCGTTCCAGTCCGCGCTGTGGCTCTCGCGCAGCGTAATGGCGATGCACTTCATGTTCGGGTACGTTTCGAGCACCTTATTGCCGAGCGCACGGTATTTCTCGCGATCCAGCTCGCCAGATTCGACGTTCACATCGACCGTAATTTCGAGCGATTTCTGTACGTCTTCCTCGTTGGCGATCGCCACATCGACATGCTTTGCAAGCTCGCGCATAACCTCGCTGGCCTTTTTGCCATATTTCCAGAGGTTTTTGCGGTAGTTCAGGTCGCAGGAAACCGTGATGTTCCGCTTCTTCGCTTCCTTGACGGACTCAAGAGACAGCTCCATTGCGGATTCGGAAATCGCAGGCGTAATACCCGTGATATGGAACCAATCCACACCCTCGAAGGCTTTGTCCCAGTCGATATCGCCCGGCTTTGCCATCGCGATGGAGGAATACGCGCGGTCATAGACGACCTTGCTCGGCAGCTGGTTCGCGCCGCCCTCCAGATAGTAAATGCCCATGCGCCCCGCGCCGCGGACGATCTTCTTTGTGCCCACGCCGAAATAGCGCAGCTCGCGGATGCAGGCGTCTGCAATATCGTTCTGCGGCAGAACGGTCAGGAATTCCGCGTCCATGCCGTAGTTTGCAAGGGAGACTGCCACGTTCGCCTCGCCGCCGCCGAACGTCGCTTCCAGCATCGGGCTCTGGAAGAAGCGCTCGTGTCCCGGCGCTTTCAGGCGGAGCATGATCTCACCAAATGTCAAAATTTTCATGATTGCTCCTCCTCACTTTTGCAGCAGATGCACGGCAAAGCCGCCGAATTCGTCCTTCAGGTACACGGCGATCATCCGCTCACCCTTGTACTTGGCTGTCTCCATGTCGCACACGAAACCCTTCTTCTCCAGCTCCGCAACGGCAAGCGGAACGGAATTCGTGCGGATGGCGATGTGACCGTTCTTGCCAAGGTACATGGATTTCATGACCTCAATACCGTTGGAGGCGAAGTTGGAGGAATTGCCCTCCTTCACGCCGAGCGCAAACGCCTCGTCCAGCTTCTTGCAGACAGCCAGCGAGTCCTCGCCGTTTTCGCAGTTGACGCCGATACGCGCAACCTCAAAGCCGAGCGCGGCAGATCTTGCCTGCTTGCAAAGCGCGGTGATCTTCTCAAAATTGCCGGCCGCAATGTCCGCCTTCGGGCAGACCCAACTGCCGCCGACGGCGTGGATGAACGGCGCGGCAATGAACTCGCCGATGTTCTGGCCATTCACGCCACCGGTCGGGATGAATTTGATCCCGCCGAACGGACCGGACAGCGCCTTCATGGCAGAAAGTCCGCCATAAACGCCAGCCGGGAAGAACTTCACAACGTTTAAACCCAGCTTCATTGCCGCCATAATTTCCGTCGGCGTCACGCAGCCGGGCGTCACGGCAACGCCGTTTTCCACGCACCAACGGACAACATCTTCGTCAAAGCCCGGCGAGACGATAAATTTTGCGCCGCAGTCCACAGCCTTTTTGCACTGCTCGAGCGTAATGACCGTTCCTGCGCCGACGAGCATATCCGGGCAGCTTTCCGCGACCGCCTTGATCGAATCCGCAGCCGCCGCCGTACGGAACGTGATTTCCATCACGTCTACGCCGCCGGCCAGCAAAGCCTTCGCCGTCGCGACCGCGTCCTTTGCATCATCCAATACCACAACCGGCACAACAGCCGTCGCACTCAACCGTACAATTTCTCTTGTCATAGTAAGCATCCTTCACGTTTTACAAAATCTTTCTTCATTTTCATAACAACGGAATATGCAGAGTCCACCATATTTCCGATATAGAGATCTGCCGCCATTGTGATTGCTTGGTAGGCATCCATGTCACACCATCCGTACTCGCCCATCCAATTGATCATTTCACTGCATGCAATTCGTGCCGCATCCTCCATTGGGCGTGCACTTCCTACGCACATCAACTCCGATGGGCTTTCAATACGCGGCCATGTCAGTGGCTTTTCATGAAGAACATCCACGCGGAGTGTTACAATCGCTGCAATTTCAAGCGCCGTTCCACATGCCTCACCTTGTCCCTGACATGCATGGCAGTCGCCAATATAGAGCAGAGCACCCGGCTGGCGAACGGGCAGATATAGAATATTACCGGGGCAAACATCCGGGACATCCATATTTCCGCCCTGCTCAAAGGGTGTCAGCGAAGAAATAGCTTCTATTGCAGGGGCTGTTGCAATCGTTCCAATAAACGGCATAGGCGGAAAGTGTAGCAGTGGATTTTTTCTGCAAATGTACTCGCCATCTCTGTAGTCATAGAGATATACACGGTTTTCAAGCGGACGATTCAAAAGAGGCATAGTTTTGGTACATCCTAGCGCTCCAAAGTGTCCCTGTATACTGCTGACACCCCAATTGCGGCGAGGCTCAATGCTTAAGATGCTGATCTTCACCGTATCTCCTGGCAGAGTATTTCGTACGAAAATTGGTCCCGTTTGGGGGTTGAAAAAAGGAACGATTGCTTCGGGGTTCTGTTCTTCACTGTTAAGCGCACCGACAAAGGCATCCTCTGTTACGACCTCAAAGGTCTCTCCGTCCTCAACCTCTGCAATCGGCTGCGCATAGGGAGTGAACACATAGGTAAACTTACCGCCACAATCAATTCGTTGCATATACATTTCTTCCTTTCAGGATTTCTCTGCTACCATTTCTTTGAGCATGTCCAACTCAGATACGACATCAAGAGGAAGGTCAATGCCGACTTCTGCAGCCTGTATATTGTTCCACTCGATTTCGCCGGGCATCATAACAGTCGTTCGCTCATCCTTCGTTTTTGCGCTCTTGAGATACTTTTCGTAGGTGGAAGCGGCATTCAGAAAGTTCTGTTCGCCAGTAATTGCAGCAATATCAAATGCAAGAAAAGCGTGGCATACATGATTATAGCTGTCAAGATTGAAACACCAACTCGGCACATCGCGGCAAGTGCACCCGCCAGACATCATTGCCGTAAGTGCTTCCACCATGACGGAAAGGCCATAGCCTTTATACGCAGCAATCGGCTGAAGCGCACCACCATTACCATACCACGATGGATCTGTTGTTGCATTGCCGTGATCATCAATCAACCAAGTGTTCGGAATTTGCTCATGCGCCTGCTTTGCCTTATTGATCTTTAGTGCGGCGGTTGCAGAGAGTGCAATATCCAAAAACACACTCTGACCATTTTCCTTTGGGTATGCATAGGAAAATGGATTATTACCAATTGTCATTCCGATTGTTCCGGGAATTGCCATATTTGGATCGGTATTACTCATGGCAATGCCAAACATCCCTTCTCGTGCTGCCAGATTAGAGTAAACACCCCCTGCACCAAAATGGCAACTGTTGCGCACACAGACGTAGCCGATACCGGTTTTACGCGCTTTTTCCATTGCAAGTTTCATGCCGCGATAACCGGAGACCATACCTATGCTGTTATGCGCGTCCAAAACTGCACAACCAGGCATGTCACTGATGACCTCGATTTGGCAGGCAGGGTTGAGTTTCCCCAACCTGATTTTTTCAATGTATTTATGAAGATTCTTGACGCCGTGTGAGTGAATTCCCATTTCATCCGCTTCAATGAGAAGTGCTGTAGTGACCTGTGCATTTTTTTCGGAGACACCTTGCGCCATAAGCGCTGTTTTACAGAAATTAGAAAGCTCTGATTTGTTATAAAGCATATTGACCCTCTTTACGATTTACGAGATGTTACAGTCTGCAGGAGCACTGCCAAAATGATAACAGCACCTTTGATGATATCCTGTGGATAAGACGGAATAGCCAGAAGATTCATAATGTTTCTGATTAGCGCTAAGACAAACACACCAACGACTGTTTTCAGGACGCTACCCTCGCCTCCCATCATGTTTGCGCCGCCAATGACGCATGCGGCAATTGCATCCGTTTCAACGCCCGATCCGACCTGCGGTGTGCCAATCCCTGTACGAGAAACAGAAATGATGCCTGCGATTGCAGAGCATATTCCAGCAATTGTGTAAACGGCAGTGATATAGCGACTAACACGGATACCGGCAAGATGAACAGCTTTCTCATTGCTGCCAATCGCTAGTGTGATTCGTCCGTAGGTAGTATGGTGCTGCAAAAAATAGAATATCCCGACAATGAGCGCCGAAAGAATGACCAGAGTGGGAACTGCACCGACGCTGCCGACTCCAAGTTTCTCAATACCGTCAGGCGGAGCAAGGACAGGGTTACCGTTGGAGATGACATAAGCAAGGCCGCGTGCAATGATCTGCATGGCAAGTGTCACGATGAACGGAGCCATTTTGATGCACGATACCATGATGCCGGAGCAGAAGCCAGTTAGTGCCCCTGCAAGCAGAGAGATGAGAACGGAAACTGCCATACTCATCTGATGCGTGGTCAGGCAAAATGTCATGAGAACGCTTGTGAGCGCCATGACAGCACCGCTGGCCAAATCAATGCCGCTGGTCATGATGACAAAGAGTAGACCCATTGAAATAATCAGCAAGCCGGACTGCTGCCTACCTAAATTGATAATATTGTTGAGCGTTAGAAAGTCAGGAGACAAAAGAGTGCATGCGATGAGGAGTACCAAGAACAAAATATACATATTGTTGTTCTTGATAAACGATCGAATATGCAGCATATGGTTCTTCTTTGTATTATTCATTTAAGCTACTCCCATTGCAAGAGCAATCAGCCCTTGCTCATTTAATTCTTTCTTATCCAGCTCACCAGTTACGATGCCCTGACGCATGACAACGGCGCGGTCGCACATATTTATGATTTCTTCCATTTCGGATGAAATCATAATAACCGCAGCGCCATCCTGTGCCAGCGAATTGATGATCGAATAGATTTCGCTTTTTGCACCAACATCGACGCCTCTTGTTGGCTCGTCAAGAATGATGACTTGGCAGTTTGCAGCGAGCCATTTTGCAAGCGCGACCTTCTGCTGGTTTCCACCGCTGAGGCTGCTTACAGGATCCTCCAGTCCTCCATATTTTGTGTGCAGCTTGGTAAGGAGTTCTTCGGCGATCTTCCGCTCTTTCGAGTAGGAGTTAATCCCAAAGCGCGAAAAACTGCCAATGTTAGATAAGGTCGTGTTGAATCGAATACTCTGAGAAAGAACAACCCCTTCATTTTTCCGATCCTCCGGAAGGAATCCGATACCGGCTTTTACCGCTGCGTCGGGGGAAGAGAACCGGACTGACTTGCCGTTTAAAAGAATTTCTCCGCTATCGATTTTATCAATACCGAAAATTGCACGCATGCTTTCGGTTCGTCCTGCACCAACGAGACCGCTGATACCTAGTACTTCTCCGGCACGCACGTAGAATGACACATCCTTTACAGAGGATCCTGCTGCGAGGTGAGAAACAGAGAGCACTGTTTTACCGATATTGTGGTCTCGTGCAGGGTAATAGTTGCTCATTGTCCTACCAACCATCAGGTTGACAAGTTCCCGTTTTGTCAACGTGTTTACATCGTACTCACCAACGAATTCTCCGTCCTTCAAGATCGTTGCAGTATCGCAGATCTGAAAAACTTCCTCCAGGCGGTGCGAAATATATATGATGCCCCAGCCGCAATCTTTCAGCTTTTTTACAATTCCAAAAAGGCGCTCGATTTCACCGAATGTCAAAACCGCCGTTGGTTCGTCTAGAATCAGGATGTGCGCGTCCTGAGAAAGCGACTTGCAGATTTCCACAATCTGTTGATATGCAACGGGCATGGATCCAACCTGCTTTCTAGGATCGATCATGTCGAACCCCATTTCCATCAAAAGTTTCTTAGCAGCAGCATTGATTTTTTTCCAATTCACGATTCCACTTTTTTCGGACAGCCTATCAAGAAAAATGTTTTCTGCAACAGAAAGCTGTGGTGCCAGAACAAATTCCTGATAAATGATTGAGACACCAAGATCTCTGCTGTCCTTCGGGGAGCGTATCGTAGCCGGTTTCCCGTCGATCTTAATGATCCCGCTGTCCGCACTCACAGCTCCAGCAAGTATTTTCATCAGTGTTGATTTTCCAGCTCCATTTTCACCGAGTAAAGCTCGCACCTCTCCCCGTCTAAGGCGAAAATCAACATTCTTTAATGCTTGAACACCTCCAAAATGTTTGGAAATGCTTTGCATTTCAACGCAATATTCTTTTTCCAAGGTGACCGCCTCCATATTCTTTTGAGACAGCTGGATTGCTATGCAATCCAGCTGTCTCAATATTATTTTAAAGGGTTAATTAGAACGGGGAGTTGGGGTCGTAGAAATCATTGACGGTATCCGATGTAACAATGTTTGCCTCCGTCATCACAACTGCATCAAAATCGTTGGCAGTTTTTCCTTCAAGTACAACCTGACCTGCAATTTCAACTGCAAGTGCGCCGACCTTCGGAGGGCTGTTCTCGCCGATGACACGCCACTGCGGGTTATCTCTCAGTTGAAGATAACCTTCTTTAGAACCGTCTGCCGCACAGAAAACCTGAATCTGATTGTCCTTTCCGGCAGCTGTGATTGCTTTTTGCGCACCGAGCGCCATGTCATCATTCTCGCTCAGCAGACAGTTGATGTCCGGGTTTGCAACAAGCAAATCCTCCATGCCATCCAAACCATCGCTTGCAAGCCAGTTGCAGTATGCCTGCCCGCGAATTTCTAAATTGGCACCTTCGTGGAATGCATGACCGTTTGCAATTAAATCTTCATCAAACTTTGCTGCTTCCGACCACGCTTCTTCTTCGCTAAGCCCCATTCTCTCGGCGATGATACCTGCAACCATTCCCTGCCGACGTTCAGTTCCGCCAGTGTTGCCCTTACCACCGCTCAAAACGACACTGCTGATCAGCTCGTCGTCGGCAAAAAACTGAGGAATGTACTTGCCGACCATGAATGCAGTTGTAGTATTGTTGTTATAGACTGTAGTGACGACTTCCGCACTTGCGTCGATTGGTGCATCGACCTCAATGACAGGTACTCCAGCAGCAACAGCAGCTTTGACAAGAGCGACCGCACCTAGGGGATCAATAGCGTCAAGAAGCAGCGCATCGACCTGCTGACCAATCAACGTTTCAACGTTTTCCTGTTCCTTTGTGATGTCCATGTCGGCATTAAGAACCGTGCATTCCCAGCCTCTCTCCTTGCAGGCATTCTGAACACCGGTTGCAAGAGCCTGATAGAATGAGCTGCCAGTCGACTTGATTGCAAAGCCAATCTTTACCGACCGACTGTCTGCATCGGTATTGTCTGCAGAAGTTCTTTCTTTTACTTCTTCTGTGGTATCGGAGGCTACATCATTGGCGTTAGGCTCCGAGGGCGATTCGACCTTTTTGCTGCAGCCGGTAAATAGAGCGGCAACGAATAGCAGCGCCAAAGCCATTGCTAAGATCTTTTTCATTTTATCGCTTCCTTTTTTGATTTTTTATATCACTCAATTGCATATGCATTGAGTTGATATTCAAATGATATATCAGTTGCGAGCTTAAAAACATTTCTTTCTGTCAGACATTGTAGCAAAAACGAGAATCATAAACCAATCCCATTCCCTTGTGGGCTGCACAAATATGCTGTATCATCTGCTGCGCAGCTGCATCGCCGTCGCGGCGCTGCAAGCAGTCGATAATGGCAAGATGCTCTTTGTAGGCACCTTCTCGGCGCTCTGCAAAATCAGATGAGAGAAAGCGTACACGCTGTGTCTGATCCATCAGAATCTTCATAAAGCGAATTAACGTGTTATTCTGGGTGCACTGCGCGATATAAAGATGCAACTCGCTGTCAAGTTGGGAGTAGGTATAAATATCAGTCTTTCTTGAAGTAAGAATCCGCTCTCTGAATTCTTTTAGGCAGTTGGCGTCGCTCGCTTCGGCGGCAATTTTCACACTATCCGGTTCCAAGAGGAGACGAAGATGGTATAGATTAGATACGTCTTTGGTTGAAATGTGCGAAACCAGAATCGCACGACGTGGCATAATATCAACCATACCTTCCTCCGCTAGAACATTAAGCGCCTCACGGATAGGGGTGCGGCTAACGCCAAACTCATCAATCAGCGCTTTTTCGTCCAGAATATCTCCAGGAGCATATTCGCAGCTAACAATTCGCTTTTTGATAATTTCATAGGCTTTGCTTTTTAGACTTTCCATATGTTCGTCTTCCTTGATATATCTTAGATATTATTATTATATATTAAACGCTTGCATTGTCAAGGCAATATTGACTGTGATGTACAACAAAATAGCAGAGAAGAATTTGTGACATTTGATGGGCAAGAAGAATCTTCTCAAAGAAATGTTGAGACAACACCACGCAATTGCGTTTGGGGCTTCAGCAGATATTATTCCCAGTTTTGTGATTTAAAAAGCTTAAAGATATATTAAGTAAAGAAATATAAATTACTGATAGAATCCATTCGATTCAGAATCGGCAGCAGCAAGAAAAAATTCTGCAAAAGAGCGCTGACAAACATTTATTCCAATGTTATCATATGGAACATGACAGGAAATCCTGCCGGCAACAGAATATTCCGAAGTGCACCATAAAACGTAATGAAGGAGCGCTGCGACCGAGAAATGGCCGCAGCGCTCCTTTTGGTGCTCTTTAGGGGAAATAAGGGGGGTGGGAAACTCAAATCCCAAACAACTGAATAACCAGCAACGCGGACAACACCGCAGGTTGGGAACCGCGCACGGCGCGCGCGAAGACCCGGAAGCGAGCTTCCGGCGAGCGAGAAACGCACCGTGGGCAGCCCTGGCAGGCTGCATCACGCCGCCCAATCTGCTTGGACACACAACGTCTGGCCATAGTTGGGGTCCCCACGAAGTAGCCTACTTCGTGGGGAAAGGAGAAACAAACGGAGCGATTGAGCTTTCGCGCTTGCGCGGAAGCGAAAGATACGCAGTTTGTTTTGACGCAAGACAGGCTGCCGTAGCTGGGGTTGAAAGCAGTCGAGACCCCTTCCACGAGCTGTGAGAGCTGCCAAGCTCTGTCCGCGCTGTTCCCCATCGCCGGGGTGCGAGCTGCAAATACGGCGAAAAAAGAAAACCATAGCGACTATAGTAGCGACTACAAAAGGTGAAAATCCGAATTTCAAATTTTCATAGCAACTAATGTAGCGACTACGGAATCCAAGGTATAAAAACTCTAGATTTTATGCGGTGTACGAAACGGTGACAGGAGACTCAGGCTGCGTTTTAGACTTTTCTTGCTGCGCAAGAAAAGCGCAAGCATCGCGTTTTGGTACCAAAACGCAGCTTGCAGGGAGAACCCTGCCCCCAATGCCGCCTGCAGGCGGAGAGTTGATGGTTGAACCGGCACAAGTCAGAAAACTCACATCGGCGCAGCCATTTACTCCGCGGCATGGGGCGCGTCGTGCCGACGTGTGCGATTTTACGAGGTGAATACGCATCCGTGCAGGTCTGCGCCAAACAAACGCCGCGTCCGCCCACCATGCGGCGTGAAGAAAATAGAATAAAAAACTTCGATTGGGTAATTCTTTTTGGCCATTCAAAAACCAATTTCGATTCCCAGCATGGGAGAAAGGAAGCCAAATGAACCAGAAACAGTATCACTCGCTGGAAGAATTGCCTTTGATGATGAACATGACAGACGTTGCCGCTGTTCTCGGCATCTCCAGAGCCGGAGCGTACAAGCTCGCGCACAGCGCAGACTTTCCGTCAATTCAGATCGGTAAACGGATTGTCGTTTCACGCGAGAAATTTCTCGAATGGCTGGATCGGCAGTGTGAGGAACAAAAATGCGCCTGACGGAAAATTGGACTTGCGATTCGGCTGTGTTTGTGGTAATCGTGTGTGCTGACAAAAATCGAAGGAGGTAAACACGATGCCAAAACGACGAGCCAACGGCGAAGGCAACATTCGAAAGCGAAAAGACGGACGCTGGGAAGGCAGATATACGGCGGGCTATGATGCAAACGGAAAGGCGATCACGAAAAATGTGCTTGGCAAGACGCAGGCAGAAGTCAAAGACAAGCTGCGTACCGCTATCGAGGACAGCAAAAAACTCGACCCAGTGAAAGCAGGGAGCTATACACTCGAACAGTGGCTGAAGCTGTGGTACTCCGTTTACGTCGAGCCGCAGGTTCGATACTCGACCAAAGAGTTTTACCACAACGCCATCGACCATCATATAATTCCGCAGCTTGGCAGTGTGAAGCTGGAAAAGCTGACGATGCTGCAAATCCAACAGTTTTACAACGAGCTGCTCAAGAGCGGCCGGGTGCAAAAGAAAAACCAGCCGGAGCTGAAAGAACACGGTCTGAGTCCCCGCATGGTGCAGTGCGTTCATGTGGTGCTGAATAAGGCATTAGAATATGCGGTGGAGGAGAAGCTGATTCTTGCGAACCCAGCAAAGAAATGCAAAATTCCGAAAAACACTTGCAAGGAAATGAACATCCTGCCGGAAGCGTTGATCGGACCATATTTGAGTGCGGCGAAAGAGCATGGGATTCTCGCGCCGATGTATCTGGAGCTGACAACGGGCCTGCGGCGCGGGGAATTGTTGGCCCTACGGTGGGAGGACTTGGATGTTCAAAACCGTACCCTCTCGATCAACAAAAGCGTCGTACGGCAAGATGGAAAGTTGGTCATCAGTACACCGAAAACGTCAAATTCCATCCGAACAGTGCTGCTCCCAGAGGAAACAGTAAAACTTCTCGTAGAAGAACATGACCGCCATCCTGCGAATCCGTACTTGTTCCCATCTCCGCGTACCGGGGAGACGTGGGACCCGGATGGCTTCCGCAGGCTGCATGATCGGATTATTAAAGAAATCGGTGCGGAGCATGTGCGTTTTCATGACATGAGACACACGTTCGCGACGTTATCACTGAAAAGCGGCGTGGACGTGCGGACGCTGTCTGAAACGCTGGGTCACTTCAGCGCAGGATTCACGCTCAGCACCTATGTCCACTCGACACCCGGTATGAAACAGAGCGCAGCGGACGCGATCGGAAACACCATCCGCAACGCGATCTGAAGCGTGAAATCGAAGCGGCGGCTGCAAGTTGCAGCCGCCGCTAAAATATTCGGAAAACGATTGAAAAATAGTATATTCGTGCTATTTTGTCAAATAAATCTCAATAAATCCACCGTGTTTTCGCGCCCGTTTGGGTCAAATCTGGGTCAGGTCGCATGACTGCAAAAATGCGGCTGATTATTTGCGGAGGAAAGTAAAGAAAAGGTCCTGAAATCGTGAGATTTCAGGACTTTTCTGGTGGAGATAAGCGGGATCGAACCGCTGACCTCATGACTGCCAGTCATGCGCTCTCCCAGCTGAGCTATACCCCCATCGGCGGAATTATTCTATCAGATCTTTTCGGAAATTGCAAGTCTTTTTTTCGGATTTTTGAAAAAATCTGCGTGGGCGGGCGGAGGCTATGTATGGTCGGCGTTTTCGAGCAGCTGGAGGACGCGGGCCTCGGCGGAAAACAGGGTGTAGAGATCAGCTTCTGTGTTCTCGGAGCAGACGAGCAGGTGCGCTGTTTCGGACGCGGCGGCGTCCGCCGCAGAGACGGGGGAGGACGGCGCGTGGAAGACGCAGTAGCTGTCTGGAGCCTCTGCCTCGGCGGGCAGGAGCGCGAGAAGCGTTTTCTGGCAGGTGAGGGCGCAGAGCGCGTCGTTTGCGCGCGTGAGCGCGCCGGAGAGATCCGCATCGTCTTCTCCTGCTGTGATGCCAATGGAGTGGCCTGCGGCGAGCAGCTCAAAGACCAGCGACGGGTCGGCGAGAATTTCCGCCTCCGTCAGGAAGAACGTTCCGTGCAGCTTGTAGGTTTCCAGCGCAGCCATACTGGCGCGCATGGTCTCGCTGCCGGTGAAGGCGAGGTAGACGGTTGCCGGCTTTTTTTCTGCGGCGGGCGGCTCCTGCGTGCCCTGTGAGCCGCTGTTGGGGCGGTCGGTGGGCCTTTCCGGGGACTGCGAGCCGCTCTGGTTCTGCCGGATGCGGTAGGCGATCAGATTTTCGGCCTTTTCTACAAACAGCGAATCGTCATAGACCTCGCTGCCGTCGGTGAAGCGCAGGATCTGATAGCCGCCTGCGGATTCGAGCATTGTGGTCTTGAGGCCGAAATGCGAGGCGCAGAACGTGAGCGGCAGATAGAGAATGCCGCCGCGGTACAGCACGTTCGCGGTCGAGACGCTGCCGCTTTCGTCGCTGACGGTTCCGGCGGCCAGATCGAAGATCATCTGCCGGGTGCGGCTGAGCAGAACATAGGTCTGCTTGGCCTGATTGTACGACGGCGTAACGCCGCACGGCTGGCTGTCGAAGACCTGATAGGGCACGTAGAGCGTGCCGCCGGAGTAGGTCGGGAAGACGCTCAGCGTCAGGGGAATGGTGTCGTTGACGGCGACGAAGAACAGCTCGCCGTCGGCCAGCGCAGGCGCGCACAGGCACACGGTCAGCACAAGACACAACAGAAAACAGATCCATCTGCGCAGCTTCATTTCCCCGCCGCCTTTCATTCCAAGATTCCTACACAGTATACCATAAATCGCGGATAAGAGCAAGGATTTCAGTTGCTCCGGAAAAAAGAGTATGATATACTAATCAGAAACCAGAACATTCGGGAGGGACGCGCCATGGAACGGATCGTAAAGGAGAATTATTATCTGGACATCGCCGAGACGGTGCTCGAACGCTCGACGTGCCTGCGCCGGCAATACGGCGCGATCATCGTCCGCAACGACGAGATCGTCGCGACCGGATATAACGGCGCGCCGCGCGGACGAAAAAACTGCTCCGATCTCGGCTATTGCGTGCGCGAGCAGATGCGTGTGCCGCGCGGAGAGCGCTACGAGCTGTGCCGCAGCGTCCATGCCGAGGCGAACGCGATCATCTCCGCCTCCCGCAACGAGTGCATCGGGGGCGACATTTATCTCGTCGGTCACGACGCGAAAACGGGTGCGATCTTGTCCGACGCGACCTCCTGCTCGATGTGCAGGCGCATGATCATTAACGCGGGACTGCGGCGTGTGGTCATCCGCAAAACAGAGACAGAATTCACGGTCGTTCCGGTACAGGACTGGATCGATCAGGACGATACCTTGGAACTGTAAGCATGAAACTGGGAAATTTGGAAATCATGGGTGATCTGGCGCTTGCGCCGATGGCGGGGGTAACGGATCTGGCGTTCCGCACGATCTGCGCGGAATTGGGCGCGGCGGTGACGGTGACGGAAATGGTCTCGTCCCGTGCGCTGATCTATCAGGATAAAAAGAGCAGGAGCCTGCTGCATAAAACGCCGCTCGGCGTCTGCGGCGCGCAGATCTTCGGCAATGACCCGTCCGTCATGGCGGACGGCGCGGCGCTGGCGCTGGAGGCGTCGGGCGCGGATTTTATCGATATCAACATGGGCTGCCCCATGCCGAAGATCGCGAACAACGGCGACGGGAGCGCGCTGATGAAGGACCCGGAAAAGGCTGCGCGGATCGTCGAGGCCGTTGTGAAAGCCGTGCCGGTGCCGGTCACGGTCAAGATGCGCAAGGGTTGGGACAAGAGCTCATGCAACGCGCCGGAGCTGGCCGCAATGCTCGAGCAGGCGGGCGCGTCGGCGATCGCCGTCCACGGCAGGACGAAGACCATGCTCTATTCCGGCGTTGCCGACTGGGACTGCATCCGCGCGGTCAAGGAGGCCGTGAAGATCCCCGTGATCGCCAACGGCGATATTTTTACGGCGGAGGACGCGGTGAAGTGCAAGGCGCGCACGGGAGCGGATCTGCTCATGCTGGGCCGGACGACGTTCGGCGACCCTTGGGTGTTCGAACAGGCGCAGGCCGCGCTGCGCGGCGAGGCCGTGCCGGAAACGCCGCCTCTATGCGACCGCGTCGATACGGCTCTGCGGCAGTTCCGCCTTGCGGCGCAGGATAAGGGCGAACACATCGCCTGTCTGGAGGCGCGGAAGCATTTCGCATGGTACCTGCGCGGCGTTGCGCACAGCGGCTATTATAAGGAAAAAATTTCGGCGATCTCGACGATGGACGAGATCGAACGGATCGCAGACGGGATCAAGAGAGATTTGGGGTGAAGCTCTTGCAGGATGACAGCCTGATCCGCAGAGCGGCCGCGCAGGACGCGGCTGCGTTTGAGCAGCTGATGCTGCTGCATCAGAAACCGGTCTATAATATTTGCTGGCGCATGGCGGGAAACGCCGAGGACGCGCTCGACCTGTCGCAGGAGGTGTTTCTGAAGCTGTGGCGGACGCTGGCGCAGTATCAGTTTGACGCGGCGTTCTCCACCTGGCTCTACCGGCTGACGCAGAACGTCTGCATCGACTTTCTGCGCAAGCAGAAGCGGCAGCAGCACGTTTCGCTCACGTTTTCCGATGATGAGGACGAGGGGAAGGAGCTGTCCGTTCCAGACCCTGAACCGCTGCCGGAGGAACGCGTGATCTTCAACGAAAAGCAGGAGGCCATCCGGAATGCCATGAACGCGCTCCCGGTCGATTTCCGCGAAATTCTGGAGCTTCGCGTGGTGCGGCAGCTGCCGTATGAGCAGATCGCGCAGATCATGGATCTTCCGGTCGGAACGGTCAAGTCGCGTCTGGCGCGTGCGCGGCTCCAATTGAAAAAAAGATTGGACGCCGGGAACTTTTTTGAAACCGGCGCGTCTAAACGCTCGGAATAAACAGGAGGTGGGTGCGCCATGAACTGTGAAAACGCGCTGGAGCTTATGAACCGGGAGCTGGACGAGGCGCTGACAGCGGAGGAATCGGCGGCGCTGCAGGCCCATCTGGACGCCTGTCCGGACTGCCGGGAAACATGGCGGCAGCTGCACGAGCTGGACGCGCTGCTGCGGGAAAGCGAGCTGGAACCGCCTGCGGCGCTGCACGACGGCGTGATGCAGGCGATCCGGCAGGAGCAGAAAAGGAAGCCGCGCCGGGCCTGGGTTCCCGCTGCGGCTATCGCGGCGGCAGCCGCGCTCGTGCTGCTGGCGGGCAAGGCGGGGCTGATTGCGCTGCCGGGCTTTGAGCAGACCGACGTGATCTCGGTCAATATCGGCTCGGCGGTCGAGCAGATCTTTGCGCAGACCGGTGCGGAAGCACCGGACGAAGCCGCCGCACAGCAGGCGGCGGAGCTTTCCGCCGAGACAGGGCTGGACGTGCTGCTGGTGTGGAACAGCGGCGTTCCGGCTGAATTGGAAACAACGCCGTATGAAGCGGCGCAGAACGGCGCACGGCTGTACCGCGTGACCGGCCAGCTGGCACAGGCAATTCTGGACGGATACATCACGGCAGCCTATTCGCCCGACGACGTATTCTCCGATCTGCCGGAAAAGGAAGCGGCATATGTGCTGGTGCTGCCGTAAGGCTTGACAGAAGCCCGAAAATATGAAAGAATAAACGCAACACAACGAAAGCAGGTGCCTTTGATGGAAGAAATGACGACCGGTCTGTGCCCGAAATGCGGGCATACGCTGCAAATTCCGGCGGAGCTGGAGCGCTTTTCGTGTATGTACTGCGGCGAACGGCTGACGAAGCGGCAGCTCCTTACGCAGCCGGAGGAAGCGTCTTGTTCGGAGGAGGACTGCGCGGTGAGCTTTGACCATGCCGTGTCGAGGCTGGGCTGGTGCGTGCAAAACTTCCGTGGCTACCAGAAAAAGATCCTGCGCGACGCGTTTTTTGAGGCGTTTGAGACATATGAGACTGGCTGTGCCCCGGTCATTCAGGAGCTGAACAGCGGCGTGCGCCCCGAGCGGCAGACAGAGCTGCTTGAACGGGCTGCCGAGGCCATGCTGGACGAGCTTTCCGCCGGATGGGAAAAGAAAAACGACATGGAGGACGAAAAGGTCGTCCTCGCGATCTTCTTCGTGCCGATGGTGCGCAAGCTGCAGCTGCCGGTCAGCGAGGAATTTGTGTCGCTGCTGCAGAAAAAATGGGTCGAACGGTATCCCAAATCCCCGTTTTATCTGGGCGATTACGAGTCCATTTCCGGCGGCTTCCGCAAAAAATTCCTCGGACTGTGCTTCATCACGACCGCCGTTTGTCAGGAACTCGGCAAGCCGGATGACTGCGCGGAGCTTACCGCTTTCCGCGCCTTCCGTGACGGCTATCTTGCCGCGCAGCCGGACGGCGAAGCGCTCATCCGCGAGTATTATAACATTGCCCCCGGCATCGTGACCTGCATCAACACCTGCTCTGACCGTCACGCGTCCTATGAGCGCATCCGTGAGCAGTATCTGACTCCATGCTACGAAGACCTGCTGGCCGGACGCAATGCAGACTGCAAGACCCGCTACGTGCAGATGGTGCGCGATCTGGAGCGGGAGTATCTGCACTGAAGCAAATACTGCCGCAGCCAAGCCTCCCCTGAAAGGGGAGGTGGCTCGGCGAAGCCGAGTCGGAGAGGTCATGCAGCAACGCGCTGCAGATCTTATATTGATTTTCGGCGAATTCGTATGCATTTGCGCATGCAGCTGTAGGGGCCGATGCCCACATCGGCCCATCGGGGAGTTTCGAATTCGCCGAAGATTTCCGTAAAATCGGTGCAGTCTGCGTGGGCCGATGTGGGCATCGGCCCCTACAACGCCTTTAAGAACAGGGTCGGAATTTTTGAGTTGTTCTTAGTTTCGCGGGAAAGATCCAAGAAAACCGAAGCGGTTTTCCTGGTCGGTTCAAGGAGGTCCGGGGGGAAATCCTCTGAAAAAATAAGCAGGGCCCGCTGCATTTTGCGGCGGGCCCTGCATGGTATGGAGCGTTACAGGCAGGTCTGCAGGATGCACAGGATCATCTGCGCGTGGCCGCATTCCTCCTCGGCGATCTTCAGCAGCATACAGCGGTGCGTTCCGGCGTTTTCGGCGAGCGCTTCATACGCCTCGTGCGCGGCGTGCTCCTCGGAATAGCGCTGGCGGAGCGTTTCGTTGATGCAGGTGACGCACGGCGCATCCGGCCTGCCGGGACAGGCCTTTTTGCCGGTCTTGAGGAAATAGACCGCGCCGAACTGCTTCGCGTGGCAGGCCTCCTGCCGGGCCATCTCGCGCAGCATCGCCTGCGCTTTGCCCTTCATGCGGCAGGCGAGGTGCGCGTAGAGCGCGCTGTCGGCGCGTTCATCCCGGATCAGCTCGAGAAGCTTTTCGGGCGTCAGAGAATCGGCTGCGGCGCTGCCGGAGCCGGTTTGCTCGTTCATCTGGGCAGCCGGGACAGCCTGCGCATTCATCACGCGGCTCCAGACCCGCTGCGTCTGTTGTTCTGTGAGTGGTTGCATGGGATCTCCCTCCTTCGCCCCATCGTATGCGCTGCGGGGCCGGATTGTGCGGTTTCACAAAAAATCCCACACGGAAACGGCAAATTTGCACGATTTTCTCACAGAAAAATCTTGTATTTCCAGTATGTCTGTGTTAAAATTCTTTTTTGTGAGATTTTTATGTACGAAACTTTCAGGCAAAGAAGGAAGGGGCGCCAAGTATGACGCAGGATAAAATTCGGAATATTGCAATCATCGCGCACGTTGACCACGGCAAGACCACGCTGGTCGATCAGATGCTCAAGCAGGGCGGCGTGTACCGCGAAAACCAGGCGGTCGTCGACCGTGTGATGGACTCCGGCGATCTCGAACGCGAGCGCGGCATCACCATTCTCGCCAAGAATACCGCTGTCCACTATAAGGATTATAAGATCAACATCGTCGATACCCCGGGCCATGCCGATTTCTCCGGCGAGGTCGAGCGCATTCTGAAGATGGTCGACGGCGTCCTGCTGCTTGTCGACGCAGCGGAGGGACCCATGCCGCAGACGCGCTTCGTGCTGCAGAAGGCGCTGGAGCTTGGCCACAAGGTCATCGTTGTCGTCAACAAGATCGACCGGCCTGACGCCCGCGTGCATGAGGTCATGGACGAGGTTCTCGAGCTGCTGCTCGATCTGAATGCGACCGAGGAACAGTTCGATTCCCCGACGATCTTCTGCTCGGCCCGCGAGGGCACGTCGTCCTACGGCCCCGACGACAAGGGCACGGATCTCATCCCGCTGTTTGAAACCATCGTCAACTATATCGATCCGCCGAAGGGCGATGCAAACGGGCCTCTGCAGGTGCTCGTCTCGTCCATCGACTATAACGAATTCGTTGGCCGTATGGGCATCGGCCGCATCGAACGCGGCACGATCCACCAGAACGAGGAGGTCATCGTCTGCGATTACCACGACCCGTCCGTCAAGAAGAAGGAAAAGGTCGTCGCCCTGTACGAGTTTACCGGCCTTGGCCGCAGCCCCATCCAGCAGGCATCTGCCGGCGAGATCGTCGCCTTCTCCGGCATTTCGGATATCACCATCGGCCGCACGCTCTGCGATCTGGAAACCATCGAGCCGCTGCCGTTCGTCAAGATCTCTGACCCGACCATCGAAATGACCTTCTCCGTCAACGATTCTCCGTTTGCGGGCCGCGAGGGCAAATACGTCACGTCCCGCAACCTGCGCGACCGTCTGCAAAGAGAGCTTCTGAAGGACGTCTCCCTGCACGTGACCGAGATGGGCACCGACGCCTTTAACGTCGCGGGCCGCGGCGAGATGCACCTGTCTATCCTGATCGAGACGATGCGCCGCGAGGGCTATGAGTTCCAGGTGTCCACACCGCACGTGCTGAACAAGACCATCGACGGCAAGCTCTGTGAGCCGATCGAGCGCATGATCGCGGACGTGCCGGAAAATTCCGTCGGCTCTGTGATCGATAAAATCTCCCAGCGCAAGGGCGACCTCGTCTCCATGACCCCGATCGGCAGCCGTATGCGGCTGGAGTTCCTTGTCCCGACGCGCGGCCTGTTCGGCTACCGCAACGAATTTTTGACCGACACGCGAGGCGAGGGTATTATGGCCTCGACGCTCGACAGCTACGCGCCCGTCAAGGGCGAGATCTCCCGCCGTCTGACCGGTTCGCTCGTCGCGTTTGAGACGGGCGAAACGACCGCCTACGGCATCGGCGGCGTGCAGGATCGCGGTTCGATGTTCATCGGGCCGGGCGTGGAGGTCTATGCCGGTATGATCGTCGGCCAGTGCAACCGCAACGAGGACATGGCCGTCAATGTCTGCAAGAAAAAGCAGCTGACCAATATGCGCGCTGCAGGCTCCGACGCCGCCATCCGCCTCGTACCGCCGACGGTTCTGTCGCTCGAGCAGTGCATGGAATACCTTGCCGACGACGAGCTGCTGGAGGTCACGCCGAAAAGCCTCCGTATGCGCAAGCGCCAGCTCGACCATTCGGCCAGAATGCGCGCTCTGATGAAATCCAGACAGTAAAAAACGCTCCTCCGTATGCCGCGGCATACGGAGGAGTTTTTCTAAAGTCAAAAATTGAAATACGGCAGGCCGCGGTATTTCTCCGGCAGTTCCTCTTTGCAATATACATTGTGAAGTGTTGTGACGAGCGAAGACGGATCTGTGCAGATATAACGGTTCAGATACTCGATAAAGTCCTTTTCGGTATAGCATACCACGACCGCAGAACCCCGTTTCACCCGATACCTTGCAGCATCGGGGCTTTCGTGCAGCCAATGACAGCTGAACTCCAGACAGTATGTTTCGAGATCATCCGCCACTGCATCCGGAACACAGTACACGCTGATCTCGCCGTCTGCGCTTAAAAGAACCTGTTTCATAAGCCCTCCAAATATTGTTCCTCCATTCGCCGTAGGGGCCGATGCCCACATCGGCCCGGCAGAATGCACTGTTTCTACGGAAATCTGCGGCGAATTCGTAACTTCCCAATGGGCCGATGTGGGCATCGGCCCCTACATTGCAATATGTCAGTGCATACGGGGCACTGGGGGATTTCTGTAGAACAGGTGCTCTCTGCGCGCGGTGGACAGAGTCGTCGGCCCCTACAAATCACTTGCTGATCGTCAGAACACCGGCGCAGGGGGATAGCTGCGTAAATAAAAGGTCTGGAAAATCCTTTTTTATTTCTTCCGCGACGAAATAGATTTCATCGACATCCCAATCCGCTCCCGCTTCCTGCCTGCACTGGTTCAGAGCGTCGCGAGTTTCAAACGCAACGTCGCCGATCAGAATTTTTCCGTTTTCATTCAGACAGCCGCGCAGTGCGGACAGAAATACGACTTTCTGCGCGTCTGTCAGATGGTGCAGCGCATAGGTTGCAACAATATAATCATAGCGGCGATCTCGCAGCGGCTCCACCAGACCCGTTGTAAAGTCGCCCTGATATAAATGCGCGTCCGGCATTTTTTCGGATGCCAGTTCGAGCATTCTGGATGAGAAATCCTGCCCGTAGATGGTGCAGCCCTGTTCATACAGCTTCGCCGTCAGCACGGCGGTTCCAAACCCGATGTCCAGCACAGACGCGTTTGGGGTCTGCATGACAGTCTGAAAAATTGCAGCGAGTACCTTTTTGTATCCGGCAAACGGGTAGGTATTCGCTTCGTCGGAAAGACCGACGCTTTTGTCATATCCGTCCGCCCACAGGTCGAATCCTTTGTGGTTCAGCATAGCTGCCTCCTGAAATTTTGAATTGTCATTTCTTCCAGATCTTCGGCTGGTACTGCATATTGGAGACGTTGTAAACCGTAATAAACGCCTTCGGGTCCTCGCGGTTGATAAAGGTCATCAGGCGCTGGTATTCGCTTTTGTCGACGATGGTGATGATCTCGTTGTGGCGCTGTAGATTGTATGCGCCGATGGCTTCGTAGATCGTGGCGCCGCTGTGCAGCTCGTTGATGATGAACTGCCGCAGCGCTTCCTCTTTTTCGGTGATGATGCAGACGCGGCGCTTCTTGTTGTGGTCGAAAATGAAATGATCCAGAATAATGCCGTTGAAATACGTGCCCAGAATGCTTAAGACTACCGTCTTTTTGTCGTAGACAAGTGCGGCGGACAGCGCCACGCACATACCGGACAGCGACATGGCCCGGCCCAGATCCATGCGCAGGTATTTGTTCAGAATTTTTGCCACGATATCCAGTCCGCCGGACGAGGCGTTCCGGTTGAACAGAATGCTCAGGCCGATGCTGACCACCAGAATGTAGCAGAGCACGTCCAGCTCCTGACTGCCGGTCATGGACGTGTAATCCGGGAAAACAAGCTCAAAAAGTCCTAAAAATACGGGCAGCATCACACTCGTATAGACGGTTTTCGCCCCGAATTCCTTTCCGCAGGTGAGAAAGCCGATGATCAGAAGGACGATGTTCAGGATCATCGTGATGGCCGACAGGGGAAGGGGGATGAAGTTGGACAGTACGATGCCGAGGCCGGAAATGCTGCTGACGGAGGTGTGGCTCGGGGACAGGAAAAAGAAGACCGCCGCCGCGATGATTGCCACCGCTGCGGTCAGAACGGCCGTTTCTCTGATGATCGCTGTGGAATTCAATTTCTTCTGGTTCATTGCGGTATCTCCAAATCTTGATTTGTCTGCGCTGCGGTAGTTGTCTGCGGCTCGTCGTGATAGTCGGATTTCGGCAGACTCCAGTGGTAATATGCCGCCAGCAGGCGCAGCACAACGATGGCTGCCGCGCCGAAGAGCATGGCCGCGTTCGCACCCAGCCGGTCCCAGCACAGCGCGCAGATCAGCGCGCCGATGATCGATGCGCAGGCGTAGAAGTGCCGCACGAAGATATAGGGCCGCTCGCCGGAGAACACGTCGCGCAGCACGCCGCCGCCCACGCCGGTGATGAGGCCGACGAAGACGGTCAGGAACAGCGTATCATGCTCTGCCTGCCGGTACGCGCACTGGACGCCGACGACCGTGAACACGCCCAGGCCGACCGCGTCCATCACCAGCAGCAGCCGGTCGAACACCGGCTCGTGCCGCCCGACGCGGGCGCGCACGTGCGGCAGGAACATGAGCACGGACACGGCAGCCGCCGTGAGGGTATAGACGGGATCGTGGAACGTCGCAGGCGGGGTCACGCCGAGAATGACGTCGCGGACAATACCGCCGCCGACCGCCGTGCAGACGCCGAGGACGATCACGCCGAACAGATCCATCTGCTTTTTGATGCCGACAATGGCGCCGGAAACGGCAAACGCGGCCGTGCCGATCAGTTCCAACACAAAAACAAGAACATTGGACATAACGGAAACCTCCGGGAGCTTACACGCGCACCGATTTTTTCTGCACGGCCAGCGCGCCGAGCGCGATCAGCACGCCGATGAACGCGCAGCCGGTCGAGAACCAGAGCATGAGCGTCGTGCCGCCGAGATCGATCAGATACCCGGAGACGAGACTGCCCAGCAGCGTACTGAGCGAGATGGCGAGGATCGTGCGGATGGACTGGCCCTGCACCCGGTCGGCGGGGTCGACGGATTCGTTGGCAAAATAGACCGAGGCCGGGAAGAACAGGCCGTAGCCCAGCATCTGCACCGGCTGCACGGCCAGCAGCATCCCGAGAGAGCCTGACGCGAGGATCAGCAGTGGCTTGACCACCATAAAGATGATCGAGATCAGCAGAATTTTCGCGCTGCTCATCTTCTTTTGCAGCAGTCCGAACACCAGCGCTGACGGCAGCTCCGAAGCGGCCATCAAAAACTGCGCGACGCCGAGCGCCGTGCTGCCGCCGCCGTGGCTGTTTACAAGCGAGACAAGGAAATTGCTGATCGGCATCACGCCCATCATGCCGAAGAAGCAGGCGATGAGCATGAGCGTAAAGACCCTGTTTTTCTTTAAGATCTGCCAGATCGAATGGCCGGAGGCCGACTTTGCCTGCGGCTGCGGCAGAAGGCGCGCCGGGATGCTCGGGAATGCCAGCAGGCAGACAATCAGCAGAAGCTGCTCGGCGCAGTGCGCCAGAAGCGCCGCCTGCATACCGAACCGCGCCGTCAGCAGCCCCGTCACGACGCATAAAACTGCGTAGGTCAGCGAACCCATCCCGCGTGCGAAGCTGTAGGGGATCTTGACGCCTGCGTTGACATACTGCATCCCCATCGAGTCAATGAGCGGATAGGAATTTGTCTCCAGCACGCCGAACAGGAAAATGATCAGCGCCGTGAGCGCAAAGCCGGGGCGCGTGAAATAAAAGACGAGATTGAGCGCCACGGCAGGCAGCAGCATGACGATCAGCAGCTGCTTGATGGGCACGCTCGGGTGCCGGTCGGCCCAGCCGCCGATGACCGGCTGCGTAAAAAGGCTTGCCAGATAGCACAGCGCGCAGAAAATTCCGGCCTGTCCGGTCGTAAAGCCCCGGTCGAGGACGATCGCGGCCTGATAGGCGCAGATAGAGCTGATCATGCCCCAAAAGCTGGCCTGCAGGAGGACATAACAAAGAACGATTCGTTTTCTGGACGCCATGGCATTCGCTTCCTTTACAGCCGGTATGACAGACACTATTATAGAGCGCGGAACCGATAAAAACAAGCGGATTTTCCTGAAAAAATGCTTGATTTTCGGCGCTCTGTGTGCTAAAATACATTGGTCTGTGAAAAAGAATGGTCCTCTGCCGCAGCCGGCACGAAGGTGCAGCGGCATTTCCTTGCGGTATGAACGTTCTTAATTTGAAGGAGGACACAAGTATGGATCTCATGAAGGCTCTGACCAGCCAGTACATGAAGCAGGAGCTGCCTGAAGTTCAGGTCGGCGACACCGTTCGCGTTCATGTCAAAATCAAGGAAGGTTCCCGCGAAAGAATCCAGATCTTCGAGGGCACCGTCATCGCCAAGAAGCACGGCGGTATCGAAGAAACCATCACCGTTCGCCGCATCTCCTATGGTGTCGGCTGCGAGAAGGTTTTCCCGCTCCATGCGCCCAACGTTGTCAACGTCGAGTGCGTCCGCCACGGCAAGGTTCGCCGCGCGAAGCTGTACTATCTGCGCGACCGTCTTGGCAAGGCTGCAAAGGTCAAGGAAAAGGTCTGATCCCAACCATCCAAAAACCGCCGGTTCCACACGGAGTCCGGCGGTTTTTGCTTTACCCACACACGAACGGCTCCCGTATGCAGCTGCATACGGGAGCCGTTTGCCTGAAACTTCTGAATTAAATATCCAGCGGGTCCATGCTGAGGACAGGGTGGCCAACCTCGGACAGGAAGGCGAGCAGCTCTTCCGGATCGCCGTTCGGGCAGTTCGTCTCGTCGGCGACCATATCGGCAAAGTTGTCGATATCGTACATATCCTTGGCAGTCTCATTGAGCTTGTCGCGGATCTGATCCTTCAGCTCCTTCGGCAGCCAGACCAGACGGCCGACGCCGCCTTCGGCCTTGAGGAACTTGTGAGAGGCGATGTAGTGCTTGCCGTGGCCCATGAAGCCCGGAGTCTGCACGCCGCCGCCGGTCATGGAGGCCATCTCGGAGAAGGTCATGCCGAGCGGAGTGATGCCTGCGTATTCACGGCAGGTGATGACAACGCCCATCGAGCACGGCTCGATGCCGCAGATGCACTCGAAGCAGCCGCAGGAGGTCATCGGATCCTCCAGCAGGGAGTAGAGCGTGACGTGCTCCAGCGCGCCGTGAGAGTACTGTGCGACGGCCTCGTCGACGTCCTCATAGCGGCCGGTGCGCTCGTCGGTGCAGCGCTCCTTGGTGACGACCTGGCAGGGACCCTGCGGGTCAAGCTCGTTCGTGGCCTTCGCGTCCAGCCAGGACACGGCACCGCACAGGCCCAGACGCTCCGGGGTGACGATGCAGACGTGGCTCGGGGAGAACGCCTGGCACATGATGCAGGAATAGAAGACGGGCACGGATTCGTCGGTCATGGACTTCAGACGCTCGTCGCGCTTGTCGAAGACCTCGTTGGCGTGCTTGCGCAGCGCGGCGTTCGGCTCGTCGCCGACGACGATGCGGACCTGGCACTTGTCAACGACCGTGTCAAACTCGGACTTGATCTTGGCGTAGAGCACTTCGCCGATGTGGCGGAACTTGAAGCCGGCCTCGAAATCAGCCTTGCTGATACGGACGCGGATCATGTCGCGCTGGCCGGTGTGCATGAGGCCCTCCACGCAGTTGAGGAAGGAGTGGATCTTACGCTCGAAGACAGGCTCGAAGTCGGGCTGCATATTCTTGCCTGCGACCTCGACGGTGTAGCTCATGGAGATCTTGGAGCCGACCGGGATCTCGTCGATTTCGGGGCCTTCGACCACGATCTTGTGATCCTCGACCTCGGAGGCGTCCTTCGTAGTGACAAGCTCGAAGCAGTCTTTGCGGGAGCCGTCGATCTCGACCTGCATATCGCCCTTGCGGATGATCTCGCCCTCGAATGCGGAGGAGAAGGAGACGGGGATGTCGATCTTGGTGATCTTCAGCTTGATGCCGCGCGCCTCGATGGAGGTGTCGATCCAGTCCTTGGTGTTATCATAGATGATGAGGGACTTCGGAACGGCCCACATATCGTCGTGGTCATTGGTGATGACCGGGAAGCCCAGCTTGATGGCGCCTGCGCCGCAGGCGACGGTAATGTCATTGACGGGCTTATAGGCGTTGACGAACGCGTTGATGCGGTCGAAGGTGTACTTGTGGAAGCCCTCGACGTCGCCCGGCTGGATGGCGCCGAAGATCATGGCTGCGCGCACGACCAGAGAAATGACATGGCCGACGGACCAGATCTCTTCGCCGACGGGAACGACACGGACAGGGAAGCTCATGGAAAGACCGGCTTCCACAGCCTGCTCGATGATGCCGCCGATCAGGAAGACGAAAATGCCGCGGGACTGGTAGCCCTTGATCGTCTCGACCGCTTCCTCGGTGGAGGGAGCCGGCCCGATCATGACGACGAAGCCGGGGATGTCGCCGGTGACAAGGGGAACGCCCAGCTCACGGACCTCTGCGTCGGTGAAATGGCCGTGATAGTGCGTGCCCTCGTACGGGGCCTGGGTCTTGACATATTTGCAGGCTTCGATCATTTCAGCGGCGATGGCGGTGCCGACGCCGGACTGGAAGATGGAGTTGGTGCGCGGCTCGCGGAGCATCATGGCCTTGACGTCGGCCAGAGCGTCCTGCAGTTCGCCGGTCGTGGTGACCTTCTTGCCGATGTAGGCATAGATGCAGGCGCAGAAATACGCGGTGGAGGGAAGCGTCAGAGGAGCGTCGCGGCCGACTTCAGCCACGATCTTGTTCACTTCTTCCTCGGCCTTGGCGAACATCTCGTCAGAGCCGTCGAAGACGCGGTTAAACAATGTCTTCATTGTGGTTTCATTCCTTTCAGATTCATTCTTTGGCGTCAATGGCAGCCTTGATCGCGCGGATCTCATCCAGCGCGTCGGGGCTGCAGTCGTAGGGGGAGAGGCCCTTCCGGTCCGCGTCGATGACGGTGGGACTGTAGCTGATGAAGCCGAGCAGATCGTCTGCCGGGATGCGGCTTCTGATAAATTCACGGTCGGATTCGTCGCGGATCTTGTTGGCGACGACGCGTACCTTGGTCACGCCGATGTCCTTTGCAAGCTCCTTGATGCGCACATAGGTCTGTACGCTCCGCGCGCCCGGCTCGATGACCACGATGAACTGATCCATCATGCTGGCCGTGCCGCGTCCAAGGTGCTCAAGTCCCGCCTCCATGTCCATGATGACCACGTCGTCCCTGCGGAAGACGAGATTCGTCAGAATCGCCTTGAGCATCACGTGCTCCGGGCAGACGCAGCCGGAGCCGCCGGTGTCGACCGTGCCCATGACGAGAAGCTTCACGCCGTTGATGTTTTTGGCAAGCTTGTCGGGCAGATCGGAAACGTCCGGGTTCAGCTTATAGAAGCTGTTCTGGTCGTTTGCACCCGTGCGCTGCTTGGCAAGCTGCTTCATTTTGGAGACCGGGACAATGGAATTGACCTCTTCCTCCGTCAGGCCCAGCGCCAGACCCAGATTGGCATCCGGGTCGACGTCGGCTGCGAGGACGGTGCGCCCTTCGTCGGCGTAGAGACGTGCGAGCGTGGAGGCCAGCGTCGTCTTGCCGACGCCGCCCTTGCCGGTGATAGCTACTTTCATATCGGTAAAGACCCTCCGGGAAGATCTTAGATGCCGAGAGCCGCGCGCTTGGCTTCGATCGCGGCGATCATCTTGTCGCCGAGGCTCTCAATGTTGGTGTCGACGACGAAGTGCGCCTCGACCCACTCCTTGCAGCCCCGCGTCTCACCCTGCAGAAGCTCGGTGATCTCGCTGGAGCCCTTGGAGTACGGATCGACGCCGAGGTAGGTGTCGATGCCGGTCGCCACGACGTAGTTGCCGATGGAAACTGCCTTTTCAGACATCCATTCCGGCGCGCAGCCGCAGAGCGGAATCTGGGAAATGTTGATGCCCCAATCCTTTGCAAGATCGGAAGCAAGGATCATCATACGGGAAATATCAACGCAGGAGCCCATATGCAGGATGGGCGGGATGCCGACCAGCTTGCACACGCGCTTGAGGCCCTCGCCGCAGTATTCGGCGGCGTCGAGATCCATGAGGCCTGCCTTGGCCGCGGCCTGTGCCGAACAGCCGGAGACGATGACGATGATATCGTTCTTGAGGAGCTTCTTCATGAGCTCAATGTGTGCGGTGTCGGGGCGGACCTTGGGGTTGTTGCAGCCGACCATCGCGACAGCGCCGCGCAGGACGCCGGACTTGACGACGTCAGCCAGAGGCTTGAGCGTGCCGAGCGCGTCAACGTGAGAGTTGCACACGCCGTCGAGCTCTTTCTTAATGGCCTCGACCGAGTAGCCGACACGGGCCTTGGTCTTGAGGTTCGGAATGTTGACAAGCTCGGGCTTGCGGTTTTTGAAGTTTTCAATCGCCATGCGAATGATCGCCTTGGCGTTGTCCGCCGCAGTGTCCTCGTGGAACTCAATGAAATCGGAGTCCGGCATGCGGGCGATGGGGGAGGTGGTGATGAACTTGGTATGGAAGCACTTGGAGAGCGGGCCAAGGGCCGGGAAGATGCACTGCACGTCGACGACGATGGCCTCGCAGGCGCCCGTCAGAACGACGTTTTCCTGCTGCAGGAAGTTGCCCGCCATCGGAATGCCCTGACGCATGGCGACCTCGTTGCCGGTGCAGCAGACGCCCGCGATGTTGATGCCCTTTGCGCCGACGGACTTGGCCAGCGCGACCATCTCGGGATCCTGCGAATACATGACGATCATCTCGGAAAGAGACGGATCGTGGCCGTGGACGATGATGTTGACCATGTCCTTTTCCATGACGCCGATGTTGGCGGTGGTGTCAACGGGACGCGGGGTGCCGAACAGAATGTCGGAGAACTCGGTGCCCATCATGGAGCCGCCCCAGCCGTCGGACAGACCGGCGCGCAGGGACTGCTTGATCAGAGCCTCCGGCAGCGAGGAACAGCCCATATGCGTCATGTGCAGCGACTGCGAGACCTCACGGTCGATCGCGCGCGGCTCGATGCCGGCGTCATGCCACAGCTTCTGGGTGTGCTCCGGTGCGCGCTTGAGGTAGCGCTGCACGCCGAACGGCTTGCCGTATTCGAGAAGACCCGTCTCGGCGACCTCGTGGGCCAGATCGTAGATATCCTTGCCCTCGGTCTCGATGCCCCACTCGGCGGCGATCTTCTTCAGCTTTTCCGGATCCTTGACCTGGTAGGAGCCGCCCTCTTTCGCCTGATAGAGCGTGTGGCAGATCTGACGGCCATGGTCGGAGTGCGTGGCTGCGCCGCCAGCGGTGAAGCGCAGATAGTTGCGGCCGACGATGCCGTGCACGTCGCAGCCGCAGATGCCGCGCGGCGCCTTGGGCGTGATGCGGCAGGGGCCCATGGAGCAAATGCGGCAGCAGGTACCGGCTTCGCCGAAGCCGCAGTGCGGCGTCTGATTCTTGACGCGCTGCTGCCAGGAATCCGCGCCAACTTTTTTGCCGGTTTCAAGCAATTCGTTGGTCGCTGCTTCCATCTGTTCAACTGTGATTAAGCGATCCCAATCCATCGATGATGTATCCTCCTAAAATATGTTCTGAACCGGCCTGCATACACCGGACGCAGAGCCGAAAGGGGCGGCGGACTGCCCGTGCGGACAGACCGAGCAGGCGCAGCTGCGCTTTGAAACCAAAAAGCGGCAGGATGCACCTCATATAGCTTGTGTCCATTTTACCAAGCGCCCCGAAAAAAGTCAACCGATGCGAACCCCCTGCGGGGGATCATCGGAAATCCAATTTTACGGAGAGAATAAAACATTAAAAATAGATGAAGTCAGAATTATCTACAAAATAATAGATAATTCTGACTTTATGCAGAAAATGATATGCGGTATCCGGATATTCCTTTTTTTATGATCCCATATGAACATTGATATGCGGATAGCACATGGTGATCCCGGCAGCGGAAAAGACCTCCTGCATCCCGTCGAGCACATCGTTATAGCACGTCCAATAATCCTCTGTGCGCGCCCAGAAGCGCAGGACATACTGGATCGAGCTGTCGCCGTAGGAGACGACGTGCGCCTCGACAGGCCGGTCGCGGAGCGTCTTTTCATGCGCTGCCGCAGCGGCGCAGAGGGCGGCGCGGACCTTGTCCGCCGCATCGTCATAGGACGCCGAGACGTTCACGTCGATCCGGCGCACGTCCTCGCTCGTCATGTTGACGATGCTGCCCGTCGTGATCTGGCTGTTGGGCAGATAGATGATCTGGTTGTCATAGGTGCGCAGGCTCGTATAGACCGCGCCGATGGTCAGCACGGTCCCGGCCTTGTCGCCGATCTGGACATAATCGCCCGACCGGAAGGGCTTAGCCGTCAGGATCATCAGCGCGCCCGCGACGTTGGACAGCGCCGTCTGCATCGAGAGCGAAACGGCAAGACCGGCGACGCTCAAAATCGCCAGCAGAGAGCTTGTATCGATGCCGAGCGTCCCGGCCACAAGCATGACGGCGATAAAGATCAGAACTGCCTTGGCCGTCGTGCGCAGGAAGCCGAAAATGGTGTGGTCAAGCTTCGAATGCGAAAACAGCTTGTCCGCCGCCTTCAGAATCAGCCGGATCAGCACTGCGCACAGAACCAGCAGCACCGCCGCATACAGCAGCTTTTCAAGCGTCAGCTTCGAGAAAAACGACTGCACCTGTTTTTCGTCAATGGCAGCCGAGTCAAGAACAGAAGAAAAGAACATAAAACCTCCTGTGCGTTATGGGTAGTACCTGCCCTACAGCCGAATGGGCAGGTATATACGAGTTTGCCGCAGACGTTCAGCTGCGCAGTGCGCTCAGGATCTCCGGGAGCAGCACGTCGCGGTTCTCCTCCGATACCTCGATCAGGCGCACGTTCGGGTGGCTGCGGATGGCGGCGGCGAGCGGGGTGTCGGCCTTTTTCTGCACCACGCCGAGGATGGGGACGCATCCATCCAGAAGCGTCCGGATGCGTGCGGAATACGTGTCCGCGTGCCGCTCCATGCGGCCGATCTCGTCCATCAGCACAAGGTCGCAGTCCTCCGCGCCCTTCAGCGCGTCCATGCCCGCCGTTTCAAACGCGTCCGGGAACGACGCGATGCCAAGTTCCGGGCGGCGGATGCCAACGCGGTTCTGTGCGCCGCAGAGCAGATCCTGCGCGGCGGCGGGATGCAGATAGACGGGTCTGCTGCCGTCCGCCTCCGGCTTTGCCGAGACGGTGCGGAAACCGCCCAGCCGCTCCGGCTGCAAAGCGTCCAGCGCGGCGGCGATCAGCGTGCTTTTCCCGATCTGCACAGGACCGGTCAGAAATACGTGCATCCTTACCCCTCCTCCCGCGGCTTTTTCGCGGTCCCGGAGCGCTTCGCCCGGTGCAGGATCATCTCTGCCGCGATCGACACGGCGATCTCCGCCGGAGTCTGGCCGAGAATATCAAGACCGATGGGCGCGTGAATGCGGGCAAGCTCCGCCTCCGGGATGCCGTTTTCCATGAGATACTCGTTGGTCGACGCAATTTTATGGCGGCTGCCGATGCAGCCGATATACGTCGCGGGCGAACGCATCGCCTGCAGCAGCACCTCGCGGTCGGCCTGATGGCCGGGGGTCATGATGCAGACGTAATCGTTTTCCGTGAGCGTCAGATGCGCGCCAATGTCCAGATAATCGCCGAGAATGACGCGTTCGGCCTGCGGATAGTGCTCCGGCGTAGCAAAATTGGGCCGGTTATCATAGACCACAACACGGAAATCAACCGAGGCCAGCACCGGCACGAGCGCTGCGCCGACGTGCCCGCCGCCGAAGATATACGCATAGCCCGCCCGCGTGAGCGGCTCGACGTAATAGCGCGGCTCACCCTTTTTCGTGACCGCATCCGCACAAAGCATCGGACGCAGCTCGTCCGGTGTGATGCAGTCCGTGAAGCGCAGACCATGCGCCTCGTCATAGGTCCCCATTGCGCTGACGCAGCCATCGTCCATGCGGTAGACGAGCCAGCTGTTCTGATTGCCGTTCAGAAGCTCCAGAATGCCGCGCAGCAGCGCGGTATCCGCCTCGGCCTGCGGGTCAAAATACTGGAAGAAGACCGTCACATTGCCGCCGCAGATCATGCCGATATCCGCGACCTCGTTGGGGGCCAGGCAGTAGCCGTGCACGAGGGACTGCTTCGTTTTCAGGACCTCCATCGCCAGCTTCCCGGATTCCAGCTCGACCGCGCCGCCGCCGACGGTGCCCTCCGTATGGCCGTCGGCGAAGACGGCCATTTTTGCGCCCGCACCGCGCGGCGTGGAGCCGGACGAGGCGAGAATGCTGCACAGCACGACGCCCTCGCCCTGCGCGAGCGCCTGCAGCATGGATGTGAAAAGCGCTTTCATACAAGATCCTCCATTCTGATCGTCAGGATGCCAAGCCGCTTGGTCTGCGGCAGATAATACGGGTACTGCGCGTTGTCCGTCCGCAGCAGGCGCGGCAGGACGGCCTCGGGCGTGATCGCGCCGGGCGTTTCGTCCCGGCTGTAGATGCGGAAGAACCGGACAGCATCGTCCAGCGATGCAAACGGCTGCCCGTGCTCCAGTTCCTGCGCGTCAAATTCGAACGGTACGCCCAGTTTGCGGAGCGTTTCGCAGGCGGCGGGAGCCGTCTCGCCGCGAATGGGCTGCTCTGTCAGAGAAAACCGGTGTAAATCGTAGTTCTTTTTGATGATAATGACTGTTTTCGCGCACTGTCTGCGCGCGACGGGAAGAATTTCCGCAAGACTGCCGAAAAAGCAGAAGACCATCGCGTCGTACTGCGTTTTGTCCTCCGACGTCAATAAATCGCAGTGCAGCGGCGTGATATTTGTGAGCTGCCGCGTTCGGATGGTCTGCCGCAGCACGTCCAGCGCCTCGTCAGACACGTCCGCCGCTGTGATTTTCTCGAAATACGGACTCAGCGCGGCGGATAACGCTCCCAGCCCGCACCCCGCGTCGCAGAGCGTGCGGCAGCCGGAGAGCCTGGGCGCGAGAATGGCAGCGAGACGCGCGTGATAGTCGCTTTTTTCATTCGCCGCCTGCATGAACCGGATCATGTCCGGTGTCCAGACAAACATACCTCTATTCCTCCTGGGCGTAGGTAACCGCTGATTGAATCGGCAAGAGTTGTCAGCGAGAGATTTTGTCCCAAATGAAAGATTGAAAACGCAGGAATACTTTGTGTATTTCAAGTTTTTCAAACTGCACAGTTGGGGCAAAAGCTCCGCTGACAACCGCAGACGATTTAATCATCGGTTACATAGGGCGTACAGACGGAAAAGACGCGGCTGCCGGCCTGCACCTGCGTGACGGCGACCGGAACGCCGTAGAGCGTCTGCAAAAGCTCCGGCGTGAGCACCTGTCCCGGCAGGCCGAAGGCCAGCACCCGTCCGTCCTTCAGCGCCAATACCTTTGTCGCATAACGGAAGGCCTGATTCGGCTCGTGCGTGGAAAAAATGACGCTGTAGCCACCCGCCGACAGCGCTTCAATGCGCTGCATGACGCGGAAGCTGTTGCCATAGTCAAGACTCGCCGTCGGCTCGTCCATGATGAGCGTGTGCGCGTTCTGGATCAGCGCCCGGCCGAGCAGCATCAGCTGCCGTTCGCCGCCGGAGATGCGCATACACCCGCGCGAAGCCAGCGCGCCGATGCCAAGCTCGTCCAGAATCCGCTGCGCTGCGTTCGTCTGCTCCCGAGAGGGGCTGTCAAACGGCCCGAGCTGCGCGCCAAGGCCCATCAGAACGCTGTCGAGCACCGTATGGTCGAACGCCGGACTGTAGGACTGCGGAATATACGCAAGCTCCGCCGCCAGCGCGCGGCGGGAATAGTCCCGCACGTCGCGGCCCGCGATTTTGACGCTGCCGCGCTTCGGCTCCAGAAAGCCGAGCAGACAGCGGAACAGCGTGCTCTTTCCCACGCCGTTCGGGCCGAGCACGGCAATACGCTCGCCCCTGTCCGCGCAGAAGCTGACGCTTTTCAATACGTCCGCCTCGCCATAGGAAAACACAAGGTCAGATACCTCAAGCTGCATCCCGCGCGCCTCCCTTCACGATTAAATAAAGGAACAGCGGCGCGCCGACGAGGGCCGTGAGGATGCCGAGCGGAATTTCGCTCGTCGTGAGGCACCGCGCCAGATCGTCGACCAGCATGAGAAAGCTTGCGCCCAGCAGCATCGAGCACGGCAGCAGAAGCCGGGTGTTCTGTCCGACGAGCAGACGGCAGATGTGCGGGATCACGAGTCCCACCCAGCCGATCATGCCGCTGATGGAGACGCTGGCCGCCGTTGTAAGCGTTGCGCAGACGATGACGGCCAGCCGCAGGAGCTTCGTATTGACGCCCATGCTGCGCGCCTCAGCCTCGCTGATGGTCAGCAGGTTCAGCCGCCAGCGCAGGAAAAACAGCGGGATCAGGCCCAGCAGAATGGGGACCATCGCAAAATGCAGATCGTCCAGCCGCACAGCGGTCAGTGCGCCCATCAGCCAGTAGGTGATGGCGGGCAGCTGCTCGTTCGTGTCGGCGACCAATTTAATAAAGGAGGTTCCGGCGGAAAACAGCGACCCGACCATCACGCCCGCCAGCACCATCGCCAGATTCGAGCGCATCCGGCTCAGCCGCCCGACCAGATACGTCAGCCCCACCGCCGCAAGGCCGAAGAGGAACGAGCCTGCCGTGATGACGGCGTAGCTCGCGCCGAGCAGAATCGCCAGCGCCGCACCGAAGCATGCGCCGGTCGACGCGCCCAGCAGATCGGGCGACACCATGGGGTTGCGGAACATGGCCTGATACGACGCGCCCGCGGCAGAGAGCGCCGCGCCGATGAGCGCGGCGGACAAAATGCGCGGCAGGCGGATCTGGATGACGACGGAGGCCTCCTCCGGCGTCCATGTGGGCGCGAGGCGCAGATGCCCGCGCGAAACGCCCGACAGCGCCCGGTCTGCCAGCAGCCGCGCGGTCTGTAATGCCGAGACGCGGTACCGGCCCAGCAGGAACGACAGAAAAAAGACCGCCGCCAGCAAAATCAAAAGGATCAGGACACACCGCCTGCCCGTTTTTTCAGGTTTCATCAGCCTACTCCAAACAAAAGCGTTGTTTTTCATACCGTACCACCCTTTGCGTCTTCCTGTCAAGCAAAAGGCGCCGGATTTTATTCGGAATTGCCGAATCTTACAGAAAATCCGCCCCTGCGCGGGCCGGACGAGCTGAACAGGCAATATGCGTATTTTATTGCAGCATATGCATTGCGATTTCGTCCTCAATCAGCACGTTTACACTGCTTCAGATACTCTTCTCTTGTAATCATCATGTGGAGAAAACCGTCCTCCACGCCTAACTCCCGAAAGCCTGCCCTGCGATGGGTCTCCCATGCAGCGATTTCGTTCCGGGTGACCGCGAAGTCGTTATGGATTCTGGAAATGCCGCAATCACGGAACGCGTGATCCAGCATCAGCCTCAGCGCGGGAACGGCATACCCCTTGCCGCGGTAGGGAGCATACATCACGATGCCCATATCCCACCAATCCTTTTCGGGCGTATAGTGGAAGTTCACATCGCCGATCCATGCGCCGTCTAGGCTGCGTTTGATGTAAGCATAGAAGCGCTCCGGCTCATTTCCGACCCAGCTATCGTACCAATCGGCAAGCGCCTTGTCCGGGCAGTCGATGCAGCCGGTGTCCCGATGGTAGCCCGCATAGGCAACATCCCAGCCCGCGTTGTAAGCCATCGTTTCCGGGTCAGCCATCATCTGCTGATAGAACCACAGATCTTCCCGCTTGGGGATGTACAGTTCAAGCTCTCGTGTAATATATGCCATAACGCGCCTCCGTATTTTTAGGATAATCTATGGTCGATCGTGTTTTATCATATTCTTATCACGCCATCAAGCGACGATACGCATGGCGGCTTCGAAAAATACCGCTGCTTCGTTAGACACGCGCTGTGTCCGGCGATTTTATAGACGGACAATTTATGGGGAGGCGACAATTTCTGCGCCTCTCGCAGAAGGCCGCGCGATAAACCGCCGCAGACATTCGTTGATGCAAATATCTGCGATGGGCCAAAGTATTTATCGCGTATGCAGGACCTGCGCCGCCCGATCCGGGTAATCCGTGATCAGCGCGTCCGCGCCGACGCTGGCGAGATAGGCCATGTCTTCCTCGGCATTGACTGTCCAGTACTGAATGGCCAGATCATGCGCGTGGGCAAAGTTGATGACCGTTGTGGTGCCGAGGTTGATGCCGAAGCTCGACTCCGCGTTGCCGAACGGCAGCTGGAGCACGTCGTAGGAGCAGGTGAAATCCGTTTTGCCGGTCAAGGCGGCAAAGTAGAACTGCACGACCTCCGCCGGGCTGGCGCTGCGGTGCATGTCCGGGTAGTTCGCCGTGATGTAGTCCGCGACCTCATCGCGGAAGCTGCCGACGATGACGCGGTCGAGCAGATTTCGCTCGTTCAGCGTCGCATACAGCTGGTCTGCCGCGGCCAGACCGACCTCGCCGCCGTCCTTGATCTCAATAATGTACCGATAGTCCCCGGCAGAGGTCAGATAGTCCAACACCTCGTCCAAAGACAAAATGCGCAGCTCGTCCGGCACGGCGTCGCCGTGTAAATCCGTATACGGCGTTTCGCCCGCGTCATTTACGAACTGCGCCGCTATGTTCAGATCCTTCAGCTCTGCCAGCGTCTTATCCCGGACAAGCACGTTTTCCGCTCCAAACACGGTCACGGCATCCGACACGCGGCCGAGCGTGGAATCATGCGAGAGCACCAGAACGTCGTCCGCCGTCATATGCAGGTCGAACTCGAAATAATCCACCTGCACATCCGGGTTTTCCGCACAGCCGCGGAACGCCGCCAGCGTCTCCTCCGGGAACTCGCCCGCGCCGCTGCGGTGCGCCGAGATCGCCGTTTCACCGGTGATGAACGGGTTGTTCGTTTCGTATTGCTTCAGATTTTTCGGATTCGAACGATGATGGAACTGCGCAATGCCGATAATTGCAATCACAACTACGATGCAGAGCAGCACGAGAAGGCTCCTGCCGATGACTTTTTTGACTTTCATGATGATTCTCCTGACTGTCATATTTGCATAATCTATGGTCAATCGCATTTTATCATATTTTCCGCCGCGCCATCAAGAGGCGATACGCATGATGGCTGCGAAAAATGCCGCAGGCTCGTTAAAACAATGCGGCATCCGCCGTACATCTGCCGGGCTCATACTCCCGTGTCAGCGGGCATATACTCCAATAGCATACACAGCCTGGAGGTGCCCGTATGACAGAGGACTTACTCACCAGAGCCAGAGAGCTGGCTGTGTACATCATCGAGAACCGCGCCACCATCCGGCAGGCGGCAAAGCACTTCGGACTTTCCAAATCGACCGTGCATAAGGATCTTTCCGAGCGGCTGCCGATGGCGAACCGCGCGCTGTATCTTTCTGTGCGGGAGATTCTCGACCAGAACAGGGCCGAGCGCCATATCCGCGGCGGTCTGGCTACGAGAAAGAAATATAAGGGGTTCTGAATCTTGTCGTTTTCCGGGCGTTTTCCCGTTTTTTGGGGGAAACGTCCGGCTTTTTATACAGCTTGCTAAAAATTTGTGAGTTTCGATAAAATTTTTTGAGAAATGGGTTGATTCTTTGGTGCGGAAGGTATATACTTGGAATCAGGAAACAACTCCATTCAACAACAACACAACGTTCAGGAGGCAAAGAGTCATGAAATATGGTCGTACATTCAATTTCTCCGCAGGCCCCGCAATGATGCCGGAGCCCGTGCTGGAGGAGATCCGCGACGAGATGATGAACTACCGCGGCAGCGGCATGTGCGTCATGGAAATGAGCCACCGTTCCCCTGTTTTCCAGCAGATCATCGACGAGGCCGAGCAGGATCTGCGCGACCTCATGGGCATTCCCGACAACTATAAGGTCCTGTTCATTCAGGGCGGCGCAACGCTCCAGTTCTCCATGATCCCGATGAACCTCATGAAGAACGGCAAGGCCGTCTACATCGAGACCGGCGCATGGTCCAAGAAGGCCATCGCGGAAGCCAAGAAGGTCGGCGAGGTCATCGTCGCTGCTTCCAGCAAGGACAAGAACTATACCTACGTTCCCGACTGCTCCGATCTGGATATCCCCGAGGATACCGACTACGTCTACATCTGCGAAAATGAGACGATCCATGGCGTGACGTGGAACAAGCTGCCCAACACCAAGGGTCATGTGCTTGTTTCCGACCAGTCCTCCATGTTCCTCTCCAAGCCCTGCAACGTCTCCGACTACGGCATGATCTACGCGGGCGTGCAGAAGAATGTCGGCCCCGCCGGCATGGTCGTCGTCATCGTCCGTGAGGATCTGATCCGCGACGATCTGAAGGATCTGCCCATCTACCTGCAGTACAGCACGCACGCAGGCGCAGGTTCCATGTACAACACCCCGAACTGCTGGGCCATCTACTGCTGCGGCAAGGTCTTCAAGTATCTGAAGAGCATCGGCGGCCTCGAAGAGATGCACAAGCGCAATCTCGACAAGGCGAAGGTCTTCTATGACTTCCTGGATTCCTCCAAGATGTTCAAGGGCACCGTCGAGCCGGAGTTCCGCTCCCTCATGAACATCCCGTTCGTGACCGGGTCTGCTGACCTCGACAAGGAAGTCGTCGCCGCCACCAAGGCAGCCGGCTATGACAACCTCAAGGGCCACAAGTCCGTCGGCGGTCTGCGCGCTTCCATCTACAACGCCATGCCCAAGGAGGGCGTGGAAGCGCTCGTCGAGTTCCTCAAGAACTTCGAAGCCAACTACGGCAAATAAGAAAACCTACAAGGCGCGGCATATCCTGTCGCGCCTTGTTTCACAGAACAAATATAAGGAGATTTTATCATGCGTATTCTCGTAACTGATGGAATGGACAAGACCGCAATGGCGCAGCTGCGTGAGGCAGGCCACGAGGTCGTCGAGCAGTTCTATGCTCCCGAAGAACTGGGCGCGGCCCTGCGTGAGTTTGACGCAGTCGTCGTCCGCTCCAAGACCAAGGTCCGCGCGAACCACATCGATGAAGCCAAGGGCGGCAAGCTGAAGCTGATCATCCGCGGCGGTGTCGGCGTTGACAACATCGACGTGAAGTATGCCGAGGCCAACGGCATCACCGTCAAGAACACCCCGAAGGCTTCCTCTCAGTCCGTCGCAGAGCTGGCCATGGGTCATATGTTCTCCTGCGCACGCTATCTTTCCATCGCGGGCCACACCATGCGCGAGGGCAAGTGGGAAAAGAAGGCATACGGAAAGGGCATCGAGCTGCAGGGCAAGACCCTCGGCATCGTCGGCTTCGGCCGCATCGGCCAGCATCTGGGCGTCATGGCCAAGGCCATCGGCATGACCGTCATCGCCTTTGATATCTTCCACATCCCCGGCATCGAAGAACAGCTGGGCATCCCCTATGTCGAGATGGACGAGCTGCTTGCCAAGTCCGACTTCATCTCCGTCCATGCCCCGGCAGTTGACGGCGGCGCACTGATTAACGCAGAGCGCATCGCAAAGATGAAGGACGGCGTGTGCATCATCAATACCTCCCGCGGCACCAACGTTGACGAGGCCGCTCTGCTGGCCGCGCTCGAATCCGGCAAGGTCCGCGCCGCCGGTCTGGATGTCTACGCTGACGAGCCTGCCTCCAACTCTGCGCTGTACTCCCATCCGATGGTCTCCTGCACGCCGCATATCGGCGCTGCCACCGTTGAGGCGCAGAAGCGCATCGGCGCGGAGATCGTGGACATTATCACGAATTTCGGCAAATAATTTCAGTCATTTCGCACAAGGCGTTTGCGCTTGTATTTCTGGCGCGGATGCGATATGATAATTTTGAGCAATCTGCAAAAAGATCGCAATAGATTGGTACAATTTTTTGAGGAGGATTTACCAAAATGAATGCTTATGTTGCCAGTGTCATCGACTATGTCAAGCAGGCACACGGGAATGAGCCTGAATTCGTTCAGACTGTAGAAGAGGTTCTCTCTTCCGTTTCCCCGATCATGGATGCGCATCCCGAATACGAGAAGGTCGACCTTCTGAAGAGAATGGTCGAGCCGGAAAGAATGTTCACGTTCCGCGTCTGCTGGATGGATGACAAGGGCGAATACCATACAAACCGCGGCTGGCGCTGCCAGTTCAACGGCGCGATCGGCCCGTACAAGGGCGGCATCCGCTTCCAGAAAAACGTCTATGAAGGCATCATCAAGTTCCTCGGCTTCGAGCAGACCTTCAAGAACTCCCTGACGGGCCTGCCCATGGGCGGCGCAAAGGGCGGCTCCGACTTCGATCCTGCCGGCAAGTCCGACGCGGAGGTCATGCGCTTCTGCCAGAGCTTCATGACCGCTCTGTACCGCTACATCGGGCCGGACATCGACGTTCCCGCGGGCGACATGGGTGTCGGCGGCCGTGAGATCGGCTATATGTTCGGCCAGTACCGCAGACTCAAGGGTGTCTGGGAGAACGGTGTTCTGACCGGCAAGGGCATGAGCTACGGCGGCTCCCTGATCCGTCCGGAAGCAACCGGCTACGGCGCAGTTTACTATTTGCAGGAAGTCCTGAAGCATGAGAACGACACCATCGAGGGCAAGCGTCTTGCCATCTCCGGCTACGGCAATGTCGGCTGGGGCATCATGAAGAAGGCTGCCGAGTTGGGCGCGAAGGTCACCTATTTCGCAGGCCCCGACGGCTATATCCATGATCCGGACGGCGTCGTCGGCGAAAAGCTCGACTTCATCCTCGAGATGCGCGCAAAGGATCCGATGCACTGCAAGCCGTATGCCGACAAGTACGGCGTGGAATTTGTTCCGGGCGAAAAGTGCTGGGGCGTGAAGGACGTTGATGTCTATATGCCCGCTGCGACCCAGAACGACGTGCGCATGGAGTCCGCAGAAAAGATCGCCGCCTCCGGCGTCAAGTACTACATCGAGGTCGCCAACATGCCGACCACGAACGACGCTCTGAACTATCTGCGCGCGCAGAAGCACATGGTCGTCGCTCCGTCCAAGGCTGTCAACGCGGGCGGCGTCGGCGTTTCCGGCCTTGAAATGAGCCAGAACTCCGAGCGTCTGGTCTGGACGGCTGAGGAAGTCGATGCGCAGCTGCACAAGATGATGAAGAACATCCACAAGGTCAGCGCAGAGGCTGCCGAAGAGTACGGCCTCGGCTACGATCTGGTTGCGGGCGCCAACATCGCCGGCTTCAAGAAGGTCGCACAGGCCATGTACGAGCAGGGCGTGTTCTGATCTATTTCCATTCCATACACAGCAGCCCCAGCGGTTTTCGCCGCTGGGGCTGTTCCATTCTTTTCAGTGCAGCACTGGCGCGGGAACGTCAAAGGCTCCCCTTTGCATAGCTGGGTGTACGTAAGACAGTATTGCGCCGAGATTGACGAAGCGGCACGAAACCGCATGGAGCTGATCGTGCGGTC